>ERZ780167.4053-NODE-4053-length-9925-cov-3.294934_pt1 | contig 9925 bp, 8 predicted proteins | sample MGYA00510982_ERZ780167 | MGnify/ENA primary metagenome ERZ780167 (study PRJEB29588, sample SAMEA2146107) | human gut metagenome | biome: human gut; feature: human-associated habitat; material: faeces | place: Denmark | collected 2008/2010 ... | reverse complement strand
GCAAGCCATTTTTCCGCAGGAATACTTGCTGTATTTCAAGGGAAAATGGCGCGGCGCAGGGCAAAAAGAACCGCTGATCGGGCGTTTTGACAGTTTTCAGATACACCCCCAATTAAGAGGTGTTTTATATGCAGGATGTCGGAATGCAGTATCACATTCACTGTAACAAGGGCGATGTGGGACGTTATGTCTTTCTCCCCGGCGACCCGGGACGCTGCCAGTCCATTGCCAGCTACTTTGACAACCCCGTCCATATCGGCATGAACCGGGAGTACAATATTTACACAGGCACCATGCTGGGGCAGAAGGTGTCCGTCTGCTCCACCGGCATCGGCGGCCCGTCGGCCTCCATCGCCATGGAGGAGCTGGCGGCCATCGGCGCGGATACCTTCATTCGGGTCGGCACCTGCGGCGGCATCGCCATGGACGTTCTGCCCGGGGACGTGGTGGTCGCCACGGGCGCTATCCGTTACGAGCATACCTCCCTGGAATACGCCCCCATTGAGTTCCCCGCCGTGCCGGATTTCGATGTCACGGCCGCACTGAAAGCCGCCAGCGAAAGTCTGGGCTACCGCACCCACACCGGCGTCGTCCAATGCAAGGATTCTTTTTATGGTCAGCACAGCCCGGAAAAGTCCCCGGTATATTACGATCTGCTGCAAAAGTGGGAAAGCTGGAAGCGCTTGGGCGTGAAGGCCAGCGAAATGGAGTCCGCTGCCCTGTTTGTGGTCGCAGCCGCACTGGGCGTGCGCTGCGGCAGCTGCTTCCACGCCGTGTGGAATCAGGAGCGGGAAAAAGCGGGTCTCGCCATGCCCATGACGGAGGACACCACCGGCGCCGTCAAGGTGGGCATCGAAGCCATGAAGCGGATCATTGCCGCCGATCTGGAGAACAGCAAATAAACAACCCCGAAAAGGCATTCCAAACGGCGTCAAAATGACCAGTCGATATTACAAAACCGCAGGGGACGATAAACCTTCGTCCCCTGCGGATGCTTTTCTGTTGCGATTTTCGGCTGTTTCTTCTTAGTTACTTTTGCCGATGAGAAAGCCCATGGCGAACCGCCATGGGCTAAAAAAGTGTTTTTTCTTCTTCCATCAGACCGCCGAAATCCTGCAAATCATCCGTGCCGATCAGGTATGCCCCCATCTGTTCCAGCTGACGGGCAGCCTGACTGCCGTCGCGAAAACAGGCTACAGGACTCCACCCGAAGCGCAGGTTTTTTACCGTGCCATCCCACGTACCGCCGTGTCCAAAGTCGGACTGGGCGACAAACACCATGCGCCCCAGCGCGTGGATGCAGCGGTTGCGGCTCAGCGCCCGCTGGGTGGAAAACGCGCCGTCAAAATCGTCCTCGCTTAAGTATAGCAGATTCCGCCGTCTGGCCTGTTTACTCAGCTCGTCGGCGACGATGCTGATGACCCGTCCACCGGCGGCAAGGCACGCTTCCTGTGCCGTGCGGTCAGCACCCCGGGCGTTGCCGGAAACCAGCGTCAAGCCTTCCTCCGCCGCCCGGTATCCCACCGCCGCGGCAAATTCCCGGTTCTCCGCCCGCAACTCCCGGCTTCCCACCAGCGCCACTGCAGGGGTGCTCAGAATGGACAAATCGCCCTTCGCCCACAGGCACCCGGGTGCGTCCATCACAAGGCGCTGCCGCAGAATTCCGGGATATTCTTCGCTGACCCTTGTGACGGGGTTGCAGTCCATTTTTCTCCCCCGGCTCAGGTAATAGTCCAGCTGCTCCGTATCCGAAAGCAGGGCGCAATACCGCTCCGCCGTCTCCCGGTCGTAGCCAAGCTCAATGAAATCCTGCCGCGTCATTTCCCGCTCCGGCTGGGCGCATTCCCTGCCCCGCATCCGCAGCGCCAACATGCGCAGCTGAGCGGTAGAAAGAACCTGACGGTCAGGGTTTCCAAGACGGCTCGTCAGCAGCAGAAAGCCCCTTTCCCGGGGATTCAACGGAATCTCCTTTTGGGCGTCACGGGGGCTTTGACTTCCTCGGGCGTCAAATTTCCGTCCTTGTCCATCACCATGGGCTGAATGGTGAAATTGCAGTATTTGCAGATGTCATCCAGTCTAGCCTTCTCCGGGAAATTGCTGACGATGCTCCATGCCACGCCCTTTTTCTTCGCCCGGCCGGTGCGGCCAATGCGGTGGACGTAGTATTCGTTCTCCTCTGGCACGTCGTAGTTGATGACGCAGTCCACATCGTCCACGTCGATGCCCCGGGAGGCCACGTCCGTCGCGATCAGCACGGCCAGCTTGCCGTCCCGATAGCGCTGCATGGTCTTTTCCCGCTGGCTCTGGCGGATATCGCCGTGGATGCAGTCGCAGTCCAAGCCCGCCCGCTGGAATTCGTCGCAGAGACGCTGGCACATGTGCTTGGTGTTGCAGAAGATCATCACCCGCTCATAGCCCTGACTGCGGATCAGGCGCAGAGACGTCTCCGCCTTTTCCAGCGGCGTGCAGGTGATGCTGAACTGGTCGATGTCCGGGCGGTCTTCCTGCTTTGGCTCCACGGTGATCTCCACCTCGTCCCGCTGGTACATCCACGAAACCGTCATGACCTCCTGAGAGATGGTGGCAGAAAACAGCCCCAGATTTTTCCGGTTCTTCACCTTGTCGATGATCCGGGTCACGTCCTTGAAAAAGCCCATGTCCAGCATCCGGTCGGCCTCGTCCAGCACTACGGTCTGAATTTTGTCCAAACGGATGGTCTTGCGGTTGTAGTGATCCATCAGCCGTCCCGGCGTCGCCACCACGATCTGGGGCTTGCGCTCCAGCTGCTTGATCTGGCCGCCGATGCCCGCGCCGCCGTACAGCACTGCTACCCGAATGCCCTGGAAATAGGTCAGCAGCCCCCGCAGCTCGTCGCCGATCTGGATGGCAAGCTCCCGGGTGGGGGCAAGGATCAGCCCCTGAACGCCCTCGTTGGCCGGGTCGATATGCTCGATCATGGGGATGCCGAAGGCAAAGGTCTTTCCGGTGCCGGTGGGCGCCTTGGCAATGACGTCCCGCCATTGCAGAAAATATGGGATGGCCTCCGCCTGAATGGTGGTGGGATAGCCGTAGCCCTTTTCCTCCAGCGCTTTCAGCATGGCCTCGCTGAGGCCGAGACTTTCAAATGTGACTTCCATGTTTCTCTTTCCCTTTTCCATCGAAATTTTCTTTATTGTATCACTTTTCCCAGGTGTTTGCAACTTTTTTTGTTTTCCGATAGTCGATTCGAGAAAACTCGGTTTCAATCTCACGCAAAGGTGGACAAACGGGGATAAATATGGTATATTGTAGGTTATGATAATATGTCCGTAATATAAGGAGAATTCTAATGGGCAAACTAATCGTCATTGAAGGCACGGATGGCTCCGGCAAGTCCACCCAGTTTCGTCTGCTGACCCAGCGTCTGGAAAACGAAAACATTGCCTTTCAGAAAATCGTCTTCCCACAATATTCCGAACCCAGCTCCGCGCTGATCCGGATGTACCTCGGGGGCGAGTTCGGCACGAATCCGTCGGACGTCAACGCCTACGCCGCTTCCTCCTTTTACGCCATCGACCGCTACGCTTCCTACAAAAAGATCTGGGGGCAGTGGTACGAACAGGGCGGTCTGGTAATCTGCGACCGCTATACCACCTCCAACGCCGTCCATCAGGCTTCCAAGGAGCCGGAGGACAGGCGGCAGGAGTTTCTCAAGTGGCTGTATGACTTTGAATACGACCGGCTGGGGCTTCCCCGCCCCGATCTGACGCTGTATCTGGACGTCCCCACGGATTTTACGGAGCAGCTGCTGCGCCACCGGGAGCAGGACACCCACACCACCGCGGACATCCACGAGCGGAACAGCGCCTATCTTGCTTCCTGCCGCCGCACCGGACGCGCCGCCGCCGAATATTACGGCTGGACAATCATTTCCTGCACGGAAAATGGGAAAATGCGGAGTATTGAGGACATTCACGAAGAAATCTACCGCCATGTGGCGGCATGTCTGGAGGACTGAATATGGTTTACATGTTGCTTGGAACCGGCTTCGAGGAAACGGAAGCCGTCGCCCCTATTGATCTGCTGCGCCGCGCGGGCGTGTCCGTCGCCACCGTGGGCATCGGTGGAAAGGTCATCGTCGGAAGCCACGGCATCCCCGTGACCGCCGATATGGAACTTGGCCAAATGGACTTGACCCAGCTGGATATGATCGTTCTCCCCGGCGGAATGAAGGGCGTCGCGTCCATCAAGAGCTGCCCGGAGGCGCTGGAAGCCGTGCGGTTCGCATGGGAAAACGGCCGGTTCGTCGCCGCCATCTGTGCTGCACCCACCATTCTTGCCATGCTTGGCATCACCGATGGCAGACGCGCCACCTGCTACCCCGGCTGTGAAGGCCAGATGGGCAGCGCCCACATGGTCTGCGCCCCCGCCGTCACCGACGGAAAGCTCATCACCGGCACGTCCGCGGGCTGCGCCGTTCCCTTTGGTCTGGCGCTGATCGCCGCCCTGAAGGGTCAGGCCGCCGCGCAGGCCGTCGCAGAACAGATCGTCATTCGCTGACCTTGGAGGAACACAATATGGACAACAAACAGTTTCCCGAACGGGACGAGGAGGAAATCATTCCCGAAGAGCTGACCTTCTTTCCCGCCGACGAGGAATCGGAGGAAGCCGGGGATGTCCCCGCCTCCGAAGACGTAATTGGGGAAGAAACCGCTTCCCAGCCAGAGGAAATCCCCGCAGAGGTGGAAGAACCCGTTGCGGAGGAAACTCCCGTGGCAGAAGACGTTCCCGCATTTGAGGACGATTCCGCCCAAGATGACATCCCCATTTTTGAGGACGTCCCCCCCATTGCGGACGCCCCCGAGGAAATTCCCGCGCCCGATGACACCTCCGAAAAAGGCCGTTCCTTCATGGATCGCATTCCGGACGTGGATGACGGCATGGAAGAATCCTACGATAGCCGGCTCACCGAGCCGGAGGTGGGCAGCGAGATCATCCCCGACGACAGCGCCATGGATTCCCACGGTATGCTGGAGCACGGCGAGGAAGAACCGCCCTTCGACCCCAGCATTCTGGACGACCCGGATTTGCAGGAGCTGCCGGAGGAACCGGCAGAACCGGAGCCGTCAAAGGACGAGATCGCGGAACAGGAATACCGGGACAGCGACGGTGATTTTGACGCCGCAGAGGATGCCCCCGCCCCGGAAAGAAAAGCGTCCGGTCGTCAGCGCCCCGTCAAAAAAGGACGTCCTAAGAAAACCCGTGGAGAGGGTCTGCTGGGCATCCCCCACATTCTGGTCACCATCGTGTGGCTGGCGCTGATCGTGGTCATCGGCGTCACGCTGGGACGGATGATCTGGGTCTGCGCCGCCGACGTGCTGGCCTTCGGGCGGGAAAACAAGCCCGTCACCATCACCGTTTACGAGTCCGACACCATGGACAGCATCACCGACAAGCTCTACGACGCCGGTCTGATCCGCTACAAGAGCCTGTTTAACTTCTACGCCGACATCTCCCACGCCGAGAAGAAGATCGATCCCGGCATTTACGACCTGAACACCCGGTACGACTATCACGCGCTGGTCAACATGATGTCCGCCAGCTCCACCCGTGAGGTCGTGGAAGACCTGCTGATCCCCGAGGGCTACACCTGCCGCCAGATTTTCGCTCTGCTGGAGGAAAACCGCATCTGTACCGCGCAGGATCTCAGCGCCTACGCCGCCAACGGCGCGCTGAAGGACTACTGGTTCCTTGAAAACGTGACCCGGGGCGACAAATACTGCCTTGAGGGCTTCCTTTTCCCGGATACCTACGATTTCTATAAGAATTCCTCTCCCCGTGAGGTTCTGGAAAAGATGCTGGACAACTTCGACTACCGGTTCAGCGAGGAAATGCGCGCCCAGATCGACACCCTGAACGCCACCGTCACCGACGGCAGCTTCACCGTCCGGGAAGTGACCATTGTCGCGTCCCTCATTGAGAAGGAAACCGCCTCCGCGTCGGAAAGCCCCCGGATCGCCGGTGTTATTTATAACCGTCTGTTCCACTGGGACTACCCCGCCCTGCTGAACATCGACGCCGCCATCATCTACGCGCAGGACGGCGTGTCCGACCATATCGACACCAGTCTGGACAGCCCCTACAACACCTACCTTCACGTGGGTCTGACGCCCACGCCCATTGCGAACCCGGGTCTTGCCAGCCTGCAGGCCGCGCTGAATCCCGAATCCCACAACTATTATTACTACGTGCTGAATCCCGCCACCGGCGCCCATCAGTTCTCCACCACACAGGAGGAGCATGAGCAGTACCGCGCGCAGTTTGCTGCTGCCGCCGCTGCCGCTTCCACACAGTCGGAGGGCGAATGAGAAAGCTGGAATTGCTCAGCCCTGCCGGGGACATGGAGCGGCTGGAAATGGCCGTAGCCTACGGCGCAGACGCGGTATATTTCGCCGGAACAAGCTTTGGAATGCGCTCCTTCGCGGGGAATTTCTCCCCCGAGGAGCTGCCCAAGGCGGTGCGGTACGCCCATGACCATGGTGTCAGGTGTCACGTCACCGTGAACACCATGCCAAGAAATGACGAAATCGCCCGTCTGCCGGAATATCTGGAGCAGCTGGACGACGCCGGGGTGGACGCCCTGATCGTGGCCGACTTGGGTGCGTTCACCCTCGCCGGGAAATATGCCCCGCACTGCGAGCGGCACATTTCCACCCAGCAGTCCATCGCCAATTACGTCTGCGCTCAGGCGTGGTTTGATCTGGGCGCGAAGCGGGTGGTGCTGGCACGGGAATGCAGTCTGGAAGAAATCCGCGCCATCCGTCAGAAGGTAGACCCCGCGCTGGAAATCGAGACCTTTGGCCATGGTGCCATGTGCGTCAGCTACTCCGGCCGGTGCCTGCTGAGCAACTACATGACGGGACGCGACAGCAATCGCGGCGCCTGCGCCCAGCCCTGCCGGTATCAGTACGCTCTGATGGAGGAAAAGCGCCCCGGGGAGTATTTCCCGGTTTTCGAGGACGAAAAGGGTACTTACATCTTAAATTCCCGGGATATGTGCATGATCGACCACCTGAATGACCTGATGGACGCAGGCGTGGACTGCATCAAAATTGAGGGCCGGGCAAAATCCGCCTACTATGCCGCCATCGTCACAGGTGCTTACCGCCACTGCATCGATGATGCCGCCGCTGGCAGAGAGCTGGACCCCGTCTGGCGGGACGAGGTGGATCACATCTCCCACCGCATCTACTCCACCGGCTTCTATTACGGCGAACCGGGGCAGTACGTGGCTTCCTCCCGGTACATCCGGGAGTGGCAGATCGTGGCGAAGGTAGAATCCTGCGATGCAAACGGGCTGGCGGTGTGCCGCCTGAACAACAAATTCCGGGCGGGAGACGCGCTTGAAGTCGTCGGCCCCGACGTGCGCCCCTTCCCCATCACCGCCCCGATTATGGCCGATCTGGAAGGAAACCCGGTTGAAGAACCGAGAACTCCCCAGATGAAATTCACCATCCAGCTGCCAAAGGCCGTCCCGCCCATGAGTATGCTCAGAAGAAGCGTTGATCTGTCGGCAAAGTAAAAGCAAAATTTATGCGCCTGCCGTTTGAAGCGGCAGGCGCATTTCTTGTCCCTTATGGCAGATAATTCTGGAAAAAGAGAGGATTTCGGTTTTTCTGGTCGAACAGGTTATTATACTGCACCATAGCGTAGTCATTCAGCCACTTTGCTTCCTCGCCCTGTGCATCTTCCAGTGGAAGAAACGTTTGCTGGCTTATTGAATAGTACCCCAGCGCATTGACCGCCGGAACCGCCTGTTCCAGTTCCTTCAAAAACTGATAGTAGGGCGGCAACTCCAACCCGGCAGTCTCCAAAAGGTACCGGCCAAGATAATTCAGGCTGGTACATTCCACCGTTTGCTCCGGGATATCAAAGTTTGCCCAGACAAAGAAAGGTACCATGTACTGCTCCATCTTTTCTGGCAAAGTCTCGAATGCGCCACCGTGAACCTCCTGGAAGAAATCACCCTCAACCTGTGGAAAATGGTCGCCAAAAAACAGAACCACCGTGTCCTCCGGCGCTTTCTCCAACTCTGTCAGAAAGTATTCCAGAGCTTTGTCGCTTTCCTGCAGCAGCGTCAGATACTGCTCGGCCATGGGATAGTCCCCATCATAGCCCTCCAGGAAAACAGACTGCTCATAATTGTCGCCGATGTAAATGTAATCTCCATGATTCTGCATGGTGATGCCAAACAGGAATTGCGGCTTCTCTCCCGATGTCGTCAGAGTATTCAGGACATACTCATACATCTCTTGATCGCTAACAAATTCCCGAACCAGCTTCTTATAGGGATAGGCATCAACAAATGTGCTTTCCGCAAATCCCAATCTTGGGTACACCACCGGACGATTCCACCCGCTGGCATTGAAGGGATGGGTTGCCACGCTGCAATACCCCAGCGCACTCATCAACCACGGCAGGCTATAAATGTCCTCGGTTACGTACTGCTGGTACGGTACAGTACCCGCAGGCAGATTTGCCATGGAACTGCCGGTAAGAAATTCAAATTCCGAGTTTGCTGTGACGCCGCCGAAGACAGACGTCAACGCATAGCCCCGAATGGCATTATTTTGAAGAGAATCGAAAAAGGGTGTCACCGGCTGATTCGTTCGCAGTTTGCCTCCCAAAACTCGGAAGTCCGCAAAGGACTCGTTCATAATCACAATGATATCGGGCTTGGATGCTGCACCCTCTCTCTGCTCAGTATAATGCGATGCAATCTCCTCCACTGCCTCCGGAGAGTAGCCCTCCGGCTTTTGCGCAAAGCAGTCCCGGACACCGGTGTAAAAGTTCAGATAATATCCATTGCTGGTTGAACCGCCGTTGCTCCAATTGTTGGTGCGGACATCCGGCGTCCATCGCCAGAGCAGAAATGCGCACAAACAGGAGGCAATAGCCGCTGCCGATCGGAGCCAACGTTTCCGGATCCCCGGATCGGAGGGCGGCAAAGAGCCAAGGCAAAATACCGTCCACAACCAAAGCAGCCATCCTTGAAGCATCTGGGACGAAATCCGGAAGGTGTACTGTCCCGCCACGTTCAATGCAGTTTTAATGGAAAAGAAATCCATGGGCTTTAACTCATTGCCCCGGAACTGGAACACGAACGTATTTGCTGTTGCCATGATCAAGAGTAGCCCGGAAGCCACTGCCACTGCACGCTTGATCTCCCCAAAAGTCGTTAAGAAAATACCATAAACCACTGCGACACAAATAAAATTCATGGCAATCCGATAATAGCCGATATTCAGATAGCTGCTGTTGGAAATCATCATAGTCGGAAGGGCGCAGGAGACGAAAATGCACACCACACCCCACACTGCGTTCAGTCCGAACCGGATCGCTAGGTGCTTAGGCGTAATTTTCACACATCCTGCCAGCAAAAAGGCCATCGCGAACAAAAATCCTGCTTTCCAGGAATTCAAAATGCCGCATGCTATCAGTGCAAGTATGCCAATCCCCAGGCCAATGAAAGCCCGCCGTCTATCTAACCGAAAAAGTGCCATTGTTATGCCTCTCCAAAAGTCAGTTCTTGAGGCTTTGCAGCGGCGCGGGAATTCTGCCGCCGCGGGCTATGAAGTCCTCGCTGGCCTTGTCGTGCACCGGCATCACCGGGGCGCTGCCCAGCAATCCGCCCATTTCCACCCGGTCGCCTACGGTCTTGCCGGGGGCGGGGATGATACGCACGGCGGTGGTCTTGGTGTTGACCATGCCGATGGCCGCTTCGTCCGCAATGATGGCGGAAATGGTCGCCGCAGAGGTCTCGCCGGGGACCGCGATCATGTCCAGTCCAACAGAGCAGACACAGGTCATGGCTTCCAGCTTGTCAAGGCACAGCGTGCCGCCCTCGGCGGCGGCGATCATGCCCTCGTCCTCGGACACGGGGATA
>ERZ780167.4051-NODE-4051-length-9925-cov-34.853597_pt1 | contig 9925 bp, 8 predicted proteins | sample MGYA00510982_ERZ780167 | MGnify/ENA primary metagenome ERZ780167 (study PRJEB29588, sample SAMEA2146107) | human gut metagenome | biome: human gut; feature: human-associated habitat; material: faeces | place: Denmark | collected 2008/2010 ... | reverse complement strand
AATTCTGGCCTTCCTTCTGGTCGTTCGACCAGCTCGTGTGCGTGTAGCTCACTTCGTCGGCCAGCTTCAGGCCGGACGTGCCGGTCTCGCGTGACGATGTCGCCTGCCGCCTGCACACGAGTGGCACGACGGGGGAGCCGAAGTGCGTCGTCTACACGCACGGCGGCATGCTCCGCGAGATCGTGAGCATGCTGCAGGTCTATCCCTACCCGGACGGGCAGCGGTATCAGTTCATTGCGCAGCTGTTCCACTCGGCCGCCATCGGTGCGCACCTGTCGCTTGCGACCGGCGGCACGATGGTGCTCAAGGATCATTTCGCACTTGAGGATTACATGCACACGCTCGTGTCCGAGCGCATCGAGTCCATCAGTGTCGTGCCGACGGTGCTCAAGTGGATCCTCGACGAGACGGACAACGGGGACTATGATCTCTCGCACCTCAAGACCGTCAACTATTCCACCTGCCCGATCCCGAAGGCGCTGCTGCAGCGCGCGATCGAGAAGCTGCACTGCAGCTTCTATCAGTCCTACGGCATGACGGAAATGGGCAGCACCGTCACAGCGCTGCTGCCGGAAGACCACCTGCGCGACGGCGGTAAGTACCTCTCGTCCGTCGGCCGGCCGATCCCCGGCGCGGCCGTGCGCATCGTCGCGCCGGACGGCAGCGATTGCCCGGCAGGCACCGCGGGTGAGATCTATGTGCGCGGCCCGGGCCGGATGCTGGAATATCTGGATGCGCCCGAGACGACGCACGCGGCGCTGGTCGGCGGCTGGTACCGCACGAAAGACATGGGCATGCTCGACGCGCAGGGGTACCTGTTCCTGAGCGGCCGTGCCGACGATCTCATTATTTCCGGCGGCGAGAACATCTATCCCGGAGAGGTCACCAATGTCATCATGCAGCTTTGCGACGACGTGGCCGAGGTCGCGGTCTACGGCGTGCCGGACGAGACCTGGGGCGAGCACGTGAAAGCGAGCGTTGTGCTCATGCCGGGCAGCCGGCTCACGGCGGAGGCGCTGCGCCAGTATTGCCGCGCGCATATGCCGACGTTCCGCGCGCCGAAGGAAATCGAGATCGTGCCGGAGCTGCCAAAGGGCGCGACCGGAAAAGTGCTCACGGCCGTGCTGCGCGCGCGCAGTGTCCAGGCGAGCTGACGCGCGCATCTTGTAGGCCGTGCCCATCCGGCGCACGGCGGCAACTGCTGTTTTTTGGAGAAATCAGCGTTGTGAAGCGACTGACGGTTTGCTATTGTGAAATCACAAACAACCAGACGCCGCACAGCGGCACACGTGAATATTTCAGGAGGTAATACCTATGATCCGTACCAAACTTACCGAAATGCTGGGGATCGAATACCCCATCGTGCAGGGCTGCATGCAGTGGATTTCCCGCGCACCGCTGGTCGCCGCCGTGTCGGAGGCCGGCGGCCTGGGGCTGCTGTCGTCGAGCACGTTTTCCTCGGCCGATGAGCTGCAGGCGGAGATCCGCAAGATCAAGTCCATGACGAGCAAGCCCTTTGCCGTCAACCTCACGCTCATGCCGTCGCTCGTCGTGCCGGACTATGCGGGCTACATCCGCGTCTGCGCCGAAGAGGGCGTCAAGGTCATGGAGACCGCCGGCCGCCCGCCGAAGGACGACATGGTGCGCGCCATCAAGGACGCCGGCATGGTGCTCATCCACAAGTGCACCACCGTCAAGCACGCGCTCAAGGCGCAGTCGCTCGGCGCGGACATGGTCGTCGCCGACGGCTTTGAGTGCGCCGGCCACCCGGGCGAGAACGATCTCGGCACCATGGTGCTCACGCCGCGCTGTGTGGAGGCGCTTGACATTCCGGTCATCTGCGCCGGCGGCGTTTCGACCGGCCGCCAGATGGCAGCCGCGCTCATGCTCGGCGCCGAAGGCGTGTACATGGGCACCCGCTTCCTGCTGTCCGAGGAGTGCCCCGTGCTCCCGGCCGTGAAAAACTACCTCGTCGAGCACGCCAACGAGATGGAGACGATCCTGCTTCTGCGCTCGTTCCAGAACTCCACGCGCATGTATAAGAGCGAAGTCGCCAAGCGCGTCTTTGCCAAGGAGCAGGCCGGCTGCGAATTCAAGGATGTGGCCGAGGACATGGCCGGCAAGACGGCCTGCAAGATGTTCTTCGAGAACGCGGACGTGGAAAACTGCGGCGTCATCTGCTGCGGCCAGACGTCCGGCCTGATCCACGATGTGCTGCCCGTGCAGACCATCATCGGCCAGATGATGCACGAGTGCGAGGCGACCATCGCAAAGTTCGCCTGACTTTGGTAATCCCCCCATTCCCTTCTTTTTTCTTTGGAGCGGCTCGGCCCCCGGGCCAGGTCGCTCCCCCTTATTATCAGAAATGGAGATCCGATCATGTTCTATTCGTTTCATGGAAAATGCCCGCGCGTCGATCCCACGGCGTTTGTCAGCGCCAGCGCCGAGCTTATCGGCGATGTGACGGTTGGCCCGCGGTGCTATATCGGTCCCGGCGCCGTGATCCGCGGCGATGCCGCCGAGATCATTCTCGAGGAGGAGGTCGCGGTGGAAGACGGCGTCATCATCCATGCCGGCGGGGCGGACAAGCGCTGCCTGCTGTCCCGGCGTGTGACCATCGGTCACGGGGCGATCGTCCATGCGCGCTATCTCGGCCCGGAGGCCAGCATCGGCATGGGCGCGGTGCTCAGCCTTGGGTGTGCGATCGGTGCCGGCAGCGTCGTGGCGGAGTCCGCGCTCGTGCCGCAGGGCAAGTCCGTTCCGCCGGAGACGCTCGTTGCCGGCATCCCGGCCAAGCCTCTGCGCCCGCTCACGCAGGCGGACCGCGAGAGCTGGCAGGCCACGAAGGACTGGTATGTCCGGCTCACGGCGGCGTACCTGGATCCGAATCATTTCTTTCCCGTTGCACCGCGGGAGGCGTGAGCACGATGGATTGGCGTGAGATCTATGCGCGCAGGCTCTGCACGCCGGAGCAGGCGGCGGCGCTGATCGCGCCCGGCGACCGCATCTTTGCCGGCGGCGCCGGTAGCTTCCCGGCCGTGCTGATCGACGCGGTGAGCGACCGCGCGGAGCTGCGCGGCATCCCGGTCGTGACCGTCGTCAACGGCACGGAGAGCCGCGCCCTGTCCGACCCGGTCTGCTTTGCGCGCACGCCGTATCACTCCCTGTTTCTCGGCCGCGCCGACCGCAAGTTTCAGCAGCGCGGCGGCCTGCACGAAAACTCCGTGCAGTTTCACCAGACCGTGCGCGCAGCGCGCGAGGTCTACCGTGTCAATACGCTGATGCTCGAGGTGTCCGAGCCGGATGCGGACGGGTATCTGTATTACGGCCCGCGCGGCACGGCCTGGAGTTCGCTCGATACACAGGTCGAAAAGCGCATCTATCAGGTCAACGCCTTTCAGCAGCGCACCCGCGGCGAGCACCATCGCATCCATGTCTCGGAGGTTACGGCGCTCTGCCGCGCGGATCATCCGCTCAATACCTATCATTATAAAGCGCCCGATGCACTCGATGCGCGCATTGCCGCGCACATCCTGCCGCTCGTCCGGGACGGCGATACGCTGCAGGTCGGCATCGGCGGCATTCCCAACGCCGTCGCCTACGGGCTGCATGGACGCAAACGGCTCGGGATTTACACGGAGGTGCTCACACAGGCGCAGCTGCGCCTGATGGCCAGCGGCGCGGTCGATCTCGATCGGGTCGAGGCGTCCATCGTGCTCGACGCGGCGGGGCATCTGGATGATTTTGCGCTCGCGCACATCCGCATGATCCCGGTGGACGTGCTCAACGATCCGTTCCGTGCCGCGCAGCAGCCGGGGCTTATCTCGGTCAACGGCTGCCTGATGGCCGATCTGACCGGGCAGGTCTGCGCCGAGGCCATTGACGGCCGGCAGTATTCCGGCGTCGGCGGTCAGCTCGATTTTGTCCGCGCCGCGGCGCGTTCTGTCGGCGGACGGAGTTTTCTGTGCCTGCATTCCACGCACGAAGCGCCCGACGGGACGCTCACGTCCAACATTCGCGCGCATCTTCCGTCCGGTGCAGTCGTCACGACGCCGCGCAGCGATGTCATGTACATCGTCACGGAGTGGGGCGCGGCCGATCTGCACAATCAACCGCTGGAGACGCGCATCTGCGCCATGATCCGCATCGCGCATCCGCGCTTTCGCTGCGCGCTCGCACAGGAGGCAGTCGCCTGGGGACAACTGTCACCGGAGTGCGCCGCGCAATTTGATACACAACCCGAACCAGAGGAGGAGGAAACCACATGAACCTCGCATACGAACCGCTGTTTACACCGTTTTCGATCCGCAATACGCGCATTAAAAACCGCTACTTCATGGCCGCCATGGGCACCGTCACGCACAACGATGAGGACGGTGCTTACCTGCCGGACGCCGTGGACTATTTCGTCCGCCGCGCCGCCGGCGGCGTCGGCCTGATCATCACGGGCGCCAACTGGGTGGACAACAACATTGAGGTCCACAGCCCCGGTTCTTTCCCGTGCCCGACGATCTGCCCCGGGAAATACATCAAGGCCGCGCGCGAGCTGACCGACCGCGTGCACGCCTTTGACACCAAGATCTTCGTGCAGCTCACGGCCGGCCTTGGCCGCAGCGCCATGCCCGCCATGATCCATGACCGCAAGTTTGTCGCGCCGAGTACGATCAGCAACCGCTGGAACCCGCGCATCGAGTGCCGCGAGCTGACGGCGGAGGAGGTCGAGCGGCTCGTGGAGCAGTTCGGCGTGTCGGCCGCTATCGCCAAAAAGTGCGGATATGACGGCGTTGAGGTGCATGCCGTGCACGAGGGCTATCTGCTCGACTGCTTTGCCATGTCGCTGTTCAACAAGCGCACGGACAAGTACGGCGGCGATCTCAACGGCCGCCTGCGCTTCGCCATCGAGATCGTGCAGAAGATCAAGCAGTACTGCGGCGAGGATTTCCCGGTCATCCTGCGCTTTTCGCTCAAGAGCTATATCAAGGATCTGCGTCAGGGCGCGGTGCCGGGTGAGACGTTCACCGAGCTCGGCCGCGATACGGACGAGGGCCTGCAGGCGGCCAGGATCCTGGTCGATGCGGGCTACGACGCGCTCGATGTCGATGCCGGCACCTACGATAGCTGGTACTGGGCGCATCCGCCGATGTACTTTGACAAGGGCGTCTATCTGCCGTTTGCCGAGCAGGTCAAGCAGGTCGTGGACGTGCCGGTGCTGGCTGCCGGACGCATGGACGATCCGGATCTGGCGGCGCAGGCGTTGCGAGACGGCCGCTGCGACATGATCGGTCTGGCGCGTCCGCTCCTGACCGAGCCTGACTACGTCCGCAAGGTGCGCAACGACGAGCTCGCGCTCATCCGTCCGTGCCTGTGCTGCCACGAGGGCTGCTTCGGCCGCGCGTTTGACGGCGCGGTCGACCCCGAGTGCGCGCGCGAGCGGCTCGTCGGCATCACGCCCGCAGCGGAGAAAAAGCGCGTGGTCGTTGTCGGCGGCGGGCCTGCCGGCCTGGAGGCGGCGCGCGTGAGCGCGCTGCGCGGCCATGATGTCACGCTGCTCGAAGCGAGCGATGCCCTCGGCGGCGCGCTCAAGCCGGCCGGCGTGCCGCACTTTAAGCAGGCGGATCGTGATCTTGTTGCCTGGTATGCCGCCACGCTTGCGCATCTGGGCGTGGACGTGCGCCTGAATACACGCGCGGATAAGGCGCTGCTCGATTCCCTCAAGCCGCAGACGGTATTCGTCGCCGAGGGCAGCACGCCCAGAACGCTGGCACTGCCCGGTGCGGACGGAGACAATGTGGTCAGCGCGCTCGACGTGCTCGAGGGCAAGGCGAAAGCCGGCAAGTCGGTCGTCATCATCGGCGCGGGACTCGTCGCCTGCGAACTGGCGCTGCACTTGGTGCAAAACGGCCACACCGTCACGCTGCTCGCCCGGCGCAAGCTCCTGCGCTCGGCCAAGCTGCCGGCCATGAATGAGCTCATGCTGCGCGACCTGCTCGTGTTCCACGGCGTGCACATCGTCGAGGGCGCGGCGCTGGAATCCGTCGATGCCAAGGGCGTTTATTACGAGGTCGAGGGCGTGCCCGCGCTGGCGGAGGGTGACACGGTCGTCACTGCGGTCGGCATGGAGGCCAACCATGCGCTCTTTGACGCGATCCGCGATGACTATGAGACCGTGCTCGCGCTCGGCGACGGTCGCCGTGTGCGCAACATTTTCGGCGCTATCTGGGATGGCTACGAGGCGGCACGCAGTCTGTAATTGCGATCCGAATATGTTTGCCCGGGCAGGTTCCTCCTGCCCGGGCGTTGTGCTTGCATCCGGCGGCTGTGCATGATAAAATCATACATCATTTATTTGAATGGAGAGACCATTATGCTCTATACCTTTGGCGGGAAAGCCCCGCAGGTCGACCCGACAGCGTTCATCAGTGCGAGCGCGGAGCTCATCGGCGATGTGATCGTCGGCCCGCGCTGCTATATCGGCCCTTATGCCGTCATCCGCGCCGACGCCTCGCGCATCGTCCTCGAGGAGGAGGTCGCGGTCGAGGACGGCGTCATCATCCACACCGGCGGGGAAGATCCCGTCGTGACCATTTCGCGCCGCGTGACCATCGGCCACGGCGCGATCATCCACGCGCGTGTGATCGGGCCGGAGGCCAGCATCGGCATGGGCGCGGTGCTCAGCCTCTGCAGCGAGATCGGCGCGGGCAGCATCGTGGCCGAGTCGGCGCTCGTGCCGCAGGGCAAGATCATTCCGCCGGAGACGCTCGTCGCGGGCGTGCCCGCAAGGCCGCTGCGCGAGCTGACTGATAAAGACCGCACCGACTGGCGCGAGACGAAGGACTGGTACGTGCGCATGGCGGCACAGTATCTCGACCCGGACAACTATCATCCGGTCAAGTGACGGCTTGAAATGCCCGGGCACCCATGCTATAATAAACTGCTATGTCAGCCGCGGCCGCGGCTGGGAAACAAAGGAGATGCTCGGATCTATGAAACTCGGTATCGGAGGACCGCTACCTGATTTTATATCTCAATAATCCTCAATAAATACGAATATTACTTGATTTGAAGCGGATTTTGGAACAAACCAACCATATATAACTTCATGTTTTCCTATGCTACTCTATACGAAAATGGCGTAAAAATGGCGTAGAGAAAACTTACACGAGGGATATAGGTACGCCGCTGCTACAAATCAGTTTTCCAACAGGTGTGGGACGCTAACAACTCCCACGCCTGTTTTTTTGTTGTCCTTCGGGGCAAATATCGGGGATATTATCGCTTGTGCGCCGTTTATTTTTCTCTGCCATATTACCACCCTACATTTCACTTATCTGCCCCTTGTGCGTTACAATCTGCAAATACCCGCCTTTATTTAAGCAAGGGGCAAGCCCATAATGAGCTTGCCCCACTGTCATTCGGAAGTTCAGACGGTGAACAATCCGTTCACCGATTTATTCCTCGCTTTCATTATCGCTGGCGGCATTTCTATAATCCTCCTGCACACCCTCGGAGAGGTCAAAACACATCGTTTTTGCGTCTGCGACCCAAAAGCCACGCACACGATAGCGTTTATCGCTTTGCCAAACGCCCTCCATAGCGGCACGAATGGGGTCAACCAGATTCTTGTTGGTGATGCTGACCGTGGCCTTCTGCTCACCCTTCGGCTTGGAGAACTTGTAGCCCCTCTGCTCACTACTCTTACACATACGAACCGCAAAAACCTTGTTTTTTGCGTCAAGCTGGCACAGGACAAAAGCAGGATAGTTCAGGTCATCAAGTACCTTTTTCGTAAAGGTGACACCGTTCTGGTTAATGAAAATGTCGGGGTATGCGTTGGTGTTCGCATCAAGGATCTCAAAGTTCAGTGCGTTAAAATCAAATTTCATAATGGATTTTCCTTTCGGTATTAGAGATTTTTCAGCTCTTTCAGCAGTTCGCGGCGTTCCGAAGCTGTCCAGCGCGGGTCTAAAATGATATACCCTCTGAAATACTTGTCTTTAGAACGTGTGACCGTGAACCGCTTTGGCATAGCGTGTAGCCTTGCCGATTTGCCGGGTAGTGGCTTTTCATCTAAAATCTGTTGCACCTTCTGCCAATCGGATTTTTTTATGATTGCTGTGTGGTGTTCCTCTTTGAAATACTTGTTGAGCATAGTGTTTTTCACTGACTTATGCTCCCGAAAATCAATCGTACAAGTTTTCTGCATGAGTGCGTCCCCGCAATATTTCTCGTTCCGGAGAATACCGCGAATAGTAGCAGCCCGCCAAAAATCTTTCCCTTTAGGCGATTTGATGCCTTGCTCGGTCAGCGCGGCGGCAATTTCTGCGGGGGTTGCACCTTCCAAACAGCTTTCGTAGATGTACTCAACAATCTTTGCTTCTGTTGGCTCGATCAGCAATCGTCCGAAGTGGTCCCAATAGTAGCCAAGCGTGTTTATCACCGAGAATTGGTAGATACCCTCTGCCATGCGCCAGCGAATACCGTTTTTGATGGCTTCGCTCTTTTGCTGTGATTCCAATTCTGCAAGTGCTGACAAGACCGCTATCAGTAGATTGTTGCTGCCATCCCCGATAGAGGACAGCCCTTCGCTTTCAAATCGCACCGGGACAGGTGGAGTCAAGGCGTTCAGAGTACGCAAATTGTTCAAAATATCAACCGTATTTCTACCAAAGCGATTTATGCCCTTTGTCAAAATTAGGTCAATCTTGCCTGCTTTTGCGTCATCAATCATGTCCTTAAATCCCTGCCGCTTGTTCGTGGAAGTGCCGCTTACGCCGTAATCTTGATAGATTTTTACTAACTCCCAATCGGGATTGCTCTCAATTTTGGATTTGAAATAGACAATTTGCATCTCAAAACTGCCTACTTGCTGTTCTTCCTGTGTGCTGACACGGACATAAGCTGCAACACGCATTTTTCGGGGAGTCTGCCCTTGCGCTTGTACGGCTGGGGGTGGCGGTATTATAATTACACCGCCGCTTTCCCGATTCTTGCGGATTCCGTCATGTATGCGCTCCTTGCGTTCCTCCCGATTATCGGCGCGAGTCTTTTTTCGGCGGGACTGCTCTATCTCTTGAGGGTCAAGTTTCTTTGCCATATAAGCCCTCCCTTGCAGATATACGGATATTCCCGATGTGGTTCATAGGCGGCGCACCTCCTCGCTTACTGTTTTTCATTGGACAATTAACCTCCTTGCTGATTGTTATTTATGACTACCCTGCGGCGCATGAGCCAGGGGGTCACACAAAAGAAAACGAGCAGCAGAATTGCTCCTGCTGCCCGAATCGGCACTGCTTCTTATCGGGGGTAGATTTTATCGCCCCCTGCAAGTGACGGATATATGGTTATTTGATTTACAATGCCTTAACCGTGTCGATAAACTGGCTCATGCTCACCGCACCCGGCAAGAGGTTTTCCTCATTCTCAAACACCATGTAATAGCGGAAATTCTTGCCCGCTGCTGTGCGCCACGCTTGACCGAGTGCGATTTTCTCCCGGCTGTCATCATTTTTCAGATGTTCGCCCTTAGTTTCCGCACAGATGAGCTTGCCGCTCTGGGTCATAATCAGAATATCGGGGTAGTGCTTGATAAAGCCGTTAATTGCAAAGTCTTGACGTGCAATATTTCTGTGCCACCAGCGGACATTCGGCAGGGCGGTCAACTCTACAATCAACTTCTGTTCCAGTTTGTTCATGTCACCGTCCTCTGCTGCATACAGAGAACGGGCATATATGTCGGTATATGTGGCAGGATGGATAGAGGGGCGCAGACGGAAATAGGGCTTGCAGACGATGCGCTCCGTTTCCAGCCACCTTTCAAAGTTTTCTCGATAATGGGATTCCAGTAGCGTTTCAATTTTGGCGCGGATCTTTGCCGCATAGCCCAGCGGGGCTTTCTCCATAGCGGCAAGCTGCGCCTTATCCATAT
>ERZ780167.4050-NODE-4050-length-9927-cov-2.028870_pt1 | contig 9927 bp, 6 predicted proteins | sample MGYA00510982_ERZ780167 | MGnify/ENA primary metagenome ERZ780167 (study PRJEB29588, sample SAMEA2146107) | human gut metagenome | biome: human gut; feature: human-associated habitat; material: faeces | place: Denmark | collected 2008/2010 ... | reverse complement strand
TCATATTGGCGCCATCACCGGCGATTGCGTTCCCACGCGTGATGAAGATGACCCCACCTATACCCGTACCGTTCGTTGGGAGACATCCGCATCACGCGATGCGCTCAAGCAATCCTCCAAAAACTCCCTCGGCGGCATCCAGACTATTTTCGCCGTGTCGGACGAGGTCATGAACGACCTCCAATCAGCCACGGGGACTTCGCAGCCGATTCCGGAGGAAGCGGCAGGCGAAGACGCCTCCGACGACAATGAGGACGCCCGCGCCGCCACATATGACAATGGCATCGAACTTATCAAGGACCGCGTGAACCAACTTGACTGGGAGGACATGGAACGCCTCGTGGCAGGACTACTCAAAGCCATGGGATATTGCGCTCGGATCACGCCGAAAGGGCCGGACGGCGGCCGCGATGTCATAGCATCTCCCGATGCCCTTGGACTGGAATCGCCACGTATCGTGGTCGAAGTCAAACACCGCAAGGGTGCCATGGGAGCACCTGCGATCCGTTCCTTCATTGGCGGCCTACGCACGAACGACCGCGGACTTTATGTCTCCACCGGAGGTTTCACCAGAGAAGCCCGATACGAGGCGGACCGCTCCAATGTTCCCATGCGTCTGCTCGACCTCGACGGATTCGTCCGCCATTATGTTGATGTGTATGACAAGACCGATGAGGAGACGCGCGATATTCTGCCGTTGACCCGTATTTGGTGGCCTGCATAAAGAAAACATGACTTCTTGAAACACAAATTCTGATCAAAGCTCAATGCAGCAGTATCTACACGATCCGAACATTATCGGCATCAAAGATACATTTACCTGATTTCTATAAGGGTGAACCAAGCCTTCCAAACCACTCGCATATCAGACATGACAAGGTAATGATGAATAGTACTTTCTCTTTCCAAGACGATTCCCCATTGAGCAAGCAAAAGGCCGGCAATAAAACGGTCTCTAGTCTGGACAGGTTCGGCAGGACGACGCTCATAAGGAATCTTGCACAAGCAATCAGCGCATCAGTTTCCAAGAATGGAAGTCTGGTCGTAAGTCTTGAGGGACCTTGGGGATCCGGTAAGACGTCTGCAAAAAATATGCTGGAGGAATCACTCACCGAATGCTGGGCGAACAAGAGAAAACACTCAAATAATTACCCACGTTTGATAAATGCAGAATTCGATCCCTGGCTTTTTTCTGGAAGCAATGATGTGGTCTCCCTGATGTTTTCATCAATCATTAATGCGATAGACGTGTATTTACCCGAAGAATTGGAAAAAAGAACCTCTTTTAGCAGAAAAATCGAAGCCACTGGAAAAGCCCTCGACATCGCCTCCCATATTGATCCAAGTGGAATCTTAAAATCTGCATCGGATGCACTGCAATGGGTATCCGAAAACCTGAATCCTACAGATAACAACGTTAAGTCCCTGATTCAAGCTCGCAATGAATTAATCAGGCAATTGCGATCACTTCCAGAAGACTATGCGATAGTCGTTTATATTGATGAAATCGACAGACTCGACGATAAGGATATTGCCGCTCTGTTTAAAGCCTTGAAATCCGTTGGCAATCTGCCTCACGTCATTTACGTGCCGGTGTTTGACCGGGAGATTGTTGCCGCAGCCCTTGACAGAGTGACACAACAAGGTAGAGGCAATCAATATCTCGAGAAGATTATCCAGATTCCAATCGTACTTCCCAAAATACCAATAGAAGTTGTTTGGGAAGATTTTATGAAAGAAATAAGCTTCTATAACAAATCAGCAATCAAACAAAAACACCTTGCACATAATGTTTTTGAACTGAAAAATGATATATTCGCAAAACTTGAACATCATTTGATGGTTCTTAAAAAATATGATATAGCTCCCATAAAGTGTGACAACAATACAGCTCTAAGGGAGAGTTATCTGGGACAAGAGTCTAAATTAATAGGCTACATAGCAAAAAATAAATATATCTTAGAAGAGGATATCAAAGAAAATAGGCAGATGCTAGAAGATAGCCTTATGAACAAGGTATCCGACATGGCAGATTTCATCATAACCGAAAAAGGTAAGTTGACAGGTATCTTTAACGGAAATGAAGAGGATAGCCTAGTAGATTTTATTACGAGAGATAAATCGAGACTAATATTCTTCATTTCAGAAAATAAATCTATTCTAGCGAATTATTTTATAGATAAGCCAGAAGACTCAGACAGTTTTCTTAAAGAGAATAAACAATATCTCGCTCTTTATACCGTAAAGAACGAGAATGCTTTAGCTAGTTATATTGCAAAAAACGCAAACACGTTAGCAGATTTTCTCACAGTTAATCCGAACATATTAGATGAATATATTCAAGAACATTCTGAGCAAATAAAAGCCCACCTTTCCTCTTTAAACAATTACATTCAGAATAAAGCTCAAATAATAGAATGCTTTAAAGACGAATATATCTTAAAAAGATATATTACGGATTGCATAAATATGGTAGTACCTTATCTAATACGCAACAAATCGTTACGTGACAGCAAATCTCCAGAGGAATCTTTTATTAACAAAAATGAAGATGAATTAGCATATTTCGCCCTTCAAGAAACAGATAGACTCGCCGGCTTCATTGGAAAATATACGAGAGAAACGGCAGACTACTTCAATCGGAATAAAGATATTCTAAAAAAATTTATTACAGAATATAGGAATTCTGCAGAGTTTCAGTGTGACAATATTCTGAAAAGCTACATTCATGAAAAAATAGACTCCAAATCGTATCTATATCATTTCATTACAGATTTCGAAAAAGAATTACATCAATCAGTTACGGAATTCAAAAAAGAGCCTTCCAAAGACTTACTAAATTCCTGCGTGAAACCTTTTGTACATAATTTCCGCGATGCACATCGCATACTCAACGCATTCAGGATTCCCGCACTACAACTCAGAAATGAAATCAACCTAACAGAATTACTATATCTGACTGTAATTAAACTCTACGATCATGTTTTCTATGATTGGATATATCAACATCGACAGTCTTTTAGATAATTCGCTAACGCTGCCAGAAAAAAACATGGCGGAAAAATACGATGAAGATATCGACAGTAAACTTAAGAGTCTTCCATTCAACAATGAAAATCCATCTGATAATGTCATTGCTCGTAGACGTGATGCATTATCCATTTTATTTCCTAAATACCAGATGATGCATCTCAATGCCATTTACGCAACTGATAAAACAACTATCTTCGTTACCTGTGACAGAACCTCTGTGAGCATCAGCGACCCAAATTTCTTTGAAAAATATTTTCTTGATGAGGACTTCGATTCTCATCCCTCTCAATCCAGCGAAGATATAGAAAAATAAGACAGATGCATAGGTATTTAAAATTTCAGCGAAAAGCATCGGACTGTTCAAACCCGCATCTGCTAGACAGTAAATGATAAGTAAACTCATTTTTTAAGCAATCCATGCATTCCAATGGAATGAAGCAAGATGACGCTCAAAAGAATTAAAAAACTCTTGGCTATTCCTCCACTAGAATAGGCGCTGTGACTCAGGGCTTTATCGATAACAAGACTTCGCTGGTCAAGGACGACCTTGTTCGTACGATACGCGAGGGGGACAGGATATCCATCGCGGCGGCATCGTTCTCGATGTACGCGTATAGGGAGTTGCGCGAGCAATTGGAGAGCTCAGGCTCATTCCGTTTTATTTACACGTCGAAGACGTTCACTGAGGATGCCACCACGAAGGAGCAACGTGAGTTCTACATCCCTCGCCTGGAACGCGAGCAGAACCTGTACGGTACCCCGTTGGAAATTCGCCTACGCAATGAGCTCACCCAGAAGGCAATCGCCACGGAATGCGCCGATTGGATCCGACGCAAGAAGGCGCGTTTCATGTCATTCGACGAGGAATCGGACATCACTCCGTCCCTCGTCGTGGAACATAATAACGAGAAAACCGCGTACATGCCGTTCAACGAGTTCACGACCACACAGCTGGGCGTGAGCCGACATGCCGCCTCGTACCAAGGCGTCGCCAAGATGGAAGACTTCATGGCGGAGGGATTTCTGGACAAAATCAACGAGGCATGGAGCAGCGGCGACTTGCATGACGTGACCGACAAGGTCATCGACGGCATCGAGCGCATGTACCAAGAAAACCCGCCCGAACTCGTCTACTACATGGCGCTATACCGCATCTTCAGCGAATTCCTCGACGATATCTCCGAGGACGTGCTGCCGAAGGAGGGCACCGGTTTCCGTGAAAGCCTGATCTGGAACAAGCTGTACGACTTCCAGAAGGACGCGGCCCTCGCGATCATCAACAAACTCGAAACATACGACGGCTGCATCCTCGCGGATTCGGTCGGTTTGGGCAAGACGTTCACCGCGCTAGCCGTGATCAAGTACTTCGAGGCCCGCAACCGCAACGTGCTCGTCCTGTGCCCGAAGAAGCTCAAGGACAACTGGGTCACATACAAGTCGAACGCGACGAACAACCCAATCGCCGGCGACCACCTGCGTTACGATGTGCTGTTCCATACGGATCTGAGCCGCACACGAGGCGATACGATCATGAGCATTCCGATTGAGCGGATCAACTGGGGTAACTATGACCTCGTGGTCATCGATGAGTCGCACAACTTCCGCAATGGCGCAGACAGCGCCGCCAAGGCCGACGACAAAGAAAACCGATACCAGAAACTCCTCAACAAGGTCATCCATTCCGGCGTGCCTACAAAGGTGCTTATGCTCTCCGCCACCCCGGTGAACAATCGTTTCCGAGATCTGCAGAACCAGCTCGAACTGGCCTACGGCGACAAAGGCGATGAATGGTCCAGGAAGCTCGGGCTTTCCACCAATATCGATATGGCGTTCCGCAACGCGCAGAAGGCTTACGGTGTCTGGTCGAAACTCGAACCGGAGGAACGCAGCACTAAACGTCTGATGGACATGCTCGACTTCGATTTCTTCCGTATCCTCGATCAGGTCACCGTCGCACGCAGCCGCCGCCACATCCGTAACCATTACGATATGGATGCGATCGGCGGCTTCCCTGAACGTCTCCGCCCGCAGACCATCCGCCCGGCGCTGTCCACGGAAAGCGACTGCGTATCCTACGACGAGATCTATGACGAGCTGGAAAGGCTCACCCTCGCGCTATACACGCCGTCCGAATTCGTGCTCGAATCGCGCATGAGCAAGTACTTCGACAATGACAAAATCGAAGGCCTGACAATCCGGGGCCGAGAAACGGGTGTGCGCAAGCTCATGGCCACGAACTTGCTCAAACGTTTCGAGAGCAGCGTCCACTCGTTCCGCATGACATTGAACCGCGTGCTCGGCTACATGTCGGATACGGTCGGCACGATCGACTCGTATGAGGAATACCGTGCCAAGCATTACGACACCGGCGTGCTTGAGCAAATTGATATTGATCGTTTCGACGACGGATTCGACCTGGATCAGGATGATACGGAGAGTATGGATCCTGACGAGTTCGCCACCAAAGGCAAGACCCGATTCCTGCTGTCCGACATGGATTGGTGCACCTGGCGCGATTGCATTCTTCGCGACATGGATGTCATCCACCGCCTGCTGAACATGGTCTCCAGCATCGACGCGGCACACGACGCGAAGCTGCAGCGTCTGTACCGGACCATCAGCGACAAGCAGAACCAGCCCATCAACCCCGGCAACCACAAGATCCTCATCTTCACCGCATTCGCAGACACCGCCGACTACCTGTACGAGCACGTCAGCAAATACGCCGGCATGCTGGGATTGAATACCGCGGAAGTGACCGGCACGAATCCGGGACGATGCACAGTCAAGAAGGTAGGCGGTCACATGTCCGACATCCTGGCATGCTTCTCCCCTATTTCAAAGGAACGCGATATAACTGTGCCCCGGTTGAAAGACACAAACATCGACATTCTGATCGCCACAGACTGTATCTCCGAAGGGCAGAATCTGCAGGATTGCGACATGATGGTCAACTACGACATCCATTGGAATCCTGTGCGTATCATCCAGCGTTTTGGCCGCATCGACCGTATCGGTTCGACGAACAAGCGTATCCAACTGGTCAACTATTGGCCCGACGTGGATCTCGACAAATATCTCAAGCTCAAAGACAGAGTCGAGGCGCGCATGAAGGTTGCTGTGATGGCTTCTACCGGCGACGATGACTACATCAATCCCGACGAGAAGGGAGATTTGGAGTACCGGGAACGCCAGCTCAGGCAAATGCAGGACGAGGTACTTGATCTTGAAGATGTGGACGGCGGCGTCAGCATCACCGACCTCGGTCTCAATGAGTTCCGCATGGATCTGGTCGGTTATCACCGAGACAATCCCGACATCGAACGCACACCTACGGGCATCAACGCAGTGGTCGAGGGCGACGAGCCCGGCATCCTGTTCGTGCTGCGCAACACGAACAAGGACGTGAAGGCCATGGGCCGCAACCCGATCCACCCGTATTATCTTGTGCATGTCGGCGACGACGGAAGGATCCTGCACGGGCATCTGAATGCCAAGGACTGCCTCGACGTGATGCGCAAGCTGTGCAAAGGCAAGGATACATATGATCCGCGCCTATGCCGTGCATACAATCGGTTCACCCATGACGGCAAGGACATGCGCCACGCATCCGACCTGCTGCGTGAAGCGGTCAGAAGCATCATGGACCAGGATGATGCGACTGCGGCCGACAGCTTCTTCACCGGATCCATGGGATCTTTTCTTGACGAGAACGTGAAGGGGCTCGACGATTTCGAACTGGTTTGTTTCCTCGTCATCCGACCTGCAACGGGAGGTAAGTCATGAGCGGCATCGAATCATGCGGGCCGGTGACCGCACTCACGTTGGGACTGCCCAGTACCACCGCGGTCATGCATCCGAGGGGACGGCTCACCAAAGAACGCTTCTATACGAACACCAAAGTAGGCAAACGCTTACGGCAGCATTTCATCGAGGACATCGACTCAATCACCATGCTCGCCGTAATCCGCGAGCAGGAGACCGGCATACCGGCAGGACCGCTCACTAACGAAATCAACGTGATTGGCCTGGAGCAATCCACGGAACATCCGCCGCTGGAGGTCATGGAGCACATCGCCCGCACCCGCGACGAGCTGACCCGGCACAGGTCGCGTATCCTGTTCGTCTGCATGAATGGCAGCATGACAAAATTCGCGGTGTTCCGCAATGCGAACGTGGCCGAGGGGCTCACGGAGGGCTCGGTCCATATGGGAGAACCGGTGGAATGCGAATCCGCACGCGTCCGTCTGAACGGAACCGATCTGGACGCCGTATGGGATTCCCTGTGCGCGGAGACCATCCTCGGCGCGTCGGATCCGACGCGCGTCGACCGACGCATCGTATCCCGCACGCGCATAATGAGACTTACCAAGGAGATAGACCAGCTGGAACGGCGCCACGCCAAAGCCGTCCAGATAGGCCAGAGGAACAGGCTATGGGACGAGCTGCAGGCCAAACGGCGCGAGCTCGAACAGGAACAGCAAGGAGAAACACTGTGAGTGACATCGAGAAGATCCACGGCATCACACCGGATCTGACCAGGGAGAACGTGGACAGGCTGCTCGCCCTGTTTCCAGACGTGGCCACCGAGATCACTGACCCGAAGACCGGCAGAACCGAACGCGCGGTGGACTTCGACGCGCTGAAAGAGCGACTTAGTGATGTGGCGGAAGGCAACCGGGAACGCTACCAGTTCACCTGGCCCGGCAAACGCGAGGCGAAACGCCTCGCCCGCGAACCCATCGCCAAGACCCTGCGACCCGTCAAGGAACGCAGCAAGGACTGGGACACCACCAAGAACCTGTACATCGAGGGAGACAACCTCGACGCGTTGAAACTCCTGCGCGAGAACTACGCCGGCAAGGTCAAGCTCATCTACATCGATCCGCCATACAATACAGGTCATGATTTTGTCTACGATGACGATTTCTCCCAGACCCAGGATGAATTCAGTTCCGAAAGCGGCGAGTACAACGAGGATGGTGGACGTCTGGTTGCCAATACCGAAAGCAACGGCCGCTTCCATTCCGACTGGTGTTCTATGATATATCCACGTCTTTTGCTTGCACGCGATCTTCTTACTTCTGATGGTGCAATTTTCATTAGTATTGATGATAACGAGTACCTTAATATGAGAGCTCTGTGCAATGAGATATTTGGAGCTGCCAATTTTGTCGCTTCAATTGTCTGGCAAAAAACGTTGACCCGGCGCAATGATGCTCAGCAAATATCAACAGCGCATGATTATGTGCTAGTCTTCGCTAAACAACTTTCCAGTTTGAAAATCCAACATGAACCTGTTGGAGAGAAGCAACGTGCCACATATACAAACCGTGACAATGATCCACGAGGTGATTGGCTAGCGGTTCCTTTTCATGCACCCAATATTCGGCCCAATCTCACATATCCAATCGTTTTGCCCTCCGGCAGAGAAGTAATACCCCCTAAAGGACGTTGTTGGAGTACCTCGAAAGATAATTTCGATGCTTTAGTCGCTGATGGACGAATCTGGTTCGGCAAAGATGGCGATGGCATGCCTCAGAGAAAGAAATATTGGGGGGAAAGAGAACAGGATGAGGGTGTTGTTCCTTGGACCTGGTGGTCATATGAATTTGCCGGTGAGAATCGTGAGGCGACGAAGGAATTAAAAGCACTTTTTGAAGGTGCAACTATCTTTTCCGCGCCTAAGCCGGTGAAACTAATCTCAAGGATTCTTAATCTAATTGATACGAAAGAGTCTACCATTGTTGACTTTTTTCTGGATCTGCGACAAGTGCTGAAGCAGTCATGCGAACCAACCTCGTAGATGAAGGATCCCGTCGCTTTATTCTCGTTCAGTTACCTGAAAAATGCGACAACGGAAGTGTTGGAGCTGAATTGGGCTACAACAATTTGTGCGAAATCGGCGAGGAACGTATCCGTCGTGCCGGAGAGAAAATCAAGTCCGAAATTGAAGCGGAGAATGCACAGCTGACGCTTGATGGCACTCCCAAGAAAGTACCGGACATCGGCTTCCGTGTACTTCGTGTGGATGATTCGAATTACGAGGACAGGCGTAAGAACGTCGGCTCATACTCCCAGGCTGATCTTGACTTTGATGTGGATATCACGAAGTCCGATCGTTCGAACCTGGATCTGTTGTTCGAAGCGTTGCCGAAATTCCAACTGCCATATGATGTCAGAATCAACACTTTGTCCGGCGATGAATTCGATGGGCATACCGTGTACAGCGTGGATGATGGACGGCTGCTCGCGTGCTTCGAAGCAGACATTCCCGAATCGTTGGTCCGTGCGATGGCTGCGTTCAGCCCGCGCCCGTCCTATGCGCTGGTCTCCGAGCACAGTCTTCCAGACAGCGCGGCGCGCACAAACTTCGTCGAAATCTTCAAACAGTCCGCCGATTCAAAGACCGGTAGCACGAAGCCTTACATCATCTGAGGCAGCTGATTATGCAATTCCAATTTTCTCAATACCAGTACCAGACCGATGCCGCCGACGCGGTATGCGACGTGTTCGACGGGCAACCGTTGCAGGACGGCGTCTCCTACATCCGCGACGTAGGTATTCGCAAGCCCGTCTTCCCTGACCCCGAGCCCATTCAGGACACGTTGTTCGAGGATAACAGACCTAAACAAGCAACATTCAACTCCTATGACGAAGATGATGACACCGGCTACCGCAATGCGGATTTGCTGCTGACCTACGAACGACTGCTCGCCAACGTCAAGAACGTACAACGACGGCAGAACCTAGAGGAGTCTCCGAAGCTGTATGCCGATCCGGCCGGCGCGGTCGAACTGGATGTGGAAATGGAGACCGGCACGGGCAAGACGTTTGCCTTCGGCATCCCGATGATCGAGCACATCGACGCGGACAGCGAAGACCTTCAGGGCC
>ERZ780167.4043-NODE-4043-length-9934-cov-15.159632_pt1 | contig 9934 bp, 8 predicted proteins | sample MGYA00510982_ERZ780167 | MGnify/ENA primary metagenome ERZ780167 (study PRJEB29588, sample SAMEA2146107) | human gut metagenome | biome: human gut; feature: human-associated habitat; material: faeces | place: Denmark | collected 2008/2010 ... | reverse complement strand
CGTATGTGAGATAACGAATGCCAGAACAGCTGCGACCTGAGCCCTCGATCTCGGCAAAGCCGCCACCTTCATTTCTAATTTCTAATTCCTCATTCCGCATTATTTTTCAGGGAATGGCGGCCAGCCCATTTCTTTGCCGCCGATGATGTGAGCGTGGAAATGGAAGACGGACTGTCCTGCTTTTTCGCCCGTATTCATGACGAGGCGGAAGCCATTTTCTTTCAGACCGGCTTCTTCCGCGATCTTCTTCACGACAAGGAAGAAGTCGGAGAAGTTTTTGTTGTACTCTTCGTCGAAAGCCAGAATGTTGTCGACATGTTTTTTAGGAATGACAAGGATATGGACCGGTGCGCAGGGCTCGATATCCTTGAACGCAAACCAGTTATCATCTTCGTAAACTTTGGTGCTCGGGATTTCTCCGGCAGCGATCTTGCAGAAAATGCAGTCAGACATGGTGATTCCTCCTTAAATCGTAAATGAAAGGCTGCGAGGTGCTATAGGTATTGACCTCACAGGCCCGAATCCGGATCCTTTCTTCAAAAGGATCCCTTGCGCATCACGCGGTAACGACTTCCCCCACCATTCCTTCTTCGGTGATGGCGGTGATGCGGACCGGGTACAGGATGCCCCGCTCTACACCTTCACTACGGATGGTGACGCGGATGTATTCATCCGTAAGCCCCTCGTACCAGCCGTTCTTGATCTCTTCGGCGAGGACATGGACGACCTTGCCGAGGAACTGATCGCGGTAGTCCTTCGCGATGCCTTTTTCCAGCTCCTGTACGCGATGGACTCGCTCTTTTTTCAACTCATTGGATACCTGATCCGGATAGGTCGCCGCCGGCGTACCGGTGCGCTGGGAGTACGGGAATACGTGAATACCGGAGAAGCGGATCTCTTTCAATGTCTCCAATGTTTCCTTGAAATTTTCTTCCGTTTCTCCAGGAAAGCCGACGATGAGGTCTGTCGTCAGAGCAAGGCCCGGGATCTTATCGCGCAGTTCGGCGATCAGTGCCTTGTACTTAGCAAGGCGGTAATGGCGGTTCATGCCCTTCAGCACGCTGTCGGAGCCTGACTGGATGGGAAGATGGAGGTGACGGCACACCTTCGGCTCATTCTGGATGATCCGGATCAGCTCTTCCGAAAGCTCGACGGACTCGATAGAGCCTAAGCGGATGCGGAGAAGCTCCGGAATCTTGACGAGCTCGGCGACAAGGCTGGAAAGAGACGTCCCATCATGGAGATCCTTGCCATAGTTGCCAAGATGGATGCCTGTCAGCACGACTTCACGATAGCCGCGAGCGACAAGTTTCCGGATCTCGGAAACGGCATCCTCCTGCTTTCTTGACTTCAGCTTGCCTCGCGCATAGGGGATGATGCAGAAGGTGCAGTAATTGTCGCAGCCTTCCTGCACTTTGATGAAGGCGCGGGTCTTGACCTCTCCTTCCGGGTCGACCTCCATATTTTCGAAATCCTTCACCTTCATGATGTCCACGACTTCGTTCAGCGGCTGCTCCGCCGTTCTCGCTTCCTCCACATACTCGACGATATGCGTGCGATTCTGGTGGCCGACGATGACATCGACATCCCCCATCTTCTCGAAGACCTCCGGCGCGAGCTGGGCATAGCAGCCTGCGACGGCAATGATGGCATCCGGATGCGCGCGGCGGATGCGGCGCACCATCTGGCGAGATTTTCTGTCACCGACGCTGGTGACAGAGCAGGTATTGATGACATAGACATCCGCGTCATCGCCCTCTGCCGGGCTGTACCCGTTCCGGACGAAAAGGGTACGCATCGCGTCACTGTCATACTGGTTCACCTTGCAGCCAAGTGTGATGAAGGACACGGTTTTCTTCTGTGATAATTTTTTCTGTTCCATGGCTTCTATTATAGCATAGGAAAATCAAAAAGAGCACCCGACTTTCGTCGGTGCTCTTTGAGTGGGGAGGTTCAGGGTTCGGGGTTCGGGGTTGTAGTGCGGCGCATAACACTCAAAAGCGCCGCAGAGTATAAATAGGGCGATGACCGAAAGAGGCATGTAAATCACCAGTCACTTTGCGCCCCTAATCCCTAATCCCTAATCCCTAGTCACTAGTCACCAGTCACTAGCTACCAGTCCCTAGCTACCAGTCCCTATTACATCGGATACGTCTCAGACTCCGCCTTCTTGGCGCGGCGCATGAGGGCTTCGAGAGCCTCCAATGCCGTGTGGTCACCATCGATCAGATGGCAGACCTCTTCCGTGATTGGCATATCGATGTGCTCGCGGACAGCGATGTCATGCACCAGACGAGCTGTGCGGATCCCTTCCACGATCATGTTCGTGCCTTCCGTGATCTCCTTCGCTGTCTTGCCTTCTGCCATCATCATACCGGCAGTGTGGTTGCGGCTGTGGACAGATGTGCAGGTGCAGACGAGATCTCCCATCCCGGAAAGACCGAAGAAGGTCGTCATCTGTGCGCCGAAATGTACACCGAAGCGGGTCATTTCTACCAGCCCGCGTGTCATGAGAGCTGCGCGGCTGTTATCGCCGAGGCCGATGCCATCCAGCACACCGCAGGCGAGCGCCATGATATTCTTCAGCGCACCGCCGTACTCGACGCCCTTGATATCGTCACTGCGATACACGCGGAAGACCGGGCTCATGAAAAGGTCCTGCACCACCTGCACCGCTTCCGGTACTTCGGATGCGGCGACGGTCGCACACGGCAGCCCACGGCCGACTTCCTCGGCATGGTTCGGCCCGGAGAGGACGACGATCTTTTTCGTGATGCCCTTCACCTTATCCGTGATGACCTCGGAAAGTCTATGACCGGCATGATCTGCAAGTCCCTTGGACGCACAGACGACTACGGTATCCTTCTCCAGCCACGGTACGAGACTTTCCGCCATGGCTTCGACCGCATGTGACGGGGTGCAGAGGATGACACAGCCTGCCCCCTTCACCGCTGTCTCCAGACTGCTCGTGATCTTCACGTGGAGCGGGATGCGGCAGCCCGGAAGGTAGTTCTTATTTTCGCGGCTCTTCTGTATTTCCTGCGCTGTTTGGGGATTTCTGCAGTACATGAAAAGATCATCATGCCGCGCCGCGAGGGAGATCATCATCGCTGTCCCCCAGCCGCCGGCACCTATCATAGCTACTTTCATCTGCTACCTCTTTTCCCGGGAAATCGGCTTCTCTTCTCCGCGAAGGAGCCGCCCGATGTTGTCTTTATGCTTACCGATAATGATGATGGCGGCAGCGGCAGCAAATGCCACATACTCGATCGGCTTATCCATGAAGAACATGACAATCGCTACGACCGGTGCTGCCACGATGGAGCCAAGGGATACGATGTGCTTCCACTTGAAGATGGCAAGCCATACCAGGAAGGCCGCCAGCACTGCCGGAGCACAGATATAGGCGAAGGCTCCTACGCCGCAGGCGACGCCCTTGCCGCTCTTGAACTTCAGGAAAACGGACCAGTCATTGCCGACGATCGCAAAGATCGCACACGCAAGTACCAGCGTGGGATCCGGCATCCCCAGATGCACCGCAAGAAATCCCTTCAAAAAGTCGCAGATAAAGACGGAAAGACCAGCGACGGCGCCCAGCTCACGATACGCATTCGTCGCTCCGATATTACCGCTCCCCACCTTTTTCAGATTCACACCATAAAAAACACGGCCAATCATATATCCGCTTGGTATCGCGCCAATAAAGTACGCCAGCACGATCCAAACTATGCCATCCATCACGCCTCTTCACCATCCTTCTTGCTTCGTACCACGATGCGGATCGGCGTACCTTCGAAGCTGAAGGACTCACGCAGTCGGTTCTCGATGAAACGGACATAAGAGAAATGAATAAGGTTCGCATCATTGACGAACATGACGAACGTCGGCGGACGGATCCCCACCTGCGTCATGTAGTAGATCTTCGCCACGCGGCCGGAATGTGCCGGCGGCGGATTCACCATCTTCGCATCCTCCAAAAGGTCATTCAGGACAGATGTCGGGATACGCAGACTCTGCTGCTCAGCCACATTGTAGATCATATCCCCGAGACGATGGATGCGCTGCTTCGTCAGCGCCGAGCCGAAGAGCATCGGCACATAGGACGCAAATGGCAGACCATTCTTGATCTCCTTCTCGAATTCCACCATCGTATTCGTCTCTTTGGCGACCGCATCCCATTTGTTCACGAAAAGGAGCAGGCCCTTCCCTGCCTCGTGGATGTAGCCGATGATCTTCTTATCCTGCTCCGTCAGCTTATCGACCGCATCCAGTACGAAGATTGCCACATCACAGTTATCGATGGCACGGATAGAACGGATGACGCTGTATTTTTCCAGCGGCTCATCGATCTTGCTCTTCTTTCTCATGCCCGCTGTATCGACCAGGATGAATGTCTTTCCCTTGTAGGTCCAGAGAGAATCGACCGCATCTCGCGTCGTCCCCATTTCATCCGCCACGAGCGAGCGTTCATAGCCCAGAAGCGAATTGATCAGGGTGGACTTCCCGACATTCGGGCGTCCTACGATGGCCGTACGAATGATATCTTCCGACTCCTCCTCTGTCTGCTCCGGGAAGCCTTCCGTGATGCGATCCAGAAGCTCGCCGAAGGAGAGACGATTCACTGCGGAAATCCCGATCGGATCTCCCAGCCCCAGCGAATAGAATTCGTATACATCCATCTCCTGATTCTCGCTGTCCACTTTATTGACAGCCACGACGACCGGCTTCCCCGTGCGGCGCAGGATCCCGGCGATGATCTCATCATCTGACGTCAATCCGGCGCGTGCATCAAGGACGAAGAGGATCACATCCGCCTCTTCCATCGCCAGCTCTGCCTGCTGGCGGATGCCGCTCGAGATCTGGTCTTTTCCATTTCTAAACTCGATACCGCCGGTATCGATCAGCGTGAATTCACGGTTCAGCCATTTCACATCACAATAGATGCGGTCACGGGTGACGCCCGGGATATCTTCTACGATGGACACGCGACGCTGCGCCAGCCCATTGATCAAGGTCGATTTGCCAACATTCGGCCGCCCGACGATGGCTACGAGAGGTTTACTCATGAGCCCATTCCTTTCTATTTCTATGGAAATCATATATTTAGGAAACGCTGATTAAATCGCAGAATCAGATTTCATATGGATTTTTATACATAGTGTCGTCGACATTCTCCTTAAATAGCTCGCTATTCGCGCCCCTGTCTCCTCGCTCTGTATAAAAATCCAAGAATAAAATCCGATAACGATTGAATCAGTGTTTCCTTAACCAGGGAGCATGCTGCCTGCCGGCTTCTACGAGCCGGCCATTCCAAAAGGTAGAAGCAACACTTCCCCATTTTCACTGTAAATAAAATTGTATGATAGCAAGGAGGCAAAGTCAAGTGATCCTCCGCTTTTCACTTCCTGCCGTCCCATGATCCCCATAAAGTCACAGGGGCTATAGCGGTGTCTTATGAAATGTCCTATCCGGACCAATAAAAAACCGCATTGCGCTTCTCGCAATGCGGTTTTTATCATTTTCTCTTATTCAGCATCATGAGCCGGTGCTTCGACGAGGGAGAAGGAGATTCTTCTGCGAGCTTCGTCGATGTTGATGATCTTGACTTTCAGATCATCACCGACCTGGCAGATGTCGCCCGGTTTCTTGTTGTGGTCATCGGTCATTTCATTGATGTGGAGCAGACCGGTGAGGCCGTCTTCAAGTTCAACGATAACGCCGAATTCCAGGATCTTGACGACTTTAGCGTCTACGATGTCATCAGCAGCGTGGTTGGTGACAGCGGTTTCCCATGGATTCGGGAGGCAGTCTTTGTGAGAGAAGGAGATTCTCTGTTTTTCACGATCGAAGGATTTGATCTTGACATCGATAACCTGATCTGGTTTGAGGACGTCTTCCACTTTGCCGATCTTCTTCCAGGAGATGTCGGAGATGTGGAGCAGGCCTTCTACGCCATTGATGCCGATGAAAGCACCGTATGGCATGATCTTCTTGACAGTGCCCTGAAGAACGTCGCCGTTTTCATAAGCAGCTTCGATCTCATCCATTTCATTGTTTCTGGCATCTTCCAGTACTGCTTTGCGGGAGAGAACCAGTCTATTCTTAGCGCGGTCGACTTCGAGGATCTTAGCCGGGAATTTCTGTCCGACCAGGTTCTGCAGGGAGTGAACGAAGCGCAGGTCGCCCTGAGACAGCGGAATGAAGCCGCGGAGAGACTTCAGCTGAACGAGCAGGCCAACTTTGATAGCTTCGATGCCTTCGCATTCGACAGCTTCGCCTTTTTCGAAAGCTTCTTCAACAACATCCCAGTCAGCGAGACGATCGACTTTGATCTTGGATACGTAAATGGTGCTGTCTTCTTTGACACCGCTGACGATCTGTACACGAAGTTTGTCGCCAACTTTGAGTACGTCTTTCAGAGATGCTGGTGCCGGGAATGCATATTCATGAGCCTGCAGTACAGCTTCTGTTTTGTAGCCGAAGGAAATATAGGCTTTGTCGTCGAGTACGTCGACAACTTCCCCTTCTACTACACTGCCTTTATGCACGTCCAGGTTCATTTCTTCCTGTTCCAGCATTTCTTTCATGTTTTCCATAATAAAAACTACCTCCTCTATGATCCAGTCCGGTGTGGATGCACCGGCGGTGATGCCAATCTTGTCCCGGGTTTGGAACCATTCAGATTTTAGTTCCTCTGCCGTTTCGATATGATGAACGCAGGCGCCTTCGCTCCTGCATACGTCTGCCAGTCGGCCGGTATTAGCGCTGTTGCGCCCGCCGATGACAATCATCACATCTACTTTCCTCGCCAGCTCACGCGCCGCCTGCTGTCGCTGCATGGTCGCATCACAAATGGATTTGTGAAGAAACACATGCGGGATCCGTTGCCGGATCGCCTGCACCAGCTGGTCAGCCAAAGCCACCGAAAATGTGGTCTGCGTGACGATATGCGCCTCTTCCATGTCTGGAAGCCGGTCTACATCTTCGAGGGTTTCTACCTGGAAGGAATGACCCACTGCCCACTCCGCTACGCTCTTCATTTCCGGGTGCTTCTTTTCACCGATGAGTACGACGGTCTTTCCATCAGCCACGAGGTCTTTGGTGATCTCCTGGTTCCTTTTGACGAAAGGGCACGTCGCGTCCATTAGGGCCAGATTTTTGCACTTGAGTTTATTATAGCACGAAGGGCCCACTCCGTGCGAGCGAATTATTACAGTTTCATCTGTCAAAGTGTCCAGATCGTCCACCGGATGGACGCCTTTTTCAGAAAGCCTTCCGACCACCTGCGGGTTATGAATGATGGGACCGTAGGTAACGGCCTTAATGCCCGAATTTGCCGCATTTTCCGCGATTTTCATGGCTCTTTTCACGCCGTAGCAAAAGCCCATCACTTTCGATTTATAGATTTCCATGATTTTAATTCTCAATTGAAGCGCCCGCTATAGAGCAGGCATTATGTTTGAAATAGAAAAGTTCAATAGCAAGATAAAGGGTTCAGGGTTAGCCCATGGGGCGGCTCGCCCCTTGATTACGTTTGAAAGCCTCGATTGAATGAGAAATTAGAAATGAGAAATGCGAAATGGTGGTGCGGCGCATAAAAATATGGAAGCGCCGCGAAGTATAAATCATGGCGATGCCATGAGCTGGCATTCCAGTCACTAGTCACCAGTCACAAGTCACTCAAGGCCCCTAATCCCTGATTTAGAACCTATTACCTATGGAGTCATGCATAGGCGGCTATGCTGCTCTATTTTATATTTCTACTAATACAACTCACGTAGGAGAAACACATGAGAGGAAGAATTTATAAAAGTCTGCTCTTTATGGGCATCATATCCGTGGTCGTGACATTCATACTCTCGGCCATCTTATATTACCAGGGCATGCAGGAGCAGATCAGCGCGGAGCTCGGGCGCACGGCGCGTGTCGTTTCCGGCGCGGTCTCCAAGGACAAGGAAGAGAGCAGCATCGAGTATCTGGACTGGGTCTTCAAAGACAATGAACGTGCCATTCACATCGTCTGGCTCGATACCGATGGCTCGGTCATCTATGACAGTGACCACAAAGAGGAGGAGTACAAGGCAAGCGGCGAAGTGAAGGCGGCATTTGCGACGGGCAGTGGACACGAAGTGCATAAGGACTCCTTTGACAAGCCGAAGAGCTATTATGCCGTCAGAGCAGATGACGGCACGGTACTCCGGCTTTCAAGCGGACGCATGGTGAATTACAAAGGCTACTCCTCCTACTTACCGGAGATCTTCATCTTCCTCCTGGTCTTCACCGTGGGCTGTCTGGCTGCTGCGGAACGGGAGACAGAAAGCATTTTGAAACCCTTCCATCTCTTGGGAGACCTCGTGCAGCGTATCATGAAGGGGGAGAAGGTGGACGAGCTGCCGCCGGAATATAAGGAGCTGCGTCCTCTCATCCGTAAGGTCGAAGAGCAGCACAATGATATCGAAAACTATATGGAGGATATCGAAGAGGAAAGAAATACGATCCGCATCGTGGTCGATACCATCGCAGACGGCATCATCCTTCTGAATGGCAGCCGGGAGATCATCGATTACAATAAGACGATCGAAGATATTTTCCATCCGAACGAAAACAAGCGCTTCCGCCGTATAGCGAGCCTTTATCATGATGAGGACTGGCTTCGCGTCATCGGCAAAGCCTACCACAGCGAGGGAAAGCAGGAGTACACCATGTACCTCTTTGATAAGCCCTTCCGTATGGTCATGAATCGGATCGTACTGACTGACGGAGAATCCGGTCTTCTCATCGTACTTCGTGATATGACGGCTTCTTATATGGCTGAAAAAATGCGCCGCGAATTCTCTGCCAATGTTTCGCATGAGCTGAAGACACCGCTGACCTCTATCAGCGGGTTCGCAGAAATGATTGCCAATGGCATGTACCAGAAGCCCGAGGAAGTGCGGCTCTTCGGCAGCCGCATCGTGAATGAATCCCAGCGAATGCTGACACTGATCGATACCATCATGCATCTTTCCAAGATCGAGGAGACAGAGACCACCATCACATGGAAGACCGTCGCTGTGGACAGCTTGGTGCGGTATGCAGCTGATCTCATTTCTCCACAGGCAGATGCCAAGCATGTCAAGGTGCACGTGGATACAGACCCGCTTTATACCTATGGCAATGCAGCGCTTCTCTCTGAGCTTATCATGAATCTCCTGGATAATGCGGTGAAATACAACCATGAAGGCGGGGATGTATACGCACGCCTTTCACCGGAGGGGGCAGACCAGATGATCCTTACGGTATCGGATACAGGCATCGGCATCCCGAAGGATAAGCAGGGACGCGTCTTTGAGCGCTTCTACCGTGCCGAAGAGAGCCGGAACAAAGCGACCGGCGGGAGCGGACTGGGACTTGCGATCTGCAAGCATATCGTAGAAAAGCACAAAGGCATGCTCTCTATCGAAAGCATCGAAGGGGAAGGCACGACCGTCACTGTCGTCCTGCCGAGAATGAGCGAAGGCGACGTGGATCGGGAGCACGCTGAAGCGATGACGGCCAAGCAGGAAGCAGCAGATGCAGAGTCTGGTCGTCTCGCCGCCAAAGAAGCCGAAGAAGACAGAAAGGCCATCGAAGCCGCGGGTGATGTCAAAGGCGAAAAGGCGGGAAAAGACGTACACCATAAGGTCAAGAAGCCGAAGAAAGAAAAGAAAGAGAAGGGACGAAAGAAGGACGAGAAGAAGAAGAAATAATGGATCCGGGCAGCTCCATCAAGAGAGCCGTGAATTTCATCGCGAAAGAAGCACAGCAGTTTCTGCTGGGGCTATGGGGTAAAGAGGGGCGCGTGCGATAAGCGCCTGAGAGGCTTTGATCCCGCATGCCCTCTTCCTCTTCTGTATTTTTTGTTGGTTTGTCAAACATATGTTACACCGTGCTTGATGAAATCATGGAGTGTATC
>ERZ780167.4038-NODE-4038-length-9943-cov-2.740797_pt1 | contig 9943 bp, 6 predicted proteins | sample MGYA00510982_ERZ780167 | MGnify/ENA primary metagenome ERZ780167 (study PRJEB29588, sample SAMEA2146107) | human gut metagenome | biome: human gut; feature: human-associated habitat; material: faeces | place: Denmark | collected 2008/2010 ... | reverse complement strand
GTCATCGGGTGTGTAACGAGCTCCAAGCCCTCATCCAGACTGCCGTCTGTCTTGATGTACAAGTTTTCAGCGTCCTTGTTCGCGATGTCGAGCAGCTTTTGCGCGTTGCTGTTTACCGTGCCGCCGTCATCGATTTCAAGCTCAACGCCGAAATGCCGCAGACCTTTTCCGTGGAACACAAGGTCGGGCGTATAGCTGTATTCGTGGATGACCTCGCAGTGTTCGCCCCAGCAGGATATGCAATAGGCGTTATCGTCACCGTCCCAATATGCGCGGTCGCGGTGAATAATGCGGTTGCAGTCCTCGCAGCGGACGTAATACTCATCAAAGCAGTGGTCGCAAAGCGTGTGCGTGTCATCCTCGACGGCGTTTTCCTCGTAGACTCGCTCGGCGCAGTGGTCACAGATTACGGTCAGGCGATCTGCACAGTCCTCGCAGAGCCAATCGCCTTCCACTTCAAACATCTGGTCAATTGGATGCTCTTCGCCGCAATTTGCACAAATTCTCGTTTCACTCATTGTCTGTTTCTCCATTTCGTTTGGTTAATATCAATATTCTTCGGCAAGCAGCATAGTAGAATGCGTCAAATCGTCGATGACGAACACCTTCGCGTTTACTGCATCGTCACACGGCACATCAAGCTCGTAACGGTACGGCGGTTGCTCCTGTTCGTGAACGATGTGCTGACCGGTCGGCGTTTTTGTCAGCTTGAATACCTGCAGGTAATCTTTTTCCTTGACTTCCATTGTCAGAACCATGTGCCACATCAGGTTTGTCAGCCATGAGGGGATTTCTGCCATTACGCCGCGCGTCAGGAATTTTTGATTGTTGAACATTTTCGCTTCCTCCTTTCGGACAAAAAGTAAGCTCCTGAGAATGTCTCAGGAGCTTCTACTGCTATAATATATAGATCGAAATGGGGGAGAAACAGAAAAAGCACAGCCGAAGCTGTGCTTTTTGTCTGTATGAGGTTTACTTGCCCATCTCGCAGAAACGCATGAGAATTGCGGCAACCTGTGCGCGGGTTGCGTTGTTCTGCGGGTTCAGCTTGCCATTGGAGCCGTTGACAATGCCGTTGGCAACTGCCCACTGCATTGCATCTGCTGCATAGGTGCTGACGGAAGCTGCATCAGAGAAGCTGTCGAGCTTGCCATCTGCCTTCGGAGAGCCGGCGTAGCGGTACATCATGGTAACGAGCTGCTCACGGGTGATGTTGGCGTTCGGGTTGGTGCCGTCGGAAACGCCCTTGGCCTTCGCCCAGTTCATGCCCTTCTCGTACCAAGTAGCGCCGCCGGTGGTGTCCTCGCCTGCGTAGCGCGCGAGAACCGTCATCAGCATTGCACGGGTCGTGGTTGCGCTCGGCGCAAACTTGTCGCTGCCCGTGCCGCTCATCAGGCCCTTGTCGGAAACGTATTTGACCGCGTCAGCATACCAGTCGCCGGTCTTGACGTCAGAGTAAGACTTGCTCTCGGTCTGACTGCCGTTGTCGGCAACGAAGGTCGGAGTAACCGTTACCTTGCCCTCCGGCATGGTGAAGGTGTACTTGCCGTTGCCCTTGTCCGTCACTTCGACGGTATTGCCCTTTGCGTCGGTGATCGTCAGCTTGTCGAGCTTGTAGCCGTCCTTTGCCTTTACGGTAACAGTAACCGTGCTGCCCTTGGAAGCCGAGGTCTTGTCGATCGAAACCGAACCGTTATCCGACTTGGAAGCGGAAACCGTGGTGCTCGAGCCGGAGGACGAGCCGCCGCCGCTGCTCGAATGATGCACGGTGAAGTTTGCGGTGATGGTGGTGTTGCTGTTGATGGTAAAGGTCTTCGTAGCGCCGCCCTCAACTGCCTCGCCGTTTACCGTCCAGCCGCTGAAGTCATAGCCGCTGTCTGCGGTCGCGGTGAGGGTGACTTCCGTGCCTGCTGCAACCATGCTACTCTCCAGACCGGTAACCTTGCCGTTCTTTGCGCTGGTGCTTACGCAGTACTTGTTGTCTACTGCGGACATAGTCGCAGTGTACTGACCGTTTTCTACCGGAATAACGGCAGACAGTGCAGTATTGTCAATCGTAATGCCGTAGTTCTCGAAGTGTTCGTCATCTACCTTGCCCGGCTCGTAGGTGTAAACAACCAGAGCCAGCTTGTGACCTGCCTTTACGGTGTAGTAGTTCGGCTGGAGATATACGGTGTAGTTGTTGTACGTGCCATCCTCAAGTTCGATCTCGTTCGCTGCGGAAGCAGAGCTGAAACCTGCGTCCGGGTTTGCAAGGTCGATCCAGCCGCGTGCAATAATCTTGTACTTGGAGGTAGTCGGCTTGAACTTGATTACATCGTAATCCTCAGCACCGCTGCCGACCCAGTTGACCGCACCGGTCTTGTCCTCGGTGACGCTGGTGGTGTAGCTCTGGAATGCCTCGTCAGATACGTCAACCAGCATTGCGCTCATCATCAGCGCATCACGGCTGTTGCTGCCTGCTCTCATGACTGCAATGCCATACTCATCTTCAGCGTCATATTCTTCTTCGTCCGCAACCTGATTGTCCGGATTCATGATCTCTTCATGATCCACGCCGCGCGGAGCAGCTTCGACTGCATCGAAATCAGCTGCTTCGACAGCCTGCTTATCCGGATGCTGAATCGGAGTCGCCTTGATTTTTACCTTGACCGTACCCTTGATAACGGTATCGTCCTTGACATCATAGGTGTACATTGCGCTCGCGGAGGTGGACGCAGCCGTGAACGCATCACGCCAGCTGGAAATACCGGTCATGTTGCTGTTGATGGTGGTCGTACCGGTTTCATTGTTGGTCAGAGTCAGCGTATTGGCATATGCCGATGCTTCATCCGAGGTCGGCCATGTATCCGAGGTGGACCAGCCGCCGTCAACAATGTTGCTCTGTACGGTAACGGTTGCCATCTTCTCTGCACCGTTGTCCTGGTCATACAGATAATGGCTGAACCACTTGTTCAGAATGCTGTTGTAGGTCTCGTCGCCAATCAGCAGCGAAGTCTTATGAGAATCGTAATCCGGGGTGATATGCGCGCCCTGATGCAGGAGCAGCTTGACGTCCTGACCCTTACCTTTAAATGCGTCATACATCAGCTGGAACTGCTTGGTGCGAACGTTATCGTCGTTCAGACCGTGAACAATCAGCGCCGGGCATTTGAAGTTATCATAGGTGGTTTTATCATCAGTTCTCTTACCTGCGTTGCCTGCGGTGTAGTCACGGGTTGCCCAGTGCGTGCCGTAGTCACCGTTCAGCTCAATCTGGTCATTATAAATACGGTTAAGATATGCCTGATAGGTGTCTTTGATGCTGTTCCAGTCATCTTCGTCAATGTAGCGGCCAGCGCAGTAGAAACCGAGGTTATCCGAATATGCCGGATTACTGCCAGTAGAGATACCCTGCGAGTTGGTGTACTCATACCAGCTTGCAATGCCTGCAACCGGAACGATGGTCTTAAGGCCCTTAACACCAGTGGAAGCGACTGCGAAGTCAGTCGTGCCACCGTAGGAACGGCCGGTCATAGCGACATTGCCGTTCGACCAGTCGGCTTTAATTGCAATATTGCTGGTTCTGTCGGTATAAGCAGCACGGTCACCGGTCAGCCACTCGATAACGCACTTGAATGCGTCGGTCTCAACGTCAGCGCCGCAAGTCTCCAGGCCTTCGGAACCACGGGTGCCCAGACCGCCTACCTCAACCACCGCGTAGCCTCGAACGAGGAAGTAGTCGTACCAGTCGAGGTCCTCGTAATCGTAGAACGGGTATTTAGGAGAGCTTTCATATGGACTGAGATAGTACCACTCTCCTGCCTTTGCTTTCTCGGCCGCGTCCATCGTGCTCATTTCTCCAGTGGAAACGCGCTGATACTTTGCCGAACCGTACAGGCTATTCAAGTCGTAGCCCAGATCACCCTCCTTATAGGTGAACTTGCGGTCATCGCCGTTATCCGTGCAGCCCGTAATATACGGACGTGCGTCCATAATGGTTGCAAAATTGTGATTATCCCGGTTCTTAGCTGCAGCACGGGGAATCTGCACCAGAGCCTTTACCAGATCAAGCTTGCCATCACCGTCGGTGTCGTAGTTGGTCTCGACGTAAACCGAGTAGCGGATGATGTCGCTCTTATCATTGCTGTAGCCGTCCTTGGTCGGAACGCCGCTCGTGTATGGAAAAATCGGCTGTGCCACACCGTCTACGAACAGCGGAGTGCCGTTCTTTACTGCATTGCGCAGGTTAACAGCTGCCGTGCTGTTTTCCATCGTGTGCAGCTCTTCCAGCGAGCAGGCTGCGGAACCGTCGAACTTGTCATCTGCGATGCCTACGCTCTTCGCCATAGCGATGTAGTCGCTGTCGCCGCTCGGGAACTGCGTTTCCTTCATACCGCAATCCAGCAGAATGTACTTGACCGCATTCAGTTTGGTCAAACCGACGAGTTTGGCGATGGTCAGCATCTCCTCCCGGACAGGATAGGTCCCATCGCCGCGCGAAGCTTCGAGCGCCGCATAGGTCGATACCTGCTGTCCGTCATCGCCGCTGTTTGCATCAACAGCGCCCGCCTGACAGGTGAACGACAGGATCATGGAAAGCACCAGCGCGATGCTGGCCGCTCTCTTCTTCATGTGTACTCCCTCTTTCGTGGTAAATATAGGATTTCTACACCTGTCTTTATCATTCAAAGATGGATATTTTACCGTTCCTTCGAATTTTAATACAAATGCTTTTTAAGCATACTCGTTTACTATGAAAATGTCAAGGAATTTTGGACAGAACAGGTGAAAAATGTCTAAAAGCCTTTTGAATTCATGTCACTCCTCTTCACAATTTCGACGTTGCAGTTCCTGAATATGCAAGGATACAATCATGGCAGCCGCATAATGACCAACAACGTTAACCGCCGTTTTCCGCATCAGCTTATGCACAGCGCAAAGGGCATTGCTGCCCTTCTGAAACCTTTCAATCGTAGTATGTTTGCTCAGATATATGTTAATCTGCTGCAGTAAATTCGATTCATCGTTTGGTTTTCGCTCGAGATCAGCAAGCAAATAATCTATAGCGCTCTGGGGCGTAAAAGAACGCAGGATATCACTTTTCAGGCTTGGACGCATTTCCTTAACGTTTTCCCATTTGATATCTTCGAATATTTCTTCTCTATCCTTGTATTCATCTTTTCGACAGTTATTTTTAAACTCATGAAACAGCTTTCTGTAATGTTCAGGCAGCAGCCGTTCCTTCCCATACAGCGGGTAATACGGTGCTGAATGAAAGAGAATATATTTCGACAAAGAAAGATACTCGAAATACTTTCCAAGGAAACCATACAGCCTTTCCGGGTAATTTTTGAGGTCTGCATCCGGATTGACGAACATCTTTTTTGTGGATACTTTCAGCTTACTCCATACGTCTGCTTTATAAATTTCAGTGAGTTTTTTATCCTGATAATATGTTGTCGGATCCGCAAGAATCCGAAAGCCCTTTATAATATCCAGCGTCTTTTTCCCATACTTCTCCTCAATCTTGCTTTCTCCATATGTTTTGTTCAGCAGATACTTTGGCAAATTTCGGGTAAGTTCTGCTGCTTGTCTATCATCCAAAGAGCATTCCTTTACGATATCCGCCGCTAGTTTTCTCACCCTGCAAAAAGGAAACGCAAACGCTATACGTCGATTGAACAAAGTGCTTTCATTCCTTTTCGATTCCTGATAGTCAAAATCTTCATAACAATCTTTTCGAATGGGAAATACAGTTCTTTTATACAGAACCAAATGTTTTACCAGCACATCCTCTACTCTCTCCAGAAGGTGCTCAGCCGCTTCGCTTATTACAAAAGTTTCATACACATTATCTGTTAAAGAGCATGAGGTATTGTACTTCAGCAGCTCCGCTTTATCGTGCTTATTCCCGTCCCCCTTGACTTTATATATAGCATTTAATACGAACAGCAGTGGCAGTACAGGGTAGATATAAGGTGTCGAAAAAACTACGTTGCACCTTGTCTTACTACAAACTGTTCTCTTCCTTACAGGCACGCCTTTGTACAGCAATTCGTTATCAAATCGTCGATAGCAATTATTGATATCCTCTGTAATTTTCTTTATCAGGTTTTCTTTTCCATTATCCTCATAGTCATGCCATTTGTTGCTCGTCTCTGAACGGCTCAGCAGATGCGCCATATTACTGATTGCCTGAAACAGGTAATCATTTTCATCATGAATTTTCAACAGCAGTCTGTAGGACTTCATGTCGGCTTCATCATCATAGCTGCGCATATTAATTTTGGTAATATCTTCTTCCGTCCCCAAAACAAGTCTCATATAGAGAAACTGAAGCCCATCCGTGCTCAAGCCTTCCCTTTTGCTGGGCTCGGTCAGAAGAGCTGTAAGAATACGGAAATTTTTATCCTTGTATCCCGGAATATTACTGTTTTCAACGAATTTCGCAAATTCAGGCATCAGCTGTTCGAGCTTACGTCGAAGTTTTTTCTTCGATAAATTAGCACTTCCAAAATCAAATACGTTATCACAGAACGTTCTATCAATTTGTTCCATCATATCGTCCTTTCATACCATTGCATTAACTCGTTGAAAAGCACCAGAATTCATCTTATTTTTTTCGTTTTTCAACGAACACATCTTTTCTTCTTAGATTATACTATACCTCGTCAAGACAAAGGGATGACAAACCACGTCAGCCCTTTCACCGAGGTCAATGATGGCCACATTGATCTCCTGCATCAGAGGTCTCTCTCATGTCAGCTCATGTACCCCCCCCCGTTCCCTCACCTTCTCTCCCTGCAAAGGAGCAAGTGTGTGAACCATGTTATTTCCGGGGACAATCCCCGGAAATAAGCGAAATATAAGGAGAATATACTATGAATCATCTCAAACATTACAACCGTTGGTCAGACCCACCGCACGACGGCAAGAAGGCTGCGCGCCGCCGCGCTGTCGGCAGCGTCAACTTGTTCATTGTCCCCTCCCTGCATCCGAAGCAGGAATCGGACAAAACTGCCGTCGAGGCGCCGCCCGATGTGATCGCTGCTGACACCGCAATGGAGGAGCTGACCGATCGCCCGGCGCTTCCGGCATCCGCTGAGGACGAAGCAGCAGGCTGGGACTGGACCGAAACCAATATCGACGAATTCGAGGAGGAGTAACAAATGGAAGTTTATAACACTGACTACGCACTGTATGTTCAGGACGGCGAGCACGAGCCCAAGCAGGCGACGAATTTCACCCCTGTAATCGAAACCGCTTATTTTAATCTGGAGGGTCCGCAGGACATCCCGGCATATCTGGGCATTGAGCTGATTTTAGAGGACGGTTCCATGCGCAGACTTACCCTACCCATGACCTCAAATCTGGCACGCAGAATTGTCGCCGAAGAGCCGCGCGCCGTGCTCCTCAAGACTGGCTACGCACCTCTCATACAGAAGTACATCGTTGACCAGCTTTCCAAGGCAGGGCGTCCCGGCGAGTGCCAACGCGGTCTCTACCTGCCGGGCAATGGAACCTACCGCCTGGCGGATGATCAGCACATCACCGTGTGGAACGGACGTGTCGCAGGCTCGAGCGAATTCAAGGTTCCGTATGTAATCAAGCCGAACAGCAATTATCAGATCGTGAACCGCATAGAAAACCCAGTGCAAACCCTCGTCAACGCCCTGTTAGGGAACGATGCAGCTCTGGTTTTGCCTGTGGCCTATGCCCTGCTTGTCTCGCGTCGCGATGTTCTGACTGCCGAGCAGCATCCGCTGCAGGGCGGTCTGTACATAACCGGCGTTCAGTCGAGCGGCAAGACGACGCTTGCCCGTCGTATCTTCGGATACACGGAACGTATCGGAACCCCGGGTAAACCGGCACTTATGCTGGAGGCTGTAAGCACAGAGGCATCCGTGCGCGATACCCTTTCGGAGAATCCAGGCTGCGTCGTGATCATTGATGATCTCGCAAAGTCCTCCACGCGTAGCATCGAAGCACATCGCAGGAAGCTCGGCGGAGCCATGCTCCGTCTGGCTGCCAACGAAGGCGACTCGACTAAGAAAAACAGTTCCGGTAAGACCGATCATCACGACTGCGCTGCCGGAATTGCTCTGACGGCTGAGTTCGTGCTGGACGGCGTTTCGGAGCTCACGCGAAGCATTTTCGTGTACCTTGATAAACAGCTAAATCTGTCCGAGGACGTCCGTCCAGCTCTGATTGGAGCGATCCTTGAAGATTTTGCCGACTGGTTCGCGGATAACTATGAGCACGCCATCGAACTGCTTCATAAAATCGCTGACTCGCCGGATATTCTAAAAAATCTTCGAGTTGATGGTGCGGATGAGTTCACTGAACTGCTTACGCGCGAGCGCCGCATTCAGGATAACCTCGCTCTGCTCCAGTGGGCCTTTGTGGGTATGATTGAGATGATCAAAGCGCGCATGGAATTGCCTTCCAGTGATGAGCATGCTCTCAACGAGAAGTTTTGGGAGGCGGTTCACCGATCTGTCCGCAAGCAGGTTACGGAATTCCGCAGGATTCAATCGAAGTTCAATGAAGGAAATATTGCTTTCCTCCTCTGCGAAGCAATCGACAGCGACGAGTTTGATCTGTGCCGCAAAAAGACGAACCTCTTCAAACGGAACGGCATTATCTGGAAGGAGGACAAGCGCGGAAGGCCTGTCGAGGTCGGCATCAAACCGACCGCACTCGTGCAGTTTATCCGCAATCAGAACGGTTATCAGAACTACTCCAGCCGAAAGATTACCGACTATCTGAGAGATACCGGTGCTCTGACGCTGCAGGAGGAAAAGAGCAACACTTGTCATCTGGGAAAAGATAAAAAAGGCCGCATTCTGCCGCGAGTCCTGCGGATTGATGTGCAGACTCTGCGTGACAACGCCGAGAAATATGAACTTTTCGCAGAACAGGCGCGCGAGTAATCCCAATCTCAGTATAGCACCTGCGGCATCGAGCCGCAGCACAGGCGCGGTTCCGCAGGTGTCTGATACGGCGAAATCCGATTATCCTCCACCAGTCGTATATATAGTATAACAATGGAAAGAATATACAATGTCTCTGTTATCCACCCAAACCAAAGGAGGTCAACCCTATGCTCAAGTCCACACTTCCCTGCCCTCTCCCCGACATCCGCGAAGCACGCATCGACCCGACCCTGCCGGTGAACGAGCGGCTGCGCCTGTTCGCCGCCGCCATCGGCACCGCTTCCGCGTCGGCGACACTGAGGTCGAGGTGCTGTTCGACGACAGCGCGCCCAGCCTGCAAGCCTGCCTGACCGACATGTGCAGGCAGCTGCAATAGTGTCAAAAAACGGATATTACGTCCCGAAACTTGCGGTACGCTGCGCACTGTGGTACAATAAACGTGCAAAACACAGCCATCAGCGTGCCGCCTGTTTTTTTGAAGGAGGCACACCAATGGCACGAAAAAGTAAATATGAACCGTCATCCGCAAAATTATCCACAGCCCTGTGGAAACCGGCGCTGTATATCCGCCTGTCGCGTGAGGACGGCGACCGCGAAGAAAGCAACAGCATCGCCAGCCAACGCGAACTGCTGACCGAGTTTGCAAATACGCAAACCGACATGGCTGCGCCCCGTCTGTATACCGATGACGGCTACACCGGCACGGATTTCGACCGGCCGGACTTTCAGCGCATGCTCAATGACCTGCGCGCAGGCATCATCAACTGCGTGATCGTCAAGGATCTGTCACGTTTCGGCCGAAACTATGTCGGCGTCGGCGAGTATCTGGAACACGTTTTTCCCCTGCTGAACGTGCGCTTCATCTCGGTCAGCGACAGCGTGGACAGCTATCTTGACCCACGCTCGGTGAACAATCTCGTCGTACCGTTCAAGAACATTCTAAATGATGAATACGCCCGAGACATCTCGAACAAGGTCCGCGCTTCGCTTGACCTGAAGCGCCGCCAGGGCAAATTCATTGGCTC
>ERZ780167.4035-NODE-4035-length-9947-cov-4.108168_pt1 | contig 9947 bp, 8 predicted proteins | sample MGYA00510982_ERZ780167 | MGnify/ENA primary metagenome ERZ780167 (study PRJEB29588, sample SAMEA2146107) | human gut metagenome | biome: human gut; feature: human-associated habitat; material: faeces | place: Denmark | collected 2008/2010 ... | reverse complement strand
AAGCCGTAAGGCGGGAATTGTGCGGTATTGCCTCAATACGGTTGTAGGGGCCGGGCATACCCGGCCCCTACATTATTGCAATTTGTACACCGCGTCGATCAGCCGGTCCACATCGGTAAAATGCTCCAGCATCGAGCAATAGCGGCGCAGGGCGGCGGCACCGCGCAGGCCTTTCATATAGTGCATGGCCTGGCTGCGGGCCTGGGGCATGGCGGCCCACTCGCCCTTTTCCTCGCACATTTCGTAGATCTGCGCGCGCAGGGCGGCCATCCGCTGGTTCAGCGTCGGCTCGGCGGGGGCTTCCTCGCCCAGCAGCGCCGCGCGCACCTGTGCGAACAGCCAGGGGTCGCCCAGGGCGCCGCGCCCGATCATGACACCGTCGCAGCCGGTCTCTTTTAACAAGGTAAGCGCACCGTCTGCGCTGGTCACGTCGCCGTTCGCCAGCACCGGGATGGACACCGCCTGCTTGATGGCCGCGATGGCTGCCGTATCGATGGGCGGGATGTACATTTGCTCCCGCGTGCGGCCATGCACGGCAATCAAATCCGCGCCGCCCGCTTCCAGCTGCTTGGCGACCTCGACGCCGGTCAGGTTGTCGGCATCCCAGCCGATGCGCATTTTCACGGTCAGCGGGGTATCGTCGCCCAGCGCCTTGCGGGCGGCGGCTGCCATCTGCCCGCAGAGCGGCGGGTCAAGCAGGAGCTTACTGCCCGCGCCGCTGCTGGTGATCTTGGGCGCGGGGCAGCCCATATTGATATCAAGGATGTCGAACCGGATGCCCTTTTCCCGGACAAATAGAATTGCCTTTGCCATGGACTCCGGCTCTGCGCCGAACAGCTGGATGGAATACAGGCCGTGGGGATGCTCATCCTTGAGCAGTTCCAGCGATTTGCGGTCGCCGAAGTTCAGCGCCTTGGCGCTGGCCATCTCGCTGACAGTCCAGGCCGCACCGTGGTCGGCCATCAAATGGCGGCACGCCGCGTCGGTCAGCCCCGCCATCGGCGCAAACACCGCCCCGGTGGGGATTTGTAGGTTGCGTAGCTGCATAGTTCCTCCTTAAAAAGGCTTCCCCCTTGGAGGAAGCTGTCACCGAAGGTGACTGATGAAGGGCAAGTTTGCCTGCCCTGCCGCCCCTCCTCCGGCGCTTTGCGCCACCTTCCCCAAGGGGGAAGGCTTTTTTATTTTGTAATCTATTCTACCATATTTTCCGCAAATGTGGTATACTGAAATGTAGATTGTTTATAAGGAGTATTGCGCATGAAACTCATGGTCTTGGACGGCAACAGCCTGGTCAACCGCGCGTTTTTCGGCATCAAGCTGTTGACGACGAAGGATGGCCGCTACACCAACGCCATCTACGGCTTCCAAAATATCCTGCTCAACCTGCTGGCGGCCCACAAACCGGACGCTGTCGCCATCGCCTGGGACGAGCGCGCACCCACCTTCCGTCACACCGCCTACGACGGCTACAAAGCCACCCGCCACGGTATGCCCGAGGAACTGGCCCAGCAGATGCCGGTGCTGAAGGAACTTCTGACTGACCTGGGCTTTGTGCAGGTCAGCAAAGCCGGCTGGGAGGCCGACGATATTTTAGGCACGCTGGCCGCCGCCTGTGAGGCTGCGGGCGGTACGACGCTGCTGGCGACCGGCGACCGGGACAGTTTGCAATTAGTGGACGATGCCACGACTGTTTTGCTGGCAACGAACAAGGAGACCCTTCCCATGGACCCCGCCGCCATCCGCGAGAAATACGGCATCGAGCCGCCGCAGCTCATTGACGTCAAGAGCCTGATGGGCGATGCTTCGGACAACATCCCCGGCGTGCCCGGCATCGGCGAGAAAACCGCACTGGCGCTGATCTCCAAATTCGGCAGCCTGCAGGGCGTGTATGACAACATCGAGGACAAGGCCGTCAAGCCCGGCCAGCGGGCCAAGCTGACCGCCAACCGCGACAAGGCCGACCTTTCCTATATGCTGGGTACGATCCGCAAGGACGCACCGATCGAATCCGACCCCGCCGCCTATGTCCGCCAACCCGGCGACCCGGCTGCCGCCGCGCAGCTGCTGGCCGCGCTGGAAATGCACAAGATGGTGGCCCGCTGGGGCCTGGAGGAGGGCTCAGCCCCCGCCGCTGCGGACACCGCCCCGCTGGAAACAGTGGAGCCGTCCCCCCTGCCGCTGCTGTTGGAGGGCCGTTTCTACGCCGCCCAGAGCGCGAGCAAAGAGGGCGACAGCGCGTGGTATCTCGTGCAGGGCAAGGACGTCTACCTACCCGACGCGGACCGGCTGGCCGCCATCCTCGACGGCGATGCCGAAATCTGGGCCTTTGACGCAAAGCCCCTCTACCGGCTGGCACTGGAACATGGCGGCATCGGTAAGGCGCTGCGGTTTGACGGCAAACTGGCTGCCTACCTGTTGAACCCCTCGGCCAGTGGGTACGAGGTCCACTCCCTGGCTGCCGAGTACGGCGTACACGCCGACTTCACATGCGAGGCTACCCCCGACGCGGGCGTGCTGGCGGGCCTGTGCGACACGCGCTGGCCGCCGCGCTGGACGAGAGCGGCCAGCGCAAACTGCTGGACGAGATGGAGCTGCCGCTGGCCCGCGTGCTGGCTGACATGGAGCGCATCGGCTTTGCAGTGGACGCCGACGGCATCCGCGCCTTTGGCGACAGCCTACGGGGCGAGCTGGACGGCATTTTAAACAATATTTATACAGAAGTTGGCTATGAGTTCAACGTAAACAGCCCGAAGCAGCTGGGCGAGGCCCTGTTTGACAAGCTGGGCCTGCCGCCGCGCAAGAAAAACGCCCGCGGCTATTCCACCGACGCCGAGACGCTGGAAAGTCTGCGGCCGTACAGCCCGGTCATCGACGAGATTTTGAAATACCGCACCTACTCCAAGCTGCTGTCCACCTACGTGGACGGCCTGCTGAACGCCACGGCCGCGGATGGGCGCGTACACTCGACCTTTATCCAGACCGAGGCCCGCACCGGGCGCATTTCGTCCACCGAGCCAAACTTGCAGAACATCCCCATCCGCACCGAGCTGGGCAGCCGGTTACGCAGCTACTTTGTGGCTGGGCAAGGTGAGACACTGGTGGACGCCGACTACTCCCAGATCGAGCTGCGCATCCTCGCGCACATCACCGGCGACGAGCATATGCAGCAGGCGTTCTTGAACGGCGCAGACATCCACCGCTCGACTGCCGCCAAAATCTACCACATTCCTGAGAGCGAGGTCACGCCGCAGCTGCGTTCGGCCAGCAAGGCCATCAACTTTGGCATCATGTACGGCAAGGGCGCGTTCAGTCTGGGCAAGGATCTGGGCATTTCGGTCAAGGAGGCCGATGCGTTCCTAAAGACCTACCTCGACACCTTCCCGAAGGTGGACGGTTATATGAAGGACTGCATCGCCCACGCCAAGGACAAGGGCTATGTGGAGACGCTGTTTGGCCGCCGCCGCGCTTTGCCGGAGCTGGCAAGTTCCAACTTCCAGGTGCGTGCCAGCGGTGAGCGGATGGCACGCAACACGCCCATCCAGGGCACGGCGGCGGATATCATCAAGCTGGCGATGGTCCATGTCTGGCAGCGCCTGCGGGATGAAAAGCTGCAGGCCCGGCTGCTTTTGCAGGTACACGATGAGCTGATCGTCGAAGCGCCCGATGCCGAAATTGACGAAGTAAAGCGCATTTTGAAAGAAGAAATGGAAAACGTTGTGCATTACAGCGTCCCCCTGACGACCGAGGTAGGCACCGGCAAGACATGGCTTGCTGCCCATTAAAACAGCGGCACGACCGTAGGGCCGGGTATGTCCGGCCCCCACCCGACAGAGGCCGCACTTTTCCGGGAAAATCGCAATCAAGAAAACGTTGAGGGCCGGGTATGCCCGGCCCCTGCATAGAGGTTTTGTGTATGTATGTTTTAGGGATCGAGTCCACCTGCGACGAGACGGCGGCGGCGATCGTGGAGGACGGCCGCAAGGTCATCTCCAACGTGATCTCCACCAGCGTGAAAGAGCAGGCCCTATACGGCGGCGTTGTGCCGGAGATTGCCAGCCGCCGCCATGCGGAATATATCAGCGCCACCGTTGACAAGGCGCTGGCTGACGCCAATATGACCATTGCCGATGTGGACGCTGTGGCCGTGACCTTCGCGCCGGGGCTGATCGGCGCGGTGCTCGTCGGCGTCAACTTTGCCAAGGGGCTGGCCTATGCGGCAAACAAGCCGCTGGTGCCGGTGCATCACCTGCGCGGGCATATCGCCGCCAACTATCTGACCCACCAGGATCTGAAACCGCCGTTTCTCTGCCTGGTCGCCAGCGGCGGGCACAGCCATATTGTGCTGGTGGAGGATTGGTGCCGCTACAAAATCTTAGGCCGCACCGTAGACGACGCCGCAGGCGAAGCCTACGACAAGGTAGCCCGCACACTGGGTCTGCCCTACCCCGGCGGCCCCAGCGTTGCCGCCGCCGCGCGGGACGGCAACCCCAAGGCCTACAAACTGCCGGTGCCCCATGTGGACGGCAAGTACAACGTCAGCTTCAGCGGCCTGAAAACCGCCGTCATCAACGAAGTGCATAACGCCGAGCAGAAGGGCCAGGCCGTCAACGTAGCCGACATGGCCGCCAGTTTCCAGGAGCGTATTGACCAGATTTTGGCGAAAAAGCTACTGGCCGCAGCCGCCGACACCAACGCCCAACAGGTAGTTTTAGCGGGCGGCGTAGCCGCCAACGGTCGTCTGCGCCAGCTGGTGAACGATGGTGCCCAAAAGCTGGGCGCAAAAGTCTATCTGCCCGAGCTGAAATATTGCGGCGATAACGGCGCCATGATCGCCGCCCAGGGCTACTACGAGTACCAGGACGGCAACCTGGCCGACTGGACCCTCAACGGTCTGCCGACATTGCCGATCGATTACCGGTGATCCGTACAAAAAAACTCCGCACAGCAAAATGCTGTGCGGTATTTTTTATCGCTGCATCGGGCCAAACAGGCACTTTTTACCTGTCTGGCTCTGCAAATCAGCCTTGCGTTGCAAATAGTGGAAGTAATCCTCATCCACGGCGCAATGGTTCTTTTTGCTGTACAGATTGCACCGGCGGCAGAAGAGAAAATACGGCAGCAGATACCCCGCCCCCAGGCAGCGGCGCACAAGGTCGTACCGCTCGCTGCGGGCGGTTTCTTTTTGCAGGCTGGCCGGGCGGTGGGCCAAATCAACAAAGCCGCGCTTCGCGTAGTCGATTTCGATGCCCTCTTTGGCAAAGAACGGGACAACGTCATGCTCGACCCACTTGCCGTGGCAAATGCCCATCCACTGGCCCTTGTGGTAGCCGTAGTTCAAAAAGCGCGCTTCCTCGTTGAGGACGCAGTAGAACTTATCCTTCGGGTGGGCGGCGGTCAGCACATTGCAGCGCTCCTCCCAGTCCCAGGGGCTTACCTTGTGGTTCCAGTACTCAGCAAATTTATCAGTGCGCCAGACCGCCGCCTGCATATTCAGCGTGTAGCGGTTGCCCACCGGCAGGCGGCGGTAGCCGGGGTAACGGTCCACTTCCCAATCGTAGAGCGCCTCGGTGATATCGCTGCTGAAATAGACGATATCCCGGTCCGCATCCATCCAGCGCACCAGGTCATGCAGGCGGTCCATCTTCACCGGCTCCCGCAGGAAGAAGTCATCCAGCATCAGAAGAGTGTACTCGGTCTTGACCCGGCGCAGCGCGTCGGTCATGCGCTCACCGTAGGTGGCGGCGCTGCTGTGTACACATTCGATATTCAGTCCTTCAAAGTGGAAGTCCTTGCTCTCGGTGTTGAGCAGAATGCGCATATCCAGCGGCGCAAAATACCGTTTCAGCAGCGTAAAAAACGGCTGCCACAGATCCTCGTAGGCGTCGCAGCTGTTGACCAGCATGGTCATGCGGTTCTGCCATTGTGCTTCGTTCATCGTCATTTTCCTTTTTTGAAAAGGTGGTTTTGGCTCCAGCGGGCCGCGCGCATGGCAAAGTGGTTCCACCGCTGCACTGCCGGGGAAAGCTGTGTCTCCGGCGCATCTTTGCGCAGGGCCGGGATGTCCAGATACCGCGCCTTGCTGCGGATGCGCACCACGCAGGGGAACGGCAGATGGTCCCATCCTTCCGGGTAGCAGAAGGACGGATCCAGCACACGGAAGTCATGGCGGAACAGGATGTAGCGGTTGATCTGGGATTCATCGTGCCACAGTGCAATGACGTTGTGCTGCAAGTCCCGGCGAATGCGCTTGTCCAGCGTGCGGCACAGCTCCAAAAACGCCGGGGCCATGCCGCCGTTGACGCCGCCGCAGACGTAGTATTTTCCCAGTCCGTAGGGGATGCAGGCCGTGCTGCGCGGGTTGCGGTCGTAGGTGAACTCATAGTTCGGCTTTGCGTAGAAGGAGGGATGCTGCACAACGAGCAGCCGTTCCCCTTTTTCGGCCCGGGGCAGCAGCATTTCCCGCGTGACAGGCTGCATAAACTGCGCGTTGGCGTTGAAAAAGAAGATGTAGTCAAAGCCGCGCAGAGCCTGCTCCTGCTTCAAGAAAATCTCAAATCGGCGCAGTGTGGCAAACGGCCAGGAGTAGGCCTCCTGCGGGCAGATATGCACGCGGGGGTTCTCCTCCCCCGGCAGAGCGTCCGCATCGGTGAACACAAAATAGTGTACCTCGCAGTCGCGCAGCAGGTATTGCTCCGCGCTCTCGTAAAATTCCGGCCAGAACACCGTATACTTGCCGGTGGCAATATACAGCGCCGCAACCTTCGTCATCATTCTTCCGCCCCCAGGGTGACAGCGGGTTCGGGCAGGCAGATGGGGCCCCAGGCGCGGCGGTTCCAGCCCTCGTAATAGGTGGCAAAGGTGTCCACCAGTTGGAACTGGATGCCGGGGACCCAATCCTCGACGCCGTAGGTGCCGCCGCCGTAGGAGGTAATGACCGTGAAGTAGTTGCTGTACTTGCCCACGGTCAGCACGCTCAGGTCATACTCCGCCGTAAACTCGTTGATGCCGGGCTGCAGGGTCAGGCCGAACATGCTGGACGTCGCCAGCGGGGTGCCGACTTCGTCGCGCACCTCAAACCGCAGGCCGATGTTCTCGGCCAGTTCGTTGGCTTTCAGCACGTAATGGATGCGCACAGGCTGGGTGCGCTCGATTGCCTCCACCGACTGCACCTGCACATGGATGTTCTGGATGCGGATGTTGTCGCGCTTGAACCAGTTGTCGCGCTTGTGGTTGGTGTAGTCCACAAAATCCGACGTCTGCCAGCGGGTGGACAGGTAGGTGGCAATGCCCTCGTCAACGTCACCGTCAAAGATAACCTTGCCCTTGTCCAGCACGATGCAGCGGTCGCACAGATCGCGGATCGTGGACATATTGTGGCTGACGTACAAAACGGTCTTGCCGTCGCGCTGAGCGGCCTGGCGCATCTTATCCAGACACTTTTTCTGGAACTTCATATCGCCGACGGCCAGGACCTCGTCCATGATCATGATTTCACTGTCCAGGTGGGCCGCCACGCTGAACGCCAGCTTGACATACATACCGCTGGAATACCGCTTGACCGGCGTGTCGATGAAGTCGCCGACCTCGGAGAAGGCAATGATCTCATCCATCTTGGCGTCAATTTCTGCGTGGGTCATGCCCAAAATCGCGCCGTTCAGGTAGACGTTCTCGCGGCCGGTCATTTCGGGGTGGAAGCCGGTGCCGACCTCCAACATCGAGGCCACACGGCCGTACAGGTCGATATCACCGGCGCTGGGGGCCGTGACGTGGGTCAGCAGCTTGAGCAGCGTGGATTTGCCCGCGCCGTTGGAGCCGATGATACCCACGGCCTCGCCCTTTTTGACGGTGAAGCTGACGCCGTTCAGCGCCATAAATGTAGTACCGATCAAGCGCTGGTCGGTGCCGATCAGGCTGTTCGGGTCCTCTTTGCCGCGCTTGCGGGCCCACCAGCTTTGCAGGTCACTGCGCAGCGTGCCGCCGCCGATCTGGCCCAGGCGGTACTGCTTTTTGACGTCCTGTACACGGATCATCAGTTCATTTTCACTCATGTCAGGACCCCCTTACACCGTATCGACGAAGGTCTTTTCGACCTTGCTGAAAAGCGACAGACCCACGACCAGCAGCACGGCGGTCCAGGCCAGCGAAAGCACCCACATTAACCCGTTGACCTGCCCGGTACCGAAGAAGATATAACGGAAGCTCTCCATCGGGGCGGTCATCGGGTTGACGATCATAATGGCCCGCAGCAGTCGGTTGTCGATCATCGACAGCGGATAGACCACCGGGGAACCATACATCCATAGCTGCACGCCAAAGGTCACCACGACCATCAAATCACGGTAACGGGTAGTCAGGCTGGACACGATGATGCCGCAGCCCAGGCCCAGCAGACCCACCTGCAGCACCAGCGGCACCGTCAGCAGCAACATCCCCCAGTGGGGGCTGACTTCACCCTTGGCCAGGTAGACGAGCAGCAGCACAAAGAACAGCGCAAACTGCACCAGGAAATTGATAAGGCCTGACAACATCGTGGAAATGGGCATCGCCAGCCGCGGGAAATACACCTTGCTGAAAATAGCGGAGTTGGTGGTAAACGTGCCCGACACCTTATTGATGCAGGCGGAGAAGAACCCCCACAGCGCCGTACCGGCCAGGTAGAACAAAATCTGCGGTACATCGTCGGTGGACAGGTGGGCGATGGTGCCGAACATAACGCAGTACATGGCCGTGGACAGCAGCGGGTTAATCAGGATCCACGCAGGGCCCAGCACGGTCTGCTTGTACATGACGGTGAAATCGCGCTTGACAAAGAGCCAGATCAAATCCTTATAGCGCCACAGTTCGCTTACATCGACCTGGCTCCACCCCTGCGCGGGGCCGTAGTGGACATGGTATCCTTTTTGCAGTTGTGTTTTTTCCATTGTAGGGGAACTCCTTAGGTTTTGTGTTTGAGGAAGATTCGGTACAGGGGCAGGCCCAGGCGCAAAAGCCCGGCGCGCAACAGCATACTCTCCCGCCCGGTGCGGCGGGACAAATTGCCGTAAGCCGTAGAGCAGTCGTGGCATGCCTGGCGGTAGCGGGTGCGCTGCTGCGCCGTGGTCAGGTCAAAGCCATCCTTCTCGGCCAGGTTCTTGATGGCGTCGTTCAGCAGGCCCTCGGCCCGCAGGTAGTCGCCTTTCTCGGTAAAGTAACCGCACCATTCCAGCAGGTATTCGGGGCGGTCCAGGTAGTGGCTGGCCGGGCCCTGCGCCATGATGCTGTCTGCCCGCTGCACATAGCGGTAGCCCTGGTAGCCCAGGCAGGCAATGTTCTGGCAGCGGTGCAGGATGTGGGGCAGCATGAACTGATCCTCGTACCGCTTGCCCTCGGGAAATCGCAGGCCATCCGCAAAAAGCTTGGCGGTGTACAGCTTGTTCCAAGCGACGGTATAGTAGATTTTTTGGTTTTCCAGCGCGAAATACCGCGCCCACACGCCGTCCTCGTCGAGTATTTCATCCTGAAAGATCGTGAAGTCCGGCGTGGGCCACCGTTCGCCGCGGTCATTGGCGTAGACGAGGTTGAAGATGACCAGCTCCGCGCCGGTGCGCTCCTGCTCGGCCACAGCGCGGCGGATGGTATCCGGCTCCAGAAAGTCGTCGCTGTCCACAAAGACGATGTACCGCCCGCGGGCGGTCTCGATGCCGGTGTTGCGCGCAGCGGAAAGCCCACCGTTCTTGCGGTGGATGACCCGCACGCGGCGGTCGCTTTTCGCCCAGGCATCGCACATTTCGGGGCAGCGGTCGGGGCTGCCGTCGTCGACGAGCAGCACCTCAATATCCTGGAAGGTCTGATCCAGCACGCTCTGCACACAGGTGTCAAGATACCGCTCGACCTTGTACACCGGGATAATGATACTGACCGCCGGGACCGGGGTGGGCGGGGCCGGGGTTCGCCACTGGGGCGCGGCG
>ERZ780167.4026-NODE-4026-length-9961-cov-7.267616_pt1 | contig 9961 bp, 7 predicted proteins | sample MGYA00510982_ERZ780167 | MGnify/ENA primary metagenome ERZ780167 (study PRJEB29588, sample SAMEA2146107) | human gut metagenome | biome: human gut; feature: human-associated habitat; material: faeces | place: Denmark | collected 2008/2010 ... | reverse complement strand
ATATCCTCTACATCCCATAAGGAATGATCTGGCTTATTGTTTAAGCAATCAAACTATTTTTTTCCAGGACGAAAATCCCGGTTTCTCCGTTTGGCCACAAAATAATTGAGTATGCCTCCACCTACGATGATAATTGCCGCCACCGCCAGCCGCGGCAGGTGTTTTTTGGGTTTGTTCTGCATAGAAGCCTCCTGTTCTTCCGCCCGGGAGGCGATCTGCGCCCGGATCCGCGCCCGGCTGCCCTCCGGCAGGCGGACAGCGTCTGCAATGCGCCTGAAATTTTCTTCCATCATTGATCCCTCCCAAGCTGTTCACGCAACATCTTTCGCGCCCGGTGCAGGCGCATGGAGACGGCGGACGGCGTCAGCTGCAGCAGCCCGGCGATCTCGGAAAACGAGTATCCCTCCAGACAGTGCAGCACCACGACCAGCCGGTACTTTTCCGGCAGCTCCATCACCGCGCGAAGCACCGCGCGGTCCTCCGGCTCCGCCGGCAAACGCAGCTCGTCCAGCGCCTCCGGCGCGAAGCGCTTTGCCGCTGCGAGCTGATTTTTGCAGTGATTGATCGTCAGCTTCGTCAAAAACGCGCGCTCGCGCCCGGGCCAGATGGTCAGCTCCTTCTCCAGCAGCCGGCAGAATACTGCCTGTACCGCGTCCTCCGCGTCGTGCGCCGACCGCAAATACCCGAGCGCCACCCGATATACCCCGTCCGCATACGCATCATAAAGCGCCAGCACGCGTTCTTGTTCCATACCGTCTCTCCATTTCCTTGAGGCCTCATCCATATAACAATCCAGCAAGCCAGATCAGCACATTTTCAAAAAAATTTCGCTTTCAATGCCGATGCAGAAAACGTCGGAGAGGATGCGATCATCCTCTCCGACGCTCTGTGTATATTTCGTTACATCATGATCACATGCTTCCGGCCCGGAAGTGTGCGATCATGCGTTCTGCTCCTGCGCTGCGATCTGCCCGAGCAAGATCTCTGCTGCGTACCCGCAGGCGCGCTCGACGGAGCCGGGGGTGAAGGGGTTGGACAGGTTCGCGTAGCGCAGTGTCTCGAGATAGCTGCGGCTGCCGCCTCGTAGCAGCTCTCCGCCTTGTAGAGGTTGAGATAGTCCTGCCAGGCCGCGTCCCGGTCCTCGGCGTACTTCTTCTTGAACTCCATCGCGCCCATCGTCGTGAGCGTGTAGTTGATGTAGTAGAACGGATAGAGGTAGATGTGCAGCTTGTGATACCAGTAGCCGCCGCGCGCAAAGAACGCGTCGTTCTCATAGCGCCGCCACGGCATGTACTTCTCCTCCAGCAGGTGCCACTGATACGTCCGTTCCTTCGGCGTCAGCTCGGGATGGGCGTAGCAGATGTGCTGGAACTCGTCCACGGCCACGCCGAAGGGCACGAAGGTCAGCGCCTCCTGCAGATGTGCGAAGCGGAACTTGTCCGCCTGATCGCCGAAGAACCACTCGGCGTAGGGGTAGGCGAACTGCTCCATGGACATGGAGTGGATCTCCGCGATGTCGGTCGATTCGCTGTAATAGTCCGAGATGGGCTGGCTGCGCATGGCCATATAGCCCGCGAAGGCGTGGCCCAGCTCGTGCGTGAGCACCTGCATATCAAAGATCGTGTGGTTGAAGCAGGAGAACACGAAGGGCGCCTTCAGACTCGGCAGGCTCGTCATGTAGCCTGTGGAGGCCTTGCCGGGCTTGTTCTGCAGATCCATCAGCTCGTGGTCGATCATGAAGTCGATGAATTCGCCGGTCTCCGGGCTGATCTCGTGATACATCTTCTGCGCGGTCTTGACCATGAAGGCGTCGTCGCCCGCGGGCTCGGCATTGCCGTCCGGGAAGACCATCTTTTCATCGTAGCACATGACGTGGTCGATGCCGAGGCGCCTGGCCTGCGCGTCATAGAGCTTCTGGCACAGCGGCACGAGGACGGTGCGCACCTGCTCGCGGAAGGACGCGACCTCCTTCTCGCCGTAGTCCGTGCGCCCCTGCTCGAGATAGCCGACGGGGATATAGTTCTCGTAGCCGAGATTCTTGCCCATCTGGTTGCGGATCCGGATCAGCTCGTCCCAGATCTCCTCCAGCCGCGGCTCGTTGCTCTCGTAGAAGTTGGAGTACGCCTTGACGGCGGCGGCGCGCACCGCGCGGTCGGGATGCTCGAAGTATTTCTGCAGACCGTAGAGGTTCAGCGTCTTGCCGTCAAACGGGATCTCGGCCGTGGCCATGATCTTCTGATACTCGTTGGTCAGACGGCTCTCCTGCTGGCGAAGCGGGATGTTTTCCTCGCAGTACAGCTTCTTCTGCAGATCCATGGCGACGAAATACTGCTTGCCGTATTCCTGCTCGATATCCGCCCGGTAGGGGCTGGCGGCGATGGCCTCGCTGAGCGCGACCTCCGCGCCGCTGAGCGTGGGCAGCGTGTTCTGCAGATAGGCGATCTCCGCCTCATAAAATTCGTCGCGCGTGTCGAGCGTATGCCGGATGTGCGCAATGGAATACTGCGTGGCCAGCTCGCACGTCTCACGGTCGATCTCAAGCATCAGCGCGCGCAGCGCGTCATAGCTCTGCGCATGCTCGACCGCATCCTTCCACCCGGCAAGCTTCTCCCGCCGCGCCTCCAGATCCGGCCGCTTATATTCCAGAGTCGAAAACTTATAATCATTCATAGCGTTTTATCTCCTTAATATACATAATACCATTATAAAGCACACAAACAAGAAGTCAAGGAGGAAGAGGGCAGCCGAGCGGTACGCCAACGATCCCGCTGCTCAGCGAATCACAAAACCAATGCGAAGGGGCGATGGATGCTGCGGACGAGCTAACAGTTTTTAGACGTTTCTTCTTCCGTAAGCGCAAAGAGTGTGCTGTACTAGAAATGAAAGTATATGAAAACGGGTGATACGATGCTAAGTCTCTATGCGCGAGTTTGGCGCGAGGCAGGTCGGAGCCTATGATCCGTTCCGGCTCGTTCTCTGAGAAGATGCCGCAGCGGCCAATCACGGCAGCCATATGCACAAAAACGAGGTCACACCGCAGATGGCCTCGTTTTTCTATTCCCATTTCAGAGGCCGCAAAGACGTTTACAGCGTCCGCAGCCGCCCAAAAGACGGAAAAACGGGATGTTTTCCAGTCTGCGATCCCATCTGCCCGCCGCGCGGGCAGTTTGGGGCTTTGTGAGGGGGCGCTGAGAGAGCGAAAACGTGCATAGAAATAAATCGCTATTGCGCTTCACCGCTTTGAGCCGCATGGGGGCGGGCGGCCAGCACCTGCTGCACTTGATGCCGCCGCAGGAACACTGTCAGCCAGCACACAAGCATGGAGGTCAGACCGCAGATGGTCATGCAGAGCCGGTAGTCCAGGACCTCCCCCAGCGCGCCGATGGCCAGCGACAGCACCGCGCCCGCCGCCGTGCAGAGCAAGGATTCATAGGCGTTGAGCCGGGCACGCAGCCGGTCTGGGATATAGCGCTGTACTGCTGCTTGACGGATGGTGGCGCTCTGGATCCCCAGAAAGCCGCAGAGAGCCCGGTTCACCAGCATCAAGGGGTACGGCAGCCACAGGAGGCAGGCGTCCATCAGCTCATAGGTCTGATATACCCCGAACAGGAAGCCGAACCGCTTTCGCTCCGGCAGGGAAAAGCGGTAGCGGACAACTCCGCCGATGGTACGCCCGGTGAACTCCGCCACAGAGAAAAAGGAATACATCGCGGTGGTGAACCCCTGCGCCGTGCGGAAGAAAGCAATGAGCAGGGGAGCGTAGCCCATAGCCATACCGTTGGTGACGGCCATATACACGTAGAGGCCGTGCAGGCCGCGTTCCTGCCGCAGATAAGTGGCGGCCTCCCGCACATCCCGCCACCAGGTTTTCAGAGACAGCAGCGGCTCCTGATCCCGGCGGTCCTCCTGCACATGGATGCTGTTTTCGATGAGGGCGGCCAGCACCGACAGTACAGCCTGGATCAGCAGCAGCCGCCCCACGCCCAGCGTATCATACAGCAGCGCCGCCAATGGCATCATCAGGACCTTCAAAATAGGGTAGAGCATGGCAGAAACGGTGTATGCCCGCTCCTCCTGCCCCTCCGGCAGCAACAGAGGGTAAAAGCTGTTGTAGGCCAGCTCGTCGAAGGCGCCGAGACACGACACCAGCAGAGAAAAGGCCAGATAGGCGGTGTAGGAGAAGGCGTTGTGCAGCAGGAAGATCCCCGCTCCGGCGTAGCATACGCCGTTGAGCAGATCGCCCCATACCAGAAACGGTTTGCGCGGCAGGCGGTCCATCATGGGGGCGATGATCAGCGGCAGCAGCACCATGGGAATCAGCTGAATGGCCACCGACAGTGCTGCGGCCAGTGTGCTGCCCGTCTCGTCAAAGACCAGAAAGGACAGGGCAAACTGACTGATAATACCGCCGGCAGCGCCAAGTGCCGTCGCGGCGGTGATACGGGTAAAGTCCCGCGTCCAGAGTGTTCGTTTCATGGCATTCACCTCACTGCTATGATTATCGCATAGCTGCTTACAAAAGAAAAGTGGGTCATCATGGGAAAAATATTCCCGTGACGACCCGCTTAGATGCACGAAACTGCTATTTTGCGGGAAACTCCTCCAGCAGGCGGCACGCCTGCCGGTACTGGCGGTTGGCTTTGTACCACGCCAGCACCCACGGCAGGTGAAACCGGGTGAAGCCCATGGGGTAGGTGTCCCGCAGGTGTTGGAAGCAGTCCAGAAGCTGAGTACCATAGGTGCTGTCGTGGAGGTAGCCCGGGTGCTCCAGCCGATAGCGCACCAGCGCCAGCATCTGCCGCTCCATCTCCCCGGAGGCCAGCGGCTCCGCCTGCTGGACAGCTGCCAGCGCCTGTTCCCGGTGCCCCAGCTGCTCGCGGCAGATGGCAAGCTTGTGCAGGTCCAGAAGGCTGGGGTGCGGGAGGGCAGAAAAATAGAGCAGGGCCTTTTCGGGGTGGCCCAGTTCCAGTTGGGTGGCAGCGACGTTGTAGCGGAGAGAGGCCAGACTGTCGGCGTCGCCCAAAGCCTCCGCCAGACGCTCCGCCACGGCGAAGTGGGCCAGCATTTCCTCCATGCGGCCCAGATCCGAGTAGCAGTTCCCCATCCACAGGCGGCAGGACAGCATCAGGTGGGGATACCCGGCGTCTGCCGCCGAGCGGCAGGCGTCCCGCAGCACCTCGATGGCGACGGTGTAATCACCCTTGACGTAGAGGGCCTTTCCGCGGAGTGTGACCAGCAGCGGCAGCGGTTCCAGCCGCACCGCCTCCTCCCATCGGCCCTGCAGACCGCGCTGCAGTGCCAGCTGCCGGGTGGAGAGAAATGGTTCCCATTCCTCCGTCAGAGGATGCAGTTCATCTTCATAAAAGGCAGCCAGCAGCAGGGCGTCCGCCGCCAGCGGACTGCAGGCGAGGACCTCCTGCCGGGGCTGCACCAGCCGCTCATAGCAGGCAGCAAAGTCCGGGCTGCCGGAGAGCAGGGCCTTCCAGCATGGTTCCAGACTCTCGGGTTCCGGCGTCCAGACCAGGCCCAACCGGCGCAGCAGAAGCTCCGTCACCTCCGGAGAAGGCGCTGCCTTGCCCTGTTCGATCTTGGATAGATACGAGGGCGCGCAAATACCCCGGCACAGCCCCGCCTGACTCCAGTCCCGCCCGAGCCGGGCCTGCCGGATCAGCAGCCCGGCAATGTCGCCGCCGCTCATCATAAATCCTGGCCGATCTGCCGGGAAACGATCAGCTTTGCGGCAGCTTTTTCACCAAGTGTCATGCTTTTCTCCCTCCTGATTTTATGGGTTACCGCGATTTTTGCAACCCCAAAATCGGTTGTTTTTCTGTTTCTTGCAAATTTAAACAAAAACCATTTTACATAATACCATTATAAAACAGACTGTAAAGAAGTTAAGGAGGGAGATAGAAGCTAACCGGCGCAAAAACTGCGCCGCAGTAGACAAAGAACTACCGCAATATTTTTCCTGCACTTTTTAGCCGTTTTTAGCGGTTTCCTCTCAATTCTAATTCCTTTCCTAACATCTTGTGACCCGCGCCCCCCCATGTGTTCCACACCTGTCTGTGGCATTTTATGTGGTCAAAAGCAGAGCCTCGCCGGAGCTGCTCCGGTGAGGGCTTTGTAGTGTTCTTGATGACCATACCCTCCACCCGATAAAATAACAGAAAACCCGCGACGGGACCGCCTCACGGCGTGGAATGCTATAATCAGAGTAATGACTGTGCGGAACTTTGCTGTTGACATTTCAACATCCATGTGGTATAGTCCGAAAGTTGAGATTTCAACAAAAGCATTCGTGAGAGAGGAGTGCAGCCATGCAGGAGCGATTTGAGACGTTTACGGTTTTGATCAACCGGATCAGCCGCGACATACGGAGGATAAAAAATCAGGAGATGGCCGCATATCATCTGAGAAGCGCCCATGTGTCCTGTCTGTACTACATATATTCTCTGGATGGCGTGACCTCGGCGGAGCTGTGCGAGCACTGCGAGGAGGATAAGGCGACCATTTCCCGTGCGTTGGACTATCTGGAAACGAACGGATTTATCGTCCGGGATTCCGACCGGGTCAAACGGTACAGAAACCCTCTGCGCTTGACCGAAAAAGGGCAGGAGGTCGGCAAAAGGATCGCGGAGAAGATTGGCGCTGTCCTCGATACGGTCAGCCGTACCCTCACGGAGGACGAACGAGCGGCACTTTACCGCAGCCTTTCCGCCATCAGCAGAAGCTTGAACGCAATCGCCCAAAGCAGCGGGAAACAGGAGGCTTGAAGAAATTGAAAACAAGGATCATTGTGGATTCCACCGCGGATCTGGTTCCCGAGATCAAGGCGCGGGTCTATACGGTGCCTCTCACCGTTCATTTCGGTCAGGAGGAATACATCGACGGCGTAACCATTGACCACAGAACATTCTACGAGAAGCTCGTCGAAAGCGATGTGATGCCCACCACCAGTCAGGCAACGCCGGACGCCTTTATAAAGGAATTTGAAAAGGCAAGGCAGGCGGGCGAATCAGCCGTTGTTATTACCCTTGCATCCAAATTTTCCGGCACATATCAAAGCGCCATGATCGCGGCGGCGGATTATGAAAACATTTATGTTGTAGATGGTACCAGCGCAGCGATGGGAACAGGGATTCTGGTGGAGCTTGCGTTCCGCCTCTTGGATGCAGGAATGACCGCAGAGGAAACTGCGCAGGCACTGGAGGAAGAGAAGAAAAAAATCGTTGTTGTGGCGCTGGTAGATACCCTCGAATACCTCAAGCGGGGCGGCCGCATTTCAAAGACAGCCGCATTCGCCGGAGGGGTACTGAATATCAAGCCCGTGCTTTCCGTTATTGACGGCGAGATTCACCTGCTGGGAAAAGCACGCGGCTCCAAAATGGGGAACAATCTGCTCGTTCAGGAGATCGACAAGGCCGGCGGCATTGATTTCAGCAGGCCGGTTCTGCTGGGCTACAGTGGAATTTCTGACGCGCTGCTGCTAAAGTATATCGAAGACAGCCGTCACATCTGGGAGGGAAAACTGAAAGAAATTCGCTATACGACCGTAGGAAGTGTGATCGGAACCCATGCGGGCCCCGGCGCTGTTGTGGTAGCGTTTTTCAAGAATCAATAAAAAGCAGATCACACCGCGCATCGGAGATATTCCACTGAAAAAGCTGACAGGCCGCGACCTGCAATGGCTCTACAAAGACCTACAGGAACACGGGCGGCTCCGCGAAGCGCAGAAAGGCAAGCAACCGGGGCTGAGTGATTCCACGATCCGCGGCATCCACACAATGCTGCACAATGCGCTCGACCGGGCAGTGAAAGAACGCCTGATTGTCAGAAATCCAGCGGACGACTGCGTACCGCCGAAAATTCCGAAGCACGAAATGAAAATCCTGCCGCCGGAGCAGATCAAGTCCTACCTGACGGCTGCTGAGCAGCGTGGTGTCCTGCCGATGTTCTATCTGGAACTCATCAGCGGCTTGCGCAAGGGCGAGCTGGTGGCGCTCCAATGGTCGGACTTGGACATCGAAAACAAGACGATTTCCGTCAGCAAGCAGGCCGGACGCAACAATGCAGGCGAACCCGATATCACGCGGCCGAAAACGGAAAACTCCATCCGCAAAATCTCGATTCCACAGGATGCCGTTGATCTGCTGGTCGCAGAACACCAAAAGCATCCCGGCAGCCCATGGATGTTCCCATCCCCGAAAACCGGGGAAATGTACCACCCGGACTCAGTGGTCAACATCCACAAGAAAATTCTGAAAGACGCCGGACTGGAACACCTGAGATTTCATGACTTACGACACACATTCGCGACCTTGGCACTACAAAACGGCGTGGACGTAAAAACGGTATCCAGTATGCTCGGTCATTTCGACGCAGGTTTCACGCTGAGAACCTACACCCACGTCACACGGCAGATGCAGGAAAGTGCAGCAGAAAAGATGGGCAATTTCATGGCACAGATGATGTAAAAACAAAAGAGCGGCGGAGAGGATAAGACGAATATCCTCTCTGCCGCTCTTTGGACATTTCGCCGTGTGGGTCACGGTGTGGGTCAGGCAAATTCGCTACCCGAAAATCCGAACAAAAAAAGAGAAAACCAGCGGAAATCTTACGATTTTCGCTGGTTTCTGGAGCTAGTGGCCGGACTTGAACCGGCGACCTGCTGATTACGAATCAGCTGCTCTACCGACTGAGCCACACTAGCATCCCGATTGCCTAAATAATATAGCACGTTTTCCCGGCCGCGTCAATCTTTTTTTCGCGGGGGAGCCGGTTTTTGTAAATGTCTCTATAATATGCACAAATGTCCGCGAGAAAATTCTATATTTCGATGTAGCGATTTAAATTGAATTGAAAGTAAGTTTATGGTATCATAATCGGGAAGTTTTTTCTTCAGGAGAAAGAAAAGGATGGACGCGGGGCGTCCGGAAAGGAGAACATATGGAAGCTATCATCAATTTCTTTACCGGTACATTGAATACCGTCGCCTGGCTGTATATTTTCCTGCCATGTACGATCGTCGGCGGTTTGTACCTGACGATCCGCAACCGTGGGATCCAGTTCACGCGCTTTGGCTACGCGATGAAGAACACGGTCGGCAAGATGTTCCAGAAGCAGGAGGCCGGCGCGGGCGCCGTCACCCCGCTGCAGGCCGTTACCACGGCGCTGGCCGCGACGGTCGGCACTGGCAACATCGTCGGCACCTCGCAGGCCATCGCCCTCGGCGGCTACGGCGCGGTGTTCTGGCTGTGGCTCGCGGCGCTGCTCGGCATGATCATCAAGTATTCCGAGGTCACGCTCTCCATCAAGTACCGGGAACGTGACGCCAAGGGCGACTGGGTCGGCGGCCCGATGTACTACGTCAAGAATGGCCTCGGCAAGCACTGGCAGTGGGTCGGCGTGCTGTTCTGCGTGTTCGCGGCCATCGCCTCCTTCGGCATCGGCAACATGTCGCAGGTCAACTCCATCGTCGGCTCGCTCAACGACGCCATCGACGCCTTCATCCCCGCAGCGGAAGGGGAGCGGAAGCTGCTGAACTTCATTTTCGGCCTTGTGATCGCGGGCCTGATCGGCGTGATCCTCTTCGGCGGCATCAAGCGCATCGGCGCGGTGGCCGAAAAGCTCGTCCCGGTCATGAGCATTCTCTATATCATCTTCGCCTTCGTCGTCATCTTCGGCCACGCCGGCAACATCGGCCCGGCCTTCGCCAAGATCTTCCGCACAGCCTTCACGCCCAAGGCCCTCGGCGGCGCAGCCAGCGGCATTGCGCTCAAGCAGACCATCGTCTGGGGCCTGCGCAGAAGCGCCTTCTCCAACGAAGCGGGCCTTGGCTCCGCAGCCATCGCCCATGCGGCGGCTGACACCAAGAGCCCCGTCCAGCAGGGCCTGTACGGTATCTTCGAGGTCTTTGCCGACACCATCGTCATCTGCACCCTGACGGCCCTGACCATCATCT
>ERZ780167.4023-NODE-4023-length-9962-cov-11.177955_pt1 | contig 9962 bp, 5 predicted proteins | sample MGYA00510982_ERZ780167 | MGnify/ENA primary metagenome ERZ780167 (study PRJEB29588, sample SAMEA2146107) | human gut metagenome | biome: human gut; feature: human-associated habitat; material: faeces | place: Denmark | collected 2008/2010 ... | reverse complement strand
AAGTCATCTGCGTGATGCCATGACCTGTGCAGTAGAGATAGTACTTGCCATTCTCGTAAGCCATCACGGGGTCGTGAACAAAAGGAGTATCTACAACCAAAGGCTGTTGTGCACGAGACTCAGCTGGCGCTAGCATCATGGCTATCGCCACAATGCCGAAATATTTCATTGCAGTTTGTTTCATCTGTATATCTTCTCTATTTTTTTAACAAAAAAGGGGAGTCATAGCTTCACTGCTTAACTCCCCCCAAAGATTCTACTTAGATTCTTTTATACCTTAAAAACTAACTAACATTTATTTTTTCTTGCCCCAGAAGCTCTTGCTACCACTGACGCCAGAGTATACGATAGTCAACTTGCGAGGACTAGCCTCCCAGTCTACCTCACGCTGTACCTTGAGCTTGGTAGTACCGATGGTGAGGGTGTTGGAAGAAGTATCGAAGTTCCATACCTTCACATTAGGCCAAGCCGTACCACCAGTCATTGAGCCGTCGGCATTGAGTGTAAATTCGGTGCTGACGCGCTGTTTGCCATACTCATAAGCGAGGTCGATACCTTCCCAAGTGCCAGCCAGTTCGCTAGCCTTGATAGCCACTTGTGGCACAGCGCCATAACGCTCAGGCATGACAACAGGCCATCCGTTCTCATTCCACTTGATACTGCGCACGCCACCCATCATCAGGGCGTTGCTATAAGCATTTCCACCTACATTCTGTGGGAAACGCTGCTGGGATACATAATACCAGTTGCCCGCGCCATCGTCGAAGACGGCACAGTGGCTGATGCCTACCCAACCATATCCCTGGCTGAACTTATAAGGATGAGTCAAGACGGTAGGATTGTCACCTGCGCCATTAGCAGCATTAGTCACCCTGTTGTTCATCGTCTCGTAAGGACCGTCCACATTCTTGGAACGAAGCACACGGGTGTTGTAAGGAACATCCAAGCCATCGTAAGCCAAGAAGAGATAATAATATCCATCATGGTATACAACCTCAGGAGCCTCAGCTCCCTGCCAACGACTACCGTTGGTACGAGTGAAGATAAGCTTTCCGTAAGGAGCAATCTCATCTGCTGTACCGTATGACTTAGGAAGTTCTTTCAAGGTCTTGCCTGTCTCTGGGTTCAACTGCACGGCAGCGATACCGCTGTGCCAAGATCCATAAATAAGCCAGTGCTCGCCATTAGGTGTGATGATGAACGAAGGGTCGATGGCATTGAACTTAAAGTAGCCGTTCCAGTCGCTGTCCGATTTGCGAGCCCAGTTCTTACCCTTATCAGAAGAAGAGCAAATCACGAAACCCTTGTCTGTCCACTTGTTGCTGGCTGGGTCCGTAGTCTCTGCCATACCGATGAAGGCACGCTCCGTCCAAGAGCCATCATAGGTAGTGCCACCTGTCTTGATGTAGTTGTTCACCACGATGGCATAGTACATACGATAGAGATTATCCTTCACTTTTCTTACGCAAGGAGCCCAATAGCCATAGCTTGGGTTGGCGATAGGAGCCAAACCTTGCTCAGCACGAATCTCGTTCAACTTAGTCTTCACCCAAACAGGAGCCACCGTCATCGTACCACCGAGATATTCCCAGTTTACGAGGTCTTTGCTTCGACGAGCATGGAAGTGTCCATGACCTTCGTGGGCATTGCCATAGCTGGCATCAGTCTGATACATATAATAATAGCCGTCGGCTGCCTTCATCACCGATGGGTCGTGCACATTGGCAAGATTCCACTGGCTACGCTTACTCCAGTCGGCAATGGATACATAGTTATCAACATAGGTTGGGCACTTGTAGTTTGCTAAGTCGGCATCCGTTGGATCACTAGGTGTTGGAGTCGGCGTAGGAGTTGGTGTAGGCGTAGGCTTTGGATCGTCAATTGGGTCATCGCCTCCACTGCTACAGCCTACCGCCAAAGTACAAGCGAGCAAGAGTACTAAAGTATGAAGTTTCTTCATTGTTTCCTTACGTTTAGTTAGTTTTTATATACTTTATATTTTCTTTCTAATAAAGGCAGGTCTATGGAAGCCTGTTAGCATCAAGACCTACCTTTATTATTATAGTTTTGCCAAAGATTTCTCTTCGAGGATTATCTGCGGTGAGCACGTGCATAGTGCTTGCGTGCTGATGCTGTACCAAACTTTAAGTGGCTGCTATCAACGGTGAATGCCACATTCAGGTCGCTAGGGTCGATGGTGTTGATACCCAAGTAATTCTGTACAGTTACGCTGCCATCAGTACCCGTTACGATAGCCTGAACATCTGCAGTACCATTGTTACAGTTGGTTACAAACATCTTTACCTTTGCACCGTTCATGGTTGCGAGCCAGGTAGCCCAATCACCCTGTGTTCCGATAGGAGTACAAGCAGCATAACCATTACCCCAACCATAGTTATCGGCACGAACCACAGCGTATTCTGCCAAATCAGCCTTGCGGAGGATGAGCACATAGTTGTTCCAGTTGCCTGCACCGCTAGAATAGTTGGTGAAGTTGAACTCGAATGTCTCACCTGCAGGAATCTTCATATCCTTTGTAAATTCTGTCCACCAGGCAGCAGAGCAATCCTCAGCACCGAGAGAAACCGGAGTAGGAGTAACCGCCTTGACAGCAGACTCAGCCACATTTACTTCTACGGTAGCAGTACGGCCGTTTTCTGTAGTGATAGTCACCTCGTGCTTACCCGCAGTAGCAGGGATTCTTGAGAAAGTCAACTTAGAGTTGTCGATGACACCAGGCTCACCCTCTACGTATGTAGCATTAACCACCATACCCGTTGGGTCGAAAGCCAAAGTATGATTTACTCCATCAACTGCAGCTGAGTTATAATAGTAGTAGTTGGTGCGGGTTGGTGCCTGAGTAACAGTAATAGCCTTGATACCAGCCACTACATTAAACTTAGCATTGGCAACGATAGGAGTAGCCGCATTCTCACCCTTGAATGTCTTGTTATAGATAACGATGAGCGTCTTTTCACCCACCTCATCCATATCATTGATGGCAGAGAAGAGCAGTTCGCTGGCAGGAATCACCTTGTTCACACCCTCTTCGAAGGTAACCGTAGCAGAAACATTCTGCATCGCCTCTTCAAGCGTTGTACCCTTGTCAACCTCGGCAGGAACATTGTTCAACACCATAGAAACCGGAGCCTTATCCTGGGCAGATGTATATCCGCCGATAGGTTCTATGTTGCTCTGCTGGAAATCAATGAAAGATCCCTCAGGAACCAGGAAGCAACGGATGTTGGTATTGCTCTCGTCTGCATTCAGATTAGCAATCTTAGATGGCTGAATGTAGGTCTTGGTAACAGTACCATTGGTAATCTTCACCATGAAAGTATCTACACGGGAACGGTCAACCGTCAATGTTACCTTACCACCCAATTTATCTACACCCTTGTCTTTATCAGTTTCAAAGGTGAGATTACTCTGCACGCAGCTTCTGTCGATATAGTTACCCCACTCTGAGTTACCGCTATTATTAGCCTCAGGCTGATTATCGAAACGGATAGCACCATACTCGGTATAACCTGTTCCGCCACGATCCACATCATTGGTGATGACGAGGGCGAAGTTCTTATAGGTGTTAGTCGCAGAAGGATTGATGTTCAGATTGAACACGGCATTCCACTTCTGGTTGTCTTGAACCACATAATATTTTGAGAATGAAGTCCAAAAGCCTGAAGAGAAATCAGTATTACCTACAGTATAAACATCCTCGTTCATACCCACGAGCACCTCCTCGGTTGAAACCTTTGACTTTTCGATTGAGTCAATCTTTTCAGAAAGCCAATCAGGAGAGTTGACACTAAACATGTCACTTCCCTCACATCCTGTCATCGCTGTCAATGCCATTGCTGCTACGCAGAAGACAGATGCTAATTTATTTAGGTGTTTCATATTGTTATTCTATTTTATATGATCATGAATATTGTTACTTGCTCAAATTTACTACAGGATGAACTGTCCAACCTCTTCCGAAGAAATCAGATGAGTTATCCGTATTCGTATTAGCTGAGTTACCTGTCAGGTTAGGGTTATCATTCAACAAGCCCTGATAGATAGGCAGGAACTCATGACCTGGTACGTATGTATCGTAAGAGCTCTTCACCTCTGAATCAACACCTACCAAAGAGTAGCTTACCGGCTCCTTTGCCTTGTATGGAGAACGACGGAAGGTTCCGTGCTCCTTCAACTGAGCCAAACGACCCTGATCATAGAAGAATCCCCAACGGATCAGGTCAAGACCACGACCATTCTCGCAACCGAACTCCTTAGGACGCTCTACATTGGCAATCTGCTCGAAGAGCTTATCCTTGGTATCGAAGTCTGAGAGACTCAAATCCTTCAGGTTGGCACGCTCACGAACCTGGTTAATCCAGTCGATAGCCTGCTGTGTAGGACCGTTCACCTCGTTCTCGCACTCTGCTGCACGGAGCAAAACGTCTGAGTAACGCATCATACGGAGGTTGATACCGCAATGAAGACCGGTTGTCACCTTATCATAAAGGTTGGTACGGAAATTGGTCCACTTAGCGATAGGAAGACCACCATAGTTGTTGTTGGTTATGATGGTATCAGTAGCTGTCATCTGACTGGTATAAGCCACGTTGCCATTCTCAAATCCTTCCCAATCATTCTCGTAGGTACCGATGGTCCAGTAGAGACGTGGATCCAACTTACCAGCTGTGGTACGCTCCTGCTTGAAGAGGTTGTACAACCATGGAGAAGCTGAGAGGTCAGCCCATCCACCGAATCTACCTGGAGCGAAGTTAGACTCAACGGCATGTCCCTGTGTAGCGTTAGGGCTTGTATTAACTGGAGTCCACTCATCATCTACACCCTGTGAACCGTAGTCGAGATACTGGATTTCGAAGAGGCTCTCGGCATTGTTCTCATAAGCAGAACCCTCACGGAAGTTGTCGCCATAGTTGGCCATCAGCTTGTAAGAGCCATACTTCTTGTTCATGATGTCCTTGAGTACGGCAAGAGCTTCGCTGTACTTATGGCGCTGCATCAGAGTGCGGGCATAGTAACCGGCAGCAGCACCGCAGGTTGCACGACCCTTAGCCCACTGACCACCTGCATCGCGAGATGGGAGGAGAGTCATAGCCTCTGAGAAGTCCTTCTCTACCTGATCGAGCACCTCATCATAAGTACTGTTCTTGCCATAGAGACCATCCAGAGAAGAATAGTTGGCATAATCAGTAATCAGCGCAGGATTCTGATAATATCCTGCCAATGTATAGTATGAATAACCGCGGAGGAAGAGAGCCTGTCCCTTGATTCGCTTCATGCTTTCGCTGAGCGAAGCATCATCGCCTGTGGTACGTGAAAGGATGAAGTTACATACATTAATAGTATAGTAAGCCTCACGCCAAGGCCACATGGAGATTTCGTCAGTCACAGGGTCGTCCATGTCATCGAATGGCATGTACCATACCTGTGATGAGTTCCATACCTCATCGCCACGTGTCACATCGAGGGTATAACCCACACGTGCCGAAGAACCTTCCATACGAATATGGTTGTATGCTGCAATAACGCACTCCTCCAGATCATCAGCATTGAAACCGAAGGTTCCGGTGGTCTGCTGGTTAGGATTGGTAACATCCAACTTGTCCTCGCATGATGTAGTAGCCATTGCACCGAGGCCAAGGAAGAGAGCTAATGATAATTTATATAGTTTCATATCAAATGTCCTTTTAAATAATGAATCTTATTCTTGTCTATTCTCATTATTAGAATGTGAAATGGAGACCGCACATAAACGTTCTGGCGCTTGGGAAAGAGCAGAAGTTGTAACCTGGGGTAAAGGTACCGCCGGCGTAATCTACATTATATCCATGATAGCCTGTGAAGGTGTAGAGGTTCTGTGCTGATACATAGAGACGTACACCACTTACATATCCACCAAACCACTTGTCTGGGAAGTTGTAGCCCAACTCTACGTTGGCTATCTTCCAGTAAGCAGCATTCTGAATCTTGCGAGAGCTGAAGAGGTCGTTCCATGCCAATGTTGCATTGGTGGCTGCGTAGGTACGTGGAACACTTGAAAGGTAGGTACCATCCTCTGACCAACGGTTGGCATCCAGCATGCCTACCTCCTTGTTACCATAGCCGTAGCAAGAGTTCAAGCTATTATAGATATCATCTGATACGTGATAGTTCAATACTCCGTAGGTAGAGATGTTGAGGTCGAAACCCTTATACTCCAAGTGAGTACTCAAACCGAAGTTTACCTTTGGAAGACCACTGCCCAATACGGTCTGGTCGTATGCATCGATTACGCCATCAGGAGTTCCGTCAGGACCTGAGATATCCTCATAGAGGCAGTCACCGACATTGGCACCCTGCTGAACAGCATTGTTGTCCAAATCTTCCTGAGTACGGGCGATTCCCTTATAAACCCAACCGTAGAACTGACCAATCTCCTGACCTACGTAAGTAGCGTATGCACCAGAAATGTATGAGTCCTTACCGATACCCAAAGAGGTAACCTTATTCTTCAAGGTACTTACATTGGCGCTGATATCATGCTTGAAGGCATGATCGTGGTTGCGATAGGTAGCACTGAACTCGAAGCCACTGTTCTCCATAGAGGCAGCGTTCATGGTTACAGAGGTGTTGGATACACCGGTCTGTGCAGGCACAGGAACAGAGTAAAGCAGGTCTTCTGACTTGTTCTTATACCACTCGGCAGTGAACTCCAAACGGTTGTTGAACATTGCCAGGTCGATACCCACGTTGGTGGTCTTCTTCTTCTCCCAGGCGATATCGTTGTTCACGAAAGTAGAAACGGCAGAACCGGTTACAGGACTGTTGCCGAAGCTGTAAGTCATGTTGTTACGGTTCATGGTAGCCATATACTGGTACTCACCGATGTTCTCGTTACCGAGCTCACCGTAGCTGGCACGAATCTTGAACATGTTAACGATGTCGCGGCTGATAGGGAAGAACTTCTCCTTATCGAAACGCCAACCTACAGATACAGATGGGAAGGTTGCCCAACGGATGTTCTTGCTCAAGCGGGAGCTACCATCACGACGTACTACTGCAGAAAGCAGATACTTCTCATCATAGTTGTAGTTCAAACGACCTACGTATGACGCCAGACTATGCTTGAACTCGTATGACTCTGAGTAAGTGTTCTTGGCATTCTGAAGCTGGAGGAAGTATGGCTCTGTGAAGTTGATACCCCAACCTGTCAAGAGATTGGTATTCTCTTCCTCATAAGTCATACCGGCGAGCAGGTTGATGTTGTGCTTGCCAATCTTGCCATCGTATGTAATGGTATTCTCAACCAAGGCATCGCTGTAGTTGCGTGAACCCTTGGTGAGGCGCTCGTTCTCCTTGGCGAGATATACACGGTTGCTCTGAATCCAGGAAGGAATCCAGGTCTTATCCTTAGCCTCTGTCTTGCTGTAAGAGAGGTTTACATTATAGTGAAGACCATGGTTCTTGCTCTTGATGCCTACCATACCCAACAGGTCAACATCAGCAGAAGCTGTACCTACGAAGCGGTCAACCAACGTATTGCGCTGCAACATATTGTTAACCAACAATGGGTTAGAAGCAGAGATATCACCATGTACGCCATCATAGTAAACACCATAACCGTAAGCATCGTAGCGATAACCGTTGGCTGCACCCACCTTGTCATCGAGAACCCATGTAGAGTTATCGTAAGCCTTGATGGTAGGCTGCATCAGAAGTGTACCACGGAGTACGTTGGTTACATCACCGTAAAGACCCTGAACATACTCTGAGGCATTGGAAAGACCCATGTTGTCCTGGTTAGAGTGAGAGTAAACCATGCTGGTACGGAACTTCACGAACTTGGTGTCCATAGTGTTGTTGACACGGGCAGTATAACGCTCGTAGTTAGGGCCTGCACCTTCCAAGGTACCCTTCTGGTTATAGTAGTCGAGAGATACATTATAAGTACTGTGAGAGCTACCACCGCTGAGGGCTACGTTGTGGTTCTGGCGGATACCGGTCTTGAATACCTCGTCAAACCAATCTGTGTTGGTTTCGTCCTGGAAATGATACATTCCATCCTCGCCCATCTTGTAACCGCCAGGCAGAGGAGTGTTGGAATTGTTGCAAGCCTGACCCAGGTAGTTGCTATACTGGTCAGCGTTCATTACATCATATACATCTCCAGGAATCTGGTCAACACCAAAGTAACCGGAATAGTTCACCTTCAGAGGCTGGTCTTTCTTACCATTCTTGGTAGTGATGATAACGACACCATTGGCAGCACGAGAACCGTAGATGGCACCCGCAGAAGCATCCTTCAGAATCTGGATGGTCTCGATATCATTAGGAGAGAAATCACGGATAGTGGTACCCATTGGCACACCGTCGATGACATAAAGAGGAGCTGTGCTACCGAAAGAACCGATACCACGAATTCTCACACTAGGATCTGCACCAGGCTGACCGTCTGATGTAATCTGTACACCGGCAACCTTACCCTCAAGCATGGTAGAGATGTTGGAATTAGATACCTTCTTCATCTCCTCAGCATTGACGATAGATACGGAACCGGTAAGGTCTGCCTTCTTCTGGGTACCATAACCTACGACAACCACCTGGTCGAGTACATGGTCATCAGAAGAGAGCTGGATAGCATCAATAATGGCACGACCGCGTACTGCAATCTCACGATCCTTGTAGCCAAGATAGCTTACAAAAAGAGTGGCGTTCGCCTTCACACGGATTTCAAAATTACCATCCAAGTCGGTAACTGTACCTGTCTTGGCATCCTTAGTCTTGACTGTTGCACCAATCAGAGGTTCACCCTGATCATCTACAACTTGTCCCTTGACAGTGATCACCTGGTCCTGTGCAACAGCAGCCATTGCGGGCATTGGGGCAACAAAAGAAGCGCCACCAACAGCACCAAGGCATAGCATCATAGAGAATAATTGTTTCCTCATTGCTTATCAATTTTTAGGTTTGTATTTTTGTTTATTCTAATTTTCTATAGTTTGTTGTTGCTTTCGTCCGTTTACTCTTTTTAGGGGTTGCGGATGGAAGTTAGTAGTGCAGGGCAAAGCCATACACATCACAAAATTTCGGTGGCAAAAGTACAAATAATCAGTATATATAGGGTGGACAAATAAAAAATATAGGTGGACAAAACGCATAAATAGCTTATTTTTAGTAGTTTTACGTACTTATCCACCCTCTGTGTACCCACACATACAAAAATAGGAATCACTTGACCTATATCAAGCAATTCCTATTTTCTGTGATTCTATTCTCAAATTTATTGATTTGAATTTTCCTCTTTATCCGGTTCCACATCTGCCATCTTCTCCACATTTTCATCTTCCCGGGCGTCCCTGAAAGATGTAGGTGAAACTCCATACAGCTTGGTAAAACAGCGGGTGAAATACTTCGGATCATTGAAACCTACCCGGTAGGCTATCTCGGTAATGTTGCGATTGGCACCATTATCAACAATCATCTTCTTGGCAATATCCAGACGATAGTTGCGAATGAACTGAGCCGTTGGCAAGCCCGTTTCTGCAGTCAACTTCTTGCTCAGTACGCTTCGGTTCAAGCCCATAGCATCAGAAAGTTCCTGAACTCCAAACTCGGAATTATCATAATTCTTCTCCATCACCTCCATGACACGTTCCATGAACGGATGCGTATTCTCTACGACCTGCTTCTTATCAGCTTCGATACTCTTCTTCTGACTTTCCTGATAACGCTGCTGATTTCGCAGAATCATCTGGATGCGACTCTGGAGCTTCTCCGGTTCGTCACTGTCCTTGAGCGCTGCTTCGATAGGACGATACAGCGCCTCTACCTCCCGTTCACGCATCACATTAAGTCGACGTATATAGATATACTGTACCAAAGCGATGATACCTATTACTAGAATGGTAATAAACCACCAGCTCTTCCAGAAATAAGGAGTAATCTGAACTTCTACAGAGATCACC
>ERZ780167.4022-NODE-4022-length-9966-cov-3.802442_pt1 | contig 9966 bp, 12 predicted proteins | sample MGYA00510982_ERZ780167 | MGnify/ENA primary metagenome ERZ780167 (study PRJEB29588, sample SAMEA2146107) | human gut metagenome | biome: human gut; feature: human-associated habitat; material: faeces | place: Denmark | collected 2008/2010 ... | reverse complement strand
CAGCGTGCCCAGCTGGCCGATCTTGCCCATGGTCTCCGGGCAGAGGGTCATGTCCGCAAAACCGGCTGCGTCCGGCGCTGGTGCTGGAACCCTGCCGCGCCTTCGGCGGCAAGCAGGAGGAGGCAATGCCCTTTGCCTGCGCAATAGAGCTTATACACACCTATTCGCTTATACATGACGATCTGCCCTGCATTGACAACGATACCATGCGCCGGGGCAGGCCCACAAGCCATGTGGCCTTTGATGAGCGCAGGGCGCTGCTTGCCGGGGATGCGCTTTTAAGCTATGCCTTTGAGGTTATGCTCTCCGGCGCGCTTAAGTCGGGGGAGCCAAAGCGCGCGCTTGCTGCCTGTGCCGATATTGCGCATGCGGCGGGAATACGCGGCATGGTGGCCGGGCAGTGGCAGGATGTGCTGAGCGAGGGCAAGCAGATAACCCCCGAGGAGCTTGATTACATTCACGAGCATAAAACGGCGGACATGATGCGGGGAGCCGTGCTGGCGGGGGCGCACATTGCCGGTGCGCCAAAGGAGGCGCTTGAGCGCTTTGACGAATATGCGCGCCTTATAGGCGTTGCGTTCCAGATAACGGATGATATCCTTGATGTTACCGGGGATGCACGGAAGCTGGGCAAAAACACGGGCAGCGACGCAAATGACGGCAAGGTTACCTATGTTACGCTCTACGGGCTGGAAAAGGCGCGCGATATTGCCCGCGAAATGACGGCGCGCGCAGCCGAATTGGCCGGGGATGTCGCAGACGGCTTTTTCCGGGAGCTTGCATATTTTATTACGGCCCGCGATAACTGAGCGGGGATTTTGGAGAGCTGATTCCAGATGGCGGATTTTTTTACGATTTTTCAGAATAAAATAGTAGTAACCTGCTTTTTTTCCTATCTTGCGGCGCAGCTGCTTAAGATAATCATTGTGCTTATTGATGAAAAAAGGCTGGATTTCCGGCTGCTGTTTGCTTCCGGCGGAATGCCGTCGTCTCATTCCTCTACCGTTATGACGCTTTTTCTGCTTACGGGGCTTTATTCCGGCTGGACAAGCACGGAAACGGCAATAGCACTAATACTTGCGGTTATAGTAATGTACGATGCAAGCGGCGTGCGCCGCGCCGCGGGGGAGCAGGCAAAGGTGTTAAATGAAATAATGGAGCTTGTGGAGCACAAAAGGATGGTCACGGGGGAAAAGCTGCGGGAGCTGCTTGGGCATACCCCGCTTCAGGTGTTTGCCGGTGCGGTGCTGGGCATTGCGGTGGCGCTTATAAGCTATTATTTTATCTGATTCATTCCCGACGATTCGCCTTCTTCTGTTTTTAGGGAGGAAAATGAGCGGGCAGATTAACGGAGGCATCACATAAGGCAAACAGTCCCGTGACGGTAGCACAAAACGGTTTTGACGCACGAATCCGAGTGTCTGAGTTATATTTACAAACTGTTAAAAATTTCAATGTCAAAAGGCGGGCGCTTTGTGTTATAATCCAAATAAAATAAAGGCAAAAATAATAAATCCGGCGCGATATAAGCAAACGGCTTTTGCACCGGGCAGGAGAGAAAGGTATGAGCAAGATTAAAATTGTAGCGGACAGCACCTGCGATCTTTCGCCGGAGCTTGTTAAAAGGTACGATGTGGAGATAGTGCCGCTGTTTGTGGCGCTGGACGATAAAATTTACCGCGACGGCAAGGAAATAACCCCGGATGAGGTTTATGCCTGGGCGGATGAGCATAAAACGGTGCCGAAAACCTCTGCAATTTCTCAGGAGGATGTTCGCGCGGTATTTAAAAAATATATAAACGAAGGCTATGATATTTTCTATACCGGTATTTCCTCGGAAATGTCCGCCTCTCATAATATAGCGGCCATGGCTGCCGCCGAGATCGCCCCCGAGCGCATTGCGGTGCTGGATTCGCGCAATCTTTCCACCGGCGTGGGGCACAGCGTTATCCGTGCCTGTGAGCTTGCGCAGGGCGGCATGGGCGTTACGGAAATAAAGCAGGAGCTGGAGAAAAACTTTGTGGACAAGGTGCGTGCCAGCTTTCTTGTGGATTCCACCACATACTTAAGGCGCGGCGGCAGGTGCTCGGCAATTGCGGCTATCGGTGCGGCTGCGCTGGGCATTAAGCCGTGCATTGTAGTGGAGAACGGAGCAATGCGTCCCGATGTCAAGTTTCAGGGCAGCATAGGGCGCGCACTTCTTAAATATGCAAAGAAAATGACGCCGGAGCTGCTTAAAGCGCGCCCCGACCGCGTTTTCATCACTCATTCCGGCATTGACGACGAGGTGCTTGCAAAGGTGCGGGAATATGTCGAGTCCCTCAATTATTTCAAAGAGGTGCTTGTTACCCGCGCGGGCTGCGTGATATCCAGCCATTGCGGCTACGGTACGCTGGGCATCCTGTATGTGGAGCAGTAAGGCGTTTGTGCACAGGGGTAAAAGCTGCGCTTGGAAGATACAAAATATAAAGATAAGCAAACGGGCTTAACAGAAAAACAGAGAATATAAATAAAACGCAGGGTCAGCGCCGCTATGAGTGCGAGGACCTTGCGTTTTCAGTTTCCGCGGACATAGGCAATAACGGCCTCTGCGCTGTTTTGTTTAAGCTCCAGCGCCTGTACGCGTTCAAGAATATCTTCAAGACGGTGAGCATCCGAGGAGGACAGAAGGCGTAACGACGGATCAAATTCCGCAAAACCGGAGGCGGCACCGCGCGGTGAAATTTCAACGCAGCGCACACCGAGATGCGGGTTTATAAATCCCAGCATCGGGATCATGCCGTGTCCGGGACGGTCTATATGAGCGGGCACCCCGACGCCGCCGTAATCGCGCAGCATGGCAAAGCCGCGCTCAAGGGATATGGGAACGGGGGAAAGCAGCAGCTTTTCCTCGCAGCCGACGGGCTCGTCATTTTCATCAAGCAGGGTCTGTTCTCCGAAAAAATGCGTATTGCATTTTATATCGGGCAGCAGCCGGTATATCTCGCGGGAAAAGGCGCACGCCGCCTCCACGGAGGGAAAATAGGCCAAGGTATGCACCTCTTCCTGAGTTTCCAGCTCCATTCCCGGCACAAGGGTCACCCCTGCGCGTTTGGCCGCGCCTGCGACGGCGGGAAGCTGCGCGCAGGTGTTGTGGTCGGTTACGGCTATTATGTCAAGCCCCTTGATAAGAGCCATGTTTACAATGTTATTGGGCGTCATAAGCTCATCTGCACAAGGGGAAAGACAGCTGTGAATGTGTAAATCGGCATAAAGCAGCATATACCGCCTCCGATACCGCTATCTGAGGCCGGCGGCATACAGCCTGCCGCATATTTCGTATGCCGAAAGCGGGGAGCGTATAACGGCAATGCCCTCTTGGGCGGCCTTATCAAGCTGCTCCTGCTCCATGGTTATGTCAAGGGGCAGTATAATGCAGGACATCTCGTGAAGTGCCGCAACGGCTATAACATTCATATGCTTCTGCACGGTAATCCATGCCATATCGGCCTTGCCCCCCGCCATGGCAAGAGACAGCAGATCGCAGCTCATGCAGCACGAAGCCGTTCGGGAGCCGTCTGCACACAAAAGGGTGCCGTCGATAATTTTTGCAAGCTGAGTAACAGTCATTTTGTTTTCTCCTTTTAATTTTGTGTTGTTCGGGCTTCCGCGGATATACGGGCTTCTGCACAGGCTCAGGGATCTGTTTTTGCAAGGTCGCGGTAGCGCTCCTTGAGCTTGTAGATGCAGTCAATCTCGCTGGAATAGCCGCGCACGATATCCTCCGCCTGACAGCGGCAGGTGGGGCTTCCGCAGGAGCCGCAGTCAAGGCCGGGCAAATCGGCCTCTATTTTGTCAATGCGCGCCAGCATCTCAAGGGCAGCGGAAAGGTCGGGGTGCAGCTTCAATACCGGGTTGGGCGGGATATCGCGGTCAAAGGCAATATTGATGCTCTCGGACGATACCCCGGAGCGATACTGATCACGGTCCTGCTTTGAAAGCTGCTGATAAAGGCGCTGAAGGCGCATCCGGGCAACGTAGCCGTATTCGTATGTCAAAGGCCCGCCGACACAGCCGCCGGCACAAGCCAATCCTTCGAAAAAATCGATTTCGCCGAGGCGGCCGTCTTCTATCTGTTCAAGAGCGCGGATAACATTGTGTATGCCGTCCACGGCAAGATAATTTTCCGTTCCGCTTTGCGACGCTTCGCCGCCGCTTACAGCCCAGCCCATACCGCCTGCCAACCCCGCACGCTTCGGAAGCTGCGAGCTTCCCGGGTGGCTCAGAGCCCTTTCCAGCGGGCCGTAAAGCTCAAGCACGGACAATACGCCGTCAATGCCGGAAGCTGAATTGCCAAGCGGCGATATCCGTGCGGTCATTTTTGCGGGACAGGGGGAAATAAAGAATATGCCTATATCCTCGGGAGCGCACTGCCATTTCAGGCTGAAATGCTTTCGGGCAAGCAGAGCGGCAATTTCAACAGGCGGGCGCAAGGGTATAAGGTTTTCCCGCAGAGCGGGAAAACGCACCTGAATAAGCCGTACTATCGCCGGACAGGCAGAGGAAATGTACGGCTTGCGCAGCGGTTTTTTAAGCAGAGAACGGATATGGGCGGAGAGCACGTCGGCCCCGACGCTGGTTTCGTATACGCCGTCAAAGCCTATATCAAGCAGCGCCTTAAGCACAAAGGTGATATCGGCAAGCCCCTTGAATTGGCCGTAGAGCGTGGGTGCGGGAAGAGCAACGGAAAAACGGAAGCGGTTTATATCGGACAGCGAATCCGTAAGCGCAATTTTTGCGTGATGCGGGCAGACGCGTATGCATTCGCCGCAGTCGATGCATCTTTCCCGGATAATGCGCGCCTTGCCGTCCCGCACGCGTATGGCCTCGGTGGGGCAGCGCTTAAGACAGCTTGTGCAGCCGGTGCATTTTTCCTTGTCCAGAGTAACGGAATGATAATACTGACTCACGGCGGTCTCCTTTCACGGCGGTTTCCTTTCGTGACGGTCTTTTCACGGCGATAGATAAGCTGAGCCTGCGCACAAAAATCGGTGCAAAGTGCCGTTTCAGAGTTTGCACAAGATGTTTTGCGGCCGTTGCGCAACAAATCCTGCGCGGCATCACAGCCGTATACGCATGGTTATGAGCGTGCCGTCTTCGCTTGAGGAAATGTCAAAAAAGTCCGAATGGCGCTTCATGTTGGGCAGCCCCATTCCGGCGCCGAAGCCCATTTCGCGTATGGAATCCCCGGCGGTGGACCAGCCCTCCTTCATGGCAAGGGAAATATCCTTTATGCCGGGGCCGCGGTCCTTTGAAATTATAATTATTTCTTCAGGGGTCACTTCCAGCGACAGAGTGCCGCCCAAAGAGTGAATTATAAGGTTGATTTCGCTTTCGTAGGCGGCGACGGAAGCGCGGCGCAGCTTGTCGGAATCCACTCCGAGCTGACGCAGCGCACGTTTGATCCGTGCGCTGGCTTCGCCTGCGCGTACAAAATCTCCCTTTTGTACAGGGTAGGTTTCGCTGTAAAGCATTCGGCTCACGACTGCCTCCATTAATCCTGTTGCGGATTTCAATAGCTGTTTGTAAAAATACTGGGTTATAATGTGTTTTTGCCCGGAAGCCCTAAAGCATAAAGCTTGCCGCAGGCTTCATATAGAGTAAGGGAGGTGCTCATCACCGCTATGCCCAGCTCCCTTGCAAGCTCAAGGGCATCGGCAGGCGGCTGCTTGCCGCGCACAAAAACAATGCACACAACATCCAGCATTTCGCAGGTGCGCACAACATGGGCGTTGGTAAGCCCGGTAAGCAGGCACATATGCTCCTTGGGGAAGGCAAGCACATCGCTCATAAGATCGCAGCCGCACCCCGCAAGACATTCCTGAGAAAGTTTGTTTTCGCCGCACAGCAGGTCGGCATGCAGGGCTGACATTATTTCCTTTACTGTCACGGTGATCCCTCCGTTTTTGTTTTTTTGCCGGAATAAACCGCTTTTCAGGATAAGCGGCATATCATATCCCGGTAGGCCACTGCCATTTCAATATAATTATACTTTATCTCGGAGCAAAAATCCAGCCCCAATTTATCATTTTTTTCGGAAATTTCGTTAAGATATATATAAAGATTGCGGTACAGCGTAAGCAGCTCCGATATCAGGGCGTTGTCCTTTGATGCGGGAAGCGCTTCAAGCCCAGATATCATCTCCTGCGTTTTTACGGCGCGGTAGGTGTATTTTACCCGTATTCCGGCGGCAGTGAGCTCGCGGCGGTCAAGGCTTTGGGCTTCCTCCAGCAGCTCCCGTGCAAGAGAAGGATAATAGCGGCAGGCTTGGCTTAGTGTTTCCGCCTGTTTGGCAGTGCAGCGGGCGGAAAAGCTGAGGCTTCCGCTTGAAAGCATTATAAGCGCGGGGGAGAATTCCTCCTGCTTGTCCGCTACGCTTTGCGCCTCGTCGCGGGTAAGGTAGCCGGAGGCCAAAACGCGGTATTCCTCCTTGTCGCGCAGCACATAGCCCGCACCGCCGCGCCCGGCTATGGCTTGGGCGGCGGCAGCGGCCTTTTTTGCATCGGTATCAACGGCAAGCTGAAGCATATATATATCAAGACGGGGACAGGCTATTTTGTGCTGCGCGTCGTCCTCATTATCGTCACCGGGGCCGAAAAGAGGAATGAGTATGTTCATGGCTATGGCTCTGCCAATACCGCTGAGAACAAGCAGAGCGACGGTAAGAGCGGCAATAAGCACAAGCACAAGGACGCGCCGCCCCGTGCGGCTTTTTGCGGGCGGAAGCGCAAAATGTTTTCCCATGAGTGAACCTCCATTAAAATTAAGTATGTTAAAGAGCGCAGCTGCAATAAGCGGCAAAGCAGCGAAAAAGCAGCGATGGTCACATATGTGTTTATATGTGCATTCAAACATGCTTTTGCTTCGAGTGCATTTGTCGCTATGGCTGCGGCTTTTGCGGCAGCGGCGGCAGAGTCGGGACAGGGTGCGCCCTGTAAATTGTATGATGCAAAGCGGGAATTTATGTGTTATAATACTGCAAAGTATTCATCTGCATTAAAATATGTACGGCGGAGGCGGACATGGGATATAAAATAGAAACCATATCTGTTTACGAGGTTTTTGAGCAAAAAGGCGGCTGCCCTTTTTGCAGGCTGGAGAAGCGCCTTGAAAAGGAATATATCGAATACTATCTGGGCAGCGCCGCAATGACGCCGGAGATACGGATAAAGGTGAACCGTTCGGGGTTTTGCGCAAAGCATCTGGACGGGCTGTATAATGCGGGAAACCGCCTGCCTTTGGCGCTGGAATTGAACACCTTTATGCAAAGCAAGAGTCAGCGCATGAAAAAAGCTGCGGCGGGGTTTGTATCGGCCTGCGCAGGGCGGGAAAAAAGAGCGGCGGCGGCGCTTGCGGAGCTTGAGCAGGCGGTGCAGGGTCACAACCGGGATTGCCTTATATGCGCATCCCTTGCGGACAGCATGGAAAGATATATCGATACCGCAGTGCATCTTTATATTGATCAGGCGCGTTTTCGTGAGCTTTACGACGGCTGCGGCGGCTTTTGCACCCGGCATTTTTCTTCGCTTTTGAAGGCGTGCCTTTCGCTCGGGGCAAAGGACAGGCAGAATTTTGCCCGCAGAACATGCGAGCTTCAGCTTTCGGCCATGGATAACCTGACACATGAGCTTGAGGATTTTACTAAAATGTTTGATTACCGCAGCCGCGGCAGGGAATGGGGAAGCGAACGAACCGCCGTGGCGCGCACGGCGGCGTATCTTGGCGGAGATACCCGCCCCGATACGGAAAAGGAAACAGATAAAGCATAAGGAGAAATACTGCAAATGGAAAAGCTGTATATAGTGGGCTGCGGAGCTGCGGCCGGGGATGTTACGCTTAAGGGCGCGGAGGCGCTGGACGGCTGCGCTGCCGTTGTGCTGCACACGGAAAAAATAGAGCTTTTTTCGGAGCTTTCAAAAAAACGGGAGGTTTTTGCCTGTGACGACTGCTATGAGCAGGCGGAGGATTTTAACGGGCTTAACCGCCTTATATGGGAAAAGCTCTGCTCCCTTGAGGGCAGTGTGTGCTTTGCGGTAACGGGAAGCGCGCTGGAGGATGAGTGCGCGGCCTTTGCCGTAAAGGCGGCAAAGGAAAACGGCATTCCCGCTTGGGTCATACCGGGCGTATCGCTGGCCGAGGCTGCCTGCGCCTGCGCGGGCATAACGGGGGAAAAGAGGGTGCTTACCGCCTTTGAGGCGGAAAAGGCGGTGCCGGAGGCGGGAGTCAACCTGTGTGTTACGGGCATAGACGATGCCCTGCTTGCCGGAAGGGTAAAGTGCCGCTTGGCGGATTACTATGCGGACGAGCAGGAAATATACTTCTTTAACGGAAGCACCTCCTTCGGTATTCCGCTGTGCGAGCTGGACAGGAGAAAGGACTACGGTCACAGAGCCTGCGCGGTGATACCGGCAGTGCCGTTTGAAAAGCGCGCCTGCTATAATACCGAGGATCTTTTATATATAATGCGCCGTCTGCGGGATGTTGACGGCTGCCCGTGGGACAGGGAGCAGACGCATGAAACGCTTACGCGCTATCTGGTGGAGGAGGCCTACGAGGTGGCGGATGCGGTAAACAACGGCGATCCCTATCAGCTGGCTGACGAGCTTGGGGATGTGCTGCTGCAGGTGGCGTTCCATGCCCAGATAGGCAGCGAGCATGGAGAGTTTTCCTACCGCGATGTTACGGATGCCGTCTGCCGCAAAATGATACGGCGATGCCGGGATAGCATTCACCCTTCTCCACAGCCCCCGCATGTTTTTGCGGATACGCTTGTTTCGGGCAGCGATGAGGTGCTTACAAACTGGGAGGCCATAAAGCGCCGCGATCGCGGGCAGAAGGATTCCCAGGTGCTGGCGGAAATACCGGGCAGCTTTCCCGCCCTTATGCGTGCGGAAAAGGTGCTGGATAAGGCGCGCCATGCCGGCCTGGACATAAGCGCCGGGGAGGCTGCTGCGGAGCTTGACGGGGCAGTAAGCGCCGTTAAAGCAATGCTGGAGCAGGCAAACGGCATGCCTGATGCCGCTTCGCGGGCAGTGGGCGAGATGCTGCTCAGGGCGGCAAACGCCGCGCGCAAATGCTCGGTACAGCCGGAAATGGCGCTCAACTGCGCCGTGGATCGCTTTATAAGCCGCTTTGAGCGTACGGAAAAGGCGGCGGAGCAAAAGGGAACAGCGCTGCGGGATGCAGACGGGGAAACGGTAAAGCAGCTGTGGAAGCAGGCGGAAAAGCAGGATGATTGATAATTTCGGACGGCAATAATATAAGCGCGGCTGCCGGCAGAAAAATCACAGGGTGGGATATTGCCCGCAAAGAAAGGTTGGGCGGAAAAAGCTATGGGCTTTATGGATTCATACAAGCAGCTTGAAAAGCTGTGCGGAGATATGCTGGGCGAGGGCAGGGTGTCGGCATACATAAAGGAAATGTCCGATAAGCCGCGCGGGGCTTACCTTGTGTCGGGTTGGGAGGCTGACCTGAAAAGGCTCAGGCATTGCCGCAGGATAAGAAATCAGATAGCGCATGAGCCGGGCTGCTCCGAAACGGATATGTGTCCGCCGGAGGATGAGAAATGGCTGGACGATTTTTATGCCCGCATCAAGAATCAAACCGACCCGCTTGCGCTTTATTATAAGCAGACGCATCCCAAGATTTCATATTCCAAGCCGGCCGCAAAGCCCGTTAATATGTGTGCAGCCGAAAGCGGCGCCGTTAAGGCGCCTCAGGCACAAACCGGCATGCCGAACGGTTACGGACATTCCCGCACGACCTCGGAGCCGGGGCGCGACGACGGCAAAAACAGCAGGAAAGACACTATTGTTGTTGTTTTAATTGCGATTGCGGCGGTGCTTGCGCTGCTGCTTATTGAATGGATAAGCGCCGGGCGCGGTTAGGGAATATTATTAAAAGAAAGAATACTCCGGCACAGGGCTG
>ERZ780167.4021-NODE-4021-length-9966-cov-8.918878_pt1 | contig 9966 bp, 9 predicted proteins | sample MGYA00510982_ERZ780167 | MGnify/ENA primary metagenome ERZ780167 (study PRJEB29588, sample SAMEA2146107) | human gut metagenome | biome: human gut; feature: human-associated habitat; material: faeces | place: Denmark | collected 2008/2010 ... | reverse complement strand
TCATTTAACCGAACCTCCCCGTGATGTAATCTTCTGTCCGCTTGTCCTGCGGCTGGGAGAAGAGCTTCTCCGTCTCGCCGCACTCCACGAGCTCACCGAGCAGGAAAAACGCCGTCTGGTCGGAAATACGCACCGCCTGCTGCATATTGTGCGTAACGATGACGATGGTGTACTTTTCCTTGAGCTCCATCGCGAGCTCTTCGATCTTGGACGTTGAAATGGGGTCGAGCGCGCTCGTCGGCTCGTCCATCAGCAGCACCTTGGGCTCGACCGCGAGCGCGCGGGCGATGCAAAGCCTCTGCTGCTGGCCGCCGGAGAGGCCGAGCGCATTCTTTTTGAGCCGGTCCTTGACCTCATCCCAAATGGCCGCACCGCGCAGCGACTGCTCAACGATCTCATCGAGCTTGGCCTTGTTTTTCATGCCGTGCGTGCGCGGACCATAGGCGATGTTGTCATAAATGCTCATGGGGAAGGGATTCGGCTTCTGGAACACCATGCCCACCTGACGGCGAAGCTCGCTCACGTCGACGGAAGGATCGAAGATATCCTCGCCCTTATACTTGACGCTGCCGGTGATCTTCACATCGGGAATGAGATCATTCATGCGGTCAAGCGTTTTGAGAAAGGTCGACTTGCCGCAGCCGCTTGGCCCGATGAGGGCCGTGATGCTTTTTTCCGGGATCTCGATGTTGATATTTGTAAGCGCCTGGTGGCTCCCATACCACAGGCATAGGTCCTGTACAGAAAGGATACTGTTCATTGTTCTCTTTCCTCTTTTAATACATCTTCAAAGGCGAGGCCGTACCAGTGCGCCTCGCCGCGCGCGGCGGTCTTCCGCACGCATTGGTCACAAAAATCTGCGGCGCGCGAAAGCGCGTCCGCCGCTGCCCTGCCCGCCATCAGCTCGCCGCAGAGGGCTGAGACGAACACATCCCCCGTGCCGTGCAGCGTGCCGGGAAGGCAGGGCTTGAAAATTTCCATCCATACGCCGTTCAGGCGCGCGCAGTAGCCGATCTCCTCGCCACGGTGCACGCCGGTGATGATGACATTCGGCACGGGAAGCTTTTCCAAGAGCTCCTCGACCGGCGCATCTATCCGGCAGCCTGCGAGCAGCGCCGCCTCCGTTCGGTTGGGCGTGATGAGCTGCGCGTCGGCGCAAAGCGCGCGCATGGCGGTCACAAATTCTTCAGTAAAGCAGCCGTAGAGCGCGCCGTTGTCGCCGAGGACAGGGTCCACGACCACGAGCGTCGAGGGGGCTGCGAAATCGCGCAGAAACTGCCGCGCGAAGGTAAGCTGTGAAACGGAGCCGAAAAAGCCGGTGCAAACGCCGTCGAACCGAATGCCGAGCTTTTTCCAGTGCGCGGCAAAGGCCTCCATTTCATCCGTCATGTCGCGCATGACGTAATCGCCGAAGCCGTCCGCCGTGTGCGTCGATAAAATGGCCGTCGGCAGCGGTACCGTCTCCACCCCGTAGGAAGAGAGGATGGGCATGGCCACGCTCAGCGAACACTTGCCGAAGCAGGAAAGGTCATTTAAGAGCGCCATGCGCTTCATGCCGCTTCCGTTGACAGGTCGTATCATTGCTGTTTCCTCCTGAAGTATCGGCCGACCAGATCGGCGATGAGGTTAATGAGCATCGTCAGCAGCATCAAAATGGCCGCGATGGCGAACACCACCCCCGTATCGCTCGACTCCTTGGCGTAGAAGTACAGCGCCACCGTCAGCGTCGCGCCCGCGTTGTGCATGCCCTCAAAGAAGTTGTAGAGCATGTGCGCCGAGCCCGCCGTGAATAAGAGCGCCGCCGACTCGCCGAGGATGCGTCCGATCGACAGGATACAGCCCGTCACGATACCGTCCACGCAGCTTGGCAGCACCACCGTGCGGATGGTGCGCCATTTGCCCGCGCCCAGGCCGAACGCGCCCTCGCGGTAGCTCTGCGGTACGGTCTTGAGGCTCTCCTGTGTCGTGCGCATGATGGTCGGCAGGTTCATGATCGTCAGCGTCAGCGCACCCGCAAGAAGCGACGTGCCGTTTTTGCAGAAGATCAGCATGCCGACAAGGCCGTAGATGATCGACGGGATACCGGAGAGCGTTTCGGACGCGTATTCGATGATGGAGACGAGCTTTTTGTTCGCGGCGTATTCATTTAAGTAGATGGCCGCGCCCACGCCGAGCGGCAGCACGATTAAAAGCGTCGCGATGACGATGTAGAGCGTGCTCAGGATGTCCGGCAGGATGCCGACGCGGTTGGCAAGATAGCTCGGCGCGGTGGAGAGCATCTCCCAGGTGATGTTCGGAATGCCGTTGCCCAATATATAACCAATCATACCGACTACGAGCGCGCAAGTCAATACTGCGGCGACGCCCATCAGGAGCTTCATCGCCGTGATATAGGCCTTGCGGCGGGCCGAGGACTGCATTTTCAGCATCAGTTACCCTCCTTGTCGCGCTTTAAGAAGAAGTTGAGCGCCGCATTGATCAGCAAAATGAACAGGTACAGCACCAGTGCGATGGAAAACAGCGCCTGGCGCTGGAGGCTGCCCGGGCTTGAATATGACATCTCACTCGCGACCGCCGTTGTGAGAAAGCGGACGCTCTCAAAGATCGACGTTGGCATATTCGACACGTTGCCCGAGACCATCATCACGGCCATCGCTTCGCCGATGGCGCGGCCCACACCGAGCACGACCGCCGCGGCGATGCCGCTCTTTGCCGCCGGAACGGAGACGCGGAAATAGGTCTCGACCTCAGTCGCACCGAGGGCAAGCGAGGCGTCCTCATATTCATGCGGAACGGCCTCGAGCGCCGTGACGCTCACCTTGATGATCGACGGCAGGATCATGACGGCCAGCACGATGATGGCCGCAAACAGGCTTGCGCCGTCCGGCAGGTGGAACGTCTTGCGGATGGCAGGCACGAGCACCAGCATACCGACAAGGCCGTACACGACCGACGGGATCCCCGCGAGCAGGCTGACGGCGGCCTCCAGCACGGTGCGGACCTTCTTGGGCGCGACCTTGGAGAGGTACACCGCCGTCAAAAAACCGATGGGCACGCCGAGGACGATCGCGCCTGCCGTGCCGTAAACACTCGTTAAAATAAAGGGCAGAATGCCGTACTTCGGCTCCGCCGACGTCGACGACCACACCTTGCCCGTGAGAAACGGCACAAGGCCGATCTTCTGAATGGCCGGGATGCCGGAGATGATGAGATACACCGTGATCAGCAGCACGCATCCGACCGTAATGAGGCCGAGAAGCAGAAAAATACCGTGGACGACGGCTTCAAACATTTTTTTCCTCTGCGCCATAATTGTTTCCTCTTTTTGCTGTCAGCGGGAGACGGCTCACGCCGCCTCCCGTGATGGTTCCTGTGTTCTGTTAGTTGGCTGCGACCGCACCGGCAGCGGCGATGATACTTGCCGCGTCAGCGGACAGCGCGTAGTCGAAGAAGGCCTGTGCCGCGGGGGAAAGCTCGGTGCCCTCCTTCGTGACGAGCACGAACGGACGCTGGACCACATAGCTGCCGTCCTTGACGGTCGCCTCCGTGGCTTCCACACCGCCGACTGTCAGCGCCTTGACGCTGTCGCCGACCGCGGAGAGGGAGGCATAGCCGATGGCGTCGGGGTTCTGGGACACGGTGTTGATGACGTCGCCCGTGGAGGTGAGCTCCTGACGGTACTGGCAGGCGTCCTTGGTGTCGGTGATGGACTCGAAGCCGTCACGCGTGCCGGAGCCGGCCTCACGGCCGATGAGCACGATCTCGGCGTCGTTGCCGCCGACGTCCTTCCAGTTGGTGATCTCGCCGGTGTAGATCTTGGCGATGGTGTCAATGTCGAGATCGGAGACAGGGTTCTCGGGGTTCACGACAATGGCGATGCCGTCGAGCGCGACGACGGTCTCAACAAGGCCGGAGGCCTTTTCGTCATCCTTGAGCGCACGGCTCGAAAGGCCGATGTCGCAGCGGCCTTCGCTAACGGCCTGAATGCCGGAGCCCGAGCCGGTGGGGTTATAGGTGAACTTCACGTCCTTGTTCATGGCCATGAAGGATTCGCCAAGAGAGTTGATGACCTTTTCCATCGAGGTGGAGCCGTCGGTCGAGACGGTGCCGGAGAGGGTCGTTTCGGTGTTGCTGCCGTCAGTGTTGGTGTCGGCGCTGTTGTCGTTCTTGCTGCCGCAGGCGGTCAGCAGGCTCAGCGCCATGACAGCGGTCAGCGCAAGAGTGAGAAACTTTTTCATTTGAAATACTTCCTTTCCATTTTTCCAAGATGTTGTTCCTTGCTACATTTGCCATCATAAAGGCAGGTTGTAAAATCAGAAAGTCGCCTTTTGTAAAATCGCGGTAAAAGAGAAAAAGGACGTTTTCCGACGGAAAACGTCCTTTTTGAAGGTCAAATATCGTGTTATTCGGTGCGCAGCGCTTCGACAGGGTCCTTGCGCGCGGCGATGCCGGAGGGGATGAGGCCCGCGATGAATGTGAGCGCCATGCTGATGGCCACGAGCGCCGCGCCGCCGACAGGCGGCAGGATGGCGTTCAGGCTCTCGATACCCGTCAAGTGGTGCACGACGAGGTTGATGGGGATGATCAGCAATAGCGTGATGCCGATGCCGATGGCACCCGAGCAGAAGCCCTCGATGAGCGTCTCCGCGTTGAACACGCGCGAGATATCGCGCTTGCTCGCGCCGATGGCGCGCAGAATGCCGATCTCCTTCGTGCGCTCGAGGACCGAGATATACGTGATGATGCCGATCATAATGCTCGACACGACGAGCGAGATCGCGACGAATGCGATAAGCACATAGCTGATGGCGTTGATGATCGTTGTGACCGAGCTCATCAGAAGCGCCACATAGTCGGTGTAGTCGATCTGGTCATCCTCGGAAACGCTGCTGTTGTACTGCTCGATCGCATCGGCGATGGCGTCCTTGTCGGCAAAGGTCGAGGCGTAGATGTTGATGGTCTTGGGACTCGCGAGGTCGACGTCGCCAAGCAGCTTCAAATTGTCCTCATACGTGCCGTTCGAGACCGTCGCAGGCATGTAGTTATCATAAAGCCAGTTGTACTGCTCGCTCGTCAGCGGCGTGACAGCGGGCGACTTTTCGAGCGCCAGGTCGAGCGCCATGGCGAGCTGATCGCTTGTCATGTTAGATAGCCGCGCCTGCACGCCCGCGGCGTACTGCTCTGTCACCTGCTCGCGGATAGACTGCTCCACGTAGCCGAAAAGCGTCTCGTCGTCCATCTGCGCAATATAGGACTTGACGGTCGCCTCATCCACGCTCATCTGCTGGGCATAGGTCGAAATGACCATCTGCTCGATGCTCGCGCGGTCGAGCGAGCCCATCTGCTGGTCCACGATGGCGGAGAGATACTCTTCGCTCGGCACGCCCATCATCGCGGTGTAGGCCGCGGCGCGCTCGGTGACGGAAAGGCCCTCGAGATAGTCGGTCACGTCCGCTTCCTTCTGCTCGTCGCTCACGGAGTAGTCATCGGTCAGGAACGGCAGGCCGAGGATAACGTCGGTCGCGGGGTCTTCTTTCTGCTTGCGTAAAATCTCGGTCTGCCCCGCCTTTTCGACAAGATAGTCCGTCAGTGCGGACGTATAGCCGATCGCGCCGGAGAGCATCGAGGATACCGCGTTCTCGTTCGGGCGCAGGATGCCGACGATCTTCACGCGCGTGCCGACATCGTCGGAGTTATAGAGGAAGTCGAGCCCCGTATCCGTCGTGCTGACGTCGGTATATGTGCCGCTTGCGGAATCGTACTGGTAGCGCTCAGCGGGCAGGACGATCTTGAAGCTCATATTGCAGAGATCTTCATAGCTCCAGCTCTGGATGTCCTTGCTGTCGAATTCCGAGCCGTCGAGCATGTGCTGCATCGACTCCACGACCTCGTCCTGTGCGCTCAGGCCCAGCGAATAGATGACAAGGTCGGAAATTTCGTTGTCCTTGTTGACGATGAGCATGACCTCGTCATAATTCTGCGGCCAGGAGCCGTAAATGAGGTCATACTGCTCGTGCAGGAGGTCGCCCACGAGCTCGCCGCTCTCACTATCCTGCGGCGGGAGCATCTGCTCCCAGGTCTCCATCGCGGAGTAGGCCGAGCCGAAGCGCTCGAAATAGCTGCTGTAATCGCCGCCGTAGAGCTCGCTCATGCAGGTCTGCAAAAGCTCCGTCACGTCGGACTTGAAGACCTTGCCGTCGGTGTCTTTGGCATAGATGCTCATGCCGAGGTCGTAGTCATAGGAAATGGAGCTGATATGCTGCGAAAGCTCGTTGTCGCCCTCCAGATAGGTCTTGAAGTCCTTCAAATTGTTCGTCTGCGTCTCCGCCGAGGCAAACGAGCTCATCATGTCGTACATAATGTTGTTGGAGTAGACGGCGTCGAGGTCATGCTGCTCCCCGTCGCCCTCGTCCTGCGCATGGACGCCCATCATCGAACTGACCATGCTGGACATGTCCATGCTCTCACTCTCAATCGTCAGGGGGTAGCTCGATAGCGTATCCTCCTGCACGCGGTCGATATAGGTCTGGATGCCGTTGCTCAGCGATAAAATCAGCGCGATGCCGATAATACCGATGCTGCCGGCAAAGGCCGTTAAAAACGTCCGTCCCTTTTTCGTCATCAGGTTGTTGAGCGACAGCGACAGCGCCGTGCCAAAGCTCATTGAGGTCTTTTTGCTCTTGCCCGCGGCAGGCTTTTCTTCCACGGCCTCCTCATACGGCGCGCTGTCGTCCACGATCTCGCCGTCCTTTAAGCGCACGATGCGGCTCGCGTAGGTCTCGGCAAGCTCGGGGTTGTGCGTGACCATGATGATGAGGCGGTCCTTGGAGATGTTCTTCAAGATCTCCATCACCTGCACGCTCGTCTCGCTGTCGAGCGCGCCAGTCGGCTCATCGGCAAGCAGAATGTCCGGATCGTTGACGAGCGCTCGCGCGATGGCAACGCGCTGCATCTGGCCGCCGGACATCTGGTTCGGCTTTTTGTCGAGCTGGTCGCCAAGGCCGACGCTCTCAAGCGCCTTTTTCGCGCGCTCGCGGCGCTCTGACTTGCTCACACCCGAGAGCGTGAGCGCCAGCTCCACGTTGCTCAATACCGTCTGGTGCGGAATGAGGTTATAGCTCTGGAAGACAAAGCCGATGGAGTGGTTGCGGTAGCTGTCCCAGTCCGAATCAGAAAAGTCCTTCGTCGACTTGCCGTTGATGACAAGGTCGCCACTCGTGTACTGATCCAACCCGCCGATAATGTTCAAAAGCGTCGTCTTACCGCAGCCCGAATGGCCGAGGATAGCGACAAACTCGCTCTCACGGAACTGTAAGCTCACGCCCCGCAGCGCATGGACGGTAGTATCGCCCGCCTGATAATCCTTGACGATCTGTTGCAGCTTCAGCATAGTCTGCCTTCTTTCTGAGGAAATGAATGAATAAGAATTCCAGAGTAGGATACCATTTTGACCTTTTACCGTCAACCGGCGCGGTCGAGAGTTCACCGAAAGTTCATCTTTGTTTACTACTTGATAAAAGGAGCGCCGCGGCGTCGCCGCAGCGCTCCCTGATCTTCTTTTAAGCGAACATAGTGCTCATCTGCCGCTCGATCTCATAGCGCAGCACTTCTGCGCCCGAGGCGTCGTATCCGACAAAATACACCCGATCCCATCCATAGTCGCCATAGTTGGCCTCTGTCGCCACTCCGCCAGTGAGGAAATACCGATAATCGCCGTCTTCAATCAACTCAGCGGCGAATGCTTCACGTTTCTCAAAGGTGTAGTCCCCGTTTTCATCTTGTGAAACCGCGCGGTATCGCTCGATCACGGCGCTATCGACCGCGGCATCGTCGACGCGTCCCCAGTAAAAGATATCCCTTACGACGCCGTTGCGCGCCATATCCCACCAGCCCGCGTGAATGCTCTCACCGTCTGAGCAGTCAAGCGGCACACCGAAATCGTCCTGCCAGCCAAGCAAGGTGTAGAAATGGCTCGCGCCGCAATAGGTCACATTCTCGCTGGCCATCAGCGTGACGCGCAGCGTCTTATAGATGTTCTCGGCGGGAAGGGATGTGATCTCGTGCGTCTTTTCATACACGCCGTAGCGCTGTTCGCCATCGCGCAGAGCCATGGCGCGCGTCAGGTGTCCGCCGCCGAGCATATTGCAGATGAGCAGCGCGCAGAGCATGATGACAACGCTCTTGACCGCGCGGCGCGCTCTCGTCGGCCGCTTTTCGATCTTCTGCTTTTTCATGGCTGCGTTCCCCCTTCCGGAAGCTCGATCCTCGTCTCGATGCGCTCGCCGAAGCGGTCGTAGACGAATGTCACATAAGTATCGCCCTCTTCAAGCGGCACGGTATGCTGGCCATAGTGCACATACAAGCTGCCGCTGCTGCTCCGGCAGCTTGAATACCAGCCCGGATACCGTCCTGTATCCTCATAGTCGTACATCGTCTCGCCGCGTTCACTTTGCAGCGACATTGTCTCGATCAAACGCTCATAGACCTTTCGCCCCGGAATGCGGTCATAGCTGCTCACCCAGAGCACCGCCTGCCGCTCTCCCTCGCGCACGCCGTATTCGATGCGGTTGAGCTGCACAATGTCATTGCCGACGGCAATGCGCTCACGCAGGTCCGCCGCGCCGTCGAGCTCTTCCCATGAAATGCTGTTCACCGTCGGGCTCACGCGCTCGCGGATGCTCTCGTACACGCCGCCGAGCATCGGGAGCATGAAAAAGCCCTGCACACAGGCGACGATCGTGACGAAAATCGCGATACGCTGCACGATAACGAGCCAGAAGTGGCGGTACTGCTCGCGCAGGGCCCTGCCCGTCTCCTCCGGATCACCCATCAGCTCCACGGCGCGCGCAGCGGCATCCTCCTCCGTATAGCCGTGCTCGACCAGCGCTTCGGCGTGGTCTTCGATGTGACCGGCGAGCTCATTTCTCAGATCGTTCGCCTCGTCAGTCGTCAGGCGGCCGACCTGCGCGAGCACGCGGTCGCAATACTCGTTTCTGTTCATAGCCTCACCCTTTTTTAAGCAAAGTGCAGCACGGCGTTCACCGCGCCGCTGTACTCCTGCCAGGCTTTCTCCTCTTCTGTGAGCGCCGCCCGCCCGGCACGCGTCAGGTGATAATACTTGCGCATCCGACCGGTGGGCGCTGCCTTTTCATAGGCTTCCACATACCCCTCGCGCTCCATCCCGTGCAGCACAGGGTAGAGCGTGCCCTCCTTCATCTCGAAGACATTGCTCGAGCGGCGCGCCAGCTCTAAAATGATCTGGTAGCCGTACATGTCCTCGGTCGAGAGGAGCTTGAGCAGTAGAAGCTGCGTGTGGTCAATGCTCTTTTTCTTCATGTTGCACCTCCAATGATACATAGAATATCTATGCTTGTAGTATACATAGAGTTGCGAGGTGTGTCAAGCCAAAAATATTTGTAAATTTTTGTTCATTTTCTTAACAGACCCTAAACTTTACTTCTTGTCCTTTTGCGGCATACAATTATAATAACAATCTGAAAATCCGGCGGGACTCTTTTACCGCCAAATCGCATCGACATGAAAAGAGAGGTTCCCCATGAAAACGTATCAAGCAGGCATCGACGTAGGCTCCACCACGGTCAAGCTCGTCGTGCTGGATGAAAACGGACAAATGATCTTCGGGCAGTACCAGCGCCATCTGTCCCACACACAGCGCGCACTGTCCGACTTACTCAAGCAGGCGCGCGCAGCGCTCGGCGAGTGCGCGCTCGAATTGCGCGCCACCGGCTCCGGCGCGATCAACCTTGCCAAGGCGCTCGGCATCCCCTTTGTGCAGGAGGTCGTCGCCGTCGCGCAGGCGCTCGAGCGCGTCGCGCCGCAGGTGGATGTCGCCATCGAGCTTGGCGGCGAGGATGCCAAGATCATCTACTTCAAAGGCGGGCTCGAAGAGCGCATGAACGGCGTCTGCGCCGGCGGCACCGGCTCGTTTATCGACCAGATGGCCGC
>ERZ780167.4018-NODE-4018-length-9968-cov-4.433169_pt1 | contig 9968 bp, 9 predicted proteins | sample MGYA00510982_ERZ780167 | MGnify/ENA primary metagenome ERZ780167 (study PRJEB29588, sample SAMEA2146107) | human gut metagenome | biome: human gut; feature: human-associated habitat; material: faeces | place: Denmark | collected 2008/2010 ... | reverse complement strand
ATGCTCCCGCAGCAGCGGCGGCTTGGTATCCAGAGCGGGAAGAAGGCTGTTTTCCACCACCGGAACATAGGCGGAATAGAACACCCGCTTGAGCCGGTATTTCTGATAGAGCGCCTCCGTCAAGCGCAGGATATGCCGGTCGTTGTCCTGCGTAGCGCCTACGATCAGCTGGGTGCTCTGTCCCGCCGGGGCAAAGCGGGGCGCGTGCTTGTACTTGACCAGCTCCTGACGGCTCTCGAACGCCTTGTCCCGGATCAACCCCATGGGCCGCAGGATCGCTTCCCGCGATTTATCCGGCGCCAGCGTTTGCAATCCCTGCTGAGAGGGCAGCTCGATATTGACGCTCATGCGGTCGGCCAACAGTCCCAGCTGCTGCACCAGCTCCGGCGACGTGCCGGGGATGGCCTTGGCGTGAATATAGCCGTTGAAGCCATAGTCCTGCCGCAGAATGCGCAGGGCGCGGATCATCTGTTCGGTGGTATAGTCGGCATTGCGCAGCACACCGGAGGAGAGAAACAGTCCCTCAATATAATTCCGCCGATAAAAGCCGATGGTCAGCTCAGCCAACTCCCGGGGCGTGAATGCGGTGCGCTGCACGTCGTTGGAGCGCCGGTTGACGCAGTACTTGCAGTCATAGACGCAACAGTTTGTCATCAGCACCTTCAGCAGCGTAATGCACCGCCCGTCGGCGGAAAAGCTGTGACAGCACCCGGCGATGGAGGAGGACGTGTTGCCGATTTTCCCCGGCTGAAAGCTGCGCTTGACGCCGCTGGATGTGCAGGCGGCGTCATACTTGGCGGCGTCCGAGAGGATCGTCAGCTTCTCCAGAAGCTCCATGGTTCAGGCCGCAGTGCGGCGGCGCTGACTCCGCTGGGGACGCTCCAGCCGGTCGATCAGGTGCATCAGGTTCACAGAAGCGGACAGCGTGCCCAGAATCACGATCACATATCCCATAGCAGTCATAACGATTACCTCCGTTGGAATGTTTGTTCGATGCACATTATATATCGAACAAGAGTTTCTGTCAAGGGAAAATGGAACAAAAATTCTAAAATTTTGGGAAGATATTGACCTGAACAGGATTTTGTATTAAAATAAGGAATAATACCACAAGGGATAGGGGAACGTGCGCTATGACGGAACTGGAACAAAAGTTTATTCAGGCACGGCGAAAGGCCATTGCCGTGGAGTATGCCCATCTGAACGACATGCAGCAGCAGGGCGTGATGACCACTGAGGGGCCGCTGCTGCTGCTGGCCGGTGCCGGCAGCGGTAAGACCACGGTACTGATCCACCGGGTGGCCAATCTGCTGCGCTATGGCCGGGGCAGCGACACGGAGGAGATCCCCATCCCGATCTCGGAGGATATGGTGACCTTTCTGGAGGAGTACGCCGCCCATCCCACAGCGGATCAGCAGCCGTTGATGCAGTACCTGTGCGCGGTGGAGCCTGCCCACCCGTGGGAGGTGTTGGCCATCACCTTTACCAACAAGGCGGCCAACGAGCTGAAGGAGCGTCTGGAGCGGATGCTGGGAGAGGAGGCCCGTGACGTGTGGGCGTCCACCTTCCATTCTGCCTGCGTTCGTATTCTGCGGCGGGATATCGAGCAGATCGGCTATTCCCGTGATTTCACCATCTACGACACCGACGACAGCAAGCGGGTGTTGAAGGATTGCCTGAAGGAGCTGGAGCTGGACGAAAAGACCTTCCCCGTTCGGGAGATCCTGTCGGTTATTTCCCGTGCGAAAGATGAAATGCTGCTGCCGGAGGACTTCCGCGCCTACTGGGAGAAGAACAACGACTGGCGGAAAACCAGGATCGCGAAAGTATATTCCCTTTACACGAAAAAGCTCCGGGATGCCAACGCGCTGGACTTTGACGATATCATTCTGCTGACGGTGCAGCTGCTGCAAGGCCGCCCCGAGGTGCGGGAGTACTATCAGCGGAAGTTCCGCTACGTACTGGTGGACGAGTATCAGGACACCAACCACCTGCAATACCTGCTGACCAGTCTGCTGGCAGGCGGCTATCAGAACATCTGCGTGGTGGGCGACGACGACCAGAGCATCTACCGCTTCCGGGGTGCCAATATCGAGAACATCCTCAGCTTTGAGAAGCAGTATCGCGGCGTGCGTACCATCCGCTTGGAGCAGAACTACCGCTCCACCCAGAACATTCTGGACGCCGCCAACGCCGTGATCCGCCACAATCAGGGCCGCAAGGGCAAGACCCTGTGGACCCGCAACGGCGCGGGGGAGAAGGTGCTCATCAAGACCACCTTCAACGAAGGGGACGAGGCCAACTTCGTGGTAGGTCAGGTGATGATGAACTATAACCGCGGCATGAACTGGAAGGATCACGCGGTGCTGTACCGCATGAACGCCCAGTCCAACGCGCTGGAGTATGCCTTCAAGCGCAGCGGCGTGCCCTACAAGATCATTGGCGGCATGAAGTTCTTCGACCGTGCCGAGATCAAGGACATGCTGGCCTATCTGTGTGTCATCAATAACCCAACCGACGACCTGCGGGTGCGGCGCATCGTCAACGTGCCCTCCCGCAAGATCGGCGCGGCCACGGTGGACAAGGCCCAGATACTGGCAACGGCACAGGGCGTGCCCCTGTATGAGATTTTCCGCCACGCATCCAGCTATCCGGAACTGAAATCAGCGGCTGTAAAGCTGGAAAGCTTCACGGCGCTGATGGAAGAAATGCGGGCCAAGGTGGGGGAGATGCCCCTGCCGGAGTTCTATGAATTCGTCTGCAATCGCAGCGGCTATACCGCTATGCTGACGGAAAAGAACGACATGGAAAGCCGGGGACGGCTGGAGAACGTGCAGGAATTGACCTCCAGCATCCACGCCTTTCTGGATAACCAGCCGGACGATCCCAGCCTGTCGGGCTTTCTGGACGAGGTGGCGCTGTACACCGATCTGGACAGCGCCGAGGAGAGCGACAACTGTGTGGTGATGATGACCATGCACAGCGCCAAGGGGCTGGAATTCCCGGAGGTGTTCGTGGTGGGCATGGAGGATGGCCTGTTCCCCGGCAACCGCGCCATGGGCGACGAGGAGGAGATGGAGGAGGAGCGGCGGCTGTGCTATGTGGCCATGACCCGCGCCCGCGAGCATCTTACCATGACCAATGCCAGACAGCGCATGCTGTTTGGCCGCACGACGCCTGAGACGCCCTCTCGCTTTCTGGAGGAGATACCGGAGGAGAACAGCCAGTGGATCGGCAAGCCGGAGCCCCGGCAGGAGCGCCACTGGAGCGACGATTATAATGATGACGGCGGCTTCGGCGGGTTTGGTGGCGGCTACAGCGGCTACGGTAACCGCAGCACTACGGCGGTCGACGGCGACCGCGCGGCGGCAAAAAAGCCCACCTATGTGGCGGCTGCGGCGGTGAAGAAGGAGAGCGCGCCCCTGATGGATATCAAGGCGGGGGAGAGCGTGAAGCACGCCGCATTCGGCCACGGTCTGGTGCTGTCGGTGCGAGCCATGGGCGGCGACGCGCTGCTGGAGGTGGCATTCGACACGGTGGGCACTAAAAAGCTGATGCTGAAGGCCGCCATGCGGCATTTGGCGAAAGAGTGATCACAGGGAGTTCTGATGGACGCTTTGTAGGGGCCGACGATTCTGTCGGCCCTACCGGAGATGCTGTGGTCATCGTCAGGGCGGACAGGGTCGTCCGCCCCTACAACCTATAAGAGATAGCCGCCATGCGGCATTTGGCCAAGGAATAAGACCATGTAAACTTCAAGTTGCGGGATATTTTTCTCCCCGCAACCTGAAGTTGATGGACATTTCGGCGGCGATGGGATAGAATAGGAAAAAGAGAAAACACATTTGACCGATGAAAGGAGAAACGCGGTGATGGGGTTTGATATGGGATTTGGAATGGGATTCGGCATGTTCAATATCATGTTTTTTCTGATATTCGGCGTTGTGATCGTGATGTTTATCGTCACGGCGGTGAAGGGCATCAGCACATGGAACAAGAACAACAACTCGCCCCGCCTGACGGTGGAGGCCACGGTGTCGTCCAAGCGGCAGAATGTTGATGTGCACCACCACAATACCGGGGACAACAACGCCATGCATACCACCACCTCCACCACCTATTATGTGACCTTTCAGGTGGCCAGCGGCGACCGGATGGAGCTGCGCGTCGATGGCCGGGAGTACGGCCAGCTGGCGGAGGGCGACTTCGGCGAGCTGACATTTCAGGGCACCCGCTATCTGGGCTTTGAGCGCCGGGGAAGCAAGGCGGCCTACTACGACCGGCCTGAAAATGGTGAGGAGTGCCAGCGAGCCTCGTGGGATCCGGAACGATAAAAGAAAATATAGCAACAGAGGGACGCTTCCTTGCGGAGCGTCCCTCTGTTGCTATGAGAAAGGGAAAGATTAAGCTTGTATTCAGGAGAGCAGTGCCCGGTCGCTGGCGAATTCATCGCCGCTGACCTTGGCGAACTGCGCCAGCAGGTCAGTCACGGTCAGCTGTTTCTTCTCCTCGCCGGAAATATCCAGGATCACCCGGCCCTCGTGGAGCATGATAAGGCGGCTGCCGTATTGAATGGCGTCCCGCATGTTGTGGGTGATCATCAGCGTGGTCAGCTTCTCCTTTGTGACGATCCGATCCGTCAGCTCCATGACCTTGGCGGCGGTTTTGGGATCCAGCGCGGCGGTGTGCTCATCCAACAGCAGCAGCTTGGGACTTTTCAGCGTCGCCATCAGCAGCGTCAGCGCCTGACGCTGACCGCCGGACAGGGTGCTGACCTCGGAGGAGAGCCGGGTCTCCAGCCCCAGTCCCAGATCGCTCAACAGCGTGCGGTAGGTCTCTCGCTCCTCCTTGGAGATGCCCCAGCGAAGGCCGCGCTTTTGCCCGCGGCGTGCCGCCAGCGCCAGATTTTCCTCGATGTGCATGGAGGGCGCTGTGCCCATCATGGGGTCCTGAAACACGCGGCCAATGTAGGAGGCCCGTTTGTACTCCGGAAGATCGGTCACGTCGATGCCGTCAAGGAACACCTCGCCGGAATCCACCTGTAACGTACCGGCGGTGGCGTTGAGCATGGTGGATTTTCCCGCGCCGTTGCCGCCGATGACGGTGACGAATTCACTGTCCCGCAGCGTCAGGCTCAGACCATTCAGGGCGGCCTTTGCGTTGACAGTGCCGGGATTGAAGGTCTTGTGCAGGTCTTTCAGTTCAAGCATGTTGCTCCACTCCTTCCTTGGCGGTGTGCTGGGCCTTGGGTTTGCGGCGGGTCTTTTTCAGATTCAGATAGGACAGCGTCAGGAAGATCGCCACGATCAGCGCGGTGATCAGCTTCAGGTCGTTGGTGTTCAGGCCGATCTGAAGCACGACCTGTAGGACGATGTAATAGACGATAGCGCCCACGGAGACGGCCAGCAGCTTTGCGCCGATGTTGTGGAACAGCTTGCCGAAGATCACCTCACCGATGATGACGGCGGCCAGACCGATAACGATAGCGCCACGGCCCATGTTGATGTCGCTGGAGCCCTGATACTGGGCCAGCAGCGCGCCGGCGAGCGCCACAAGACCGTTAGAGAGCATCAGGCCCAGCACGATGTTGGCGTTGGTGTTGATGCCCTGCGCACGGGCCATGTGGGGATTCGCGCCGGTAGCGCGGACGGAGTTTCCCTTTTCCGTGCCGAAGAACCAGTACAGAGCGGCCACGATCACAACGGTCAGCACGATCAGCAGCGGCAGCGGGTTATCCAGCGACAGCGTGCGGACGTACCGCTGGCTCAGCAGCAGGTCGTACTTGTCCACGCTGACGGCCTGATTGGCCTTGCCGCCCATGATCCGCAGATTGATGGAGTACAGAGCCAGCTGCGTCAGAATACCGGCCAGAATGGCGGGGATGCCGCACCGGGTATGGAAAAGTCCGGTGATCAGACCGGCCAGCATGCCGGATACCAGCGCGCACAGCATCGCCAGCCACGGGTTCACGCCCGCCCGGATCAGCATCACGCACACTGCGCCGCCGGTGGCCAGAGAGCCGTCCACCGTCAGGTCGGCAACGTCCAGAATACGGAAGGTAATGTAGACGCCGATGGCCATAATGCCCCAGGCCAGACCCTGCGCGACAGCGCCGGGCAGTGCGTTCATCAGCGAGGATAGGAAACTCATAGGTCATGCTCCTTTGCGTTCAAAGTGGGGGAAGGCGCGGCGTTATCCGCGCCTTCCCGGAAAGCGGAGAGGATCAGTCCTCGATGGCGGTGTAGCCGTCCAGCGGAGTGATGCTCAGCGCTTCGCAGATAGTGGGATTGTATTTGGGAGTAGCGTTGGTGTATTCGATGGGCATGGCGGAGATATCCGCCTCGCCGGTCAGAATCTTGGCAGCCATCTGACCGGTGGTCTTGCCCAGATCGTAGTAGCTGATGGACAGGGTAGCTACGCCGCAGCCGGAGCAGAGACCCTCCTCACCGCAGATGGCGGGTACGCCGGCGGGGATCAGCACATTGGCGATGGCCTCGGTGTTGGCGGCGGCGGTATTATCGGTGGGGATGTAGATCACGTCGGCATAATCACAGGCGGCCTGAGCGACGGAAGCAACATCGTTGGTGTCGGTGAAGGCGTATTCCTCGGTCTCGATACCGGCGTCAGCCAGATACTTGGCGACCTCCTCGATCTGATAGCGGGAGTTGGGCTCGGCGGAGCAGAACAGCAGAGCAACCTTCTTGGTCTCGGGGAACCACTCGGTAATCATGGCAGCCTGCTTTTCCAGATCGGCCAGGTCGGAGGTGCCGGAGATGTTGCCGCCCACAGTGCCGGTGAAGTCATCCATGTCCAGCGCCACGCCGTAAGCGGTGATGGAGGTGCCCAGAATGGGGATATCGCTGGTGGCGGAGGCCGCGGCGGTCAGCGCGGGAGTGGCGTTGGCCATGATCAGATCCACGCCGTCAGACACGAAGCCGTTGACGATGGTGGAGCAGTTGACGGAATCGCCGGAGGCGTTCTTTTCCACGATCTTCGCCTGACCGGGCAGCGCCTCGTTCAGCGCGTCGATAAAGCCCTGGGTGGCGGCATCCAGCGCGTCGTGCTGCACCAGCTGGCAGATGCCGACGGTATACTTGGCGTCGTCGCTGCCGGTGCTGTCTCCGGCGGGCTCCTGGGTGTCGCCGCCCTGACTGCCGCAGCCGGTCAGACACAGGCTCAGCGCCAGCACAAGGGCGAGAATGAGAGATGTGATACGTTTGGTTTTCATGGTGTAATCCTCCTGAAAATGAATTTTGGTTAAAAAAAGACCCGTTGTACGGACTTGTGGGTCCATACAACGGGTTTGATTTAACGCAATTGGTTTGAGCGGCGCTCAAAGCATTGGGCAAACAGATTTCCGGTTACGGGCATCACAAATCGCTATTACTTTTTCGGTAAAAAAGTAATAGGTAAAAAATCGATATGCGATTGCGCAGCGGATCTTCTGTACCATTTCGCTTCGGCTCCTTTCAAAGAATGGTGATGCTATAACACGGGCTTCGCGGAAGGTCAACAGCACTTCTGCCCGAAAAATACGAGGGCCGAATCGGGTGAATTGCAGCATGTTTTACAAAAATTTACAAATACAGGGGAGAGAAGGCCGGAAATCAGACGGCGGACGATTTCATTGAGACACGAAAAAAGCTCTGTGGTTTCCCACAGAGCTTTTGCTCATGTCATATGTTAGATCGCACGGGTAACTTTACCGGAACGCAGGCACCGGGTACAAACATACACATGGCGAGGCGTACCATTGATCAAAGCCTTCACGCGCTTGACGTTGGGCTTCCAGGGACGATTGGAACGACGATGAGAGTGGGAAACCTTGATACCAAAGGTAACGCCCTTATCGCAGAACTCGCACTTAGCCATCCGTTGCACCTCCTTGCTGTCGTGACATAGTGCTTGCAGTTATCGCAAGCAGTAGTTATCATACCAGAAGTTCCAGCAAAATGCAAGCATTATTTGACAAAAATCTGAAAAAATTTTCAAGGGGGAAAGTTGCGAAACGCAGGCGGATACGGTATAATACTTCTAATATACTTTCGAAGGAGCGCACCATGGAAAAAGTAAGACGCACCCCCGCCAGCGTCAAGAAGCTGGCTGAATACTTCCACATGGAGATCCTCTGCAAAGGCGGAGATTACGATACCTGCGTTATCACGGTGTCGGACGTGTTCCGTCCGTCCCTGCAGCTGGTGGGATTTTATGATTATTTTGACACCAAGCGGCTGCTGATATTGGGAAAGAGCGAGATGCGCTTTCTCTCCCGCATGACCACCGAGGAGCGGACACGGGTCTTCAACCGCCTGATGAGCTACAGCTTTCCCGCCATGATCATCTCCCGGAATCTGGAGGTGTTCGACGAGCTGCTGGAGATGGCCCAGAAGCATGGCCGTACCCTGCTGCGCACCGGCAGTGATACGGTGGACGCCACCAGTCATATCATTGACTATCTCAATAACGCGCTGGCCCCTCAGATCCCCCGCCACGGCGTGCTGATGAACATTTACGGTCAGGGCGTGCTGATTCTGGGCGACAGCGGCATCGGCAAAAGCGAGACGGCCATCGAGCTTCTGAAGCGCGGCCATCAGCTGGTAGCCGACGACGCGGTGGAGATCAAGCGCATTTCCGATACCCTCCACGGCACGGCGCCGGAGCTGATCCGACACTATATTGAAATTCGCGGCGTGGGCGTCATCGATGTGAAGCAGCTGTTCGGTATGGGTGCGGTGCAGTTTGAAACGGAGATCGATTTGGTGATCCAGCTGGAGCAGTGGCAGGACGGCAAGTTCTATGACCGTCTGGGGCTGGGCGAGGAGACCTACACGCTGCTGGACGTATCCTTGCCCATCGTGACCATTCCGGTGCGGCCCGGCCGAAATCTGGCCGGTATCGTGGAGATCGCCACCATGAAGAACCGCCAGACCAAATACGGCTATAACGCGGGCCGCGATTTCGTCACACAATTTGACAGTAAGCTGGACGCCATGACCCAGCAGAACGGAAGCGACCTTTTATGAAATACATCGGCATTGACATTGGCGGCACCAACCTGAAGGCGGGGCTGGTGGACGAAACAGGGCAACTGCTGGCTACCCGCAAAATGAAGGTGGCCGGTATCGCCGATCCGGCAGCGCTGGCATGGACGATCCACGCGCTGAGCGTGGATCTGTGCAAGGATTTCGGCTGCGAGCTGACGGATATCTTTTCCATCGGCGTGGGCTGTCCTGGCGCGGTGGAGATCCGGGGCGGCTCCATCCTGTATACCTGCAATCTGCCCCTGCGGAACGTGCCGCTTCGGCGGCTGTTCCACCAGCTCAGCGACCTGCCCCTGTACATAGAGAACGACGCCAACTGCGCGGCAATGGCGGAGAAGCTGAGCGGCAACGCCGTCAAACTCGACGATTTTGCGCTGATCACCATCGACAGCGGTGTGGGCGGTGCGTTGTTCCTGGACGGCAGGATCCGCCGAGGCAAGGATTGGCGTGCAGGCGAGCTGGGCATGATGATCCCGAACTATGAGACCGGTGGATTCCACACCATGCAGGATTACCTGTCGACCATCGTGCTGGCGGAGGAGTACGCCAAGGAATTCGACGTGCCGACAGGCTCCATCGTGCCGGCCACCCTGTTCCATCGTCTCGATGAGCCGCGTGTGCGCAAGATCGTGGACCGGTGGATCGACTATCTTGCCATCGGCATTTTCAACATCGTCGCCGTGGCCGACCCCGAATGCGTGCTGCTGGGCGGTGGCATCTGCCGTGAACAGCAATTGCTGCCGCTGGTCAATGCGGCGCTCGACAAGATCCCGCAGTGGAGCGATTTCCACACGGTTGTCAAGCGCTGCCGGCACACCAACAACGCCGGTCTGATCGGAGCCTACTACGCCTTCGAAACCGAGGTCGAAGGCATGGAGAAGGTGCCGATCCGCTAGTCGCGGATGCTTCCGATACGAAAATCGGCGG
>ERZ780167.4015-NODE-4015-length-9973-cov-3.283827_pt1 | contig 9973 bp, 7 predicted proteins | sample MGYA00510982_ERZ780167 | MGnify/ENA primary metagenome ERZ780167 (study PRJEB29588, sample SAMEA2146107) | human gut metagenome | biome: human gut; feature: human-associated habitat; material: faeces | place: Denmark | collected 2008/2010 ... | reverse complement strand
GGGTGACTAGTGGGATTCGAACCCACGACATTCAGAACCACAATCTGACGCTCTAACCAACTGAACTATAAGCACCATCGGTATCTTTCGTTCTTGAAAGCGATGCAAAAGTACGAACTTTGTTTGAAAGTACCAAACATATTCGCAACTTTTTTACGAGAAATCGTTATTTTTTTTCGTTTTGGTGTGTTATCTTTTTGTTTTGTAAGGTGTATGAAGCAAAAACTTAATATTTAAACCGATTTGGTCAGAGATACACATTACAAGTAGCGCAGTGCTTAGCTGGGTACTCAGCACTGATTTGTGTAAGTTTTCAAGAGCTTTTTTGAAATAGCATGGGGAAAATACACGCGCTGCGTACATATTGAACATTGGAAATAGTTGAAGGAATATCCCGATTTCATTTTTTTCGTGTGTGGAAAACGCACCGGAATGCCCGTAGATAAAGGGCTGAATGCCCATTCAGGGGTGTGGAAAACTTTCGAGGTGCGATATTAGGCAGTCAAAAAAATTGGATTTCGGGGTGTTTGCGTTGTATCTTTGCATCACAACCATATAAAGGCTGCACGACAGTATGGAGAAACTGTACGTCAGTCTAAACGGATGAAAAAACAGTATTCCTTATTTTATTCATTCAGTGTTCTTTGACATTTTGTGACAAAAGAAAGTAAGGCAGGTAGGCCTGTCTGAAACATGTACTTGCAGTTGCGTTTAATCCTACACATTTGCAACAGCCCCTCTGCGGGACAGTGTAGCGCAAACTTCAGGTATAGTTAGTTTTCGAAATCGCGCAAGTCGTCGAGCAGTTTTTCGGCCAGTCGGCGCTGATGGCGGTTGATGAAGAAGCCTATAACTATGCCGATGATTCCACCGATTCCCCCCGAAACGAGCAGCGAGTGACGTTGCGCCAAAGGCAAATTGACGATTTCAGCTATTTCGTAGCCTCCCCAAAAGAGTAAGACCATGGCCAGCAGCAATCCGATGCGCAGATGCCATACAAAGCATTTCTTGATATAGGCCACACGGTGAGCCACTTCGGTCATGCTGCCGGTAGCCAACATTTCGGGTTTGAGCATGCGCGATGAACGGTAAATAAAAAAGTTTTCGAGCAGCAGAACGATGCAGATAACCGAACAGTAGGCCCACGAAAAACCAATAATGCTAAATGCAGCAATGCAAAAAGCAACGGCTAAGCAACCAAACACAATTTGCAGGGTCATTTCGCGATTCATGTGTTTGATGCGTTTTTGAGTTTGTTGGCAAAGTTGATTGCCGGTGTCGAGTTTCATGTGTTCGATAGAGTTTTTGAACACCTGATGCTGTTGTTTGAGAATATCTAATTCGTCCATGATGAGCGTGTTGAACGTAAGTGTTAGTTGGGATAATGAGATGGCGTAATTTCCGGCGATGTTATTCCTCGTCGATCATTTGTTTGAGTTCTTCGCGGATGCGAACCAGACGCACTGACACGTTTTTGGCCGAGATGCCAGTGATGGCCCCGATTTCGTCGTAGGGCAATCCTTCGAGCCATAGCAGCACGATGGCGCGGTCGAAAGGGCGGAGCCGGTGAACCCGCTTGTGCAGCATTTGTATCTGGCGTGTTTCGGCCTCGTCAGTCGCAGCATATATGTCGGCCTGTTGGCTGAGCGTTTCGGTGACGTGCTTTTTCTTTTTCCGATCGGCCGAAATGCAAGTGTTGAGGCTGATGCGGTAAATCCAGGTGGCTAGTTTCGATTCACCCTTAAAGTGTTCGATGCCGCGCCACAGGTTCAATAGCACTTCCTGAAAAAGGTCGTCCACCTCGTCCTGGTTTTTCGAGAACATATAGCACACGGTGTAAATGGTACTTTTATGTTCGCGGACAATATTTGCAAATTCTTGTTCGTTCATTGGCTACAAGTGTGAAACAGCGGCAAGCCAACAGGTATTAGTACGGCTTTGCACCTCTGTTCTTTTTATACTAAGACGCAGGCCGCAGTGATTTACTACAAAAAAAGTAGCAAAAAACTGCGGCCTGCCTGAAAAAACTGTTGGAAAGTTGAACTGCTGCCAGCGTGCATTCGGAAAATGCGCGGATTTACGCGTTATCACCCTCCATGTCGCAAGCAGTTAATGTTCGACATTTAAAATGGTGCGAAGCGCTAAGAGTGCCATTTCTACACTCGGCACATCGTTGACCGTCATTCGCCGCTTTCCGCCCGCTTCGTCAAGCTTGCAGCGCTTGTAGGAATTAGTGGCATATTCGATGATGCGTTCAAATGTTTTGCTTTGGTAAAAAGCACTTTCCGGGTTCGAAACGAAGTAGAGCGTCATGCGTCGTTTGCGCAGCGTCAGCCTTTCAGCTCCCGCCTTGCGGCCAAGCGCCCGCAGCGGCACAATGCGCAACAACTCCTCGCCCTCGGGCGGCAAAGGACCGAAGCGGTCAATCATGCGCTGGCGGAAAGCAGCAATCTGTTCGTCGGTGCTGAGCGAATCGAGTTCGCGGTAAAGCAGCATGCGCTCTGTAGCTCCCGGCACGTAGGTTTCGGGAAAGTAAGCATGCAGTTCGCACTCCACCGTGCAGTCGTCGATGAAAAATTCACCGCCCAGGTCACCCTTTTCAGCCAGTTCCTGTGCGTAAAGGTCGGCAAACTCGTCGTTCTTCAGTTCCGTAACCGCTTGCGCCAGAATTTTCTGGTAAGCCTCGTAGCCCAAATCGGCAATGAAACCGCTTTGCTCTGCACCGAGCAAATTACCGGCACCGCGAATGTCGAGGTCCTGCATGGCAATGTGAATGCCCGAACCCAAGTCGCTGAAATTTTCGATGGCTTGCAAACGGCGGCGCGATTCGGCCGGCAGCAAAGACAGCGGGGGAGCCAGCAAGTAGCAAAACGCCTTGCGAGAACCGCGTCCTACGCGACCACGCATTTGGTGCAAGTCCGACAAACCGAAGTGGTGCGCCGCATCAATGATGATGGTGTTGGCATTGGGAATGTCGATGCCGTTTTCAACAATGGTGGTCGAAATCAGCACATCGTAATCATAGTTGACAAAACCCATGATAACCTTTTCGAGCTGATCGGGCGGCATTTGTCCGTGGCCGATGGCAATGCGCGCATCCGGCACGTATTTGTGAACCAGGTCGTGGAGCGTATAGAGCGAAGCTACGCGGTTCGTGACGATATACACCTGTCCGTTGCGGCTCATTTCAAAGTTAATGGCCTCGGCAATTACCTCATGCCCAAAGGTATGCAGCTCCGTTTGGATAGGGCGGCGGTTAGGCGGTGGCGTTTGAATTACGCTAAAGTCGCGCGCCCCCATCAGCGAAAACTGCAGCGTGCGCGGAATGGGCGTGGCCGACATGGTCAGCGTGTCGACGTTCGTTTTCAGCTGTCGCAGTTTTTCCTTCACGGCCACCCCAAATTTCTGTTCCTCGTCGATGATGAGCAGTCCCAGGTCCTTCCATTTTACGCTTTTGCCAATGAGTTTGTGCGTTCCTACCAGGATGTCGATGTCGCCGTTCTGCAAATCCGTCAGCACCTTTTTGGTCTGTGCCGTAGAGCGTGCGCGGCTGAGGTAGTCCACCCTGACCGGAAAATCCTTGAGTCGGTTGGCAAAAGTTTTGTAATGCTGCAAAGCCAGCACCGTGGTCGGCACCAACACTGCCACCTGCTTGCTGTCAGCCGCCGCCTTCATGGCTGCACGCACGGCGATTTCCGTTTTGCCAAATCCCACGTCGCCACATACCAGACGGTCCATTGGTTTCGCGCTTTCCATGTCGGCTTTCACCTCCTGCGTCACGCGAAGTTGGTCGGGCGTATCCTCGTAGGCAAATCCAGCTTCAAGTTCGTGCTGCATGAACGAGTCAGCGCTGAACGCGAATCCCTTTTCCTCTTTTCGCTGCGAGTAAAGTTTGATTAAGTCGCGTGCAATGTCCTTGATGCGTTTTTTCGTGCGTTCCTTCAGCTTTTCCCAAGCCCCTGTTCCGAGTGTGCTGATGCGCGGTGGTTCGCCCTCCTTGCCTTTGTATTTCGACACTTTTTGCAGCGAGTGAATCGACACATACACCGCATCATCGTTCTTATACGTCAGCTTAATCATTTCCTGCATTTCGCCATCGGCCGTCGGCATGCGCACAAGTCCTGCAAAGCGTCCAACGCCGTGATCCATGTGCACAATGAAGTCGCCCGGCTCGAACTGCATGATTTCCTTCAGCGTCAGCGCCATTTTCGCATCGCGTGCATGGTCGCTCTTCAGGTTGTATTTATGAAAACGGTCGAAAATCTGGTGGTCCGTAAAGCAGCACACCTTCAGGTCGTTGTCGGTAAAGCCCGCGTGCAGTGTTTTCGACACTGGAATAAAGAAGTCGCGCTGCGTCCCCATTTCCACGAAAATGTTTTGCAAGCGTTCATTCTGTTTGGCACTGTCCGCCAAGATGTAAATTGTGTAGCCCGCAGCTTTCAGTTCGCCCAAGTTGCGGCGCAGCAGTTCGAAGTTTTTGTGAAACAGCGGTTGCTGCGTCGAGTTGAACTGCACAATAGCCGCCGGCGTGCCCAAGGGTTGCGTACCAATGTTCACCCGTTGCAGACCCGCAACGCCCCGCAGCAAAGCCTCGCCCGTAATCAGCAAGTTTTCCTTATTGAAGCGTTCACGCATTTCAGCCTCCTCCATTTCCGAAGTTGGTTCCTGCGCCATCATGGCCTGCTGTGCAAAACCTTCGGCATAGATGCGGTCAATATCGTCGTGAATCAGCGCCAAATCCTTTACCACCAGCACCGTGTCGGCCGGCAGATAATCCGTCATAGGCACCATGCCCAGTGCCCCCTGTTCAGCGTCGGGCACAATGCTGACTTCCGTCCGTCGTTCGCGCGAGAGCTGCGTCTGCACCTCGAACGTACGGATAGAGTCAATGTCGTCGCCAAAGAAGTCGATACGGAATGGATATTCAGCGGCAAATGAATAAATGTCGAGAATGGAGCCACGCACGGCAAATTCCCCCGGTTCGTACACATAGTCTCTGCGTTTGAAGCCCAATTCCATGAGTTGTCGGCTCAGTTCCGTCAAGTCGAACACATCGCCCTCCTTCAGGTGCATGGTTCGTTCGGCCATGGTTTGCGGTGGTGTCACCTTTTCGGCCAATGCCGCCGCATGGCTCACCACGAAGAGCGGTAAGTTTTTTCCCGTTTTGCGTCGCTGTTCGTAGCTGCTCAGTTGGTTCAGCACCTCAGTGCGCAATATTTCGTTGGCCGCATCACGCTGCGCATATTTCACCGCCCGGCGGTAAGTTGAAGGAAAAAAGAGCGCGCGTTCGTCGCCCAAAGCCTGGTGCAGGTCGTGATAGAAGTAGCCTGCTTCCTCCTCGTCATTGAGCACAAACAGCATCACGCGCTTCACCGCCTTCGACCGTCCGGCCAAAGCAGCAAATGCCATGGGCGCAGCCGAAGCCTGCAACCCCTGAGCGTGAATCAGAGTTGTTTTTGGGTCAGAAAGCAGTTCTGCCAAAGCCCCCACTTTGGGGTGTGTTGAAAATTTCGCTAATAGTTCGCTAATGTCCATGCCCAATGCTATCAGAAGTTTGAGTATTTAGGTTAAGGAAAAATGAGAATCACCCTAAAATCAGTTCCGGGGCGTCAAGTAATTGTCGGAATGTTATATTTTTGCCAAATATAGCAATATTGCAAAGGTACCAATATACCAATGTAGCAAATATACCAATGTACCAAATATCTTTATATTCACCTGAAACTGTTCACGGCCTCGGCCACCATTTGCGCTTCAGACGCCGAGAGCACCTGGCTCATAGGCAGCGAAAGTTCCTGTCGGTGAATGCGTTCAGTTATTGGTAGTGAGCATTTTGGTTGGTTCCATTCCGCCTTAGCGTAACATTCCTGTTCGTGCGGTGCGATGGGGTAATGAATCAAGGTTTGCACCCCGCAAGCCGCCAGATGCGCCTGCAACTCGTCGCGCCGTTCGCAAAACACGGGAAACAAGTGATACACGTTTTGCGCATCGGGCAATCGTCGGGGCAACCGTACCAAGGGATTATTCAGTTCGCGGTAGTAAAAATCAGCCAACGCCTGTCGTTTGGCATTATCCTCGTCCAGATAGTTCAGTTTCACGTCGAGCACCGCCGCATCGAGTTCCGACATGCGGCTGTTGATGCCCTGGTATTTAAACACATATTTGCGTTCGCTACCGTAATTACCCAAAGCCCGTATAACCTCAGCCAGTTCGCAGTCGTTTGTAGTTACCGCCCCCGCATCGCCGAAAGCACCCAAGTTCTTACCGGGGTAAAAGCTGTGAGCAGCTGCATTGCCCAGCGCACCCGTTTTTGTTCCATTCCATTCGCAGCCCTGACTTTGCGCACAGTCCTCCATCAGCAGCAGTCTGTGTTTGCGGCAAATTTCGTCCAACATTTCGTTATAAGCCACACGTCCGTAAAGGTGCACCGTCATGATGCCCTTGGTGCGCGGTGTCAGCGCCGCTTCGATGCGTTCCGTGTCGAGTTCCAGGTTATCGAACGTAGGTTCCACCGGCACCGGCACCAGTCCGTTATCCGTGATAGCCAGGAAAGTTGCGATGTAAGTATTGGCCGGCACCACGATTTCGTCGCCCTCGGTCAGTCGCCCCAATTCTTTGTATCCGCGAATAATCAGACGCAGCGCGTCGAGTCCGTTAGCCGTGCCGACACATTCCGTCGTACCTATATATTGTGCATAATGTTTTTCAAAGCGTAGCGTTTCGTTACCTTGCAGAAACCATCCGCTGTCGATTACCCGTGCTGTCGCCTCTTTGTATGCTTGAGCGTGCAGTTGGGTAATGGCCTGTAAATCTAAGAACTTCACCATAGTGTCAGTTATTTTTTACCAGCATAATTCAGAAATTCGTTGTAATCTCTGATGTAATCCTCCTCATCGTAGTTGTGCGAAGTCAGCACCAAGCAAATGCTTCCCGACGAGAAACCCTGTTCCGAAGCCCAGATGCCCGGCGGCACATGCAGGCCCTCGTAGGGTCGGTTCAGCTGCACGGTTCTTTCGTTTTCGCCATCGTTCAGCACCACTTCAAACGAGCCCGAGGCAGCAATCATAAACTGGTGGCAAGTTTTGTGAGCATGCGCCCCGCGGTCCTTTCCACCCGGAATATCGTAGATGTAGAACACGCGGTTAATTGGGAACGGCACATGCATTTCTTCGTATAAATAAGTAAGGTTGCCTTCCGGATCGTGAATTTTGTTCAGTTCGCAGGGCGAGCAGTCAAACACGTTGCGCACCTCGCGGCTGATTTCGCGTCCGTTCATTTCGTGCGCCTTCACCGACGTAAGGTAGTTTGGCGAATGCGTTTCGATGCTCGGATCGTTGCGCCAGCGTTTAAACTCCTCATAGTTCATGATGTAATCGTTTTCGTCGTAATCGGTCGACGAAAGCACAAGTACGAGCGAATTTGTGGCAAAGTTAGTCATCGTGCGCCACAATCCGTTGGGCACATACAGTCCGTGAAAGGCCCTGTTCAGCGAAACCGTCTGTTTGTGTTTACCATCGTTCAGTACCACGTCGAAGCTGCCCGACAGCGCCACGATAAACTCCTCGCTCTGCTTGTAGGCATGACCGCCGCGGTCGCAGCCGCCGGGCACATCGTATATCCAATACACCCGTTTTATGGCAAAAGGTATATGGTTCATCTGTTCGATGAACGACAAATTGCCTCGCGGATCTTCAATCTTGGGCAGTCCCAACAATTTCGCATCGTAAACACTGTTCATACGTCATTTCTTAAAAGTAGAAAGCCCCACGTCGGGGCAAGGCTTATAACTGTTATGCAAACACTTTGCTTACAGAACAGGACTTCAAAGATACGCCAAACCCGAAACGTGACCAAACTACCGGGCGAAGAAACTTTTTAAAAATGGCTTTCTGCCTCCTTTTTTCCGCTTGCCCGATGCACTCATCCGGTTCACACTCGTTCCGAAAACCCTCAATGCTCACCGCCGTATTCGTCGATGGCATTGAAGCAAGGACTCATTTTCAGATATTCAATAGGCTCAATTTTACCGTTGCCGTTCAAGTCGGGCGACAAATCGCGATGCCCCACCACCAAAGCCTTGGGATACATCCATTTCAGTTTTTCCACAAGGTGTTTCAGCGTTTTTCGTTGAGCCTCCGTCCGCGTGTCGCAAGCCACCGTCTTGCCGTTTTTCAAGGTGCGGATTCCACCCACGTAAGCCACATGTATGGCATTCGCATTGTGTCCTTTCACCCCGTTAGTCACCTCGTGGTCCATAGCCAGCTGCACCCATTCGCCGTTAGCCTTTACCACATAATGATAGCCCGGTTTTCGCCAATGCAGCACCTTTTTCCAGTACGTTTGAATGCTGCTGATAGCGGTTTGCTCACTTGTAGCCGTGCAGTGAATCACAATGAGCCGAATGTTTCTTTTTTTCATCATCATCTTGTCTGTTGTTTTTTCAAACTTCGTTTTTTCAGTCGTAAATCATTGCCGCTGATAACGTTTTCGGCAATTACTTTTTGCAGATATCGCATCTGCCTTTTATCCAGTTTTTTGTCATAAGGCCGCCACCCCAAGTCAATCAGCCGTCGCATCACCAAGCGTCGGTTCATGATGTAATCGTGCAGTAGCCGTCGTGCATACTCGTCCGACCGTCCGGGAAATACAGCAAGTGCAAATTCCGTTTTTGTCATTTTTATTTCAGGAGTTTTTTGTTTTGATTTTTTCATGGTCACAATGTAGAAACTAAGCAAGTTCAAGGTAGAATGTTCCTAGGCGCATCTACCTATTGTTGCACCCACCATCGTTTGTTTTTTCTTTGTAAAAGGCCTTTTTGCTAAACGCTGCAGTTCGTTCAGTCTGCCTCAAAAAAAATAAGTTTCTGCCCCATAATAAAGGGGGAGGTTAAAACAAATAGGTTGAATAATTATCAATACCTACTTCTCACTCGTAAAAGTTCTTGTTATCCTAAATCCTGATGCAAAGATATAGTAGCCCAATGCCCCAAACCAAATTTCTGCCCCATCTTTTCTTTTTTATTAACGCCACAAGGCCTTTCCAAAAAATCGTGTTGCACCTTGTCGCATTTTAACTCCCATTTTCGTCCAACATGCTTCGGCCGTGAGTTTCGCTTAGCAATCTCGGCTTTGTGGGTTTGGGCTGTCGGCGTGTCGAAAAAAAAGCGTAACTTCGCACATCCGCAAGGCCGTAATCAAGTCACCATGCCTGCTCACCGAGCACCGATAGGCCAAACCGCAATTTTACCCCCTCCCGAAGTGAACCCTCTTTTATTTAAGTAGGTGTTCCTAATTATTTTTACATTTGAATGGTGCAAAAACGCTGTGCAAAGTAAATAAGTCGTCTAAACTTTTCTGACGAAGATTGAATTTCATAAAAGTTCAGACGACTTCAAAAATACGTCGATAGAATTATATAAATAGTTTTGAACACCTGCTTACATGACCCTACACCTGTTCAACCCCTCACACGATGAGGCCCTGGCCGCCAACTCCCCCTATTATTATCCCTCAACCATAGCCCGACGGTTGCAAACCGAATGGGGTCTCCTCCCCGTGCTGTGGGCCCAGCCCGGCGACTGCGTGCTTGTGGACGAAGACACCCTGCAAACCCTTTCGGACCAGGCAGATAGTTGCGGCAGTGTATGGGCCGAAAAACTCTCGGCCGTGCGTCTGCTCACCCTTCGCCAACTCACTCCCCGGCTTTGGCAGCAAATCACCCACATCGTGCCCTGGGGCTGGGACCCCCTCCAGCGCCATCGCCTGCACAAAGCCGGAGCACCCGAAAACCTCCTCCCCTCTGACGACGAGCTTGCCCATATTCGCCAGCTAAGTAGTCGCGAAAGCACCGTATGCCTGCTGCCTCAACTCGTTGCCCAACTGCGGCAAATGGGCATTCACGCCGTGGGCGAAACCCGTTTGGTGCGCAGTCTCGACGGGGTCAGCCAAGCCCTTGCATCGTGGCAGCGCGTGGT
>ERZ780167.4006-NODE-4006-length-9982-cov-1.950841_pt1 | contig 9982 bp, 6 predicted proteins | sample MGYA00510982_ERZ780167 | MGnify/ENA primary metagenome ERZ780167 (study PRJEB29588, sample SAMEA2146107) | human gut metagenome | biome: human gut; feature: human-associated habitat; material: faeces | place: Denmark | collected 2008/2010 ... | reverse complement strand
CAGCCGTATCATGCATGCTGCGAGCTGGCGATGCCGTGGCGTGCGCTGCTGCGTCTGCGGGGTGCTTGGCGCGCCCATGCGCGGTTGCGCAGGCAAAGCAAGGTCACGCTTAAATCGCTATCCACGCTGTCTGCGAATCATCGGCAGGTCAGGGAATGGCTCGACCGTCGCCGTGCGTTGCGCGACCAGAGGGATGTCGTGCTGCTCAGTCCTCTTGAGAAGGACCATCTGCGTAAACGGTTGCTGCGTAGATGGGGATTGGCCTTCGGCGCGGCGCTGATTGCCGGCATATGGATAGTCGTGCTGTATTGGGACGTGCTTCGTTCCGGATGTTCGGGTGCGTCGATGTATTCCGCACAGCTGTTGCCCACGGGCGCGAGCTTCACCCAGTTGCTTCATACCGCGACCACGTCATGGTCGTATGCCTCAGGCACGGGCATCAGTGCGCCTAACGCGCCATGGCTGTTGGTGCTTGCGCTGGCGTCGGTGCTCACTGGTGGACATGTTGCCGGAGCTGTCGGACTGATGTTCTTCCTTGCAGCCCCGCTCATGGTGTTTTCCTTCTGGGCGCTGGCCGGCATCTTCACCCGCTCGGATGCGGTGCGCTGCGTGGTCGCGTTGGCGTGGTTCGCGTTGGCGTTGTCCATGGGACTTTATGATGACGCGGATGTCACGATGCTGACGGTCATGGTGTTTCTTCCGGCCGCTTTCGCCTTCTCGTTCCGTGCGGTCGGCATGTATCGGACGGAGGATCTGGTCAATCCCCACGCGTCGGTCCAGGCGGCGGCGGTTGCGGCGCTGTGTTTCATTCCGGTCGTCGCCGCGCAGCCGCAGTTGTTGCTGCCGCTGATGCTCACCTTCCTGGGATTCCTGCTGTTCGTCCGCTCCCATAAGCCCGCGTTGCTTCTGATTCCGCTTCCGGCGGCGTTCGTATGCGCGCCGACGTTGGTCAATGCCGTTCGTTTCGCTTCCGACGGTACATGGCGTCAGCTGTTCGGCAGCGTCATGCTGCCCTCCTCCGCGCATGATGGCAAACCGGTCGTCGCGAATCTGTCCGATCTGTTGCTGCGGGTGTTCGGCATCGGCGCCGACGGTGGCGCATGGCGGTATGTGGCGGTTTCCATACTGGCGTTGATCGTATTGCTGGCCGCGGTGTCATTGGTGTTGCCTTTCGTGCTGCGCGTGTCCCGTATGATGTGGGTCGCCGTGTTCGCGGGATTGGCGACGGCCTTGCTGTCCGCGGCGATTGCGGTGGCCGTCGATGTGGATGGTCCGGTCTCCGGTTCCATGCTTCCGGGAACCACATATGCGATGATGGGCTTGCTCGCCTGCATCTGCATGATGTCGGGCGGCGCGGTTCGACGTTTCGTCATGCTGAGACAGCATGAGAAGACCGGCGCCGTCGAAATCGAAGGACGCGGCTCGAAGGCAGTGTCGATTGCCTCGCATGTGGGTCGTGCCGTATTGGTTTGCCTGCTGGCCGTCTCCGTCGTGGCCTGTGCGGGATTCAACTATGTCGAATGCGATCACAGCCAGGTAAAGACCAGCGATGCTGGACTGCCGATGGTGGCGACCGATTTCCTTGGGCAGGATGATGCACGTCGCGTGCTTGCCTTGCGTGCCGATAGCGCCGAATCGGTCAGCTACAGTGTGATGCGTACCGGTCGTGGCGACTTGATTGACAGCTCTCCCGCGCAACGCGTCGAAGTGGTTTCGGGACGTTCCGACGGGTCCAGCAGAACCATTGCGCAGGATTGCGCCCAGTTGCTGGCCAATGCCGATTCCGATGCCATCAACGAGCTTGGCAAGTTGGGCTTCGGCGGCATTTACGTTATCAAGCAGAACGGCGACAAAGCGCAGCGAGAGGCCTCGAACCAGCTCAATTCGAACATTGGAGCCTCTGACGGGACACAGAATGTCGTCAGTCTGGATAATGGCACGTATTATCGTTTGACGGTTCAGGATCTATCCAAGCAGCATATCGATCGAAGCGGGCTTGATAAGGCCGGCTCAAGTGTGTGGCGTCGTTCATGGCTGTGGTGCATGGGCGTCGTTCTTGTAGCGTATTGCCTGGTGGCGCTTCCGCGCATTCGTCGTCAGGGTCTGGAGGAAGCATGAGCAGACATTCTCGTCCCAATACGCCTTTGCGTATTGCGCTTGCCGTAATCTCGGTGTTGCTCATCGTGGTCCTGATGGCCGTGACGCTCATATACCGGCCATCATGGCTGCATGCGGACACGCCCACGGTGGAACGCTCCTCGGTGGGTCGTACCGTCAGCCCCCGGCAGCGGCAGACGTACTGCCCGTCTCGCATGACCATTGCCGATACCGATGCCTATGGAGATAGCGAATACCAGGCATCCAACGGCAATATCGCGTCTTCCGCGAGATACGCCGCCTTCGGTTCGGTGTTCCATTCATCCGTCGCCTCGATGGGAGCCGACATGACGGCATCCGTGTCGATGCTGGACAAAAAAGACGACTCGTCCGATGACATCTTTGTGGCTTCCGGCAATGTCGATGACGGCTCCCGATTGCAAGACACGCGTCTGCTGACGGCTTCGAACGGTACCGGCGCGGTTTCCTCAGTGATGTCATGGGCCACGGACGGTGATTTGAAGGGCGTATCAGCAGCCTCCTGCGTCGTGCCGGCGCTGAAACAGGCGTTCCTGCTTTCCGGTACGAAGACCGGCTTGACGCAACAGCTTGTTGTGGCCAATCCCTCCGCCAAGGACACATCGGTGACCATCAGAATCTGGGGCTCCGACAAATCCGGCGCGCTGGCGCTCTCCACCGGATCGACGCTGACCGTGGCCTCAGGCAAGGAAACGGTACTGAATCTTTCCGCAGCTGCTTCCGGCCAAGACGCGCTGTATGCCACGGTGACTGGAACTGACACTCCTGTGGCCGCAATCGTCCGCACCGTCTCCATGGACGGATTGACCTCAAAGGGATCGGATTACGCGCTTCCGAATAACGCTTCCGCGAAATCTCTGGCCCTCTACGGCTTGAATGGCGGAGACCATGCGACACTGTACCTGTATACGTCCCGCAAAACGGATGTCACCGTATCCTGGATCGACTCCAAGGGGGCACAGCAGACCAATCAGCAGGAGCTGAAGGCGAACCGCGCGTCCGCCATCGATCTTGGAGACGTTCCAAAATCCGCTACCGGCATCGCCATAGCCGCTTCCGAACCGGTGTCTGCCACGGCGAAGATTTCAGACGATGGCCCCGATGGGCAGTCCGATTTCGCCCTAGTCAATGCGTCCGCTCCGGCGAAGATCTCCGCCATCGCGGTTCCTGACCAATCCACCGCGACGGTAGGCTTCGTCAACACCGCGGATGGGGATCGGACCGCGATCGTGACGGCTTACGACACGGACGGCAAACAAGTGGACAGGCGTGAAATCGCCATCCGTCCCTCGGCCTCGACGTCGGTGCGCATCGCCGATATTAATGATGGCGATGTCGCCGCCATCCGTTTGAAGGATTCCGCCCAAGCCGTGGTCTGGAATCTTCGTGTCGGACAGAAAGATGTGTCCGGTGCGAAACTCGCCGGACTTGCCATCATCGGCGCCGTCGATTTGAAGGAGGCCAGAGAGCAGGTCTGGGCGAATCAGGATATGACTGTTGTCCGTTGAAAGTCACATGCCCCAATCAGGATCTATTTCTTCCGGACGGCGTCCGTAGATTTCCGCCAGACGTGAGACCACCTCGTCCCTGATTGCGAATTGCAGGTCCATACGGTTACGGGCATGCGATTGCAGCGGCATGCGGTACAGCACGATACGGGGTGGAATGCCGTGCCCGGCGGGAAATGACTGCGATCCAAGATGCGGAACGTCCTCCCAAGGCGCGGGATCGGATGGCGGAACATCCTCCACAGCGAATTGGACCGGAGCTATGAGCTCAGGCCATGCCCCGTTGAGTCTGCGGATTTGCGCCACCAGCATATCGTCGAACATACCGCTTCTGGTACGGTACCGGGGCAGTCTGGTACCAAACATGGGCGTACGCGTGCCACGTCCATGGCGGTTGCGGTATATCGGGGTCTCCCAAGGCATCTGTTGCATGGTTTCTACCTTATCAGGGCTTATTCGAAACATGCGATACCATGGTATGGGCTGCTCGACAAGGGGAGAAATGATCATGGCGGATATTTCCGTACCTTATTGGAACATCGTTGATGTCAACATGCTGTGCGAAGGCGCGCGGCTGATTGGGTTTGACCTCGACAACACGTTGGCGCGGTCCAAGAAACCTATGAAAGCGGACATGGCCGAATGCTTCTCTGCATTGACATCATTGATTGACGTCGCGGTGATCACCGGCGGCAAATACTCGTTGCTGCAAAGTCAGGTGGTGGACAGGCTGTCCGACCATGCCGACAAGTCGAAACTTCACCTCATGCCGACCAGCGGAACCCGCTACTACCGGTGGGACGGGCAACGGTGGGGGAAAGTGTTCTCCCACGATCTAAGCGACGAGGACCGTGCCAAGGCGAAGGAATCGCTGGAACGGAATGCTCGTGAGCAAGGCATTTGGGCCACTCATGTCTGGGGCGAGCGCATCGAGGACAGAGGCGGTCAGATCACCTTTTCCGCATTGGGGCAGCTTGCCCCCGTCGAGGCCAAGGAGGCTTGGGACCCCACCAACGAGAAGAAGAACCGATTGGCCTGTGCGGTTGCTGCCGAACTACCGAATCTTGAAGTAAGACCTGGAGGCTCCAGCAGTGTTGATATCTCACAGCGTGGCGTCGATAAGTCGTTCGCCGTCCGTGAACTCGCGGATATTCTCGATATCGAGGTCGGCCAGATCGTGTTCATCGGAGACCGGATGGAACCCGACGGCAATGATTATCCCGCGGCGAAGGCCGGCACAAGGGCTGTCAAAGTGAACGGTCCCGCGGATACCGTGAAATTATGCGGCGAGATCATTGCCAGATTGTCCCGATGACGGAGCCGGCGTGAATCTGATGGCGGGTTCATTCGCGCATATGGCGAATCTGTTGTTCCCACGAGGCTGTGCGGGATGCGACAAGCCTGATGACGTGTTGTGCGATGCCTGTCTTGCGTCATTCGACTGCGAACTGTCCCAACCATTGGAAACGGCTGAGATGGGTCGATGGTTCGCGTGCGGATGGTATCGGGGTGCCGCCAGACAGTCGATTCTGGCATGGAAAGACCACGGAGACGAGGAATGCGACCGTCCGTTCTCGGATGCGTTGTGCAGGCTTGCGGAACGCGCCGGTGTGATTGACGCCATGGATGGCGTTCGTGAGATCTGCGATACCATACTGGTCGTTCCCGCGTCGTCGTCGATTGCTTCCATGCGTCAGCGCGGACGACGGCACATGATGCCGCTGGCAAAACGGTTGTCGGCGTTTCTACGGTGCCGGACAGGTTTCCGCGTACAGGTATGCGATGCGTTGACGAACAAAGGAATCAAAGGCAAATCCGTCGAGACCAAGGGCACGGAACAGAGGGCGCAACGCCTTAAGGGGCATGTCATGGTTCGTCCGGGCGTCACCCTTCAAAACAAGGCGGTGATTCTGGTGGATGACATCGTCACCTCTGGAGCCACCATGCGTCGTTGTGTTGACGCTCTAACTTCACAGGGAGCTTTGGTCATTACCGTGCTGGCGTTGGCACACACTCCGGCCGGCAGACCTTTGACGGCGTAAATCGTCACTCGTCATCGGAAATGTGATATTTCGGCAAAGTGATTTCGAAATCGGCGCCGCGCGGATCATCCACCACTCGTACCGTGCCGCCATGCAACTGCGCCGCCCATCGGGCGATTGACAGTCCAAGACCGGTTCCTCCCGATTCGGTACCTGGTCCCGTCTTGCCTTTGACGAATCGACGGAAGATATCGGACCGCGCTTCTTGGGGAATCTGCGAGCCGAAGTTGACGACATTCGTCACAATCGTGCCGAAATCCTTGTTTTCATGCGCTTCGATGAGCACCGCGGTATTGTCTGCGGAGTGTTTGAGCGCATTGGCGATGATATTGGTGAACAACTGGCGCAGACGATCCTGATCGCCTTCCATTTCGATGTTGTCGGGCACGTGGATTTCGATATTGTGGGCATGCCCGGCATCGGCGATTTCCAACGGTTCCACGGTTTCGTCGATGAAATCCGCGAAATTGAATTTATCGATCTGCAGGCTCGCCGCACCGGCTTCCATGCGGGACAAATCAAGCAGAAACGCGATCAGATCCGACAAACGGTGCGTTTGGTTGAGAATGCTTTCCAGATTCGATGGGGTCGGTTCCACAACGCCGTCGGCCATGTTCTCGACCATGGCCTGCAACGCGGATACAGGCGTACGCAGCTCGTGGCTCACATTGGCTACCATGTCCCGTCTCATCTGGTCGGCATGCTGCAGTTCCTCCGCCATCTCATTGAAAGACAAAGCCAGCTGTCCGACTTCGTCGCGGCTGTTGGCATCGACATGCACCCGGACGGTGTAGTCGCCGAACAGGCCCAGCTCATAATTCATTGGGTCGCCGTACACCATGGTCTGGATGGCCTCCATAGCCTCCGCGGCATCCCGCATCTCGCGCAGGGGAGAGGTGAGTCCTCTAGAGAAGAAATAGGTGATGCCCAAAGCCACGGCAAGGGTGATCGGCATGGCTATCCACAGGCTCAATCCGACTTTGAGCAGGAACCAAGCCATGATGAATGCGATGATGGTGGAAATGGTGATCAGCACGCTCAATTCCATTTTGAGCGAAGAGAACAAACCAATAGGGCGTTCGGTATCCAACGGATTGACCGAACGCCCTGGTTTTGAATCAGTGGTACGCATACCACCAAATCTTAGCGCATCATACTATTCTTCCGGCGGTTCGAACGCGTAGCCTACGCCATGCACGGTTCGAATGGTCTTCGAACCCAGCTTGTGACGTAGCGCCTTGACATGCGAATCCACAGTACGGGTGCCGGACGCATCCACCCAATCCCACACTTCCTCGAGCAGCTTCTCGCGAGTGAGCACGGACTTCGGCTTGCGGGCCAAAGTGGCCAGCAAATCAAATTCCGTTGGGGTCAAATGCACCTGCTCCCCATTGACGGTGACGATACGCTGGGCCGGATCGATGACCAGAGAGCCGAAATCAAGCAGTTTCTCGTTTTCGGAGTTCTTGGCGATGACCTTCGCCCTGTCCACACGACGAAGTAGCGCCTTGCACCGGGCGATGAGCTCGCGCATGGAGAACGGCTTGGTCATGTAATCGTCGGCTCCGGCACCAAGACCGATGACCTTGTCGGCCTCGTCGTCTCGCGCCGTCAGAATCAGCACAGGCACAGGACGTTCAGCCACGATGCGCTTGGTGGCCTCAAGACCATCCATCACGGGCAGCATGATATCCATGATGACCAGATCCGGACGGAGTGTGGAAGCGGCCTGGACGGCGCTGGCGCCGTCGGAAGCCACGCGCGCGGTCCAACCCTCCGCAGTGATGCGCTGCGCGATGGCGGTGGCCAAGGTCGGTTCATCTTCGACCACCAGAACGGTACGTGGAATTACTGTGGATTGTGCTGATGAATTGAGCATAGCGTTCCGCCTTTCTCAGAGTTCCGGCTTCAAGAATACTGCTCCCAGTGCCGGAACGGTGATTTTCGCGGACCAATCACGGGAATGATACTCACCCTTGACCGCCTTGAAGGTGCCGTTGTGAATATCGGAACCGCCGTACTTCTTATCGTCCGTGGTCAGCACTTCGGTCCACTTGCCGCCCTTGGTGAGCGGAACCTGGTAATCCTCCCATGCCTCGCCCGAGAAGTTCACGACAACGACCATCTGCTCGCCATCCTTGCCGATACGCACGAAGCTGAGCGTGTTATGGTCGGCGTCATCGCTGGTCAGCCATTGGAATCCGGCAGGATCGAAGTCCTGGCTCCACAATGCGGGAGACGCCTTGTACAGGGTGTTCAGGTCGGCGACGAGCTTCTGTACGCCACGGTGGTCAGGCCAATTGAGAGCATCCCAATCCACCGAACCGTCATGATCCCATTCGCCGTACTGCGCCACCTCATTGCCCATGAAGGAGAGCTTTTTGCCCGGATGGGCCCACTGGTAGGCGAACAGCGCGCGCACGCCGGCATAGCGCTGCCAGTCATCGCCCGGCATCTTGCCGAACAGCGAGCCCTTGCCGTACACGACCTCGTCGTGGCTGATCGGCAGCACATAATGCTCCGAGTATGCGTACACCATGGAGAAGGTGATCTCGTTGTGGTGCCACTTACGGTTGATCGGCTCCTCGTGCAGATACTGCAGGGTGTCGTGCATCCAACCCATGTTCCACTTGAGGCCGAAGCCCAAACCGCCGGCATCGGTCGGTGCGGTGATGCCGGGATACGCGGTGGATTCCTCGGCGATCATCATGATGCCCGGATTGTTCTTGTACGCGGTCGCCGTGGCTTCCTTGAGGAAGTCGATGGCCTCGAGGTTCTCTCGTCCACCGTAGATGTTCGGATGCCACTGGCCCGGCTTGCGGCTGTAATCCAAGTACAGCATCGAGGAGACCGCGTCCACGCGCAGCGCGTCGATATGGTACTCGTCCAGCCAGAAGCAGGCGTTGCTCAGCAGAAAGCTGCGTACTTCCCCCCGGCCAAAGTCAAACATGCAGGTGCCCCATTGGGGCATCTCACCCCGCCGGGGGTCGGGATGCTCGTAGCAACAGGTGCCGTCAAAGCGGCGCAGGCCGATTTCGTCCCGGGGGAAATGCGCGGGCACCCAATCCAGAATAACGCCAATGCCCGCCTGGTGCAGCCGGTCAATGAGCGCCATCAGTTCCTTGGGCTCCCCATAACGGGAAGTGGCCGCATAGTACCCTGTAACCTGATATCCCCAGGAGCCGTCAAAGGGATGCTCCATTACCGGCAACAATTCCACATGGGTATACCCCATGTCCGTCAGGTAAGGGACCAACTGATCGGCAATTTCCGTGTAGGAAAGCAGCGTTTTGTCCTTGTGCCGCCGCCAGGACCCCAGATGCATCTCATAGATATTCATGGGGCTATGGTACGGGTCCCATTGGGCACGCTTGTCCATCCAGGCCTGATCCTGCCAGGAATAGCCGGAAAGATCGCAGAGCATGGAGGCGGTATTCGGCCGCAGCTGCATGCGGAAACCATAGGGATCGGCCTTCTCGTGGTCCTCTCCCTGAATTGCATATTTATACATCAGCAGCTTTTCTGCCGCATCGGGGTAGTTATATTTTTGGGGATTGGAGGCAACGTCAAAGGTGGAAGCAGGAAGGCGTATTTCCCACGTACCGTCAAACTGCTTGACCATGGGGTGCGCCAAACGATCCCACTGGCAAAATTCACCTACCAGGGATACCAGCCGCGCATTGGGCGCCCATACGGCAAAATGCCACATCTCAATCCCATCCTGTAGGACGGGATGGGCACCAAGCATTTCATAAGCGCGCCGGTTTTCACCCTGATGAAACCACTCTCGAACGGTGCTGGTTGGAGCCACGTAGCGCATGGACTCACCTGCTTTCCTATGCGTGTTTTCCCGGAAAAGCGAGCAGTATTCTTTCGTATACTATTGTAACCACATACACCTGTTTCCGTCAAGGTTAAATGGTGTATTTTTCAAATTTTTTTCAAAAACCAAACGTTCGATTTCACGCCTAACAGTTGTGATGCGGTCGAAAAATGTCACAATATAGACAATAATTTGGGCGGAATGACCATGGGATACGGGGAATAGACTGGTAAAGACGCAAGGGAAAAAGATGCATGAAGTAGTGCATAAACGACAGAAAATTAACAAAGAAAACGAACGATTTTACTCAAATAAAGAAAAAAGGAAGGATATGATATGCGAAAAAGAAGTCGTTCCACACCATGGGCGGCGCTGGGGCTGCTTTTGGCGCTGCTATGGTGCGCACTGGGGGCACCACTGACGCAAAGCGAGTGGGAGGCGGTCCCCTCCAGGGTGCGCCGCAGCTGGCGGCA
>ERZ780167.4003-NODE-4003-length-9987-cov-2.296718_pt1 | contig 9987 bp, 7 predicted proteins | sample MGYA00510982_ERZ780167 | MGnify/ENA primary metagenome ERZ780167 (study PRJEB29588, sample SAMEA2146107) | human gut metagenome | biome: human gut; feature: human-associated habitat; material: faeces | place: Denmark | collected 2008/2010 ... | reverse complement strand
CCCGCAAGCGGCTATCAGCTGAAAACCCTGACGCTGACACCGGAGACCGCACTCGACAAGGCGGTTTCCGCGTCCACCCTGACCTACACCTTCACCATGCCGGCGAATGACGTTGCAGTTACCGCAGCCTTTGCCGTCAAGCCGAGCAGCGGCGGCGGCGCAGGCGGCGGCGGTGGCGCAGGCGGCACTGTTGCACCGGCTCCGACCGACAGCGGCTCGTCCTCCATTACCGCGCCGGACGGCACCAAGGTTCCCGCAACGGTTGAGGTAAAGAACGGCACCGCAGCGGTTTCCGCCGACAACTCCAAGCTGACTGCAGTTTCCGGCGAGGATTCGCTGACGCTTGACCTGTCCGCAGATTCCACCGTACGCACGGTATCGCTCACCGGCGATGTGGTAGCTGCTCTCGCCGGTGCAAAGAACGGCGCAGCGCTTACCCTGCCGAACGGCACGGTTGCACTCGACCGTGAGACGCTGACCGCACTCGGCAGCGCCGCACAGGCCGATGGTATGGCAAGTATTTCGATCGCTTCCGCTGACAAGTCCTCCCTGACGGACGCACAGCGCAAATATCTGCCGAAGAACGGCACCATTCTGAACATTTCTGCGCAGGTGCAGCCGAAAAACGGCACTGCAACCCGCATTCATGCGCTGAACGGCACGGCTTCGGTTTCTGTAGCATACAGCCTCAAGAGCGGCGAGAACGCCGCGCATCTGGTTGCATACTATCTTGCTGAGGACGGCTCGTTCGAAAAGCTGCCTGTCATTTATGATGCAGCGACCAGAAAGGCTACCTTTAAGACCACCCACTTCTCCACCTTCGTTATCACCCACGAGTACAGCAGCGACTTCTCCGATGTCAATCTGCGCAAGTGGTTCTACAACGAGGTCAACACTGCACTCGAGAACGGCTGGGTCAAGGGCCTGACCGCAACCAAGTTCGGTCCGGATGACGGCATGACCCGCGCAATGCTGGTTCAGGTGCTCTACCGCATGAGCGGCAGCAAGGCCGCTTCCACCGCACAGTTCACCGATGTGGCGGACGGCAAGTGGTACGCAGAAGCCATCGCATGGGCCTCCGAAAACGGCATTGTCAACGGCTTCACCGACGGCAGATTCCAGCCGGATACGCTGATCACCCGTCAGCAGCTGGCGGCCATCCTGTACCGCTACGATACCTATCGCGGTCATACGCCGCAGGGCAGCGCAGCACTCGATGGCTACGCAGACGCGGCTTCTGTCGAGTCGTGGGCTGCTGAAGCAATGAGCTGGGCGAACGGCAACGGTCTGGTAACCGGCGTTACCCCGACTACGCTCGTGCCGAACGGCACCGCAACCCGTGCTCAGGTAGCGGTTATTCTCAGCCGCTACACCGACCAGTAATCCCATCCGATCCATACTACCCAACGGATATGGTATGAACAACCGCCCTGCAAGGGCAGACAATACCGACAGCGCCTGAAAACGCACACAAGCGACACCAATCGAAATATGGTGTCGCTTGTTTTTTTGCTTCTAACACGGAATACGCTCACGCGAGAACGAATCGAACAGCCGCGGCAGAAATTCCATGCTCATATGTCAGCTTCTCCGGCGTGATATACTCTGCCAACCAAATCGCAAGTATTTTCAGGCTCGCGGCTCATTATATCGTACATCATGTTCTATATTTGCATAATACTGTGCAAATTCGACTCATTTTGATTTACAACGTCGTTGCAAGGTGATATACTGAAATTACCATATAAGATGCGCCGGATTATGCTTTGAGGAGAATGCTATAATGACCATGAATGACCCGCTGCTCCGCACGGACAGCTATGCAAAAATCTTCCTGTATAACACCCATGAAACCGTCGCCTGTGTGCCGCGCCACACCATCCGCATGCGCGATAAAGTGCGCCCGGACAAGCTGCGCGAAGCCGTTGAGCAGGCACTGCTGCGCTTTCCGCACATGATGCTGACCGCCGAGCCGACCGAGACTGCGTTCCGCTACCGCCGCAACGTGCAGCCCGCCGTAGTGCTGCCGTTCGACGGTGTATCCACCCGCTACACCATCGGCTCCAAGGATACGAACGGATACTTATTTCTCGTCGGCTACCACGACAAGACCATCTATATGGAGTATCAGCACTCTATCTCGGATGGACGCGGATTCGAGGAATTTATCCGCTGTGTACTGTTCCAGTACCTGAAAAACTGCGGTTTCCCGGTTGAGAATGACGGCTCTGTGCGTGGCATGGATACCCGCTGGTCTCCTGAGGAGAGCGCAAACGGCTACGAGCAGCTGGCAGACCGTGAATTTTCGCCGGATGGCATCTGGAAAAAGCCGGAGGCTGTTCATGCCCCCGAGGTACAGTGGGGCGCTGACGGCTCCGAGGTCGTCACCGAGGTGACGTTCCCGTTTTCTCAGCTGCACGATTACGCAAAGTCCATCGGCGTCAGTCCGCTGTCTGTACTGGCTCCGCTGATGATGAAAGCGTTTGATGATAAGTTCGGCGGAACGGACAAGCCGGTTATCGCGGAGATTCCGGTCGATCTGCGTCCGCTGCTGCCGACGCTTACCACGCGGTATTTTATTTGCTTTATCGATCTGCCGTATTTTCCGGAGTACCGCGATCTGCCGAATGACGAGGTGTTCCGGCGCACGAAGGCATTTTTGAAGGATCAGATGCAGCGCGAACAGCTGCTCTATCGTGCAAAAGCCGCCGCAGACCGCTGTGAATCGCTGCATGAGGCAGACATGCCGCTCGCGGAGAAAATGCAGGCGGCACAGAAGGTCACGACTGATTTTGTGCTTGAGGACAGCTTTCTCATTACCAATGTCGGCCGGTTCGCCTTGCCGGAAAGCTGCCGTCCGTATGTACTCGATTACGGCGCAATCCTGCCGTGTGCTGTGCAGCCGTTTGCGCTGCTGATCTCGTCGTATGGAGATAAAATGAAACTGTCCGTCGCGCAGCGCGACCACGATATGCAGGTTGTCGAGGATTTGTGCGCCGGTCTGCGGCAGCTTGGCATCCAGCCTGAAACACTCAGCTATCCGTTTGTGGTGACACGGTATAACGGACTTGAGTGCGGGATGTAAGTTCAAAACTGTAATTTCAAAAGCAAAACGCTCAGCTACCAAACGATAGCTGAGCGTTTCGCTTTCTTTATCCAAGCCGCGCGACTGTGTAGCCGACATACAGACCGGCACCGGTCACAAGTGCATTCTCGTCCACATCGAAGCCGCCGTTGTGGTTGGTTATCATCGTGTGCGGCAGATCCGGGTTGCCCGTGCCGAGATACGCATACGCGCCCGGCTTATACAGCTCAACCTCGGAAAAATTATCGCCGCTGAGCGACAGCTCACGGTCTGTGACAACGTGTCCTTCTCCGAGCAGCTCGTCTACTACCCGAGCAGCTTCCTCGCACACCTGCGGGTCATTGATGAGCGCAGCGGCAAAGTCCGTCCACTCGATCTCCGCCGTGCCGCCATACAGCGCCGCAATGCTCTGCGCGGTCTCACTGACCTGTGCACGGACGCGGTCGCGGCTCTCCCGCGAAATGGTGCGCGTTGTGCCCTCCATTTCAGCAAATGCTGCCACGGCGTTGTAGGTCGTGCCTGCGTTCAGCTTGCCGATACCGATGATGACCGGCTCGGTCGGTGAAGTGCGGCGCGTAACCAGTCCCTGCACTGCCACGACAATCTGGCTGGCGATGTACAGCGCATCTACGCCCAGATGCGGCGTGGAAACATGCGTGGACTTACCGTGCACGCGAATGCGGAAATGATCGACTGCGGCGTTGTTGATGCCCGGTTTGAGTCCTACCGTGCCTGCCTCCAAATCATACGCGGTGTGCAGACCGAACACGCGCTCGGCACCATCCAGCACACCGGCTGCGACAAACGGCTTTGCACCTTTTCCGATTTCCTCTCCCGGCTGAAACACAAGACGGACCTTTCCGCTGAACGCGTCTCTGTTCTCCGACAGGATTTTCGCGGCACCCAGAAGGCAGGCAGCGTGCGCATCATGGCCGCAGGCGTGCATAACGCCTGCATTCTCCGAACGGTATGCACACTCATGCGTCTCCTCAATGGGCAGCGCGTCGATATCCGCACGCAGAACCAGCACTTTTCCGTTGTCCTTTGCGCCCTTCAGCGTGCCGAGCACGCCGGTTTCGCCTACGCGCGTGTGCGGAATGCCGAACTTGTCCAGTTCCTCCTCAATGCGCTGTGCCGTGCGGAATTCCTGCAGGCTCAGCTCCGGGTGCCGGTGAAATTCCCGACGGATGGATACGATGTAGTCCTTCGTTTCCGCTGCGGCTTTCTTTACATCCATGACGGCTTTTCCTCCTGTTTATCGGTGTTTCGGTTTGATCTTATCACGCAGACCTTCCAGACGGTTGAGTGCATCGAGCAGCGTCTCGTCCTTCTTGGCAAAATGCAGGCGAATCAGGTTGTTGACCGGCTCACGGAAGAAGCTCGATCCGGGAACCGCGCCTACGCCGACATAATGCGCCAGATCCTCGCAGAACGCAAGATCGCTCTCGTAGCCGAACTCGGCAATGTCGAGCAGGACATAGTACGCGCCCTGCGGGTCGGTATGGGCGATTTTGAGATCGTCCAGACCTTTCAGGAACAGATCCTTTTTGTGCGTGTACTTGGCCTGCAGATCGTCGTAATAGTCCTGACCCATCTTAAGACCGGTAACAACAGCCTCCTGCAGGGGTGCTGCCGCGCCGACCGTCAGGAAATCATGTACCTTTTTCGCACGGTCGATAATCTCCGGCGGCGCGATGATGTAGCCCAGCCGCCAGCCGGTGACGGAATACGTCTTGGAGAGCGACGAGCACGACAGCGTGCGCTCCCACATGCCCGGCAGGGTGGCGAAATAGGTGTGCTTGTTCGGCGCGAACACGATATGCTCGTATACCTCGTCCGTGATAACATAGGTGTCGTACTTCTCGGCCAGCGCAGCGATGGTTTCCAGCTCCTCGCGGGTGAACACCTTGCCGCACGGATTGGACGGGTTGCACAGGATGATGGCCTTCGGGTGCTGACGGAACGCGTCCTCAAGCACATTTGCGTCAAAGTGAAAATCCGGCGGCACGAGCGGCACATAAATCGGCTCTGCGCCGGACAGGATGGTATCCGCACCGTAGTTCTCGTAAAACGGAGAGAAAATGATAACCTTGTCGCCCGGATTGGTGACGGTCATCATCGCCGCCATCATCGCCTCGGTGCTGCCGCAGGTCGTGACAATTTCGGTGTTCGGGTCGATCCTGCGGCCCATGAAATAGGTCTGCTTGGCGGCCAGCGCCTCACGGAAGTTCTGCGAACCCCAGGTAATGGAATACTGGTGGTAATCCTCGTAGGCCACCTGCGCCAGACGGTCGAGCAGCTCCTTCGGCGGCTCAAAGTCCGGGAAACCCTGCGACAGATTTACCGCATCATACTGCATGGAAACGCGCGTCATGCGGCGGATGACCGAGTCGGTGAAGCCGGCCGTGCGTTCGGATAAGCTCTGCATGGTTATTTTCCTCCCATAATGTAAGATTTCTGATCGTTAAGCGTGTGCTTCGGGTCGAGAGCGGTCTTGATGGTATTCATCACGGCGAGATTGTCCTCCGCAGTTTCCCGCAGGAAATACGGCCGCTTGGAAATGCCGATGCCGTGCTCTCCCGAGGCTACGCCGCCGTACGAATACGCCTTCGCGTAAGCCTGCTCCATATTTTCGTGCAGTTCACGCTCCCATGTCTGCTGGTCGCGGCCGTCACGCACCACGCAGAGATGTACGTTGCCGTCGCCCGCATGACCGAACGCGATCATACGCACGCCTGAGGATGCTTCCAGCTCGTTGATATAGCGAACGAAATCCGCCGTGTGGCTGATCGGCACCACGATGTCCACCGGCTCCTGCTCGGACACGGCCTCGACCGCCTTGACGAGCGCGCCGCGCACCTTCCAGATGTCGGCAGCCTGCTCAGCGCTGCGCAGCACGATGTAGTCGATGGCACCGTTGTCAAGTGCAAGGCGGCGCACGCGCTCGATATTCGCGTTGACCTCGCTCTCGTGGCCGTCAAACGTCAGCAGGATGTATGAACCAGCATCCGGGCGCGGATATTGCACGCCGGAAAAGCTCTCACCGAGGGCTACGACCTTGCGCTCCATGAACTCGACTGCGGTCGGGTTGGCGTTCGCCTGCAAAATCGTCAGCACGCTGCGGATGCCCGTGCCGAGGTCAGCAAACGGCACGAGCACGCTCACCGTGGTCTCCGGCTTGGGAAGAAGGCGCAGCAGGCACTTGGTGATGACCGCCAGCGTGCCCTCCGAGCCGATGAGCAGGTGCTTGAGCGACAGTCCGCTCGCGTCCTTCACCTGCTTACCGCCGACTTGCAGCACCGTGCCGTCCGCAAGAACGACCTCCAGCCCGCGCACATAATCGCGTGTTACGCCGTACTTGACCGCACGCATACCGCCCGCGTTGGTGCTGATGTTGCCGCCGATGCTCGAGGCCTTTTCGCCCGGGTCGGGCGGGTAGAACAGGCCGTGCTCCTCGACATACGCCTGCAGATCTTTGAGCAGCATGCCCGGCTCGACGGTGACCGTCATGGTGTCGCGGTCCAGCTCGAGCACGCGGTTCATGCGCGATACATCCAGAATGATACCACCGAACAGCGGGATTGTCGAGCCTACCAGATTGGTGCCCGCGCCGCGCGGCGTGACCGGGATACCGTTTTCGTTGGCGTACCGGAGCACGCCGCTGACCTCCTCGGTCGAGAGCGCGAACACGAGCGCATCCGCCGTGCCGGTGCGGCGGCCGAGCGCATCGCTCAGGTATTCCGCCGGAATATTTTCTGCGAAAAGCAGACGGTCTTCATCTGAAATGATATTCTGTAAAGCCTTTTTATCTATCTGCATTGCTGTTTCCTCCTGCCGAAAATGCCGCCGGTTGTTTCCGGCGGCATTGGAAACGATTATGCATTACTTGTCTGCCAGCAGATCCTGATCCCAGCCTGCCTTGATGAAGTAGCCGCCGAACTGGTCGTTGAATACCTTCTCGGTCTCATCGGACTGGAACGCTGCTACGACCTTCTTGTAGGTCTCCAGCTTGTCCGCATCCTCGAGGTCAGCGGAACGCGCTGCGATCAGGTTCCAGTACTCCTCGATGTCCAGCTGGTCATCCTTGTAGATGGCGTCCTCGGTCTTAAGGCCGAAATCCAGTGCGTAGTTGCCGTTTACGACAGCTGCGGTAACGTCAGCCAACGTGGACGGAATTACGTTTGCCTTGAGCTCCTCGATGGTGATCTTAGTGTTGTAGGTCTCGATGTCGTCGATGGTCGGGTTGAACTCTGCGCTGTCCTTGATCTTGATAAGACCCGCAGCTTCCAGAACCTTGAGGGCACGGCCGCCGTTGGTTACATCGTCCGGAATGGCTACGGTGTCGCCGTCCTTAAGCTCATCAACCGACTTAACCTTGTCGGAGTACAGGTTCAGCGGGATGATAAAGGTGTTGCCAATATTCTCGATCTCGTAGCCGTAGTTGTCGATCTCGTTCTGCAGGTAAATACGGTGCTGGAAAGCGTTCAGATCGATCTCGCCGTTAGCGAGTGCGTTGTTCGGGGTAACGTAGTCCGAGAACTGTACGAACTCAAGGTCGATGCCCTCGTCAGCCAGCTTTTCCTTGGCCGGGGTCCACAGATCCTCGTAGATGCTGCCGACTACGCCGAGCTTTACGGTTACTGCATCGCCGGAATTGCTGTCAGATGCCTGTGCGTTATCGGAAGCTGCACTGCTCGAGCCGCCGCAGGCGGACAGGGACAGGGCGAGGGCCGCTGCGGACAGGGACAGTGCGATGATTCTTTTGAGCTTCATTTTAGGTGCCTCCATTATTGTGAAATAAAATTTTTAATTGACTGCTTTTATAATGTGAGCGACAGCTGATAATTCTCGCTCATGGTCTTGCAGGATGCGTTGAACTTCTCCTGCTCCTCCGGGGTGAGGTGCAGCTCAATGATCTCTGCGATGCCGTCGCGACCCACGATAGCGGGCACGCTGGCGTACACATCGTGCTGACCGTATTTGCCGTCCAACAGAACAGAAACCGAAAGAACGCGGTTCTCGTTGTAGAAGATGGCGCGAACGACCTCTGCGGCAGAAGCGCCGATGCCGAACTCGGTGCACTGCTTGCCGCGCAGGATGGTCCAGCCGCCTTCACGGCCTGCGTCAGCAAGAGCATCCAGGTCGAGTTTGCCGAAGGTGTCCGGATACTCCTCGCGCCACTGGGAAAGCGGCTTGCCCGCAATGGTGACAGCCGACCATGCGACCATCTGGCTCTCGCCGTGCTCACCGAGCGCGTAAGCGGTGATGGATTTCTGGTCAATGCCGATCTCCTGCGCGATCGCGCGGCGCAGTCTTGCGGAGTCCAGCGTAGTGCTGGTGGAGAAGATGCGTTCCGGCGCCCAGTTCAGCGTGTGCTGAATGTAATGCGTGATAACGTCCGCCGGATTGGAGATATTGACGATAATGCCGTCAAAACCGGATTCTTTGATGGATTTTGTTACATCTTTCAGGATGGCGATGGTCTGACCCAGCGTATCCATGCGGGTCTGATTGCCGGTCGGCAGCGGGCCTGCCGAAATGATCATAATCTGCGCGTCCTTTGCATCGCTGTAGTCACCTGCGGTGACCTTGGTGCGAACCGGAAGGTAATTGGTCGCATCGGTCAGGTCGAACGCCTGTGCGACTGCCTTTGCGTGGTCGGAGTCAATGTAGACGATCTCGTCTGCCAAACTCTGCGAAATCAGTGCGTAGCCGACATGGGAGCCGACATGGCCTGCACCGACAATAACAACTTTGCGATTGGAAATACTCATGTCAGACACTCCTTAATGCGTGTTCTTCTTGACGACCTTGCCGCCAACGAACTCCATAATACAAACAATGATGACGAGGACCAGCACAGTGACGTTGGTAACGTCCAGCATATTGCGGTCGTGGCCGTAACGGATAGCGAAGTCGCCCAGACCGCCCGCGCCGACACCCGCCATTGCGGTCAGGTTCAGCAGGCTGATAGCCGTGATAGTCGTGCCGCGCGCGATGGCGGCAACGCTTTCCTTCAGGTAAACGCGGAAGATGATCTCCAGCGGCGTGGAGCCCATCGAGAGAGCCGCTTCGACGAGGCCGCCGTCCAGCTCTGCGAGGGCGCTCTCCACCTGACGGGTGAAGAACGGCACCGCACCGAATACCAGCGGAACGATTGCACCCCGAACATAGATTGCCGTACCCATAATCGCACGGGAAACCGGCATTACCCATGTCAGCAGGATGATAAACGGGATGGAACGGAACAGGCTGACCAGCTTGTCCAGAATCTGATAGACGATTTTGTTTTCCAGAATGCCGCCCGGCTTGGTGACCGTGATCAGCACACCCAGTGCCAGACCGAGCACGAACGAGATTGCACCCGACCAGACCACCATGAGCAGCGTGTCATCGATGGCCGCGTAGAAGTCCGGCAGCTTTGCCATTACGTTTGGAATGATGTTATTCAGAAACTCTTGCATCCTTGATGACCTCCACTCCTACGTTTTTCTCAATGAGATATGCGATTGCCTGCGTGATCTGTTCACGCTCGCCGCTGATGATGGCTACCGTGCCGCCGATCGGCGCATTCTGCACGATAGCAATATCGGAAAAGATAATGTTGAGCGTAATATCGAATTTACGCGATACCGTCGAGATCAGCGGCTCGGACACGTTGCGCTGAATGTAGCTCAGGCGCACGATGAGCTCGCCCGGCTTCAGCTGCACCACCGGAGAGTCCTCCTCGATGAGCTCCTCGATCTTGCGGAGATTGGATGTCGTATGGATAAAGCTCCGGGTGATCTCCTGCCGGGGATCTGCGAACACATTGAATACCTCGCCCTGCTCGACGACCCTGCCGTGCTCCATGACCGCTACGCGGTCGCAGATCTCCTTGACCACGGCCATCTCGTGCGTGA
>ERZ780167.3988-NODE-3988-length-10024-cov-2.408065_pt1 | contig 10024 bp, 8 predicted proteins | sample MGYA00510982_ERZ780167 | MGnify/ENA primary metagenome ERZ780167 (study PRJEB29588, sample SAMEA2146107) | human gut metagenome | biome: human gut; feature: human-associated habitat; material: faeces | place: Denmark | collected 2008/2010 ... | reverse complement strand
GGGATATACCGGGCCTGATAGCGCCGGCCTGGCCGGTGGTGCCGCCGCCGTGTACGTTGACCACTACGTCAAACTTTGCGGCGGTGTTGGTCAGCTCAAGGGGAGCGCGAACGATCATCTTGAGCGTTTCAAGGCCGAAGAAATCTTCAAGATCTCTCTTGTTAACGGTGATATTACCGGTACCGGGGAGCAGACGAACCCGGGCAACAGACTTTTTACGCCTGCCAGTTCCGATATACTGGGTGATAATAGCCATAATTCAATCTCCTTCCCGCTTATTTAAGCACGAGGACTTCGGGCTTCTGGGCGGCGTTGTTATGCTCCGGACCCGCGTATATGCGAACCTTGGTGAGCATCTGGCGGCCGAGGGGGCCCTTGGGCATCATGCGGCGAATAGCTTCATAAACAGCAAATTCGGGCTTCTTATCGAGAAGCTCACGATAGCTGACTTCCTTCAGTCCTCCGGGATAACCGGTATGATGGACATACTTTTTGCCGTCGAGTTTGCGGCCGGTCAAGGTGACCTTGGCGGCGTTAACGATAATTACGTGATCCCCGGTATCAACGTGGGGAGTATATATGGGCTTATGCTTTCCGCGAAGGATAGCGGCTACTTGGGAAGCGAGACGGCCGAGCACCATTCCGTCTGCGTCTACAACGTACCACTTCCGCTCGAGGGTTTCGCCCTTTGCCATATAGGTTTTCATGGCGTTCCTCCTATGGTAGTTTAATGTTCGCGTCGCATTGAGATTGCAGTTAAGCTTCCGGGGCTGTGGCCGCAAAACACCGATCCTAACGAACACGCAGGGTTAATTGTACCCAATCATTCCCTTTGTGTCAAGCGGTATTTCTCTTGTTTTTAAGCTTTTTTCAGTTTTTTCTCTCAAAACCGTCATTTCGGACCGTGCCTAACGCATATTGGGGAAATTTATCTGCCTTATCGCCTCGTAAAGCACTATTGCAACCGAGTTTGAAAGGTTGAGCGAGCGGCGGTCGTTGAGCATCGGTATGCGCACGGCATCCGCGCTGCGCCGCCCGAGCAGTTCCGGCCCAAGGCCCGCAGTCTCCTTGCCGAACACAAGAAAGTCGCCGTCGCGGTATTCCGCATCCGCATATGAACGAGTAGCATGAGTAGAAAGGAGAAAGAAACGCGCGTCGGGGTTTTTCTCCTCCACCTCCTCAAACGAATCGTAATACGTTATGTCAAGATACTGCCAATAATCCAGTCCGGCCCTTTTCAGGTGCTTATCATCCACGCTGAAGCCAAGCGGCCTGACAAGGTGCAGCCGCGCACCCGTGACCGAGCAGGTCCTTGATATATTGCCGGTGTTTTCCGGTATTTCAGGTTCAACCAATACTATGTTTAGCACTCGGCGCCCTCCTAAAAAAGCAAATGATACTTTGCTATTTTAGCCCGCCGTGCCGTATAGGTCAAGCTTTATCGTCCGCGTTTGCCAATATGGCCTTTATTTTATCGCTGTAAATATCGCAAAGTTCCTTGGCGTATTCCTCGCGGAAGCTCTCCGCCCGTATGCTGCATCCTTTCAGCCCCTTGTTCGGCCGCACAAGCACCCAGCCGTCGTCAGATGCTATCCTTACGCCTTCTATCAGTTCCATGTCCTCATCACGTCCGCTTTCAACAAGGCTCCGCAACACGCGGCCTATCTCCCTCCAGCTGCATTTTACCTCGCCATGCTCCTTCGCTATTTCCGGCAGCAGAGCCATTATTTCATCAAGCTTGCCTTCGCGTTTAAGTGCGCACAGCCTTATTGCCGCCGCCTCGGCCTCAAATAGTTCATCCTGCCAAAGCCCGCGTTCCATTGCCGTGTGCTCCATGCCATGTCCTACGCGCGGCGCCTTTATCAATTCAACGCCTTCCGTGGATATGAGCGTACATAATTCCTGCGGCATGTCTGCCGCAACTACCTCCGCCCGCTGGCCCGAGCGTGCCGCTGCAATCATCAATACGGCCTGCACTTCATCCTCGTTCAGCCGCCTGTCATTTGCTATTGCCCATATTCCGCTTTCGCCGCGGCCTATGCAAAGCCCCGCTTTGAGCCGCGTCATGAGCGCGGGCAGCTTTGCGTCCTCAGCATCCTCGCTGAAGCGCACGTCTATACCAGCGCGTATAAGCACGTTTGCCACCGCGTCAAAAAGCGGCCTGTCGTGCGCTATCAATACGCACGCCTCATTATCCTCATTTACTGCGCCGTGGCCAATTTTAGGCCTGAGCGAAGCTTCATACGCCCTTGATACGCCGTTCAGCCTTTGTATTATGCCAAGGCGGCTGCGCGTAACGCTCTGCCTGTCGCCCTCGCGGAAGCCATTCACGAATTTTCGCCTTGTTTCATTTGTGATGCCAAGGCCGAACCCGTCCATAAGCTCCATGCTTACCATATGGCGTTCGCCCTCCTGATGAGCTATAAATATGCCGCCGTCGAACGCGTAGCCGCGTATAGCGTGGCTCAATGCAGAACGCGAGCATACGCCCGCATCCCATACGTCAACGCCCTGAGATGCCATTCCGGCCATAACGGCGTATTTGAGCATAACGCATTGCTGCGCGCCGTCCGTTGCTATTGCAAACTCTGCCGGCAGTTTGGCCGTGGATGCGAACGCCGCGCCTATACGCGCCGCCTTCTCCGCACTCAGTTCCCTGTCCGCATATCCCTCTTCCGGCTTTTCCTCCGCACATGACGCGCACTCATTTCGCCATATAACATTTTCCCTATATTCTCCGTCCGCCTCCAGCCGCTTATACGGCCAAAGCTTTACCCCCTCGCCCACTATCGAACGCGCGCCTATGTCGTTCCCGGCGCCCGCGACCGCGCCTTCGTATATTACGCTGTCGCGCCCCACCTGCACGTTTTCGCAAAGTATTGCCCCGCGCAGCTCAGCGCCTTCCCTAAGCCTCACGTTCGGCAGCAGTATGCTCCGCTTTACGCTGCATCTTTCGTCTATCCTTGCGCCCGTACATGCAACGCTGTTCGCACCGAAGTATGCCTTTGCGCCAATCTCAGCATCGCTGCCAACATAGCACGGCGCCGCAAGCACAGCCCTTTCGGATATCTTTGCGCCGTCCTCTATATATACGCCTTCCCTTGTTCGCCTGGCTGCTGTTTTGAACATACACTTTCCGCTTAGCATATCCGCCTGGGTAAGCGCGTATTGAGTAAGGTCTCCTATGTCGCTCCAGTAACCTTCCGCCTCGTAACCGAATATCTTCATACCCGTGCGCAGCATACGCGGGAACAGGTCCTTTGAAAAATCATATTCCGTGCCTTCAGGTACCATATCCAGCACGCTTGGTTCTATTATGTATATGCCCGTATTCACAAGATCGCTGAAAACTTCCGCAGCAGAAGGCTTTTCTATAAAGCGGCCTATGAAGCCGTCTTTATCCTTCAGTACAACACCGTATTCCATTGGAACTTTCACTTTTTTCAGCAATATGGTCGCCGCCGCGCCGCTGCGCCTGTGTTCGCGCATGGCATCAGTCAAATCAAAGTCGCACATTGCGTCCCCGCTCATTATAAGCACGCTGTCATCGGCCTGCTTCAGGGCGTTCTTTACCCCGCCCGCAGTACCCATCGGCTTATCCTCAACGGCACACTCCGCCTTTATGCCGAACGCGCTGCCGTCCCCCACATAGCGGCGTATAACGTTTGGCAGGTACCTCAGGGTAAGTATGGCCTCGTCAAAGCCATGCTTCTTAATAAGCTCCATGCAATATCCAAGCACGGGCTTGTTCAGCAACGGCACCATGGGTTTTGGCATGGTGCAGCTGAGCGGACGCAGGCGCTTCCCGTCCCCGCCCGCCATAATAACGGCTTTCATAAATAAAAAATACCGCCTTTCCTCAGAAATGAAAATGCGGTATTAGTGTGGCTCCTTTTATGTTTATTTAAGCATATCCGCGCTTAGTAGAAAAAGGAATTTCCGCCGAATGTTGCATAATACACCCTTTTATTCCACGACGTGCCCTTGCTTGAGGAGCGGAAGTACAGCACATCTTCCGGCATAAAGCGGTCTCCGTTTACGAATATCTGGTTCACGGCCTCAATGGTTTTGCTTACCGGCACAACCGCGCGCAGCTTATCCTCATCTCTTGCAACTGTGAACTGATTCTTTTGGAATATTACGCCGCTTACGCTATCGGGAAAGCGTGAGCTTGCGATTCGGTTATATATTACGTTGGCAACCGCCGCACGGGCTTCAACGCCTCTTCCCTTTGATTCCTCCTGAACCACCTGTGCAACAAGCAAAAGCTCATCCGCGCTGAATCCGCCGCCGGAGGAGAAATAATCGTTGCTGCTCACGCCGCTGTTTGATTCGCTCCCGCCCGTGTTTTCCGGTTGCTTTGTCGGCTCCACCGTAGGGGACGGAGTCTTAGTCGGTTTGGGCGTTGCAGTCGGCTTCGCTGTGGGCTTTGGAGTGGGCGTAGGCGGCGCACCGTATTCAACAAATTCGGCCAATATAAAGCCATATGTGCCGTCGTACTTCACCTTGAGCCAATCCCCGGATTTGCCAACAACCGTGAATACGGCGTTCTCTTTCAGTTCATCTATTATCTTATAGTCAAGCCCGGGGCCTTTTCTGAAATTAGCAGAGCCAGCGTTTAGATACGCTGCCTTTTTCTCCAAATCCGTAACTTCGTACTTCGGCGTAGGTGTAGGCGTTTTGGTAGGCTCGGGCGATTTTGTCGGTTTCGGCGTTGCCTCCGCAGTCGGTTCAACTGTCGGCGCAGGCGTAGGCTCCGCAGTCGGCTCAACTGTCGGCGTGGGCGTGGGTGCATCGGTAGGTTCCGCCGCTATTGCAGGCATTGCCGTAAAATGCGGCGTATACGCCGGCGTGGCCGAAAGCTGCCCCGTGTGCGCAAGCATACCCAGCGCCGCTGTATCATCGGGTATCTTCACCGCGTCTGTCATCTGTGCATCCGCGCTGAAGTTACCCGTTTGTGACACCGCCATGCAGCCCGCAAACGCCAGTATGGCTACCAATATAAATATGCCCGCCGCATGCCTTATCATAGAATGAACCTGCCAAGATCCTCGCCGTTAAGCTCGGAAGGCATATGTTCCTTTACATAGTTTGCGTCAACCACTACCTTAACCATGGGATGATCGCCGCCGGCATTGAAGGAAATATCCTCAAGCAGGTTTTCAACGATTGTGTGCAGCCGCCTTGCGCCTATATTCTCGCTCGTTTCGTTAGCATTATATGCATAGCGCGCTATGGCGTCCAGCGCATCATCCGTAAACTCAAGCTGAACATCGTCCGTGGCAAGCAGCGCTTCGTATTGCTTGGTTATGGCATGCTCCGGCTGGTGCAGTATGCGCTTATAGTCCTCCACAGTAAGCGGGTTAAGGTTCACCTTAATCGGGAACCTGCCCTGAAGTTCCGGAATAAGATCGGATATTTTGGACACATGGAACGCGCCCGCCGCAATGAAGAGCATAAAGTCCGTTTTTACTGGGCCGTATTTCGTGTTCACCGTGCAGCCTTCAACTATCGGCAGAATATCCCTCTGCACGCCTTCGCGCGAAACATCCGGCCCGCTTGCGCGGTCGTTTCCGGCTATTTTGTCGATCTCGTCTATAAACACTATGCCGTCCTGCTCGGCCTTGTCTATGGCCTCGCGTATGACCTCGTCCATGTCTATAAGCTTTTCGGATTCCTCCTGCGTAAGTATGCGCCGGGCCTCGCTCACCTTAACGCGGCGCTTTTTCTTATTCTTGGGTATAAGTCCGCCCATCATTTCGTTAAGGTTTATGTCTATGCCCATGGCAAGCATTGCGTCGCTGCCGGTGTTCTGCTGCTCCACCTCAATCTCTACAAGCTCGTTTTCAAGCAGTCCGTTTGAAAGCTGCTGCGCTATTTGCTGCCGCTTATTAAGGTGCTCGGTCTTTTCTTCTTCGCTCAGCTCCTTATCCGCGTCTGCTTCCGGCGTGCTGCCTGAGCCGAGCAGAAGCTGTATCGGGTTAAACGGCTTCTGCACCTTTTTGCCCGCCGTGGGCATAAGCAGTTCAATAAGCCTTTGCTCCGCGGCCGCCTTTGCAACGGTCTCAACTGCTTCGTAGCGTTTTTGCTTACATAGGCGTATGGATGCCTCAACAAGGTCCCTCACTATCGAGTCCACGTTGCGCCCAACATAGCCCACTTCGGTAAACTTTGTGGCTTTCCCCCTTTACCAGCGGCGCATCGACAAGCTTGGCAAGCCTTCTTGCTATTTCCGTTTTGCCAACGCCCGTGGGGCCGACCATTATGATGTTCTTTGGCGTTATCTCCTCCCGCATTTCCGGCGAAAGGCGGGAACGGCGATATCTGTTCCTCAGCGCTATCGCTACGGCGCGCTTCGCTTCGTCCTGACCTACAATGTATTTATCCAGCGCTTCTACCGTTTCTCTTGGCGTAAACATTATACTTCCTCCATGGTGATATTGCTGTTTGTATAAATGCAGATATCACTTGCTATCTTTATTGCCTTGGTGGCTATTTCCGCCGCGCTCAGATCCGTATTTTCCTTCAGCGCCTTTGCCGCGCTCAGCGCGAACATGCCGCCGGAGCCTATGGCGGCTATGCCGTCATCCGGATCTATCACTTCTCCGGTACCGCTCACTATAAGCAATTCTTCCTTATCCGCAACGATAAGCATTGCGTTAAGCTGACGCATAACTTTATCCGTGCGCCATTCCTGCGCCAGCGATACCGCCGCGCGCTTTAGGCTGCCGCTGTATTTTTCAAGCTTAGCTTCAAATCTTTCAAGGAGTGAAAACGCATCCGCCACCGTACCGGCAAAGCCCGTAACAACGCTGTCGTGATATATCCTGCGCACCTTTTTCGCGGTGTGCTTCATTATTGTATTTTCGCCGAACGTAACCTGTCCGTCGCCGGCAACGGCGCATTTGCCGTCCTTTTTAACGGCCACTATAGTGGTTCCAAGCATCTGCTGCATAATTATTTACCGCCTTTCAAATATCCGCCCTTCACGTTGCGGCGGAATAAAGCTTTTTATGATAATACCATATATCCGTGCAAAGTGGGGCGGAATTCACAATGCTTTACATTTTATTCGCATTCGGTTGCCGTTTTTGCGCCATTCAGGCCAGTTCTTTCCGCAATCGAATCAATTATTCCAAGTGAGCGCTCGGCTATGAGCGTATATCGCTCCTGCTTATTCCTTGGGGCGTTGGAAAGCCCTTCTATTATGCCGAAGCTTATGTTCATCGGCTGGAAATCCGAACCGTTATAGCAGGAGACATAGCGTCCCAACGCACCTATCGCCGTTTTTGAGCCGAAATCTACGCTTTGTTCGCCATTAAGCTTGAGTGCCAGATCTATGCCCGCAAGCATCCCGCTTGCAGCGCTTTCAATATAGCCCTCAACGCCCGTCATCTGTCCGGCAAAATACAGCCCCGGCTTAGCTATGCATTCAAACCATGGCGTAAGCTTGCCAGGGGAGTTTATAAACGTATTCCTGTGCATCACGCCATAGCGCACGAATTCCGCATTTTCAAGCCCGGGTATCATGCCGAACACGCGCTTCTGTTCACCGAATTTAAGATTAGTCTGGAACCCGACTATGTTATAAAGCGTAGCTTCGTTGTTTTCCTTTCTGAGCTGCACCACGGCATAAGGGCGCTTGCCTGTGCGCGGATCAACTATGCCTACTGGCTTCAGCGGGCCGTAGGCAAGCGTCATCGGTCCGCGCTTTGCCATCACCTCAACGGGCATGCAGCCTTCAAACACGCGCGGTGTTTCAAACTCGTGCAGCGGCGCGGTTTCGGCAGTAATAAGGTTATTTATGAACGTGAAGTACTCCTCTTTGTCCATGGGGCAATTCAGATAATCGTTGCCGCGTTCGTAGCGCGAGCCTTCGAATATTTTGCTCATATCGAGCGATTCCGCGCTTATGACCGGCGCAACTGCGTCATAAAAGTGCAGCCCTTCGCCAAAGAAAGCCTCTATCGCTTCAAGCATTGCGCCGTCCGTAAGCGGGCCCGTAGCAACTATTGCGGGCGCATCGGGCAGGCTTGTTACCTCGCCGTGTTCAATGGTTATGTTCTCGTGTTCGCTCAGGCGCTTGGTAACCAGTTCCGAGAATATGTCCCTGTCAACGGCCAATGCGCCGCCCGCGGGCACGCGGCTTTCCTCCGCGCACTGCATTACTATTGACCCAAGCCTTCGCATTTCTTCCTTCAAAAGACCGGCTCCGTTTTGCAGCCTGTCCGAACGAAGTGAATTTGAGCATACCAGTTCGCAGAACCCGTTCAGCTTATGCGCCGGAGAGAATTTTTCCGGCTTCATTTCGTATAATGATACGGCAATGCCGCGTTCAGCAAGCTGATACGCGGCTTCGCATCCCGCAAGTCCTGCGCCTATAACAGAGACCTTCGGTTTATTTTTCGACATCGTTTTCCGTTCCCTTCTTGACGCTTCTTTCAATATAGCCGCAATCCTTATTGGAGCAGGCCACATATTTGCCGCGCGGGCCAACCTTGTTTACCATTATTGCGCCGCATTTGGGGCAGTTTTCGCCGCTTGGCATATCCCATGATACAAAGTCGCACTCAGGATATTTTTCGCAGCCGTAGAATACCTTGCCGCGCTTTGTTTTGCGCTTTATCAGTGCCGCGCCGCACTTGGGGCAGGGAACGTTTATCTTTTCCACTATCGCCTTTGTATTGCGGCATTCGGGGAAATTGGGGCAGGCAAGGAACTTGCCGAAGCGGCCCATTTTATATACCATCATCGCGCCGCATTTATCGCATACAACATCCGATACTTCATCGGGCACGTTGACTTTCTCTATCGTTTCGGACGCCTTTTCAACATCCTGCATGAACGGGCCGTAGAACTCCCGCACAACGCTCTTCCACTCGCATTCACCGTCTTTGATATGGTCAAGCTCGCTTTCCATATCCGCCGTAAACTTAACGTCCACTATGTCCTTAAAGTTATCCTTCATTATTTGGGTAACGATAAAGCCAAGTTCGGTTGGGTAAAGCGTTTTCTTTTCGCGTTTAACATAGCCACGCTCGATTATGGTCGAAATTGTGGGCGAATACGTGCTCGGCCTGCCTATGCCCTTTTCTTCAAGGGTTTTGACAAGCGTAGCCTCGGTATAGCGCGATGGCGGCTGGGTAAAGCGCTGCTCGCTTTCTATTTTATGGGCGGTAAAAACATCGCCTTGGTGTATTTCCGGCAGCGTAACATCCTTTTCCTGCACGTCATCGCGGCCTTCTATATAAACCACGGTATATCCGTCGAACATGGTGCGCTGGCCGCTTGCGCGGAATGTGCAGCCGTTTGCATCAAATGAAACGGTATTGGTTTCGTATACCATTTCCGTCATCTGGCTGGCCATAAAGCGCTCGTATATCAGCTTATAAAGCTTAAGCTGCTGATTGCTCAGCGAATCCTTTACCTCCGCCGGGGTAAGCTCAACATATGACGGGCGCACGGCTTCATGCGCGTCCTGCGCGCCCTTGCGGCCCTTGTATATATTCGGCTTTGCGGGAACGTAATCCGCGCCGTATTTGCTGCCTATCAGCCCCAGCGCCGCCTTCTGTGCCTCTTCCGATACGCGCACGGAATCCGTCCTCATGTAAGTTATAAGTCCCGTCACACCCCTGCCCTGAAGCTCTATGCCTTCATAAAGCTGCTGGGCAACGAGCATTGTAAGCTTTGCCGTGAAGCCAAGCTTTCGTGAAGCTTCCTGCTGCAGGCTGCTTGTTGTAAACGGCGCGGGCGCATGGCGCGTTTTTACGGCGTTTTTAACATCCGTCACGTTAAAGTTTGCGCCTGTTGCCGCATCTACCACTTTTTTTGCATCCGCTTCGCATTTAAGCTCCGTCTTTTTATCGCCGTAGCCATAGAACTTTGCATCGACCGCCTTCTTTATTCCCTTAGCCTTCAGGTTTGCACTCACCGTCCAGTATTCTTCAGGAACAAAATCGTTTATCTCCTGCTCGCGGTCGCAAATTATGCGCGTGGCTACGGACTGCACGCGGCCTGCGCTAAG
>ERZ780167.3984-NODE-3984-length-10033-cov-19.364301_pt1 | contig 10033 bp, 9 predicted proteins | sample MGYA00510982_ERZ780167 | MGnify/ENA primary metagenome ERZ780167 (study PRJEB29588, sample SAMEA2146107) | human gut metagenome | biome: human gut; feature: human-associated habitat; material: faeces | place: Denmark | collected 2008/2010 ... | reverse complement strand
AACAGATACGTGTAACTACTTGTAAAATAGTGGGGACGCTGTAATGGTGATATACGGTTGATTAATGCATTTTCATAGATGGCAGCTGGCTACTGTTACTGCTTAGGCATAAAATCAAATGATTTATTCTTAAAAGATATAAAAAAGCATTCATTTTAGGGCTTAACGTACCTAAAGTGACCGCTTACGCTAGTACAGACACAGATCTACAAAAATCTTTAAGCTCGAAGTTTTTACAATAAATCAATGGAGGAAAGATATATGAATATTTTGGGAATGGAAATAGATACGGCAGATAGCAAAAGCCCTTATCAGTTTTATAGGAAGATGAGACCTGAATATTTTTCAGATTCTCATACCGAAAAAGCTATGGGAGAAGATATGTTTTGCTTCTATATGAACAATCTGTCAAAAAATATGAAGCAAGACCAGTTTGAGGAAATGACCAGACAAATGGTAGGTAAACTGGTTACCCCTAACCTGATTCCATCGACAGGTCCTGCTGGTGGAGGTGATGGAAAGACAGACCTTGAGACCTATCCTGTGGATGATAATGTTTCTGAAAAATGGTATTATTCAGATGCTTGTAAAGGTAACGAAAAATGGGCTTTTGCTATAAGTTGTAAGGAAGACTGGGCTTCCAAAATTAAAAGTGATGTACAGAAAATTGTTGGAACAGGTAGAGGATTTAATAAAATTTTCTTTTGCACGAACCAATTTGTCCCTTCCAAGAAAAAGGCCGAACAGTATGATAAGAATAAGGCTGACTATTCAGTTGATGTTTACATCTTTGATTTGAATTGGTATAAGCAGGCCGTTTTTGAAAGAGATTGTTATGATATAGCTATCAAAACTCTTAATTTGGATGATCAATTGAAAGAAGTGAAAATCGAGGGAGCTGGTGACAAAAGAAAAAGAGAAAAACTCGCAGAAATAGACAGTAGAATTGGCGTGACCAAGTTAAATGGCAGATTGGATACAGCTTATATTGATGATCTATTGGCTGCTGCTATTTTATCACGAGAATTAGAACTTCCTAAAATTGAAATTAAAGGAAGATTCTCTCTTTCTTTAGAACAAGCAAGAAAATATGGAACAAGTCAGCAGGTATTCAATGTAATCTATCAAATAGGTTGGACATCCTTTTTTTGGTTTGAGGAACCTGATGAAATGTATCAGCAATATCTTCAGTTGAAGGATATGTTGCAAAAGGAAATTAATCCTATACGTATAGAGAAATGCTATAATCTCTATAATTTAGTAAATACAGCCATAGTCTTTAACCTTTTCCAAAAAGAACAGAGCATTCAAAATGAAGAAAAGTATTGGAATGACTTATTTCAAAAACTATCTGAGGATGACGAGCATAAAAGTTCATATCTATATCTGAAAATTAGTCTTCTTGAAACTCAGATTATCAACTCTCAAATTAAGGGAGAAAATATAGCAGAGCCTCTTGTGCTGCTTCGAGATGCACTTAAAGAGGTTCCTTGTCATATTGATATTTCTTTTGAGATGCATGCTGAGATTATAAGACAAATAGGTACTTTAGTATCTGACAATCCTGTTTTTGAGGAGATTGTTGATATGGTTGCTGACGAAAGTGCCAAGAGACATTCGGAAATATCATCGGCTGAAGTTCATTTTACCCGAGGAGTACAAAACTTAGAAAAGGAAGATAATCTTAATGCTATCAGGCATTTTGGAAAATGTATAGTAGGATTCCAAAAGGAAGAAACGAAAGGTAGACTTGTCCAAGCTGCTGGAATGTTGGCGTTTGCTTATAAAGAGCTTGACCTCATGTATAGTGCAAAAAATCTGTTTGTTAAAGCATTGAGCTTAATGTTCCATAAGATAGAGACAGATGGTTTAATAGACCATCTTATCGTAACAGTTTTGTTTGAACTATGTAGACATGAGTTGAGAGTCGGAAATATCAATGCCTTTATTAATTGGTTATTTTTGCTTGATAGGATTGTTGCCATTCACCCATCTTTCATAGATGATTCCTATTATCAGCAGCGACAGGAAATAGATTCCATATTGGCTGTTATATCCTTGGCTTCGCCATGCAGTGAACAGGAATGGTCAATGATGCCTGATATCTGTAAGCATTTTGAACTTATTGTTTCAAAAGATACAATACTTTATAGATTAGGGTATGAAGAGAAAACAAGCCAAGAATTCAAGGATATAATATTGGCAGATCCAAAATGCAAAGAACATATAGCCGGATTGGTAGATTCATCAATATCATTATTTAAGCCATTTTTTACAAACAAAAAGATTACAAGCCTAAAAACACTTGTTAATGGATGTACATTTGTTGTGACATTTTATGGTGATGAAAAAAGTCAGGCTTATGCAGAAATGTTGTTGTCCTTTATAGAGTCTTTTCTCGCAACAATGAATGCAAAGGATATAGCTATTGCTTTTCCTAAGATTGAGATTGTTTTAAAAGTTAAGAATTCTGGGAAGACTACGGTTAAGAAAGGAAGTAAAACAACAGAATATAAGATTAATATAAACCAAGTTACAGCTACAGAGCAGGATTATTGGAACCTTTGTACTCAATTCTTGACATTCTTCTTGACACTAAATTCGCAAACGATAAATGCAAAGGAAATGTTTGATAAGAAAAATGTTGAGGATGGTTTACGGGATAGATTGGTAATTTTGTCAAACTATCAGCGAGAGTTTAAACTTGTGTTCAATTCTGATTATAAAATAGGCATAGAGCAATGGTGGCTACCAAAATTTGAGAAATATCCTAATAAGAATGCCAAAAACTCAGAGAAATCAGAAGAAAGGCGAGGAAAACAGGCTAATCAGATAATAACAGATTTGATTGACTATCCTTTGTGGGACAAGGCTCTATGGTCTGGCTGTGGTTATATGATGCCTTACGATGGCTCAGAACCTCCAATTATACTATTGATGTTTAAGCATTATAAGCATGCGAAAGGGATTTTAGAAAAATGGGAAAGTGACTATCGTGCTAAGATATTAAATCTTAAGCTTACGTTTATCAAAGGGGTGGATAAAGAACATCCAATGTGGTATAAAGTTATCATTGCTCCTGATTTGAAGAAAATACCTCTTGATTCAGGTCGTTATGTTGTTGCTACGTCTCGTTTTCATTTAATGCAAGCAAAGGACAGTAGTAACCTGGATATGTTTGAAAGGCTGTATTCTAAATATCATTTTGCAGGTATAAGTGCAGTTGAGATAGATAATGCTCAGATGTCGTCAGACCCAGAGAAGCGTTATCCTCATGTGATTCCTGTAACTAATATAGAGTTTAGGGAAGCATGGACAATTGGAGAAAATGATCCAAATTCTATGGCAATATTGCCAACGGACAGACCTGTTATACCTAATGGGCATGAGAATGATGCTCCGGTTTTAAAATTAATAGAGTTAAAAAAGAAGAAGTATGGAAAACTATAATATCTTCCTGTCTTATTTTCAGCAGGAAATTAAAACTCCAGAAATAGTTGATTTTTCTTCTTTACAAAATATTGCAGGAGGAAATCTGTCAATAGATGTTTCTGCAAATGATTCTTCTGAGGATTATTTATGGGGGATTCAGAATGTATCTTCTAATATTTCAGATGAACAGAAGCTAAAGAGAATGTCTGAATATGAAGACTATTTTGTATCTCATTTAATAGAAACTGATTTTGACGAAAGTATAGAACCTGAAATATTAGTTTTCGCACGAAGACAAATTGCAGTTAATAAAGTTATTTTCCTTACTTGGCTTGAACAATTATTTTGGAATTATCAGAAGAATGAACTTTTTGTAGTCAAGCTGATAGATTTGTTTCTTTGTTTCGACTATGAAGAGGTTCAGCCTCAAGCATCTATGTTAGCTGTCACATTTAAGGTGATAAAGTCACACGTAATACAGTCAAAGAATTTGAGTCTTCTCGGTCATTGGTGTAATAAGAAAGCTCTATCAATAATTGAGGATTTTGAGGAGCCAGCTGACCCTTGGTTACAAATCAAGTATAACCATCTAAAGGATATAATTCGAAAAAGATGTACTATCTTAGAAAAATAGAAGAGGGGCAATGGGTTGAAAGACAATTGCATGATGCAGTTTCTATATCTGATTTACGTACTCTTGATAATGATATTTCTGTTTGGAAAGATGATGGTAGTGTAGATGTTATCAAGTTGGCATTGGCTTTTAATCTTTGTACAAAGAAAATAAAAGATCTTTGGTGTGTGAAGATACCTGATAAAGCATTGGACAAATTCAAATTTCATTATGCCCCAAGTAGCACGCCATATTTGCAATGTCGGAGTCTTCATACAAATATTGTAGTACCAACATTGTATGAGATGGGCGATTTGGCAGAAATCATTCATCAGTTAATAAAGAATGGTGATCAAAAATACATTTCTGAACAAGAACAAAAAGAATGCTTTTATAATGCAGTAAAAGCAGATGAAATAGAGATGGATTTTAATGATTGGAAAAATCAAAATTTCCGCAAGGCTCTTGCAGAGATGGAAGGTATCTATGGTCAGATAGATTTCTCTCAATTGCAAAACGCTAAAGATTCAAAGAAAAAGAAGAAAAAATAATTGTAAGTAAGCAGTCACTTTAGGATGTCATGCGTACGTTAATTAAAATATATACCTTTGCCCCGAATTTTAAATTTGGGACAAAATGAATATAAGCGAAGAAAGCAAGTACTATGTCTCAATGTGTGTTCCGCAGAATCAAGAAAACGGCAAAGGACAAATTGGTAGACTTACTCGCTCATTGATGGCAGCTGGCTACTGTTACTGCTTGGGCATAAATTCAAATGATTTTTTCTTAAAAGATATAAAAAAGCATTCATTTTAGGGCTTAACGTACCTAAAGTGATCGTTTATAATTAATTATACAATGAAAACAATAGCTGTATTTAATAATAAAGGTGGTGTCGGTAAGACGACATTACTGTGTAATCTTGCAGCTTGCTTAAAGGATAAAGGCAAGCGAGTTCTGTTAATTGATGCAGATCCTCAATGTAACGCAACTATCTATTTGTTTTCTCAAGAGAAAATTGAGGAGATGTATAGTGATAAGGCTACAAAGACAATTTATAGCTTGGTAACACCAATTAAGAAAGGAAATAAAAATTTAGATTATGATTCAATCCCTAAAGTTCATTCTGATGGATTTGGTATTGATGTAGTCCTAGGAGATACTAAATTAGCAGTTGCGGAGGATTTGTTTAGTAATGAATGGATATCCTTAAATTCTCCATTTCGTGAAAGATCCTTAGCTTCAACATTCTTTTTAAAAAATATCTTTGAAAAAATAGAAGGCGATTATGATTACGTATTATTTGATATGGGACCTTCACTAGGTTCTTTAAATAGATTGATTTTATTAAATTGTGATTATTTCATTATTCCGATGTCTTCTGATATTTTTAGCCTCAAAGCTATTGAAAATATTGGGCGTTCTCTAGAAGTCTGGCAGGCAAAGATAAATGATGTACTCGAAAAAATTCGAAAAGAAAATGATGAAGAATATGAAATAGGAGGTACTGTTTTGACAGTTTCCCCAAGATTTTTAGGTTATGTTAGTCAACAGTATAATACAAAAACAAATGCAGGCATTAAGCGTCCTGTTAAGGCATATGATAGAATAATTCAAAGAATGCCAGATAAGATAAAGTCATATTTGGCTGATTTCTATGATAATTCTCCTGATTCTCCTGAATTATGTATAGGAAGTATTCCTACAATGAATAGTTTGATACCATTGTCTCAAATGGCATCTAAGCCAATATATAAGTTGTCGGGAAGTGATGGGGTTGTTGGGGCTCATTTCAAAAAGGTACAAGATAGCAAAATCGTTTTTGAAGCTATAGTTGATAAATTACTTAATTCAATTGATTATTATGATAGATTGGCCAGATAAACTTGTTCAAGATATTGCTCGGCGTAGATGCGTTTTATTTTTGGGGTCGGGTGTTTCTGCAAATTCTAAAAATGCTGCTGGAGAAAGGCCAAAAACATGGGTTGAAGTGCTTAAATTGGGAATTAATAGATTACCAAATACTGTAACGAAAAAGCAGAAAGGTGTAGTTTCTAAAGCTATCAATAATGGTGATTTATTATTGGCGTGTGAATTGTTGAGAAAACATTTGGGGCCTGATGACTATAAGGATTTATTGAAAAGCGAGTTTTTTGATAAACACTTTTTGAAAGCTACAATTCATGAAGAAATAGAACAGTTGGATTCTCGTATTGTAGTAACTCCAAATTTTGATCAAATATACGAAAGGTATGTTCATTCTATTCCTGGCAATGATGTCGTTGTGGTAAAATATAATGATAATAATATTGCAGATGTTATTCGCTCTGCTCATAGATTGATAATTAAAAGCCACGGTGATATAACTGCTGGAGATGATATAATATTCACTAAAGCGGATTATGCAAAAGCAAGGAGTGAATATGCACAGTTTTATTCTGTTTTAGATGCACTTTTGCTAACTCATACATTTGTTTTTATTGGTGCAGGTCTAAATGATCCTGATATTCAGTTATTGTTGGAAGATTATACGTATCGAAATAAATATAAAAGAAAACATTTCTTTATAACACCTAAAGATTCCTTGTCAGCGGAAGAGTTTGACATAATGGAAAAAACTTTAAGTCTAAAATTTTTAAAATATGATAAAAAAGATGGTCATAAAGAACTGACTGATAGCATAAAAAACTTACATGAGTTAGTTGATCAAAAACGAGATGAACTTAGCGTTTCAAAGGATTGGTAGTGATATTCAAATGTAAATGTAATAAGTAAGTGTCCGAATCCTGATTCCCATGTGATTTGGTGATTTGGAATTTTGAGGTTGATGCAGAACATCAATCAGGCTTTTTGGATATAACTTTTAAAATGGTATGTGATGGAATTAAACCACAAACTAAAACATTACGTGTTCAATGGACTGGAAAGTGGTGTTCTAGAAAAAGTGAATTGCTAAGCGCTTTAGGATATGAATGGATTGAAAATGAATGATTCCCAAGTTTTTAATGATAATTGAGATACTTCATATAGAGTTAAAGGCTGAGATGTACTTTGTGCTTTGTAATGATTACGGCAGTTCCATCCTGCACAACATGGCGAAGACCTTTGATGGTCCGCCAACCTTAGAGCGTAGCGGTTCCGAGCACCGAGTAGGGCGGTTACATCCTTCCTTTCTGAGAAGGGAAGGCATGGTAAGGATGTGGAGCTCTCCTTGCAGGAGAGACGGAGAGGTAGAAAAAACTCCTTCTTTAACGGTAAGGAAGGACGGGTAGGTTTTCGAAAAATGTTATTGATCAATAAATAATAATTATATGAAAGGAATAGTATTAGCAGGTGGTAGCGGTACACGTTTGTACCCAATCACCAAGGGTATCAGCAAGCAGCTGATTCCTATCTTTGATAAACCGATGATATATTATCCTATCTCGGTTCTGATGTTGGCAGGTATCCGTGAGATATTGATTATTTCAACCCCATTCGATTTGCCAGGCTTCAAGCGCCTCTTAGGCGATGGAAGCCAGTTAGGTGTGAAGTTCGAGTATGCAGAGCAGCCATCACCAGATGGCTTAGCCCAAGCCTTCATTATCGGAGAGAAATTCATTGGTAATGATTCCGCTTGCCTCGTATTAGGCGATAATATCTTCTATGGTGCAGGATTAAATCAGATGCTTCATCAAGCAGTAGTAGATGCTGAGCAGAACAACAAGGCAACCGTCTTCGGTTATCGTGTAAGTGATCCAGAGCGATATGGCGTGGCTGAGTTTGACGAGCAAGGCAATTGCCTCAGCATTGAAGAGAAACCAGAGCATCCTAAGAGCAACTATGCTGTGGTGGGCTTGTATTTCTATCCTAACAAGGTTGTAGAAGTAGCAAAGCATATCAAACCATCTGCTCGTGGCGAGTTGGAAATCACAACGGTCAACCAGGAGTTCCTGAAAGATAAGGAGTTGAAGGTACAGACTATGGCAAGAGGATTTGCCTGGCTCGATACCGGAACTCATGATTCTCTTTCTGAAGCATCCACATTTATTGAGGTCCTGGAGAAGCGCCAGGGTTTGAAGGTTGCTTGCTTGGAAGGTATCGCATACCGTCAAGGTTGGATTACCGCAGAACAGTTGAGAGAGAATGCTCAGCCTATGTTGAAGAATGACTATGGCAAGTATCTCCTTTCAATACTTGAAGAGAAAAATCAAACACTAAAAAAGAATTTAGAATATTAGAAAACAATGAATATAGTAAAAACAGAAATAGAAGGCGTTCTCATTATAGAGCCACGCCTCTTCCGCGACTCTCGTGGCTACTTCTTCGAGAGCTTCAGCGAACGAGAGTTTGAAGAAAAGGTTGCCCCAATCCTGGGACACAGTGTTCACTTCTGCCAAGACAACGAGTCTATGAGCAGCTATGGCGTAATGCGAGGCTTGCACTTCCAGCGCCCACCATATACCCAGAGCAAGCTGGTACGTTGCGTAAAAGGTAGAGTGCTTGATGTAGCTGTAGATATCCGCAAAGGATCACCAACCTATGGCAAGCATGTGGCAGTAGAACTGACAGAAGACAATCATCGCCAGTTCTTCATCCCAAAAGGCTTTGCCCATGGTTTCGCCGTTCTCTCAGAAACAGCAGTCTTCCAATACAAGTGTGATAACTTCTATCATCCAGAGGCAGATGGAGGTATCTCGATTCTCGATGAAACCCTCGGTATTGATTGGAAGATACCTACAGAGCATGCCAATCTCTCTGAGAAAGACACAAAACATGCTATGCTGAAAGACTTTGATTCTCCATTCGATATCAATGTAGATTTATACTAATGGCACAATCAGTAAAAGTTAATTATATACTCAACCTTATCAATACGGGAACTCAGATGCTGTTCCCATTGATAACCTTTCCTTACGTTTGCCGAGTGATAGAGGCAGATGGTATCGGACAGATCAATTTCTTCCAGTCCATTATCAGTTATATCTCCTTGTTTACTTGCTTAGGCATACCGATGTATGCCATCCGAGAGATAGCAAGAGATAGAAGTGATGTGGTACAGATGAATCGAACGGCGATGGAGATCCTATTGCTGCATTCGATGCTGACATTGGTTGGATACGCTATCGTCGCCATCCTTTGTTTGACTGTTCCGCAGATTCAAGTCAACATACCATTGTTCTTGATTCTGAGCCTAACCATCTTTTTTACGGCTATCGGCTGTGAATGGTTTTATCAGGGAATAGAGGATTTTAAATATATTACCATACGAGGACTTATCATCAAGACGGTCTCGGTTGTCCTCTTGTTCATCTTTGTGAAGAGTAAGACAGATTTGCTCTACTATGGTTGTTATACCGTCTTTGGAGTCTTAGGTGGTAATATCTTCAACTTCTTCCGTCTTCGTAAGTACATCCATCGTGAGAACATCATCTTCTCTGAACTTCATATCAAGCGACATATCAAGCCTGTCTTAAAGGTCTTCTCGTTCTCTGTGGTAACCAGTATTTATCTCCAACTGAATACGGTTTTATTGGGATTCTTGAAGAATGCTTTGGCGGTAGGATATTTTGCAGCAGCCACTAAGGTGATGCAAATGTTGCTGACGATGTCTGTCTGTCTTGGTTCTGTTATGATGCCACGAGCATCTCACCTCATTGCGGAGAACAAGGAAGCTGAATTCAATCGTTTGATTCAAAAGTCATACGACTTTACTTTGGCAATAGCACTTCCGATGACGATAGGTCTCATCTTCTGTGCGCCAAGTCTTATCACGGCTTTATGTGGAGTTAAGTTCGAACATTCTATATTGCCATCACAGATTATAGCACCGATTATATTAATGGTCGCAATCTCTAATATCTTTGGCATTCAGGTGTTGTTTCCTAAAGGGAAAATCAATATCGTAACTTTGTGTTGCGGTATAGGAGCGGTTGCAGATTTGATTCTCAACCTGTGTTTGATTCCGTTTTTCTCTTATATAGGTACGTCTATAGCTTATTTGGGAGC
>ERZ780167.3982-NODE-3982-length-10037-cov-4.224704_pt1 | contig 10037 bp, 7 predicted proteins | sample MGYA00510982_ERZ780167 | MGnify/ENA primary metagenome ERZ780167 (study PRJEB29588, sample SAMEA2146107) | human gut metagenome | biome: human gut; feature: human-associated habitat; material: faeces | place: Denmark | collected 2008/2010 ... | reverse complement strand
CACAACGCCGCCGGTCACAAAAATATACTTCGTTGCCATAATTCACCCTCCATGTTCGGGGGCACACAAAAGCACCCGCCATACCACAAAAACTATCCTTCCTATTATACATCCGAAAAAATAGTTTTTGCAATATGGCGGGCACATTTTCTTAATCTAATTTGAAAAAAGCGGGTTTTACTTTAGATTCTTCAGCAAATCGAGCGGGTGCGGTTCGTGTACTTCAAAATTTCGGCCATCAGGATCTTCATGTCCAGCGGCTTACCTACGTGGCTGTTCATGCCCGCATCCAAGCAGGCCTTTACATCGTCGGCAAAGACGTTGGCCGTCATGGCAATGATAGGCGTGCCCTCGTCGGGGCCTTTGCCCTCAAACGCGCGGATGCAGCGGGTAGCTTCCAAACCGTTCATCTCAGGCATCATCACGTCCATCAGAATCGCGTTGTAGGTGCGGGGCGCGGCGTTCTGGATGGCCTCCAGCGCCTCCTTGCCGTTGGTCACAGCGGTGATCTTCGCGCCCTGTTCCTCCAACAGCGTCACGGCGATCTCAGCGTTCAGCTCATTGTCCTCGGCCAGCAGCAGGTGCAGGCCCTTCAAATCAGGCGCACGCTTTTCCTCCATCGGGTCAGAGGCGTTGGCAGGGCGCTCGCCCACCGGCAGCGACAGCCGTAAAATAAAGGTCGAACCCTTCCCAGGTTCACTCTCCACATCCAGCGAGCCATGCATCTGGTCAACGAGTTTTTTCGTGATAGCCATGCCCAGGCCGGTGCCCTTGTAGGTTGTGCGGCTCGTGCGCTGTTCCTGGGTGAACGGCTCAAAGATGTGCTGCATGAACTCCTCGCTCATGCCGATGCCGTTGTCCTTGATCTCCATGCGCAGGTGGACAAGGCCTTCCTCAAACAGCGTCTCCTTGGCGCGAAAGTTGATCTCGCCGCCGTCGGGCGTGTACTTGACGGCGTTGGACAGAATGTTGATGAGCACCTGGCGGATGTGCAGCTCACTGCCCACCAGGTAGGGATGCCAGAACGGGCCGATCTGCTTCGTGAACGTCATGTTCCGCTCGGTGATCTGCCCTTCCAAAATGCCGCAGCAGGAATCCAGCAGCACCCGCAAATCAAACGGGGTGTTGAGCATCTGCATACTGCCGGACTCGATTTTGGACATATCCAGCACGTCGTTCACCAGCGAGAGCAGGTGGGACGCCGCACCGCGCATCTTGGCTATGCAGTCCTTGACACGTGCTTTATCGTCAAAATTTTCCTCGGCAATGTCCAGCATACCCATAATGCCGTTGATGGGTGTGCGGATATCGTGGGACATATTCGACAAAAATTCCGTCTTGGCAGCACTGGCTTCCTCAGCCTTGTGCAGGGCCTTCTCGGCCTCGGCGCGGAAACGGCGGCTGCGCAACACCAGCCTGATGCAGACGATTGCGGCGACAACGCACAGGTAGGTCAGCACAATGACCGGCGGATACTGGTACGCCAAGCGCACCAGCGAGAATTTCTGCGTGCCCAGGTTGATATATTTGTTGGTGATGGAGACGACCTCGGCGCGGGTCAGGCTGTTTACGCTCTTGTTCAGCACACTGCGCAGCAGCACGTCGTAATCGCGGTTGACGCCGATGCAAAAACTGCGCCGCTCGTCGCTGAGCATCGACCGCAGCTCGTTCTTTTTGTCGTCAAAGATGGTCCGCTCGGCCTGGTAGGTGTACGTGTAGTAGGCGTCAATTTCGCCGCTGTGCAGCGCCGCCAGGCAGTCATCGAAGGAGTCCATGTACTCGACAGTGGCGCAGTCGTCCAGGCCGGGCAGCTCCAGCACGTCGGTGTTGAAGTTGTAGGCCACGGCCACCCTGCGCAGGTCGCCGTCGTGGCTGCGCAGCAACACCCAGGAAAACTCCGCCGAGAGGTAGCTGTCCGTCAGTTTGTAGCCGCAATCCTCGGCGGTGGAAAAATCGCTGGCCAAATCAATGACAAAATCCGCCGCGCGGTCATTGAGAATCTGCTTGTACTCGGTGCGGTCAGCCGGTGTCAAGAACTTGTAGTGCAGCCGGGCGCGGCCCGCCACGAGCTTAAAGAGGTCTACCATGATGCCGGTCAGCTTGCCGTCCTTGTCCAGATAGGAGTAGGGGTAGCGGTCCGGGTTGGCCAGCACGGTGAACTCCTTGTCCGCTGCATTGTGGGCCGTGATGTAGTTTTCCTCAGCAGCGGTCAGGTAGAGCTTGTTGCTGGTGTGGATGTTCTTGTTGTACTTGTCAAACAGGGTCGTGCGCCAGGTGGGGTCGTCACGGTCCATACGGATCAACGCGTCGTTGACAAGCCGCAGGGTCGAAGCATCGCCTTTGCGCACGGCAATGTAGACGTCCTCATTGTCAAAGGTGTCGATGACCCATTCGTTGGAGGTCTGGCGCATCCGGTTGGAGACTGCCGCCGTAATGGTGCCGCTGCGCAGTGCGGCGGAAAGTTCCTCATCGGTGTCAAAATAGACCGGCGTGTAGGTAAAGCCGTTTTTCTCAGCGTAGGCCTTGAAACTCTCGTTGCGGCCGTTGCCGCTGCGGCTCATACCGACGACCATGCCGTCAAACGTATCATAGTTGCCCGCCACGATGCTGCGGTTGCCAGCCTTGACGGTCAGCATTGTGGCAACATTGGAGATCGGCTCGTTGGAGAAGTCGAAGCGCTCGGCGCGCTCGTCGGTCTTGCGCAGCGTGGGCAGCAGGTCAATCTCGCCGCGCTCCAGCATATCGGCGGCCTCGTTGGCATCACAGTCGTAAGCCAGATACTCAAACTGTACATTCTCATGCTGGGCAATGCGCTGCAGTACCTCGTAGGAATAGCCGCTGCGGTGGCCGTCCTCGTCCATGACATGGTAGCCCGTGTAGGTGTAAAAGCCTACGCGCAGGGTGCGCCGGGGCGTGTCATCGCTGCCAACAGCATACTGGTAAGCAGCAGGCAGCAGACCGTGCGCCGCAGAGTGGGGAGGTTCTCCTTTTTATTATACATGGCAGGGGCACTCCGGTTTCCTGTGCAGCGGCAGAGACGCCGCACATAGTATTCTGCAGGGCCGACCTGCAAGGGGGGCTTTACAGTTCGCGGATTGCCGCCAGCACTTCCTCGTGGGCAGCAAGGACGGGCGGCCAAAGGCTCTCATCTTCCAGCGGCTTGGGGCCGCGCACGGCGTCGCACAGGGCCGCGGCAGCCTTGTACAGGCGGTCCATCCCTAAGTTCTGGGCCACGCCCTTCAGTGTGTGGCTGGCGCGGAAAGCCAGCTCCCAATCCTGGGCGGCCAGCGCGTCCTTCAGCTGGGCAAAGCTGGGGTCGCCGGGGTATTTCATGATAAACTTCTTCACAAGGGCCTCGCTGGGCAGACGGCTCAGGGTGGCATTGTAATCGCCGCCGACGCGGGCATAAAATTCCTGTAACGTCATATCATTTCTGCCTTTCTCATTTTCACTTTTATTCTTCAGCGGTAAATTCCGCAGTGACACAGGCGTTGCGCTGCCCCTTGTTACACGGGGTTGGCCTGGCCCACCGCGCCGATGTAAAGGGGCGGTATCTCATCGCTCCACAGGGCGCAGAGCGACACATGATGCCAGCGCAGCTCGCCGTCAATGGGCAGCAGCATCGAAAGCTCAGCGTGGGGGCGGTTCACTGTCGTGGCCCGCAGCGCGGTACGGATACGATCAATATCCGCGATGGCAAAGCCGGATCGATCGGCTTCGTCCGGCAGATGCAGCTCTTCCGGCACCTGCATATGCTCCACCGCCCAGGGTGAGAACCGCACCAGGCCGGTGGCCTCGCTGTAATCAAACTGCACACAGCGGGCGTTTTCGGCAAAGAAATTCGCCTTGGTGCGCAGCACGGACAGCGTGCGCAGGATGTGATCCTGCCCGGGCAGCGATTTCTCGTGCAGCAGCACCTCCGAGATATGCTGTGCCTCGGCCAGGTAGTTGCGGCGGTTTCCGCCGGAGGATGCCAGGCTCAGCTCGGCGTGCAGCCGCGCACCCGCATCCGTCAGGCATTCCAGCAGCAGCGGGTTGAACTGCCCGCACTCGCCGTTCAAAATCATCTCCATGGCCTTGTCATGGCTAAAGGCTTTTTTGTAGCAGCGCTCGCTCGTCAGGGCGTCGTAGACGTCGGCCATTGCCACGACCTGCGCGGCAATGGGAATATCCTCACCCTTCAGGCCGTCAGGGTAGCCGCGGCCGTCCCAGCGCTCGTGATGCCAGCGGCAGATGGCGTAGGCTGTCTTGACCAGCGGCGACTCCTGCTGGAAGGGGAGTTTGTCGAGAATTTCCGCACCGGTGGTGGTGTGGGCCTTCATCGTGTCAAACTCTTCCTTCGTCAGTTTGCCGGGCTTGTTCAGAATCGACGCAGGGATGTTGATCTTGCCGATGTCGTGCAGCGCCGACGCTGTGCTGATCAGCGAGATATCGGCGGCGTTCAGATTGTATTTGTCGTTTTTCCGGACCAGCGTGCGCAGCAGGATGTCGGTCGCCGTCTGGATGTGCAGCACGTGCAGGCCGCTCTCACCGTTGCGGAACTCGACGATATGGCTCAGGATGTTGATCATCGTCGAGCTGCTCTTTTCTTTTTCGTAGACCTGCTCGGCCACCAGCCGCACCAGGCGCTTCTGCTTGGCGTAGAGCATCAGGGTGTTGATGACGCGGCGGCGCACGATGGCCATATCAAACGGGCGGCTGATGTAGTCAGTCGCGCCCAGATCGTAGGCACGCTCCACATAGCTGGATGCGTTCTCGGCCGAGATCATAATGACCGGGATATCGTCGATCCAGTGATATTTATTCATCATGGCCAACACATCAAAGCCGTCCATTTCGGGCATCATGATATCCAGCAGCAGCAGGTCAATGTCGACGTTGGTCTGCATGATGGACACCGCCTGGCGGCCGTTCTCGGCTTCAAGGATTTCGTAACCGTCGCCCAGCATCTCCGTCAGGATAGCGCGGTTCATTGCGGAATCGTCCGCTATCAGGATCTTTTCTTTTTCGCTCATGGTCCCTTTACCTATACATAAGACCGGAGAAAACGCCCGAAAAAGCGCATTCTCCCATACGTTAACTATTATAATATAACACGAATGCCAAAAGCAACAGATTCGTGCAAAATCGTCGAAAAAGACGGTGCAAAATGAAAGGCTTTGCCAAAAAGATTGTAGGGGCCGGGCATACCCGGCCCCTGCATTCTCTACCCCACCAAAAAAGCAGATGCCCCACCCAAAGTGAAACATCTGCTCATTCCGTAATTATTTTTCTTTTTTGAGTACCGCAAAAATCATGCTCACGGCGGCGGCCGCCAAGGCCAGGTAGAGCACCAGACAAAACGCCTGGTACCATGTCGGCACAAAATACTGCCACACGGCGGGCAGCGTGTCGGCGGCGTTTAAGGTGATATCACGCACCGCCAGCGTCACGGTCTTGTTTTCCTCGGGGCTGCAGGGGTCCAGCCGCAGCGCGGCCAGGCTGGTGCGGGGCAGCGTGTAGATGTACCGTCCCTCGCCCACGCTCTGGGGAAACACCCGGCGGTCGGCAGAGTAATCTTCGCCGACTTTTGTGGTGTAGTACAGGCACATTTCCCGCGCTTCGCCGTCAAATTGCGCGGTGTAGCTGATGGTGCGCACCACGCGGCCATCGACATTTTCCAAAATCATCTGCGGGTCGCCGTCCACGGTGGTCAGCGTGCCGTCCTCATTTTGGGTCAGCCCCACCAGCTGCCAGTCGGTCACGGCCATCGTTTCCTCGGCCAGGCGGCCCTGGGCCTTCGCCAGCGCATCGCTGCCAAAGTGAGCCGCGCCCAGCACCAGCCAGGCGGCCAGCGCCAGCAGGTACGCGGTGATGGGCAGTGCCCCGCGCCGCGCAAACCAGTTTTTCATCGCTTTCACGGGGCGCTCACCTCCATCTGCATTGGGGCAAAGCCCGCATCGGTCACGCGGTAGAGCAGTGTCTCGCCGCTCTGGGCCGCCGCCAGCTTGTCGGTGAACAGGTCGGCGTAGCTTTGCACAAAAATATCATCCAGCGTCTGGATATACAGCACCGTGCAGCCGTTGCCGCGCACGATGGCATCCAGTTCATCTGCCGTAAAAGCGTGATAATAGGTTGCTTTTACGCCTTCGTCGGGCTTGAGTTCGGGCAGACCCAGCTCGCCGCCGCCGCCGATCATCTTTGTCTCGCCGGTGTCGGGGTCCGTGGTCACGGTGCCGGAATAGTCCACCAAAATCGGGTAGAAGTCGAACACGGCGCTGAACCAACCCTCGCCGTTGTCGCCCTGCCCGACATAAAAGACGCGGTCATCGGGGGCCAGGTAGCTGCACACCAGCTCGGCCTCGGCGCGCTCGGCGCGGCGGTCGGTGAACTCGCTGTCCGCAAAGCCCAGCACACTCAGCTGCGGCAAAATCAGTTGGCTCTGGCGGAACAGCATCCCGCAGGCCAGCACCAGCACAAACAACTCAAAGGCAGCGTGCGGCTGGCGGCGGGTCGCAGCAAAAACCGCTGTCGGGCCGTCGGCCCCGCCCTCGACGGTGATCTGCGGCAGCAGCGCCACCGACAGGCAGGCCAGCGCAAGGATGATCAAAAACCAGCCGATGTAATAGCTGTAAATGTAGCGGTTGTAGTCGGTCAGCTGCTCGGCCTGAAAGGTCTTGAAGATAAAGCCGTAGCTCAGTGCCAGCATCAGGTTGTAGCCCAAAAAGCAGACGCCGGACAGCACGCCGATGACCGCGATACGCGCCTTGAGCCGCCGCGACGCTGCCGCCAGAATCGCCACAACAAACACGATGGCAATCAGCGCGACCACATTGCGGCCCTGCCCGATCATGCTCAACTTGCCGTCGCTGGTCCAGAACTGGTGGCCCATGTCGGCCATCGCAGTGCGGAACTGGGCCTCGCGCTCGGCGTAAAAGCCTTCGACGGACTGCCCCAGCAGGATCTTGATGCCGTTGACCACGACGGCGGACAGCGGGGCGCTCGTCTCGCCGACACCGGAATCACTGGCGCTGCGGCTGACCAGCCAGCCCACATAGCGCACATTCCACAGATAGTAAATTGCCATCGGTGCGGCAAAACAGGCCAGGCTGAACCCGGTGCGGGGGAGCAGACCGGCCTTGAAATCGCCGTCGTCGGCAAACAGCCACTCGTCCACAGCCACCAGCCCCGCTGCCACCAGCGCCAATACAAACGTATTGGCCTTGATGTTGGCAGACAGCGCCAGAATCGGCAGCACGGCCCATTTGGGGGCCGAAGTTTGGCGCAGCGCCAGCCACGCGGCCACGGCCCCGCCGAACACAAGGCCCGCGGGCACATCGCCGTAGCTGGTCATGTAGGTGGTGGTCAGGTAGATAGTGTGGTTGTAGTTCGTGAAGAAGAACGGCACGCACCACAGCGCGGCGGCCATCGGCACGGCCACACGCCATTTGCTGCGCGGGATAGCCCCGACAACGGCGGCAAATACAGAAAAATACAAAATGTCATAACCGACGTAAATTTTCCAATCTGCATAATCGCCCAAAAACTGGAAGAAATACGCCAGCAGCGGCAGGCCGGGGTTCTGGGTCGCGGCCCAGGGGGTGCCCAATTCTGCCGTGGCGTACAGGTCGTTGTTGACCTTCGTGATTTTGACCGCGGTGGCCCAAAGGCTCAGCTCGTCAAAATCAGTGGCCATCGGCTGGCGCACAAAAAAGTAGACGGTGAACGCCAGCGCCATGCCCCAGAACAGCACACTGCCCGGGGTGAACAGCTTTTGCGACGCTCCGGCGTGGTTTTTACGGGTGGCCAGCACCCACACGCCGCCCGCCAGGCAGAGCGCATACACCGCCCAGGTGATGGGGTAGAGCACCCCCGCCATGGCGGCCAGCGTCAGCACCGCCACGATGAGGGACAGTGCCGTCAGCGGTGCCACCGACGCCGGGACGCGGCATTTCAGCGTAAGTACCGTGCAGCCGCAAAACAGCGCCGCCACGGCAGCCAGTACGCAGAGCAGTTCCATAGGACAGACTCCTTCATATGGGATGATGGTAGGGGCGTCGAGAACGCCGCCCCCCTACAAGTGTGCAGGGATGCAGGGGCCGCATATGTGCGGCCCGCAGCTTTCCCCCAAAAGCGATTTTGCCTTTTGGCTGAGGGCCGGGCATACCCGGCCCCTACGGTGTGCTTTATTTTTTCCTTATAAAAAGGGAAACGAAAGCGGCGGCGATACATGGCCCAAACATCAGCACCAGCCACCAACCGGCGGTGGGGATAAACCGGGTGTACCACGCCCGGGCAGGGTTCAGTTCAATGCCGGTAAACAGCGTCGGCACGCCGCCCACACTGTCCGGGTCGATGCGCAGCCCCGTTACCCACCTGCCGCCCAGATCAAACGTATACACGCCGGGGGCGGTCACAGTGGCGTAGACTTTCTGCGCCTCGGTGTAGTCAGTCTGGCCTGGTTTCAGGTAATACAGCGCCACGCCGCCCGGGGGCAGCCGGTGCGCTGCGTCCAGCACCACTGTCTCGATGTATCCCTGCCCCTGCCAGTAAATGTGCGGGTCACTGTCGGTGGAAAGATACCACGCCGGGTCATCATCCGGCGGCGTCCACCACTCGTTGGAGGAGTAGGGCGCGAAGCTCTCGGTCACAAGGTCAGCGGCGTCCACATGGGTCTGGGGCATTTTGCCCTGCATTTTGTAGTTCAGCATCACGCCGCAGCCGACGAGACACCGCACCACCCAGAACACCGCCGCCAGCAGATAAGCCAGCACCAGCAGCTGCCGTGCCTTAAAAAGCGGTTTTTTCATTTACGCCACCCCGCTTTCTGCCACAGCCGCCAGCGTGAACGGCACATCGGCGTCCGCGCCCTCAAAATGGTAGAGCGTCGCGGGCATATCGTTGGTCAGGCCGCCCTCAAACAGGGGGCTGAACTCCCGCTGCAAATAGTCGTCGGCGCGGTCGATTAAGATATAATCGCAGTCCTTCTCGGCCATGTAGGCAACCAGCGTGTCTGGCACGCAGACGGCCTTGTAGTCGTACAGTGTCCAGTTTTCGCTCTCCACCAGGTTCATAAAATCGCTGTCCCAGCGGTCCTGCGTCTCGCCCAGGCGGCCATAGAAGCCGCCAAAGCCGTTCACGACCTGGGCGGTCAGCTCATAGCGGTAGTAGTACCACCGCGTGGCGTCGTCGCCCTGGCTGATGACCAGCACGCGGTCGGGCCAGTTGAGCACGGCATTCATCGTGTCAGCGCGGTTTTGCACGTCGGCGCGCAGGGTATACAGGCTGTTGGCCCCGGTCCAGAACCCGGCCGCAGGGATGCCGCGCCAGCAGAACACGGCCATGATGACCGCCGCCGCACCGCCCAGCGCCAGCTGGCCCAGCCGCTCCTTTGCGCTGCGGGCCAACAGGCAGAGCATTGCCAGCATCCACGCCTGGTAGTAAGGGGCCAGGTAGCGGTCGTAGTCCTTCAGCGCCAGGCCCTCAATATCGGAAAAGTTGTAGTTGTAGAGAATCAAGTGGAACAGATACAGCGCCGCAAAGCAGAACGCAAACCCCAGGTGCGCCGCAAGCACGCGGCGGCGGGCGGGGCCTTTCTCGGCGGCCAGCCAGGCGGCTGCGGCCACCATCGTGATAGCCGCCACGGCAATGACGCCGCCGCCCAAAAGGCAGATGCGCCGGGTGAAGAACGCGCTGCCCATGGCGGCCATGATCTGGGCAAACTTTTCGGTGCGGCCGATGCCCAGCAGCTGCTTGACGCCGCCCACGAGGACCGCGCCGTAGCTCAGCCCCTCACTGCCGACGCTGGCGGCGGTGTCCGCCGTCGGGGTGACGGCTGCCGTATAGCGGCCCCAGCTTAAAAACGCCGCCAGCACAACAACGGCCAGCGCACCGGCCTGAAGCAGGGCTTTCGGGAAGGCTTTTTTGATGGGCGCATCCGCCGCAAACAGCAGGTCAAGGCCAATCAAAAACGCCGCGATCAGGCCGTAGGCAAAGCAGATGTCTTTGGTCAGGGTCAGCACGGCCAGCGGCAGCGCGCCCAGCACCAGCGCCGCCAC
>ERZ780167.3981-NODE-3981-length-10037-cov-4.953817_pt1 | contig 10037 bp, 6 predicted proteins | sample MGYA00510982_ERZ780167 | MGnify/ENA primary metagenome ERZ780167 (study PRJEB29588, sample SAMEA2146107) | human gut metagenome | biome: human gut; feature: human-associated habitat; material: faeces | place: Denmark | collected 2008/2010 ... | reverse complement strand
GTGACCACCGGCACCGGTGCCTTTATGAAGACCGTGGACCAGAGCATTGAGCTGGCTGAGCTGATGGTTGCCATCGGCACCCACCATGGCCGCCGGGTGGCCGCCATGATCACCGACATGGACACCCCGCTGGGCCACAACATCGGCAACAGCCTTGAGGTCATGGAGAGCATGGACGTGCTCAAGGGCAAGGGCCCTGCCGACCTGACCGAGGTCTGCCTGCAGCTGGCCGCCAATATGCTGGTGCTGGCAGGCAAGGGCACCCCGGCGGAGTGCCGTGCCATGGCACAGGCTGTGATTGCGGACGGCTCTGCCTTTGCCAAGTGCAAGGAGATGTTTGCGGCCCAGGGCGGCGACACCCGTGTGCTGGACGATTACAGCCTGTTTGAACAGCCTGCAGCCAGCTTTGAGCTGCTGGCCGAGCAGGATGGCTACATCGTGGCCAACGATGCCGAGAAGATCGGCTCTGCCAGTGTGCTGCTGGGCGCTGGCCGCCAGAAGAAGGGAGACCCGCTGGACTTTGCGGCCGGCATCACCCTGCACAAAAAGCGCGGCGACTATGTGCACAAGGGCGAAAGCCTGGCCACCTTCTACGGTGCGGCAGATAAGTTTGAAGCCGCTGCTGCGGAGTACCGCAGCGGTCTGGTCTATGGTGCGGAAAAGCCCGAGGAGGCCCCGCTGGTCTACGCCCTGGTCACCAAGGACGGCGTGGAGCGCTACTGAGAAAGCATCCTTCCCGCAAGGCGGGAGGGACGGAAAGGACATTTTCTATGAAGATCATTCTGGTGGGCTGCGGCAAGGTCGGCACAGCGCTGGCACGTCAGCTCAGCGAGGAAGGCCACAATGTCACGGTCATCGATACCAACAAGGCCCGTGTGGAGCATATCAGCGAATCCTATGACGTGATGGGCATTACCGGCAACGGCTCCTCCATCGCAACGCTGTCCGAGGCGGGGATCGAGGAGGCGGACGTGTTCATTGCAGTCACCGGCTCGGACGAGCTGAACCTGCTCTGCTGCATGTTTGCCAAAAAGGCGGGCCATTGCCACGCCATTGCCCGTGTGCGCAACCCCTCCTACAGCCATGAGCTGGACTTCATCAAAAAGCAGATCGGCATTTCGGCCATCATCAACCCGGAGATGGCGGCGGCGCGGGAGATCTCCCACCTGCTGCGCTTCCCCGGTGCCAGCAAGATCGATACCTTTGCGGAAGGCCGGGTGCGGCTGATCAAGTTTACTCTGACCGAGGCACAGGCACTGGACGGCGTGGCCATCCGGGAGATCCCCACCCGGCTTAAGAGCGATATCCTGGTCTGCGCTGTGGAGCGCGACGGCGGGGTCATCATCCCCAACGGTAACTTTGTGCTCCAGACCGGCGATCAGGTCACCTTTCTTGCAACGCAGGAAAAGGCCCACGAGTTCTTCCAGCGCATCCATCTGGCCGTGCGCCCGGTGCGCAATGCCCTCATCGTGGGCGGCGGTGCCATTGCCTTCTACCTGAGCCAGGAGCTGCTGGAAAACCATGTCCGGGTGCGGATCGTGGAGCGGGACCCTGCCCGCTGCGATGTGCTGGCCCAGGCCCTGCCCGAGGCACAGATCCTGTGTGAGGACGGCTCCAACCGCGAGTTCCTGCTCTCCGAGGGCCTGACCTCCACCGAGGCCTTTGTGGCCCTGACCAACATCGACGAGGAAAATGTTCTGCTGACCCTGTTTGCCAAGAAGCATTCCAACGGCAAGCTGGTCACCAAGATCAACCGCCTGGAATTTGACGATATCCTGGCCGGGCTTGATCTGGGCAGCATCGTCTACCCCAAGTACATGACCTGCGATTACATCGTGCAGTATGTGCGCGCTTTGCAGAACGAGGCAGGCAGCAACATCAAGACCCTGTATCGCATTCTGGACGACCGCGTGGAGGCGCTGGAATTCACGGTCCATGAGAAGAGCCGCGCCACCGGTGTGCCCCTGAGCCAGCTCCACCTGAAAAAGAACCTGCTGCTCTGCTGCATCACCCGCGGCAACGAGATCAAGATCCCGCGCGGCGGCGATGAGATCCAGGTGGGCGACAGCGTCATCGTGGTCACGCTGGAGCACGGCCTGCATGACCTGCGGGACATCGTGGAAGATTAACGGAGGCGCGGCATGAATTATGCGATCGTTCTGCGGCTGCTGAGCTATATCCTCTATTGCGAAGCCGCGCTGCTCCTGCTGCCTGCCATGGCCAGCCTGATCTACGGTGAATGGATGGTGCTGGGCGTGTTCCTGCTCACGGCAGCACTTTCTGCTGTGGCGGGCGCTCTGCTCCACCGCATCAAGCCCAAGAGCCAGATCTTCTATATGCGGGAGGGCTTTGCCACCACGGCGCTCTGCTGGCTGCTCATCAGTGTGGTGGGCGCGGTGCCCTTTGTGCTCACAGGCAGCATTCCCAACCCGGTGGATGCCATGTTTGAGACCGTTTCCGGCTTCACCACCACCGGTGCCAGCATCCTGCCCGCCGTGGAGGACCTGCCCAGGGGCATCCTGTTCTGGCGCAGCTTCACCCACTGGATCGGCGGCATGGGCGTTCTGGTGTTCCTGCTTTCCCTGCTGCCCCTGACCGGCGGCTCCCATGTCAACCTGATGAAAGCCGAAAGCCCCGGCCCCCAGGTGGATAAGCTGGTGCCCAAGGTGCAGTCCACGGCAAAGATCCTCTATGGCATTTATTTTGGCCTGACTGTCATCGAGTTCGTGTTCCTGTTGTTCGGCGGGATGCCGGTGTTTGAAGCTCTGCTTACCTCCTTTGGCACAGCGGGCACCGGCGGCTTCGGCTTCCGCAATGACAGCTTTGCCAGCATGTCGCCCTATGTCCAGTGGGTCGTGACCATCTTTATGATCCTGTTTGGCGTGAACTTCAACGCCTATTTCCTGCTGCTGATGCGCCGCTTCCGCCGCGCTGCCGCCAGCGAGGAGGTGCGCGCCTACTTTGTGATCATCGGTGTGGCTGTGGTCATCATCACGGCCAACATTTACAGCATGTACAACGGCTTGGGCGAGGCCCTGCGCCACGCCGCCTTCCAGGTGGGCTCCATCATTACCACCACAGGTTTTTCCAGCTGCGATTTTGACCTGTGGCCCACCCTCTCCAAGGAGATCCTTGTCATGCTGATGTTTGTGGGTGCCTGCGCAGGCAGCACCGGCGGCGGCATGAAGGTCAGCCGCCTCCTGCTGATGGGCAAGACTGTGTGCAAGGAGCTCAAGCAGGCCCTTCACCCGCAGGTGGTGGCCCCCGTCCGGATGGACGGCAAGGTGGTCAACCATGAAACCATCCGCGCCACCAATGTCTATGTGGCGGCCTACATCTTCATCTTTGCGGCATCCTTCTTCCTCATCAGTCTGGATGGCTTTGACATGGTGACCAATTTCACCGCCATTGCCGCCACGTTGAACAACATCGGCCCGGGCCTTGCCCAGGTGGGCCCCATGATGAACTTTGGCAGCTACTCCAACCCCGCCAAGCTGGTTATGATCTTTGACATGCTGGCGGGCCGTCTGGAGATCTTCCCCATGCTGGTGTTCTTTATGCCGGACACCTGGCGGCGGTTCTGAGCAAAATAACAAAGCGGATGCGCTCCCACCGGAACGCATCCGCTTTTTGCTGTATCAGGATTCCTGCGGCTTTTTCCCCAAGAGCGCCACGCCGCTCAGCACGATGACCCCGCCCAGCAGGGCAAGGCCTGCACCGGCCTGCCCGAAGGCATCGCCGACGGCACCCACCAGAGGACTTGCGGGGATCATCAGCAGGCTGTAGGCCATGCCGTCCACGCTGATGAGGGTGGCCCGCTGGTCACTGGGGATGGCATCGTTCAGCTTCTGGCTCTCGTGGAGCAGATAGACCTCCAACACACCCTGCACCAGCATCATGCCCAGGATGCCGCCCCAGGCAGGCGCAGTACCCACCAGCAGAGTGCCCACACCGCAGAGCAGGGCACAGGCTGTGTAGAGCCGCCGCATGGAGCGGCATCTCACCCGGCGGCCGATCTCGGTACCCGCCACGCAGGCCAGACCGCCCAGCAGCAGGGGAAGGAAGAGCAGCTCCGTGGGCCAGCCCAGCTCAACGAGCCGCTGCTGCAAAAACATCTTGGTCAGGTAGCTGGGTACGCTGATGAGGGCGCTGGATGCGATAAGCTTCACCGCCATTGGGCAGGTGCGCAGGACATGCAGGCTGTCCCGCACCAGCTGGCGGAACTGTTCGGGCAGAGCGCGCAGCGGGTGCTTTTCCCGGCTGGCCTGCGACTCAGTGACGATGGGCTCCGCAAGCAGCATATTGGCAAGGGCGGAAGCACCCTCAAAGGCGGCGTTCAGCAGATAAAAGCCCGCGTAGCCGAGAAACTGGTTCAGGATGCTGGCCATGGAGCCTATGGCGTTGGCCAGCATGGAGATCTGGGAGCCGTTGGCGGAGACCTGAATGTATTCTTCTTCGCAGCCCTCTTGCTTCAGGCTGTCGTAGAGCAGCGCCGTGGAGGTGCCGGAGAACATGGTCATGGCCAGCGCGTTCAGCCCCATGGCAAAGCAGATGGTGAACAGGTCTGACGCAAAGGCCATCAGCAGGCTTTGCAGGACCATGCACACGCCGCCGGACACGAGGGTCTTTTTCCGGCCCAGCAGGTCTGCCGCCATGCCGCTGGGCACCTCACACAGCAGGCTGACAACATGGAACACGCTTTCGGCCAGGCCGATCTCCCACAGGGAGAAGCCCCGGGCCGCCAGCAGCGCCACCCATACCGCATCCGTGATGCGCAGGCCGGAGAAGAAATCGGCAGTGTAAATGCAGGCAAGCTGTTTTTTCAAATTGAGTTTACGTTTATGGTTCATGGGGAACACCCTTTCTATTTGTCGTTGTGAAATTTCAAAATAGAAAGTGTACCCTTGCAAACGAAAGTTTGCTGTGACGAAACCCCTCCGTCGATGCTGACGCATTGCCACCTCCCCTAATAGTGGAGGCCTTGGCAATCCGTGCAGAATTTCCGGTTTCGCCAGAGGCTCCCCTACTAGGGGAGCTGACGAGCGAAGCGAGTCTGAGGGGTTCAGGCAAAACAAAAGCGCCCCACAGCAAAGCTGCGCAGCGCTGAAAATCATGCTCCACGTCTTGCTGAAAGGTTTCCTCGATTTAGCTCCCCTACTAGAGGAGCTGGCTGCGCCAAAGCGCAGACTGAGAGGTTTTGTTTCCAATAAAAGGGTACACTTCGAGCCGGAACGTATTAAATCTGACCTTTTTTGAAAAAGATGCAGCCATTCCAACCCATCTGGGTGTACCCTCCTTTCAGTAAAACGTTACGCTTACAATACCATACTTTCGGCCAAAACACAAGCAAAACCGTAAAATTCAGGGAAAAAGTGCCGCCCCGGCTTGCAAACAGGCCCAAAGTGTGGTAAGATGATATCCGGTTATGAAACCTGAATATCTTGAAACGCAGCGACGGAGAGAGTACGCATGCAGTTCCACAGCAAAGAGAGAAGCTTCACCGGCTGAAAGGGCTTCCACGTGGGTGTGTGCCGAAGTTCGCTCCTGAGCGGCCTGCCCGAACGGCTTCTATTAGGGCAGGACGGCGCGCCCCGTTACGGCGTTTGAGAGCCGCCCTTGTTTGTGCAGGGCGGAAACCGGGTGGTACCGCGGAGCATTGGATTTGCAAAGGCTTCGTCCCTTTTGTCCGGCCAGAAATGGCCCGGCAGGGGACGGGGCCTTTTTTGCTGCCCCGCTTTGAAAACACGAACTGAGAAGGAGAGAATTTCCATGCAAGCAATGATCGACGAGCTGGCCAAACAGGCCGCAGAGAGCCTCGGTCAGGTCTCTTCCAAGGAGACGCTGGCCTCGTTCTGGCAGGAATATCTGAGCAAAAACGGCAAGATCCCCGCGCTGATGAAGAATCTGCGCTCTGTCGCACCCGAAGAGCGCCCCGCCATGGGCAAGATCATCAACGAGCTCAAGCAGAAGGTGCAGGCAGACTATGATGCCGCCGCTGCCAAGGTGAAGGAGGCCGAGCTGGCCGCCCGCAACACCGCTGAGACCGTGGACATCACCCTGCCCGCCAAGACCCGCACGGTGGGTGGTCTGCACCCCCTGACGCTGGTCACCAACCAGATCATCGACGTGTTCTCTGGCATGGGCTTTGCCGTGGCCGACGCACCTGAGATCGAGGATGACGACCACAACTTCACCCGCCTGAACGTGCCTAAGGATCACCCCGCCCGCGACATGCAGGATACCTTCTACCTGTCCGACGAGTTCCTGCTCCGCACCCAGACCTCCGGCGGCCAGATCCGCACCATGGACAGCCAGAAGCCGCCCATCAAGGTGCTGATCCCCGGTCGTGTGTTCCGTTCCGATTCCGATGCCACCCACAGCCCCATGTTCCACCAGATGGAAGGCCTGGTCGTGGATAAGGGCATTACCCTGGGCGACCTGCAGGGCGCGCTGAACACCTTTGTGCAGAAGCTGTTCGGCAAGGACACCCGCACCCGCCTGCGTCCCTCTTACTTCCCCTTCACCGAGCCCAGTGTGGAGGTCGATGTCAGCTGCTTTGAGTGCGGCGGCAAGGGCTGCCCCCTGTGCAAGCACACCGGCTGGATCGAAGTTCTGGGCGGCGGTGTTGTCAACCGCAAGGTGCTGGAGAACTGCAACATTGACCCGGATGAATATTCCGGCTTCGCCTTCGGCATTGGCATCGAGCGCATCGCCATGCTGAAGTACGGCATCAACAACATCGGCCTGATGTTCGAGAACAACCTGCAGTTCCTCAAGCAGTTCCATGAATAAGAGGGGAGAGAACAGACAATGAAAGTACCTTTCAGTTGGTTAAAAGAATTCGTTGATATCGACGTTACCGCTCAGGAGCTGGAGGAGAAGCTGTTCTCCTGCGGCTTTGAGGTGGAAGAGCTGATCCCGCTGGATGCAGGCATCAGCAAGGTGGTCGTTGGCAAGATCGTGGAGATGGAAAAGCAGGAGGGCACCCACCTGACCAAGTGTGTGGTGGACTGCGGTGACTACGGCCACGATATCCGCATCAGCACCGGTGCTGCCAACATGAAGCTGGGCGACTGCGTGCCCGCTGCGCTGGATGGCTCCACCCTGCCCGGCGGCATCAAGATCAAGGCCCGCAAGATGCAGGGCGTGGAGTCCAACGGTATGCTCTGCTCCGGCGAGGAGCTGGGCCTGAACGACGACCTGTTCCCGGGTTCTGAGGTCTATGGCCTGCTCATCCTGCCCGAGGATTCCGTTCCCGGCACCGACATTGCACCTGTTGTCGGTCTGGATGACTATATCTTCGATATTTCCATCACCGCAAACCGCCCCGACTGCCAGTCTGTGCTGGGCATTGCCCGCGAGGTCGCTGCCATTCTGGGCAAGCCCCTGCACATGCCCGCCATGGATTACAAGGCTGTCTGCGAGCCGGATGCTCCCATCACCGTCCAGGTGGAGGCCCCTGACCTGTGCCCCCGCTATATGGCGCATTACGTCCGCAACATCCGCATGGGCGAATCTCCCCGCTGGATGAAGCGCCATCTGGCCCTGTGCGGCCTGCGCTCCATCAGCAATGTGGTGGATATCACCAACCACACCCTGCTGGAAATGGGCCAGCCCATGCACGCCTTTGACCTGAACAAGGTCGCCGGCCGCACCATTGATGTGCGCCGTGCCCACGAGGGCGAGAAGATCGTGACCCTCGATGAAAAGGAGTTCACCCTGAACCCCAACAATCTGGTCATCTGCGATGCCGAGAAGCCTGTGGCTCTGGCCGGCATCATGGGCGGTGCCAACTCCGGCATGGATGAGAACACCACCAGCCTGCTGTTCGAGTGCGCTACCTTTGCCCGTGACTGCGTCCGCAAGACCAGCCGTGCCCTGGGCCAGAACAGTGATTCCTCTGCCCGCTATGAAAAGGGTGTGGACCGCAATTCTCCCGAGCTGGGCCTGGCCCGTGCCCTGCACCTGATCCAGGAGCTGGACTGCGGCGATATTACCACCCTCGAGTATGACCTGACCGATGGCCGCCCGCTGGAGCGCAAGCACATCGTGACCACCCCTGCCAAGATCTGCGGTGTGCTGGGCATCACTGTGCCCGAGCAGACCATGATCGATATCCTGCAGCGCCTGGAGTTCACTGTGGATGTGCAGGCTGACGGCAGCTGGGATGTGTCTGCTCCTCTCTACCGTGAGGATGTGGAGAGCTTCCCCGATCTGGCGGAGGAGGTCATCCGTGAGTACGGCTATGACCACATCAACCCCACCTTCCTGAACACTGCCTCTGTCACCAACGGCGGCCTGAACTATGCGCAGAAGCAGCAGCTCAAGACCAAGCGTCTGCTGGCTGCGCAGGGCTTCTATGAGGCATCCACCCTGGCCTTCTACTCCACCGCAGAGTTCGATATGCTGCACCTCCCGGCAGAGGATGAGGCCCGCAAGGCTATCCGCATCCTGAACCCCATCAGCGAGAACCTGTCCATCATGCGCACCCTGCTGACCCCGTCCATGCTGAATGTCATCGTGGACAACCTCAAGAAGGGCAATGCCGAGGGCCGCCTGTTCGAGATGGCTCCCGTCTACCTGGCCAAGGAGCTGCCCATCAGCGAGCATCCCCATGAGCGTCAGACCCTCTGCATTGGTGCCTTTGGCCCCGAGGAGGACTTCTTCACCGTCAAGGGTGCAATGGAGGCGCTGGCCGCAGGCTTTGACCTGACCTTCACTTATGAGCGCGAGACCACCCCGTGGCTCCACCCCGGCATCAGCGCCGCTGTCTACTGCAACGGCAAGCGTCTGGGCGTGTTCGGTAAGCTCTCCAATGAGATCAACGGTGAGCTGGAGATCGCAAAAGACCAGAAGGACAGCCAGAACATCTATCTGGGTGAGCTGGACTATGAGGCTCTGATGTCCTGTGTGGACGGTGAGCTGCGCTATAAGCCGCTGAGCCCCTACGCTGCCGTCAAGCGTGACCTGGCCCTTGTCTGCGAGGAAAAGGTCACCTGCGGCGAGATCGAGGACACCATCAAGAAGGCAAGCTCCCTCATCACCGAGGTCAAGCTGTTCGATATCTACCGCGGCGCAAACCTGGGCGAGGGCAAGAAGAGCATGGCCTTCTCCCTGACCCTGTCTGACCCCAGCGCGGAGATCTCCGCTGATCAGGTCGAGCGCACCGTCAAGAAGGTGCTGGGCAACCTGAAGTTCAAGCTGGGCATTGAGATCCGGTAAACGGTGATCTATACACAGCACTATGAGTCTCCTCTGGGCGGCATCCTGCTGGCCGCTGACGACATCGGCCTGACCGGCCTCTGGTTTGAGGGGCAGAAATACTTTGCCCGCACCCTGGATGCGGTGCATCAGGAGCAGGAGACCGCTGTGCTCTCCAAGGCCAGCCGCTGGCTGGATGTTTATTTCGGCGGGCAGGAGCCGGACTTTACTCCGCCGCTCCATCCCGCTGGCTCTGCCTTTCAGCAGGAGGTGTGGGCGCTGCTGCGCCGCATCCCCTGCGGCCAGACCACGACCTATGGGGCACTGGCAAAGCAGCTTGCCGCAGAGCGTGGCCTTTCCCGGATGTCTGCGCAGGCTGTGGGCGGGGCTGTCGGACACAATGTGATCTCTATCATCATTCCCTGCCACCGCGTTGTCGGAACAAACGGCAGTCTGACCGGATATGCAGGCGGCATCGAGAAAAAAGCCGCGCTGCTGAGACTGGAAATGAAAATGACGCGGTAAGAAATACGGCAAACGAAAAAATCCGAACCTTTTCCCGATGGGAAGAGGTTCGGATTTTTCTTGTGTGGTGGAGGCGATGGGAGTCGAACCCATGTCCGAAAAGAGTTCAGCGTAGGTGTCTCCGGGTGCAGGCGATCAACAACATTCCCTCCGCGTCACGCCGGTCGCCAGGCTAACGCATTGGTAGCTTCATGAGTTCCTGCCGGTCCGCAAAGCTTAAGTCCGTTCAGGTGCTGTGTCTAAAGGACGCCCCGGCCCCACACGACACAAGAGTGGGCGGAACGCGCAGCACTCAGGCTGCGAGCAACTGA
>ERZ780167.3975-NODE-3975-length-10048-cov-4.029421_pt1 | contig 10048 bp, 6 predicted proteins | sample MGYA00510982_ERZ780167 | MGnify/ENA primary metagenome ERZ780167 (study PRJEB29588, sample SAMEA2146107) | human gut metagenome | biome: human gut; feature: human-associated habitat; material: faeces | place: Denmark | collected 2008/2010 ... | reverse complement strand
TACAGAAGGAGGGTGCACCATAAATGACCATAGTCAATTATGACACACCCCCCTTTTTGCGTTATGAAGTACGACGACACTTCGTCATTCAGGTTCTCTAAGCAGTAAACTCTGTTTACTTTGCCATTTTGACAGAGCGCGTGCCTTTTTCGGTTGAAACGGTAACGATGTAGGTACCCGAAGGCAGATTGTCCAACGCCTTGTCAAGGGCTGCGCCTGTCAGAGTACGTACGTGGCGACCACTGAGGTCGGTCACGGTGAAGTGGGCATCGGCATCAATCACGAGCGACTCAACACCTTGGGTTACTGAGGCAAAAAGGAAAATGTACTTGTCGGCTGCACCGCGCGAACTGAGTTTCACGTAGGCTTCGTAATTACCCATTTTTCCGCTGAAACGCACATTGAACACACCGCCGGTGGGTTCCAAAAGCTGGGCTGAGAGTTCAAACTTATCTTTGTTGGCTCCTCCTAATGCCAGTTTGATGGGTTCGTTCAAGTTGCTGCCTTCCACTTCGATGGGGGCCGACTGCACAACAGCGTTCTCCTTGTTGCCGGGCATATCCACCGTAAGCTGCGAGGTTGAAATCAAGGGCACATCGGTGCGACCGTAAGTCACATCGTCCACGTAGTAAATGGCTGAATGGCTACTACCGCGCATGCTCTTGAAGCGGAAGCCCATAAAGAACACATCCTCGATGTTTTGGTTCGCCAAGTCGACGTGGAACTCTTGCCACTCATCGTTCAAATCCTTCATGGCGGGCATCAGCACTTCGTTCAGCGGTTCCACCATCATTTGGTCGCCATCGAGGTAAATGTAGCAAAGCTCCAGTTTGTCGGTCATATTGTCCGTCAGGTTGTTGCCCATGACGCGGAACGTAAAGAGTTTCGAAGCCGACTCTTTATAATTCAATGGCGGAGTGACCAAAAGCATTTCGCAAGGCAATTCTTCGGTCGCTTTGCTGTCGTAAGCCGTTACCTTTGCCACTTTCTCGCCTCGGTTCTCAGTTTCGTAGTCGGGGAAGGTGTAGCCCCACCATGCCCGGGTACCGGTTTGAGCCAAGTTCTTCCAACCTTCCATTTTCAGCGGTTTATTGTGTTCGCCCGCATCGAACGTTTCGTTCAGCAGCAGTTGCGGATTGTCGGTCGAAAGGGGCAAAGCATCGCCTTCAACTTCGGGAGCCACGGGTTCGTCGGTAGCCGTACCGATCAGATGTATTTCAATGGGTTCAACAAACTCGTTCTGAATGGTAATGGTAGCTGCATACTCGCCGACGGCTTTGGGTCGGAAAGTTACCGTAAGGTTTTGTTCACCCTGCGTCATGAGCATGGTGGTGTTGGTGGTAAATCCCTGTCCCGGTGTGATAGACACTTTCACATAGTCGGGCATACCCACGGGCGTCACCTTAACGGTTTGCTGCACGCTTTCGCCCACCTTTACGGCAAAGGGTTCGAGCGTTTGAGGATTTACTTGTACAGCAGGCGGATTCTTCGGGTCAATAGCCATGCCGCTGATGCTGATTTTTGCGTAAGGATCCTCGCCCACCATAAAGAAGAGGTTGCCCTTGTGTTTACCGATGGCTTTGGCTTCGTAGTAAATGGTAATGTCCTTTTCATACGTTCCCTTGGGCAGTGTGGTTACGTTGGTGGTGAAAATGCCTTCGACTGCTCCCGAGGGCACAATGCTCACCTCTTGGGGCATGGCCACGGCTTTCACATGAACGGTACCGATTTCTACCTTTTCGCCCACTCTTCCGCGTGCTTCAGGGAAGGAGGCAATGTCCACTTCAATTGAAGGTTCGGCCACTGCAGAAATCTGCAAATCGCCTGCGCCGCGCGGTGCCAGAATCGGTCCGCTCGTCACAGCCTTCGACGTCATCAGTCCGACGAGTGTCAAGGGCGTGGTGGGAATGTCCGTACCGATTAAGTCAGTTCCTTTCAGCACACGCATTTTACCCGTTTGTCCTTCGGCATCGGTAAAGGTGGGCTGTGGCATACCTTCGGTAAACTGCGTGGTACCTTCGGGCACACTGAGGGTTACGTCGGGCACGCTTACCAGCCTGCTGTAATAGGTGGCTGGCGAAGCCTTAATTTGCGCAATGGTGGCCTCAACGGGCTGCACCACATTGCCTTGGCTCACCACTTGTGCATCAGGGGCAAAGGGGTAAATGGTGTTGGCACCAAAGGCTGCGGTCACACCCACCGTGAAGCGGGTGAGGCGGTCGCCGACAGCGTAGGTAGTTTCGCCCAACACTCCCCACTCGTCTTTAAACTGCACGCCGCCTTCGGCATCTACCAAATAGTAAACGGCGGGTTGCACGCTGCGGTCAACGTATGCCACCACGGCTTCGCCCGTGTACAGGTAGGTTTCGTAATGATCGGGATTTTTACTTTGAAAGTCTTTCAGCGAGACCACTTCCACCACTTGGTCTTCGGGGTTTTCGTCAGTCACTGCCTCAACTGTGGCTTTGCGGCTTTCAAGGGTCAACGCATGAGCAATCGGTGTATGGCCTGCCAAACAGCAAGCTGCGGTTAACGCAATACCGATTTTCGAGAAAAAGTAGTTCTTATTTTTCATAAGCACGTGCTTTTAGTATGTATAAATGTATGAGATGTATGTTCGCTTCGAACACTGTGGCGGCAAATTTACGAGCATCTATTCATATTTGCAACTTTTCCATCTATTTTTTGAGCATTATTTCATATTATGCAAACTAAGCCATACATTTAGTCAATACAAAGCATTGTAAAAGTACATTAGCTGCATGATTTGTTTTTCATCTAAAATTACGCTAGAATCTGCTAAATAGCTTAAAATGAGCTATTTATGAGTCTTTCACCTCAATAGAGGTAATGATTTGGCAACAGTCCCAATTTCTGCAATATGCATACATTTGCTGTCAAACAACTCTTCTCCGCTGCAAAGGTTCAATAACTACATGAAATAACAATCGTTATATTGGAATAATTTACATAAACAGCTTGATTTATAATGATTATCGCAAAATTTGATGTATATTTACAGCAAAATTCGATGGATTTATGAAATTAAACAAGATAAAAGACGTCTTAGATAGCAAGGGTATTTCACAAACCTGGCTGGCAAAACAATTAGGCAAGAGCTTTAGCACGGTTAATTGCTATGCTCGGAATAAATATCAACCCGATTTAGAAACACTTCTTGAAATCTCAAAGATTTTAGAAGTTGACCTCAAGGATTTGATTACGAACGAGAACGAAAGAGTGTAATGAACTCGTAGTTTCCTGTCTTAGTAAATATGTTGTAGAACTTCTGATAATAAAATATTAGTTGAATATGGGCATAAGCAAAGATTTAACAGAAGAGGATGTCAAGTTCCGCTATATCAACGAAGCCATTACAAGCAAAGGATGGTCAAAGGATAGCATTTTTATGGAACAGAAGGTTAAATTTACTGACGGTAAAATTAGTCTTCATGGCAATCTTGTGCATAGAGAGAAACCTAAGTTTGCCGACTATGTGCTTTATGCAAACAAGGCTACACCCTTAGCCATTGTAGAGGCAAAGGATGCTAATCATTCTGTTTCTCATGGATTGCAACAAGCTATGACTTATGCCCAAATGCTTGATGTTAAGTTTGCATATAGTTCTAACGGGGAGGGCTTTGCCGAACATGACTTCTTAACAGGGAAAGAACGCACTTTTGCTATGGATGAGTTTCCGACAAAAGAAGAACTTATCGAAAGATATAAAAGCGAGGCTAACGGTGGCAATGGACTTAATGAGCAAGAATTGGCTGTCATTAAGCAACCGTTCTGCACTGGTCAGAATATATTTCCTCCACGATATTATCAGCGCAATGCCGTAAATCGTACTGTCAATGCTATAGCAAAAGGGCAAAATCGTGTCCTTCTTGTCATGGCAACTGGTACAGGCAAGACCTACACTGCTTTTCAGATTGTATGGCGTTTGCTTCATAGTGAATTGAAAAAGAAAGTGTTATATCTTGCTGACCGCAACATATTGGTTGACCAATCCATACAACAGGACTTCAAGCCGCTAAACAAGGTAACACACAAGATTGACTACTCCAAAGATAAGAATCACTTGGAGGAATTGAAATCTTATCAAGTGTTTTTTGCGCTATACCAGCAGTTGATTGGACAGAATGATGCCAAAAATTATCAAGAGCTGTTCCCTAATCCCGACTACTTCGACCTTGTCATCGTTGATGAGTGTCATAGAGGTAGCGCAAAGGATGATAGCAACTGGCGAAACATCTTGGAATATTTTTCTTCAGCTACTCATATCGGTATGACTGCTACGCCAAAGGAAACGAAGTATCAGTCAAGTATTGGCTACTTTGGCGAGCCTATATATACATACAGCCTTAAAAACGGAATTGAGGATGGTTTCCTTGCTCCTTTCAAGGTAATCAACATCACAACCAACATTGGCGATGAGTGGAGACCCAGAAAGGGACAAAAAGATATATACGGCAACGAGATAGAAGACCGTATTTATAACAACAGCGACTATGACTATAACATTGTTATAGAAGACCGTATAAGGGAAGTTGCGCAAGAGATAACCAACTATCTGAAAAGTACAGATCGCATGGCTAAGACCATAGTGTTCTGTGCTGATGAAACTCATGCGGAACGTATGCGTATGGCTTTGGCTAATGCCAATGCTGATATGTGCAAGAAAAATCCTGACTATGTGGTTCGTATAACTGGTAGTGACGAATACGGAAAAGGCAAGTTGGATTATTTCATTTCTGTTGCAGAGAAATACCCTGTCATAGCGACAACAAGTAAGTTGCTTTCAACTGGTGTTGATTGCAAAATGACAAAACTGATTGTGCTTGACCAACAAATCGGCTCTATGACAGAGTTCAAACAGATAATTGGTCGTGGCACTCGTCTTCGTGAGAAAGAAGGAAAGACATACTTCACAGTAATGGACTTCCGCAACGTGACACGATTGTTTGCTGACCCAGATTGGGACGGACCGATTGAGATAGACCCGAACTATCCGCCCAAGCAGAAAGAGCCTAAGCCGTATGTACTTCCTGAAGACGACGGGCCTAAAGGCGTGAAAGAACCCGATCCTGAACCACGACCGAAGCCGATTGTTGCCAAGGATGGTTGTCAAGTGATGGTCATTAACAAGGTCGTTTCTGTCTATGACACAAATGGTAAGTTACTTCGCACGGAAAGCATTACCGACTATACAAAGAAAAGTATCATAGACACATACGCTACGATTGATACATTCACTTCCAAGTGGCAAGAAACCAAGAAAAAGTCTGATATTGCTGAAATGCTTAAAGACAGTGGTATTGATCTTGCTGCATTGAAGCATGACCAAGATATGGATGATGTTGATGATTTCGATTTTATCTGCCATATAGCCTACGGCAAGAAAACACTTACACGACATGAACGTGCCGAACAAGTGAAGAAACGAGACATATTCAGCAAGTATGGTGAACAGGCACGACTTGTGCTTGAAGCCTTGTTGGATAAGTACACCAAGGAAGGTGTGTCAGAATTGGAAAGTCTTACTGTGCTTGAAAATGACCCATTCCGCAAATTGGGTTCAAAGGCAAACATCGTGAAGTTCTTTGGTGGCAAGCAAGGCTATCTTGATGCCGTAAAGGAACTGGAACAATACATATATAATATAGCATAAAATAAAAACAAAATATGAGTTTATCAAATTTCGTAAAACGAGTTCGCAATATAATGCGCAATGATGCCGGTATCAACGGTGATGCGCAACGCATAGAACAAATGGCGTGGATGCTGTTCCTGAAAGTCTATGACGAGAAAGAGAATGATTGGGAGTTGGACGATGATGATTACAAGTCTATTATTCCAGAAGAATGCCGTTGGCGTAACTGGGCGCATGACGATGGAAGCGGTTATGCCTTGACTGGTGATGAGCTGCTTTCGTTTGTCAACAACACATTGTTTGTGGAACTCAAAAACATAGAGATAACACCAACTACCCCTATCCGTCAGGCGATTGTAAAGACCACATTTGAGGATGCCAACCAATATATGAAAGATGGAGTTCAACTTCGTCAAGTGCTGAATGTGATTGACGGTTTGAACCTTGGTGACTATGAGGAAAGTCATGCTTTCGGTGAGATATACGAGACAATCCTCAAAGAAATGCAGGCGGCAGGTTCCTCTGGTGAGTTCTACACCCCAAGAGCCTTGACCGAATTTATGGCAGAGATAGTCAATCCCCAGATTGGTAAGAAAATGGCAGACTTCGCTTGTGGTACAGGAGGTTTCATCACAAGTTGGTTGGGTGAATTGGACAAGAAGGTAAAGACTGCTGAAGACCGCAAAGAGTACAATCAGTCTGTATTTGGCATAGAAAAGAAACAATTCCCGTATATGCTATGTGTGACAAACCTGTTGCTACATGGTATTGACACGCCATTGGTATATCACGACAACTCGCTTACAAAAGATGTACTCAACTATACAGACGAGGACAAGTTTGATGTTGTGTTGATGAACCCACCATACGGTGGAAACGAGAAGTCGGATGTCAAGTCACATTTCCCTTCTGATATGCGCAGTAGCGAGACTGCTGACTTGTTCATGGTTCTCATCATGTACCGACTGAAGAGGAATGGTCGTGCAGCGGTCATTGTCCCAGACGGTTTCCTGTTTGGAGCGGACAACACAAAGATAGCCATCAAGACCAAGCTGCTCAGAGATTTCAACTTGCACACCATTATCCGTTTGCCTGGCAGTATCTTTGCACCTTACACTTCGATAGCCACGAACATTTTGTTCTTCGACAACACCAGTGCAGAGAATGCTCCAGAAGGCTTCTCAACGAAGGACACATGGTTCTATCGTTTGGATATGCCAGAGGGGTACAAGCATTTCTCCAAGACAAAGTCCATGAAGTCGGAACATTGCAACCCAATCCGTGAGTGGTGGAACGACCGTAAGGAGATTATTATTGCTGATGGTGACGAGAAATCTCGTTGCTATTCGGTTGAAGACCTTATCGCCACCGATTGCAACTTCGACTTGTGCAAGTTCCCGAAAGAGGATGAAGAAATCTTGCCTCCTGCCGAACTGCTTGCCGACTATTTCAAGAAGCGCAAAGCTCTTGATCATGAAATTGATAAGACATTGGCGGAGATACAGCGTATCTTGGGAATAAATGTGAATGTGGACGAATTGTAAAATGTGGGACGGTGTTCCACAAATTATGAAAAGGTGAGACGCTGTCTCACTAATTCAGAAAAGGATTGGATAATATGGAAAAATCTGCATTAACAAACATAACAGAAAAGCTGACTCAATCAGAGAAAAACTTCGTTTCTGACTTGAAGCATTTAGCCGGTGAAGCACGTCGGCAAGCCTATCGCAGTGCAGACCATCTATTGGTGGTTCGCAACTGGCTTATCGGTTGGTGTATCGTGACACAGGAACAAAATGGAAAGGAACGTGCGAAATATGGCAAACATGTCATAAAATTGGCTTCCCAAACCCTAACTGAAGAATACGGCAGGGGATTCGGACTGACAAGCATAAAGAACATGCGCTCTTTTTACCTGATGTTCAGCAAATTACAAATTGGTCAAGCAATGCTTGACCAATTCAAACTCACAGACGAACCAATTCGTCAAGCACCGCTTGACGAATCTACGATACCATTCTATCCTAACCTATCATGGCTTCACTATGAACGCTTACTGCGTGTAAAAGATATGGATGCAAGGTTGTGGTATTTGAAGGAGGCGGCTCGTGAGCAATGGGATTACCGTACCTTACAGCGTAATATCTCCTCACAATACTATTATCGTTTGTTGCAAACCCCTGAGCATCTGCGCAAAGAGGTAAGTGACGAGATGCGTTCGCTGACTTCAGATTTCGAAAAAGACAAACTCTCTTATCTCAAGAATCCTGTGATAGCAGAGTTCTTAGGATTACCACAGAACCCTGCCTATAGTGAATCGAAACTGGAAACTGCCATTATCAACCATCTGCAGACTTTCATCATGGAGTTGGGCAAAGGCTATGCGTTTGTGGCTCGCCAACAGCATATCAAGACGGACATGGGCGATTTCTATATCGACCTTGTGTTTTACAACATCATCCTAAAGTCCTATCTCATTATTGATTTAAAGACTACGCAGATAACTCATCAGGATGTGGGACAGATGGATATGTACGTCAGAATGTATGACGAGTTGAAGAAAGAGGAAGGCAATAATCCTACTATCGGTTTGGTTCTGTGTTCTGACACTAGCAAAGACCTTGCACGTTATTCCATATTGAAGGACAGCAAGCAGCTCTTTGCCGCAAAGTATCTTACTTATCTTCCTACAGAAGAAGAGTTGAGCCGAGAAATCCGTGAGCAGAAAGAGTTTTTTGAATTACAAAAGGGAAAAGAGGCAGAAGATGAAGATTAAAAATAGTATATAATTCGCCAACAAGTTGTTGGCGAATTGATACTTTACGATAAAAAATTACAATGAACGGAAAACAATTAAAGAACAGCATATTACAATGGGCGATACAGGGAAAACTTGTACCGCAAGACCCCAATGACGAACCAGCAAGAGTTTTGCTTGATAAGATTCGTCAAGAGAAAGAACGCTTGATCAAGGAAAAGAAAATCAAGCGTGACAAGAACGCATCCATTATCTACCGTGGTGAGGACAATTCCTATTATGAGAAGATACTTGCTACTGGGGAGGTGAAATGCATTGACGAGGAGATACCGTTTGAGATTCCACTGGGATGGGAATGGTGCAGAATAGTATCATTAGCTGATGTTGTAAGAGGTGGCTCACCTCGTCCTGCAGGCAGTCCTATATTTTATGATGGTTCAATTCCTTTTCTAAAGGTTGCAGATTTGACTAGAGAATCATCTATTTATGTGAAGAGTTTTTCTTCAACAATAAAAGAAGCAGGACTAAGTAAAACTCGTTTGGTCGAAGCAGGAACCCTTTTATTGACTAATAGTGGTGCTACATTGGGCGTGCCCAAAATATGTACATTTGAAACGACATTTAATGACGGTGTTGCAGCTTTCTTGTCTTTGGATGAAAGATTGAAACTTTATGTATATTGGTTTTTCTGCTATATGACGGATTTGTACAGAAACATCAACCAAGGTACAGCTCAACCAAATCTCAACACAGACATAATAAAAATGACTCTTGTTCCTATTCCTCCATATAAAGAGCAAATTCGAATCGTAGAGGAATTAGGAAATATCTCACCTATAATAAAGCATTATGAGAAAGCGCAAGATGAACTTGACGAACTAAATGAAAGTATTCCCAAACTTATAAAACAGTCAATCTTGCAAGAAGCTATTCGAGGTAAACTCGTGCCGCAACTTGCCGAAGAAGGTACAGCACAAGAACTGCTTGAACAGATAAAGGAAGAGAAACAAAAACTCGTCAAAGAGGGCAAGCTAAAGAAGTCTGCCCTCAACGATTCTGTTATCTTCCGTGGTGACGATAACAAGTATTATGAGCAGATAGGGAGCGAAATAACTGAGATTGACCTTCCTTTTGAGTTTCCAAGTTCTTGGTCTATTGCTCGATTAAATGCAGTTTGCCAACTTACAGACGGCTTGAAAACCACTGGCAAGCAGTGCTTGTTAGATGCTAAATACTTACGTGGTAAAAGTTCTGAAACTATTGTAGAACATGGTAAATTTGTATATAAAGGTGATAATATAATGCTTGTGGACGGTGAAAACTCTGGTGAAGTTTTCATCGTTCCACAAGACGGTTATATGGGTAGTACTTTCAAGCAATTATGGATAAGTTCCTCTATGTACGAACCTTATATTTTGGCTTTCATACAGTTCTACAAAGAAACTTTGCGCAATTCTAAGAAAGGTGCAGCAATACCACACCTCAACAAAGAACTTTTCTATGGTCTTATAATAGGTATTCCACCATTACAAGAACAAAGAAGAGTTGTGCAAAAGATAGAGCAATCATCGAAGTTGCTTAAATAGTCGTCCCTTAAAAAGCCCATTTTTGCGAGATATTGTTCAAGTACAGTA
>ERZ780167.3970-NODE-3970-length-10059-cov-2.478109_pt1 | contig 10059 bp, 10 predicted proteins | sample MGYA00510982_ERZ780167 | MGnify/ENA primary metagenome ERZ780167 (study PRJEB29588, sample SAMEA2146107) | human gut metagenome | biome: human gut; feature: human-associated habitat; material: faeces | place: Denmark | collected 2008/2010 ... | reverse complement strand
CGGCCGCCGTACCACGGTTTTGTTTACTGCGCAGCAGATCTTTTCTTCTCCGCGATCACGCCCTCGGCCTCCGGCGGCCAGCCCGTCGCGGCCTACTGTATGTATACCGATGGCATCCCGATGGAGGTCTCCTCGGTCGCCCTGCTTCTGAACCTGATTCTCTACAAGGCAGCGCTGTTTCTCGTCACGATCGTCTGTATCGCGCTGCGGCCTGCCGTCTTTGCGGAGTATCACACCGCCTCGCTGGTGCTTCTGCTTCTGGGCGCGGTCATACAAGGTGCGCTGGCCCTACTGCTGATTTTGCTGTTGTTCCGGCCGAAGCTGGTACATTCCATCTGCAATTGGAGCATTTCCTTCCTTTCCAAGCTGCACCTGCTGCGCAAGGCAGAGGAAAAGCGGGCGAAGCTCGCCAACTGGATCGACAGCTACGGTATCTGCGCCGCTTCCGTCCGCGGAAATACCGGGATGCTCGTGCGCACATTCCTGCTGAATCTGGGGCAGCGCATCTGTATGCTGATGGTTCCGGTGCTGGTTTTTCTGGCGCTGGGCGGCGCAAAGCGCGACTGGCTGGACATTTTCATCGGTCAGAGCCACGTCTATCTCGGCTCCAATTCCGTTCCCCTGCCCGGTGCGGTCGGCGCGGCCGACTGGCTGTTTGTTGACATCTGCGGCAACTATTTCTCCGATGCCGTCAGCTTCAACCTGCTGTCCAGAGGAATTTCCTTCTACTGCAACGTGGCGATCTGCGGTCTGATGACCTGGCTCTGGCTGCTGCGCCACAAGAAACCGAACAAGGCCGCCGTCTGACGGCGGTGAGATATGAAAGGAGCAAATTCATGAACGAAAGATGGTCTTTGGACGCGCTTTACACCGGCTTTGACAGCCCGGAATTTCAGGCCGACCTGAAAAAGCTGGACGAGCTGTGCGCCCGTTATCAGGAGCTGGCCGCGCACTATGGTGCCGGTGCCCCCGCCGCCGAGATCCGCACGACGCTGGAGCTGGAAGAAGCCCTCGCCGACCTTACCGAGCGGATGTTCCTCTATGCCAGTCTGCGTCAGTCCGCCGACACAAAGGACGCCGAAAGTGCCTCCGTTTCCGGCCGTCTGATGAACAAGCTGGCCTCCATCACCGGCGCGCAGACTGCCTTCCGGCAGTTTGTGGCAAAACAGGAAAATCTGGACGCCCTGATCGACGCCGATCCCCTGCTGACCGATTACCGCTATCTTCTGACCAACATCAAGAAGGACAGCCGCTATCTTCTGAGCCAGCGGGAAGAGGAGATCATGGCGCGCATGAGCCTGTCCGGCGCGGATGCATGGGAGGAGCTTCAGTCCTACCTGACCTCCTCGGTACAGGTGGATTTCCGCGGCGGCCAGACGACACTGTCAGCCATCCGCAATCTCGCCTATGACCCCGACCCCGCGACCCGTAAGGAAGCCTACGAGGCAGAGCTTGCCTGCTATCCGAAGATCGCGGACTCCGTGGCCTACTCGCTCAACTCCATCAAGCTGCAAATGCTCACCGACTGCCATCTGCGCGGCTACGAATCGCCCTTGCAGCGCGCGCTCTACAACGCGCGGATGCAGCGCAAAACGCTCGACGCCATGTTCTCCGCCATCGACGAATATCTGCCCAAGTTCTGGGCCTATCTGCGCGGCAAGGCCAAAGCGCTGGGCCACGAAAACGGGATGCCGTGGTACGATATGTTCGCGCCCATGGGCGAAAACGACAAGAAATACTCGCTGGAAGAGGCGCGCGACGTCATTCTCCGGCTCTTCGGCAGCTTCGACGAGGATCTTCGCGCCATGGGGCAGGAGGCCTTTGACAACGCATGGATCGACTTTTATCCGCGCGAGGGCAAGGTCGGCGGCGCATTCTGCTGCTCCGTCCAGCCCATCCGCCAGAGCCGCATCCTGACAAACTTCGACGGGACCTATTCCGACATCGTCACGCTGGCACACGAGCTGGGCCATGCCTTCCACAACGTGAACCTCTACGATCACCGCCCGCTGAACAAGGAATACTCCATGCCCGTAGCGGAAACGGCCTCCACCTTCAACGAAAACATCGTCAACAACGCCGCCTACGCCGCCGCGCAGACCGACGGTGAGCGTCTGGCGATCCTGGAATCCCAGCTCATGGACGCCTGCCAGATCATCTGCGACATCTACAGCCGCTACCTGTTTGAAACGGCGGTGTTTGAGCGCCGCGAGGAGGAGTTCCTGCCTGCCGACCGCCTGTGCGAGCTGATGCTCGACGCACAGAAGAAAGCCTATGGCGACGGTCTGGATCACAGCGTGCTGCATCCGTATATGTGGCTGTGCAAGAGCCACTACTATTCCGGCTCGCTGAGCTTCTATAACTTCCCCTATGCCTTCGGCGGCCTGTTCGCCCGCGGCCTATACGCCAAGTACCGCGAGGAGGGCGCAGCCTTCGTGCCGAAATACAAGGCGCTGCTGCACGCCACGACGGTCATGAGCGCCGAGGATGCCGCCGCCATCGCCGGCATTGACCTGACCGACCGCGCATTCTGGGAAAGCAGTCTTGCCTCCATCGCCAAGGACATCGACGAATTCCTGCGTCTGGTGGAGAAATAAGAGTGCACGGATAGCCGTCGGCAATGCCGATGGTATGCAGGCCGAGCCCACAGGCTTATCCGCATGTACTTTTCTTACTACAAATAAAAAACAGGCTCATCCGAGCCTGTTTTTATTATTTCAAAGGTTTCTTATACTGATATGCGTCAAAAAGTGGCATTAGATATATTCCACACGCAGCTCGCCGAAGCTGACCTGCGGGTGGAGAACGATCGTCGCCTCCGGCGTTTCCTGCGGCTGGCCGACGGTATGGGCTTCTGCTGCGAAGGTTCCGCCCGACGATTCCATTTCCACGCGGAAGCGACGCGGGATCCGCAGGACCGTTTCGCCGAAGCGGCTTCTCACCGTGATATGGCAATCGGGAGCGACGCTTTCGCAGCCGGAAAAATCAACGCAGTAAGAGCCGAATTTTGTTTCGATCTCACCGCCGCGCAGCTCCGTCAGCTCGACCACGATCGTGTCCTCGCCGAATTCGGACTCCACCTTCACCCAGCCGTCTTCAAAGGAATATTCGCTGTTGCTTTCCGGCGCGTGGATGACCGAGTGCTTTCTCTTCCTGCCGAAGAGTACATCGATCAGCAGGCTCACACCCCAGAGAAGCAGAAAGGCCGGAATGACGACCTTCCAGCCGAGGCTGACCTTCCACAGGCCGAAGCTCGTCACGAGGAAGTACGCGCCTGCCAGCGTGACCGCCAGCGGGAAGAACGACGGATGGTGCACCATCCCGGCGAGGCCGCCGATCAGCAGCGCCGTCGTCCAGAGGACTGTCCACCACGAAACGCCCAGCTCCGGCCGGAGCGCCGACAGCAGGAGCAGTCCGCCGATGCAGAGGATGTACACGGCAAACCAGATGCCCTCCCTCGGCTTCCATTCCATATGGAATTCCTTTCTGCTCTCGCGGGGCGATTGCCCGACCGGCTCCGGGCGATGATCTCCTTGACGATATCCGGATCAGGCGCCTTGCCCAGCAGCTCATCGACGGTGATCCCGAAGATCTCCGCCAGCTGCGGCAGCAGGCTGATGTCCGGGCAGGACAGGTCGTTTTCCCACTTGCTGACGGCCTGCGCACTGACGCCCACGCGGTCGGCAAGCTGTTCCTGCGTCATGCCCAGCCGCTTGCGGTGCTGCATAATGCGTTTTCCCAATGTCATTTCATTCATTTTCTTTTCCCTCCTTCATTCTATCCCTACTATGCCATACTCGGAAGGAAAAGTCTATCATCTGTCCGTTAAGAATTCGGAAAAGGTCAAACAACCCACGGTTGAGCATGTCTCAACCGTGGGTTCAGCGTGTCGAAAAAACCTTTTCGACACGCTGGCAGGCTGCAAAAAGATTTCCGATCAGACCGTGTAGATCGCGCCGAGGAAGAGGAAGCACTGCATCTCGCGGTCGTAGATGCCGCACACAAAGGGACGATCCACGCGGACGGTCTTGTATTCCTGCGGAATGGCAGTGGACTCCGCGACCATCTCCACCGTGGTCGCTGCGGCGGCCTCCGTGCCGGTTTCATTGACCTGCAGAAAGGTCTTGTGCAGCACGCGGCCGATGCGCAGGCGGGTCTCCTTCGCCTCCGGCGACATTACGGAGAAGTCCGCCTTGTTCTTATCGAAAGCATCCGTCATGCCCATGGTCTGGAGCACCGCTCCAAGCTCCGTGGAATATTCCGTCGTAAATTTCGGCATCACGGCGTGAATTCTCTCCTGCGATGCGTTCGCCATCAGGGCCGTCAGCTTCTCGCCGGTGAGGGAGGCGACGTAATCGTCCAGCGACGTACCCTCCTGCGGCAGCAGGACGGCATAGCAGAATCGGCTGTTTTCATAGTCCTTGAGGAAGCCGGCCGTGTTCTCGTCCCGCAGATACCAGTATTCGTCGGAATACATCAGCTCAGCCTGCGTATCGCCGGAAGCGGCGTGGAAAGGCTCCTCTTTGACGTCGGAGGTAATATACTCCTTCCGCCATGTTGCGCTGAACGCCAACGCGTTGACCAGATACATCACCGCATCCGGGTCCATCTCGTCAAGGATCTTTTCGATCTTTCCTCCGGTCTGGTAGTTGACCCAGCTGTTGATCGCATCGCGGGTGGCGGCGTTGAAGGGAGCCGAGTTGACCTCCGCGCCGTAGTAGTCGCGGTCGGTCTGGAGGAAATCCTCGCTGACCGGGTAATCCTCACGCAGCCAGAGGGCGTTGGCCGCGGAGAATTCCTCCGTGCTCTTCTGCCCGCAGGCGAGCAGGTAGGCATTGAGCTGCTGCACGGGCATACCGAGCGTCTGCTCCATCTGCGCCAGCGTCTCCCCGGAAGCGCCGTTGGCCGTCATCGCCAGCGCGAGCTGGACGGAATAGGGCGAGATCACAGTGTTTTCACCCTTTGCGGTATTTTTCAAAAGTGCAGCCGCAAAGGCCGCGCTCGCCGCCGCGAAATCTGCATCAGGCTCCCGCGCCTCGCCATTTCCGGTGAGGACGACGGGGGGATGACCGGCCGGCTCGTCCACCTCGGAGTGCGCGGGCTTGGATGTGCCGATGGACACATCGGGCGCCTTCTTGTCATCCACCTGCGTGGTGGCGCAGGCCGCAAGCTGGAAGCAAAGCGCCGCAAGAAGCAGCGGTGCAAGCCATTTTTTCAGTTTCATAGAGCAGCCCTCCTGTCTTTTTTCTTTTGTTGATAAGACGAAGCCGCAAAAAAAAAGTTCCAAAAGCCAAAGGCTTTTGGAACTTTTTAAATATGGCGCCGTCAGGTGCGCCGCAGGAAAATTTCCCCGCACCTGTGACAGACCACCTTGGTCTGCCCGCCGCTGACCGGCACGGACTGCACCGCGTGGCAGGCCGGGCAGCGGAAATAGCGTTTTTTCCTGCGCCGGTGCAGTCGAAATTTCGTTTTCCGCTCTGCAAGAAACGCGATAAACCGTCGCTTCATGTCTGCCCCTCCGTTTTCTTCCCCGTACCGCGCAGGATCGCCGTGTAGCGGATCAGATACAGCACAAAGGCCAGCGCGATCAGCGCAGAGCAGACAATGGCGTCCACCAGAACAAAGGTCGGATCCGCATCTCGCCAGAGTATCAGGACAAACATGGAAAGGTAGATCACGACCGTGCAGATCTTTCCGTACCAGCCGGCGCTGTAGACGCTGTGCGTGCGGCGCAGGGCGATCAGCGTCAGGATGCCGATGGAGGCCTCCTTGGTGATCAGGATCGCCACCATCCACCAGTATTTCATTGGCATCAGGCACAGCAGCAGTGCGATCTGTGTCAGCTTATCGGCCACCGGGTCGATCGCCTTGCCGAAATCCGACACCACATGGAAGGTACGGGCGATCCAGCCGTCCACCACGTCCGTCGCACCGGAAAGCACCAGCAGGCCGAAAGCCCACCAGTACTGATCCTTAAAATACAGGCAGATGATCACCGGGATCAGAAGGATCCGGAAGAAACTCAGCAGGTTCGGCACCGTCAGGATGCGGTGGGTGTCCGCCTGCTGCGCGTGCTCAATTCTCGCTTTTTCTTTCTCGCTCATCCGAGTTTTCCTCCTCCTGCACGGTCGGGACAAACATCTCCGCGACCTTTGATCTATGCTTGCTCTTCTGATGGAAGAAGCCGATCACGCTGAACACCAGCGCGCCGATTAGGTTGACGATCAGATCGCCCATGGTGTCAATCAGGCCGATGTCCAGATAACCGCCGAGGCCGAGGCTCTCGCCATTGACCACGACGTCGTTGATCCCGGAGATCGTGATGGGAATGTTGCTGTTGGTCGGGTCCAGCGAAACGGAGGTGATCGTGTGAATGATCGTATCCTTCTGCATATCCTTCATGAACAGGCAATCCACGGAGAATTCAAAGATCTCCCACAGCGCGCCGATCGTCATGGAGAAGCAGAACGCCACCAGCGCAAGGAAGATAGGCGACAGCTCGAACTTCGTCCGGCGGTCGCGGTTGAGGATGTCCGCCATGGAATAACCGACCGCCGCATAGATAAAGCCGCTTGTCGTGTGCAGTGCCTTATCCCAGAACGGCACCTTGACATAGAAGCAGGCCAGCTCACCCAGAATCTCCGCCGCAAAGATAAAGAGAATCACCGTAATCTCCAGTCCGGTCGGAAGCTGCATATGCAGCTTTCTGGAAACGATCGCGGGCAAAAACAGCAAAAACAGCGTCAAAAGGCAGGTGAACACGCTCTCAAGCTGTCCCGTAAAAATCGAGCGCACCAGCACAAGCACCACAAGCAGACGCACCACCGTATAGGTGACTACTGTCAGTCTGCTCTTTTTTTCAAGGTAGCTTTTCCAGCGGCCTTTTTTCATCTTTTTCATAGCGCACCTCACTTTACAGGAATATGATACCCGCCGAACATCAACTCAACATCAACTGATTATGAACTTCCGTTAAAAAAGGCAACATTTTCTTTTACAAATCCCCGGCCCATATGCTATACTTATCCCAACGGAGGTGATCTCATGTTCAAAATACTGGTTGCGGAGGACGACGCGGAATTGCAGCAGCTTTTCTGCCGCGTGCTGACGCGCAGCGGCTTTACCGCCGTGGGCGTGCCGGACGGTGCCGCCGCGCTGGAGATTCTGGAAAAGGAATATATCGACCTGATCGTTTCGGACATCATGATGCCGCGCATGGACGGCTACACGCTGGTGCGCAGTCTGCGCGACGCGGGCAACACTATTCCCATCCTGATGATCACCGCCAAGGACAGTTTTCAGGATATGCAGTTCGGCTTCCTTGCGGGCGCGGACGACTATCTGGTCAAGCCCATCAACGTCAACGAGCTGGTTCTGCGAATTCAGGCGCTTCTGCGCCGCGCGCAGATGGTCGCCGACCGCCGCCAGAGCATCGGCTCCACGGTTTTTGAGTTTGACTCCTTCACCGTCCGCACCGGCAGCAGTCAGCTCGTTCTGCCGCAGAAGGAATTCCTGCTTCTTTACAAGCTGGTTTCCTCCCCCGGCCATATCTTCACGCGCCAGCAGCTCATGGACGACATCTGGGGCGTGGATTCCCAGACGGACCCGCGCACGGTGGACGTGCACATCAACCGGCTGCGCGACCACTTCCGCGAGAACCCGGATTTCGAGATCACGACGGTCCGCGGCATCGGATACAAGGCGGTAAAAAAATGAAGCAGAGAAAATACTCCCTGCGTATGCGTACCTATTATATGCTGATCGTCTTTGTGATCGTACTGTTTTCTTTCGCGGCGGTCGCCGGCGCGCTGTTTCTTTTACAGCGCTTCGGCTACATCCACAGGCTGAATTATTCCGCTCTGCTGGGGCTGCTGGTCGCCGCGGCGGTCGCCGGCGGTCTGATGAGCTATTTCATCGGCCGGCGCATCCTCGCGCCCATGGTCAAGCTCAGCAATGCCTCCAAAGAGGTCGCGCGCGGGAATTACACGATCACCGTCGAGGACTCCAGCAAGATGGAGGAGGTGCAGACCACCTTCCGCAATTTCAACGCCATGGTGCGGGAGCTGAACAGCATTGCCACGCTCAGCAATGATTTCATCGCCAACGTTTCCCATGAGTTCAAGACACCGCTGACGGCCATCGAAGGCTATGCCATGCTTTTGCAGGACAGCGCGCTCTCCCCCGCCGAGCGGGAGGAATATCTGAACAAAATTCTCTTCAATACGCACCGGCTTTCCACGCTGGTCGGGAATATTCTGCTGCTTTCCAAGATGGAGAGCAAATCGCTCTCCGAGCAGAGCACCTGCTTCCGTCTGGATGAACAGCTCCGGCAGGCCGTGGTGGCGTTGGAGCCGCAGTGGACGGAGAAGGGCATCAGTTTCGACGCGGTGCTCGACCCCGTGAACGTGACCGGCTGCGAACGGCTTCTCAGTCAGGTCTGGACGAATCTGATCGGGAATGCCATCAAATTCAGTGAAAACGGGCAGGAGATCGCCATCCGTCTGCTGGAGCAGACGGAATGTGTGGTCGTCAGCATTCAAGATCACGGCTGCGGCATGACGCCGGAGATACAGGCACATATTTTTGAGAAGTTCTATCAGGGCGACACCTCGCGCCGCTCCATGGGAAACGGCCTCGGCCTTGCGCTGGTCAAGCGCATCGTGGAGCTTTCCCAGGGTGTGATCGAGGTGGGCAGCGCCCCCGGCGAGGGTTCGACCTTCCGGGTCATCCTCCCCAAGTGATATTTTTCGGAATTAGCACTCTGTTTCGCAGAGTGCTAATTGTTTACAGTTCGTTCATATTGAAAGCATGAATCGTTCATAATCCGGCGGGATAATAAAGCCAGAAAAAAGAAATGAACGACCCACGGGGAACCGTGGGGAGCCTGAATTGGAGGAATTGATTATGTTGAATCTCACACCGTATCGTAAGCACAATAATGAAGCAGCTATGTATAACCCCTTCCGTGAACTGGAAGACTTTGAACGCAGCATCTTCGCACCGGACACGCTGGCATCTTTCCGTACCGATATTGAGGACGAAGGCGACAAGCTGGTGCTGTCGGCCGATCTGCCGGGCTTTGATAAGAAGGACATCCACATCGACGTAGACGATGATACCCTCGTCATCCACGCCGAGCGTCATTCCAACTATGAGAAGCAGGAAAAGAAGGCAGGTTACCTGCGCTGCGAGCGTTCCTATGGCTCCTACGCCAGAAGCTTTGATATCTCCGGCATCGACGCCGCAGGCATCAAGGCCGCATACGCCGACGGCGTCCTGCGCGTTGCCGTGCACGGTGATGTCCGCGCCGTTGAGATACGCGCCGAGCGCGTTGCCGGGGATGCCGTCGATCTCAATGCTCTTGCGGGACATGCCCGCGGCGATGAACCGCTGGCCGAGACACGCGCTCACGCGGCATTTCGCCCCGGCACTGCGAATCGTCTCGTTCAGCTCGGAAAAGGAGAGAGAGCCTGCTTCTATATAATCCATAGTATCACACCTTTCACCGATTTTCCACAATCATTCTCCGGCGTGGGCCACGCCGAGGATTTCGAGTTCCTTCTCCGTAAGGCCGATGCCGCGGAGCATCACGCGGTTGCCGCGCAGCGCCTCGATGGAGTTGATGCCCATGCCGCCCATCATTTCCTTGATCTCACGCTTCCACGCCGTGACGAGATTCACGAGCCGCTCCGCGCCGACGTCGGGATCCAGCCGCTTGACAAGCTCCGGATTCTGCGTGGCGATGCCCCAATTGCACCGTCCCGTGTGGCACGAGCGGCACAGATGGCAGCCGAGCGCGAGCAGCGCGGCGGTGCCGATGTAGCAGGCGTCCGCGCCGAGAGCGATGGCCTTGACAACGTCGGCGGACGAGCGGATGCTGCCGCCCGCGATGAGAGAAACGCTGCTGCGGATGCCCTCGTCGCGCAGGCGCTGATCCACGGCGGCGAGCGCGAGCTCAATGGGAATGCCGACATTGTCACGGATGCGCGTGGGCGCGGCGCCCGTGCCGCCGCGGTAGCCGTCGATGGCGATGATGTCCGCGCCGGTGCGTGCAATGCC
>ERZ780167.3967-NODE-3967-length-10068-cov-3.876261_pt1 | contig 10068 bp, 9 predicted proteins | sample MGYA00510982_ERZ780167 | MGnify/ENA primary metagenome ERZ780167 (study PRJEB29588, sample SAMEA2146107) | human gut metagenome | biome: human gut; feature: human-associated habitat; material: faeces | place: Denmark | collected 2008/2010 ... | reverse complement strand
CGGCACCTCTTTGCGGCGGTAGCCGCGCGGCGTCACCATCGCGCCGCCGATCATTTTCGTCATGGCATTGCCGATGAACACGGTGCTGAACATGTCGATATCCGCATCGCGCAGCGCGCCGAGCGTCATATACTCGCCCGCCTCGCCCTCGCGCCCGATGGAATGCGCCACGCCGCAGGGCCGGTCCTCCGGCAGATACCGCAGCAGGATATCGCACGCCATGCGGAGATTGTCCGGGCGGCCCTTGCTGCGGGGGTTATAAAGCACGATGCCGAGATCCGCCTCGGCGGCGCACGCGAGCCGCTTTTCGATCTTCTCCCACGGCGTCAGCCGGTTGCTCAGACTGATGACGGCAAAGTCGTGCGTGAGCGGCGCGCCGAGCAGCGCTCCGCCGCTGCACGCGGCGGTGAGGCCGGGGATGGCCTCCACCTCCGGCTCCTGCGCCTCGCCGCGCAGCTGATAGACCAGCGCGGCCATGCCGTAGATGCCGCTGTCGCCGGAGCAGACCAGGCAGACGGTCTTCCCTGCCGCGGCCAGCTCGAGCGCCATGCGGCAGCGTTTGGCCTCCTGCGTCATGGGGGTGGCAAGCAGCTCTTTGCCGGGATAGCGGTCCTTGACCAGGTCGACGTAGACCGGGTAGCCCACGATCACGTCGCACGCGGCCAGCGCGCGGTCGGCGCGGATGGTCATATTTTCAAAGTTGCCGGGGCCAATGCCCACGATCTGTACCTTACCCAAAGCGTACCTCCCAAGGTTCCTCGGCGACGGCGACGGTCACGCCGCCCAGCGCCTGTTTTTGCACCAGCAGCCGCCCGCCGCCATAGAGCGCCGCGCGCTCACAGACGTTATCCACGCCCGTGACGGAGGCGACGAAGCGCGAGCCCGTAAAGCTGCCCGGTACGGCGCGCAGCTGCGCCGCGGAATAAAACCGGGCCTGCCAGCCGTTTGCGCGGCAGGCGGCGAGCAGCCCCGGCTCGTCCTGCTTGAGGTCGATCGACGAGACGCCGGAGATGGCGGCCAGGGCCAGCCGGTTCTCCCGGAAGACCTGCCGGACGGCAGCCTCGATGGCCGCCTGCTCGGTCCCGCGGCGGCAGCCGAGGCCGACGCGGAGCTTTCTGGGGATGAGGCGGAGCGTCACGCCGAACGGCGATTCGGTCCGGCAGCCGATGTAGACGCCGAACGGCCCCTCCTCCGCGGCAACCACGCCGCCGGGCAGGGGCGGGCAGACCGGAAACTCGCTGCAAAGCGGCAGATCGTGCTCCAAAATTTCAGCCGCGAAGCGTTTGGCAAGCGCAAAGTCTTCGATCGCGCAGCCGTTCTGCGCGGCCCAGGCATCGACGGCGAATTTTCCGTTCACGTCCGTCGCGGTGGTGATGACGGCCGCCGCGCCGAGGGCGCCGGCCAGACGCGCGGCCAGCGCGTTCGCGCCGCCGATGTGGCCGGAGAGGAGCGGAATGACGAAGCTTGCACGCTCGTCGAGGCACAAAACGGCCGGGTCCGTTTTTTTATCGCGGACGAAGGGCGCGATGCTCCGCACCGCGACGCCGCAGGCGCCGACAAAGATCAGCGCGTCCATATTGGCAAAGGCCTCGCCATAGACGCCCGCGTCCAGCGCGGCAAAGCCCGGCGCTTCGAGCCGGGGCGGCGCATAGCAGCAGCGCTCCGCCTCCGGCAGGGCCCGGCAGACGCGCCCGGCCGTCCGGCAGCCCGCGCGGGTGTAGGCAAAGACGGCGAGCTTCATTGCGTCGCCTCCCGGAATTCGGTCGTGAAGCCCGGGTGGTACAGGAGCGACCGCAGATAGGTGTCTCCCAGACACCCGCCCACGACGATCAAAGACGTCTTGGTCAGGCCGTTTTCCGTCACGGTCCTGTGGAGCGTGCCGACGGTGCAGCGGAAGATCTTCTCCTCCGGCCACGTCGCCTTGTACACGACGGCGGCCGGGGTCTGCGCTTCATAGCCGCCCGCGAGCAGGTCCTCCTGCAGCTTTTCGGTAAGCGAGGTGCTGAGGAAGAGCACCATCGTCGCCCGGTGGGCGGCCAGGGCGCGGATGGACTCGCGCGCCGGGACAGGCGTGCGGCCCGCCGCTCTTGTTATAATAACCGTTTGGCTGACATCCGGCAAGGTGTATTCTGCTTTTAATGCCGCGGCCGCGCCGCAGAAGGCACTCACACCCGGGCAGACGTCATAGGCGATGCCGAGCGCTTCCAGCTCGTCAAACTGCTCACGTACCGCGCCGTAGATGCTGGAGTCGCCGGTGTGCAGGCGGACGGTCGTCTTCCCCGCCGCTTCGGCGGCGCGGATGACGGCGATGACCTCCTCGAGGGTCATTTTCGCGCTGTTATGGATCTCGCAGCCCGGCTTCGTGTAGGACAAAAGCGCCGGGTTCACCAGCGAGCCCGCGTAGATGACCACGTCCGCCTCGCCGAGGAGCCTTGCTCCGCGCACGGTGATGAGATCGGCCGCGCCGCTCCCGGCGCCGACAAAATGTACCATTTCAGTTCTCCTTTATTTTCTCCAACAGAGCCTGCGCCTGTGCGGTCTGGCACAGGCAGCCGTATTCCTTTGAAAAAACGATCGCGCCGGCGGCCATCGGCCCGCATTTGTGCTGCAGCTGGACCTCGATGCGCTCTGCCAGCCGGGAAAGAAGCGGCGCATACAGCCCCTCCTCCCGCAAGATGCGCAGCGCGTCGTCGCACATGACGCAGGACAACAGCTCCTGCGTCTTCTCCTGCCGCAGTCCCAGCGCCGCGGCGTGGGCGGCCAGCAGCTCCATGCGGCAGTCGCCGAAGCGGGAGTGCGTATTCCACATTCCGCCCGCGAGCTTCACGAGCTTGCCGATATGCCCGACGAGCAGCGCACCCCGGAAGCCCAGCTCCCGGCAGCTTTCCAGCGCGTCGCCGATGAAGTTGCTGGTCAGGACGGCCGTCTTCGGGTCGAGGCCGCGGATGTAGTCCGCGCCGTAGTTGCCGGGGGTCAGCAGGATATAGTCGGCCCCGTCCGCCCGCCGCTGGCGCAGCTCGACGCGGATGGTATCGACGAGCGCCTGCTCGCTCATGGGCTCGACGATGCCGGTCGTGCCGAGGATGGAGATGCCGCCGGTGATGCCGAGGCGGGGATTGAAGGTCTTCTGGGCCAGCGCCTCGCCCTCCGGCACGGAAATGACGACCGACAATCCGCCGGGAAACTCGCACAGGCGCATGATCGCCTGCACGTTTTCCTCGATCATGCGGCGGGGGACGGAATTGATGGCCGCCGCGCCCACCGGCTGGTCGAGCCCGCGCTTTGTGACGCGGCCGACGCCCGCGCCGCCGTCGATCGTGACGCCGGGCGCGTCGGTCTTCTGCACGCGGGCGAAGATCAGCGTATCGCGCGTCACGTCGGGGTCGTCGCCGCTGTCCTTGCGGATGGCGCAGGAGACGAAGTCCGCGCCGCGGGCCGTCTGCAAAACCGGCAGCGTCAGGGCGATGCCCTTGGGCGTCAGCAGGTCGACCGTCGGGGCATCCCGGCCGGTCAGCAGCATATAGGCCGCGGCCTTTGCCGCCGCGGCGGCGCAGGAGCCGGTTGTATAGCCGAGACGGAGCTTTTTTCCGTCCTTGACGATGTATTCCTCCATGTTATCGCCGGATCTGGTAGAGCAGGGCGTTGCAGATGGCGGCGGCGACATTGCTGCCGCCCTTGCGCCCGCGGGCAACGATATAGGGCGCGCGGCCGCCCTCGATGATCAGCTCCTTGCTCTCGACCACGTTCACGAAGCCGACCGGCACGCCGATCAGCAGCGCGGGCCGGAGCAGCTCCGCCGCCATGAGCGCGTCGAGCGACACCAGCGCCGTCGGCGCGTTGCCGATGGCGAAGATGCAGGGCTTTTTGAGCTGCGCGGCCTTCTCCATCGAGACCCAGGCGCGGGTCACGCCGCGCAACTTTGCCTCGGCTGCGACGTCGGGGTCGGACATGAAGCAGTGGACCTCGCCGCCGAGGGAGGCGAGGATGGTCTTATTGATCCCGGCCTTCGCCATCTGGGTATCGGTGACGATATCGCAGCCGGACCGCAGGGCTTCGAGCCCTGTCTGCACGGCGTGGGGCGAGAAGACGAGGTTGTCGGCGTAGTCAAAGTCCGCGGTGGTGTGGATGGCGCGCTTGATGACAGGCGCGTTTTCCGGGTCGAGCTTCCGGTCGCCCAGAAGCTCGGTGATGATCTCGAAGCTGCGCGCTTCGATGTCCATGGGTCTGCAGGTCTCAAGCATGGCGGTGCTTCTCCTTTCGACAGGCGGCTAGAAAATTCGCGGCGAAGGCGGGGTTCGCGTAAAAGTGGAAATGCGGGTAGCCCGCATAGAGCGTCCCGGTCGCGTGGACGCAGGGCCAGCGGCGGCCGGAGGGCTTTTCGGCCAGGAAGGCCTCGCCGGGGTCGTCCGCGTCCCAGCGGTGAAATTCGTGCGCGGCGATCGACTCGCCCGCGCGGCAAAGAAGATTGTCCCGCTGCGCGGTCAGCGTCAGGTAGCCGAAGCGCGTGAGCTTCCCGGCGTCAAAACTGCGGCCGGGGATCGCGCCGGCCATCGGATGATCGCCGATGGCGTCCAGCAGGTACATGAACCCGCCGCACTCGGCGATGCAGGGCACGCCTTTCTGCACGGCGGCGCGGACGCTTTCGCGCATGGAGGCGTTTTCGCTCAGCTGCGCGGCGGAAAGCTCCGGATAGCCGCCGCCGAGGTACAGCCCGTGCAGCCCCTCCGGCAGCACCGGGTCCTCCAGCGGGCTGAAAGGCACGAGCTCCGCGCCGAGCGACGATAACAGCGCGAGGCTGTCTTCATAGTAAAAGCAGAACGCCCGGTCGCGCGCCACGCCGATGCGGACGGGCTCGCCCGCTTCCGGCAGCGGCGGCGGGCAGACGGCAAGGGGCGGCGCTTCGTCTGCCAGACGCAGAAGCAGGTCCAGATCGATGCTCGTTTCCGCCTGGGCGGCGAGGCGCTGCAGCTTTTCGCGCAGGTCCGCCACCTCCGCAGCCGTGACGAGGCCGAGATGGCGGCTTTCGAGCGTGCATGCCGGCAGACGCGGCAGATAACCGCAGGCTTTGATGCCGAAACGCGCTTCGAGCTCTTCGGCAAGCGGCGCGTAGCTCATGGCCGTGCAGCCGTTGAGGATGACGCCGCGGATCCCGCTCTGCGGCTGGAACTGCAGAAAGCCCTGCACCGCGGCCAGCACGGACAGCGCCGCGCCGCGCGCGTTCACGACCAATATCGTGGGGCTGGCGGTCTTCTGTGCGGTCTCCCAGGTGCTCGCGCGCGTGGTGGTGAGGCCGAGGCCGTCATAGTAGCCCATGACGCCCTCGATGATGGTGACGGCGCAGCCCGCGGCGTTCTGCGCGAGCAGATACCGGAGCGTCGCCTCGTCAAAGAAAAAAGGGTCGAGATTTGCGCTTTTTGCGCCGATGATGCGGCTGTGGAACATGGGGTCGATGTAATCCGGGCCGCATTTGGCCGCGGCGACGCTCAGCCCCCGGTTTACCAGCGCCTGCAGAACGGCGCAGGTCACGGTCGTCTTCCCGCAGCCGCTGTTCGTCCCGGCGATCACGAGCCGGGGTAGCTTCTGTTCCATGGTCCTCCCTACGGTACGAGATCCAGCGTGGAGAAGCAGGGGTCGTACCGCCCCGGCTCCATGTGGTAGAGCTTTGCGATGTAGTCGCGCGTGAAGATCTCCTCCGGCGGGCCGACGCGGTCGATGTGGTCGCCCGCGACGCACACGACGGTGTCGGACACGCGCCGCGCCAGATCCAGCTCGTGCAGCGACATGAGCACAGCCAGATCCTCCTCGCGCACCATGCGCTTGAGGATGGTCAGCAGCTCCAGCTTATAGCGGATATCGAGATAGCTCGTCGGCTCGTCGAGCACGATGAGCTCCGGCTGCTGGCAGAGCGCGCGGGCGAGCAGGATGCGCTGCCGCTGCCCGTCGCTGACGGCCTGGAAGGGCCGGTCGGCAAAGGCCTCTGCGTCGGTGCGGCGCAGGCTCTCGTCCACGATCTTTCTGTCTTCCGCGGTCAGGATGCCGAGCTTTCCCGTATAGGGGTAGCGGCCGCTGCTGACCACGTCGCGGCAGGTCATGAGCTCCGGGTCCATGCGGGCGGTCATGAGGATGGCCATGCGGCGGGCGATGGCGTTGCGGCTGCACGCGCGCAGCTCCTCGCCGTCCAAATACGCGGCGCCGCCGATGCGCGACAGCTGCCCGGCGATGGTCTTGAGGATGGTCGACTTGCCGGAGCCGTTCGGGCCGATGAGCGTGACGATCCTCCCGCGCTGCACGGCAAGTGAAATTTCGCCGATCAGGGTCCTGCCCTGATAGCCGACGGCAAGGTCTTCTGTCTGCAGATAGGCTTCCATGTTATCCCGCCTTTCTGTGGATCATCATGTAGATGACGATGGGCGCGCCGAACACGGCCGTCACGGAGCTGATGCTGACCTCGGTCGGCGCGAAGGCCGTGCGGGCGATCAGATCGCAGAGCAGGCAGAACGCGCCGCCGCCGAGGAAGGACGCCGGGATGAGGATGAGCGGCTCGGCCGTCCCGAACAGGGATTTCATGAGGTGCGGCACGGCGATGCCGACAAAGGAAATGGGCCCGGCGAACGCCGTCACGCAGGCGGACAGGACGCTCGAGAGCAAGATCAGCGCCGTGCGGAACGCGCGCAGGTGGACGCCCATGTTCTGCGCATACACCTCGCCCAGCTGGTAGGCCCGGATGGGCTTCGAGAGGAAAAAGGCCAGCACCAGCGCCGCGCCGCAGACCAGCACCATGGTCCGCACGTTCTCCCAGCTCATGCCGGAGAACGAGCCGAGCGACCAGTTGTGCAGGTTCACGATGTTGGAATCGTCGGCGAAGGTGACGATGAAATCGGTCAGCGCCGTGCAGATATAGCCGATCATGACGCCGCAGACCACGAGCAGGCTCATGCGCCGGACCTTCCTGGAGATCGCCAGCACGAAGCCCATCGAGAGCATCGCGCCCGCGAACGCCGCCGCGATCAGCACTGCCGACGTGGACACCAGCCCCCGGCTGAGCAGCGCGACCATGGTGACCGACACCGTCAGCTTCGCGCCGGACGAGATGCCGAGGACGAAGGGGCCGGCGATGGGGTTATGAAAAAACGTCTGCAGCAGATACCCCGAGACCGACAAGGCCCCGCCGAGGATCAGCGCCGCCAGCAGCCGCGGCAGGCGGATCTGCAGCAGGATCCTGCGCTGCGAGAGCTCTCCCCCGCCCTGCAGGATCGTCCATATTTCTGACGCGGGGAGCCGGACGCTGCCCGCGAGGATGTTCCAGATCAAAAAAATCAAAAGCAGCAGAAGGAGCAGCAGAAAACCGCCCCATGTCCGTAGTCTCCGGGTCTTTTCCATACTGCTCCTCCTGTATTATGATAGTTTCCGCAGGAACCGCAGATCGCCCGCGTCCTTGTCGTTCAGAACGGCGTGGACGTCGAGGATCAGATCGCCGAGCGCGAGCGATTCCTGATAAAAGTTTTTGGTGATGCACCAGACATTACCGGTCTGCACGGCCCGGAAGTCCGCGAGCAGCGAGCTTTTGGCCAGCAGAGCGTCCAGCGAGTCCAGCTCGCCATCGATGGTGCTGTTGTAGATGAGCACGTCCGCGTCCGCCGCGGCGTCGTAGAACGATTCCATCTGGATGGTCATGGTCGAGAGGGCGTTTTCCTCGCCGCTCTCGTCGAACGAGACGTAGTCGCCGCCCGCCATCCGGATGGCCTTGGCGATATAATCGCCGGATTTGCGCACGTTGACCGCGCCGCTCGTGGTGATGTAGAAGAAGGCGACGGTCTTGCCCGCCGGCTCCTGCGCAAGCACGGGCTGCAGATCCTGCAGCAGCGCGTCATAGGCCGCGCAGGCCGCATCTTCCTTGCCGACCAGCGCGCCGTAGAGCTTCAGCCATTCCATGCGGCCGAGGGGGTCCGATTCGTAGCTCGAGCGCTCGATGAGCACAGGCACGCCGACCGACTCCAGCTGCTCGACGACCTCCGGCGTGTGATAGATCATGGTGTTTTCGATCGCAAGATCGCAGCCTTCTGCCAGGATGGTCTCATAGTCGGGCGCGGAATATTTTCCGGCGTAGACCATGGTCCCGGCCTGCATGGCGGCTTTCGCCTCATCAATATACCAGTCCGATTCCTTCTGGCCGCTGAGCGCAATGCGGTCCACGGCATCAAGCGCCCGGAAAAAGTCCATCGCCGCCGTGGCGACGAGATAGATATGGTCCAGCGGCTGCTGCAGGACGGTCACGTCCTCCGGCACGCCCGCCGGGACCGGCGCACCCTCGGCCACGAGCAGAAACGTCTGATCCTCGCCGATGGTGATGCGCGTATAGTCCTCGCCCGCGTAGGAAACCGTGAACTGCTCGGCGTAGGAGAGGGGCAGCGCGCGGTCAAACGTCAGGCTGTCCCACGTGACTATGGCCGCGGGCTGCTCCGGTGCGGGCTGCTCGGCCGGGGCCTTCTGCGGGGCGGCGCAGCCGCACAGCAGCAAAAGCGCCAGCAGCAGCGCAAGGATCCGCGGCTTCATTCGCCCGCCGCCTGCAGGCTGGCAGACGAGAAGTTCAGGGTGTATTCGATTTCGTGGGGCGTACTCATGGCGGTGGTGTCGCCGATGACGGTCAGGTCGGTGTCAAAGGCCTCGACGGGGATCTCGAACGTCGAGCCGGGCTCCGTCGACAACACGTCATAGCGTTCGCCGTTTACCAGCATATAGTCATACTTGCTGCTGCTCCAGACGATCGCGGCGGTGGCCGCGCCGTCCTGCACGGTCAGGGTGCAGGGCGAAAGGACCTGCGCCTTGCCGGAGCCGCCCGCGAAGGTGAGCTCGGCCGTGTAGACGCCGTCGGCCAGGCCGAGGTCCTGAACGGTCTTCCCGGCTTCCGCAGCGGGAACGGGGTCGGTGACGGAGACCTTATGGTCGTACCAGACGCCCTTCTTGCCGATGAGGGCGACGTCAAACTCCGTATCCAGCGCGGGGACGGGGATGTCGAAGCCGTAGACCTCGTCGGACAGGCCGTCGGAATAGGTGACGGTGTCGGTCGTGGGCTGCAGGAGCTCCGCGCCGTCCTTCTGCGCATCCTCGGCCAGACCATAGAACAGGTTGACGATGCTCTTGGACGCGAGGCTGACGTGGATGGTCATGCTGCCGTCCTTGACGGTCAGCGTGCCCTTGCCCTCGCAGGCCTCGTTCGCGTGGAACATGCTGCTGTCAGTGTTGAATTCAGCGGTATAGACGCCGTCGGGCAGGGCGGGCTTGGCGGGAGCCGGTTCTTCCGCGGGCTCCTCGGCAGGCTCGGCTGCGGAAGCTTCTTCGTCCGCGGGGGCTTCTGCCGGGGCTTCGGCGGCGGGCTGCGCCGGCTCTGCGGCGGCAGGCTCGGCCTCTTTTTGTGCGCAGCCGGTCAGCAGGGCAAACAGCAGCAGCGCAGACAGGGCAAGTGCGATCAGCTTTTTCATTGGGATCTCCTCCATAGAGCGCAGTTCGCTCCGGGGCGGCCGCTGCCGCCCCGGAGCCGGGTGATCAGGATATTTATGCGTTCAGCGCGTCGATCGCAGCCTTGGTGTGGGCAACGTAGAGCGCCTGGACATCGGCGATCTCGCCGAGGCCGTGGATCTGGCAGTCGACGGTGAAACCGGCAGCCTCAAACACGGTCTTCCAGGAATCATCGTCGGAACCGGCCATATCGTTGTTGGCGTGATCGCCGGCAACGACCATCAGCGGGCGCAGGACGACGTTGGTGTAACCGGCAGCCTTGACGGCCTCGATGACAGCCTCGCAGGCGGTCTCTTCCGGCTCGCCCTCGACGGTGCCGATGAAGACGTTCTCATAGCCGAGGTTCTGCATCTGGGTCTGCATCTGGCTGTAGGTGACCTTGGCGACGTGCGCGGTGCCGTGGCCCATGAAGACGAAGGCGGTACCGGCGTCCTTGGCAGCCTCGAGGCTCTCAAAGCCGGCCTCGGAGACGGCAGCGGCGGTGATGGCCTTGGCGACAGCTTCCTTGTCGGCGTTGATGACGGTGGCGTCGGAGCCAACCTCGCCGAGCAT
>ERZ780167.3962-NODE-3962-length-10076-cov-4.494162_pt1 | contig 10076 bp, 6 predicted proteins | sample MGYA00510982_ERZ780167 | MGnify/ENA primary metagenome ERZ780167 (study PRJEB29588, sample SAMEA2146107) | human gut metagenome | biome: human gut; feature: human-associated habitat; material: faeces | place: Denmark | collected 2008/2010 ... | reverse complement strand
CAGGCCGCCGATGCCGCCCAGGAGGCCGGAAATCAGCACACCAGCATAGCGCATCTTGTAAACGTTAATGCCGACGGAATCCGCCGCCTGGGGATGCTCGCCGCAGGCGCGCAGACGCAGGCCAAAGCGAGTCTTGTACAGCACGATGTAGGCTGCGATGAACAGGACGATGGCGACCGGAGTCGTCAGGTAGAAATACTTGAAGATCAGGTTGTTCCAGAAGCTGGGGCCGTCCACCGGGGCAAGGCCGAAGGTCTCGCGGGTGATGCGCACCCAGTTGGGAATGAAGATGGTGGTCAGGCCCTGGCCCTGAATGGCCCAGGTCATGACGACCGCGAATGCGGGGGCAAACTGGTTTAGCGCTGTGCCGCCGATGGTCTGGTCAGCCTTCAGGTTGATGGCCGCGAACGCCAGGAACAGTGAGAAGATCATGCCGGTAATGCCCGCCACCAGAATGGCAATGAACATCGACAGCTGCGGGTGCGCGGGGCCGAAACCGCTCTGGTCCAGGCCCTGCAGCGTAAAGCAGGCAAACAGTGCGCCAATGATCATCATGCCTTCCAGCGCGATGTTGATAACGCCGGAGTGCTCACTGAACATACCGCCCATAGCGACGAGCAGCAGCGGCACTGCGAACAGGATTGTCATACTGATAATGTTAGCAGCGATCATCATTTCGCAGCACCTCCCTTTTCTTTACGGCCGGAGACCGCCTTGGCAATGACGCCGCGCATCAGCAGGGCGAAAGCCGCCAGGTAGATGATAACGGCAATAACGATATCGATTGTCTCGGAGGAGTATGCAGGCTGCATGGCGGCACCGCCGACCTGAATGTAGCTGATGAACAGCGCGGCAAAAATCGTGCCGATGGGGTTGGAGCTGGCCAGCAGGGCGACCGGGATGCCGTTGAAGCCCATGCCGAGGATGGACTTTTCCAGCACGTACTGGCCGGTACCGGCCAGGTAGTAGATGGCGCCGCCAATGCCGGACAGCGCACCGGAAATGACCATGGAAAGCACGATGTTACGCTTGGAATTGATACCCGCATACTGGGCGGCATCACGGCTGAGGCCGCAGGCTTTCAGCTCATAACCGAAGGTCGTCTTTTGCAGGATGACCCAGACGAGGATGGCAAAAAGAATCGTGATAATGATGGAAATGTTGATCCAGCTGGAATTGCCGAACAGCGCGGCAAACGGCCCCTTGGGCAGGATAGCCCCTGGGTTGGCGGCGCTCAGCGCGGCGGTACGGTCCGAGTTGGACGCGCCCCAGCCGGAAGCCAGCATATTGGGCATATTCGCCAGCAGCAGGTTCACCAGATACATACCGATCCAGTTGAACATGATGGCGGTGATGACCTCATTGACGTTGAAATACGCCTTGAACAGGCCCGGGAAAACGCCCCAGATGGCACCGCCCACAGCGCCCGCCAGCAGGCAGACGTACCACGGCATCTGGAACTGAATGGCGCACAGCAGCGAGAAAAATGCACCCATGGTGTACTGACCGGAAGCGCCGATGTTGAACAGGCCGGTCTTGAAGGCAAAGCCGACGGACAGGCCGCACATCATCAACGGCGCTGCCTGATACAGCACCTTGCCCAGCTTGTCCATGTTGGAAAAACCAGTGGTCAGCATGGCTTTCATGCCGCCCAGGGATGCCGAGGGATTCAGCAAGACCAGCAGCACAAAGCCCAGCACCAGACCGATGACGATGGACAAAAGGCTTGCCAGTACGCCTACGACGGCGGGACGCTGCAAAAGCGGCTGTTTATTTTGTTTGCTCATGCTTTCGCCTCCCCTTGCTTTTTGGCACCTGCCATGTACAGGCCCAATTCTTCCACGGTGGTCTTGCGCGGGTCAAACTCGCCCACGATCTCACCTTCATAAATGACCAGGATGCGGTCAGACAGGTTCATGACCTCGTCCAGTTCGAGACTGACGAGCAGGACCGCGCGGCCCTTGTCGCGCTCGGCCACGATCTGCTTGTGGATATACTCGATTGCGCCGACGTCCAGGCCACGGGTGGGCTGGACTGCGACCAGCAGCTCCGGCTCCTTATCGACCTCGCGGGCGATGATGGCCTTCTGCTGGTTGCCGCCGGACATACTGCGGGCGATGGTGGCAGGGCCTTGGCCGCTGCGCACGTCATACTGCTTGATAAGGCGCTCGGCGTATTCCTGCACGGCGGCCTTTTTGATGAAGCCGTGATTCTGGAACTCGGGCTGCCAATAGCGCTGCAAAACCATATTGTCCGCCAACGTGTAATCCAGCACCAGGCCGTGCTTGTGGCGGTCCTCCGGGATATGGCTCATACCCGCCTTGCTGCGCTCGCGGATGGGGGCGCTGGTGATGTCCTTGCCTTCCAGCTTGATGGTGCCGGAGGTGGGCTTTTCCAGACCGGTAATGCCGTAGATCAGTTCACTCTGGCCGTTGCCGTCGATACCGGCGACGCAGACGATCTCGCCCGCGTGGACATTGAAGCTGACGCCGCGCACGGCGTTGTTCTTGTGTACCTTGCTGGGCACAACGAGGTTTTCCACTTCCAGAATCGGCTTGCCCGGCTCGCAGGGCTTTTTCTCGACGGCAAACTGCACGTCGCGGCCAACCATCATCTTGGACAGTTCCTCTTTGGTGGTGTCCTTGATATCCACCGTGCCGATGTACTTGCCCTTGCGCAGGACCGTGCAGCGGTCGGAAACGGCCATGATCTCGTTGAGCTTATGGGTGATGAACAGGATGCTCTTGCCCTCGGCCTTGAAGCCGCGCATGATATCCATGAGCTCGTCAATCTCCTGCGGAGTAAGAACTGCCGTAGGCTCGTCGAAAATCAAGATCTCATTGTCGCGGTACAGCATCTTCAGGATCTCGACACGCTGCTGCATACCGACGGAAATGTCGCTGACCAGCGCGTCCGGGTCGACCTTCAGGCCGTACTTTTCGCTCAGGGCCATGACCTTTTTGCGGGCCTCGTCCTTCTGCAAAAAGCCGTGCTTCGTATCCTCGACGCCGAGGATGATGTTATCGAGCACCGTGAAGCACTCGACCAGTTTGAAGTGCTGATGCACCATGCCTATGCCCAGTGCGTTGGCATCGTTCGGGTTGTTGATCTTGACTTCTTTTCCGTTTTTCTTGATCGTACCCTGCTCCGGCTGGTACAGACCAAAGAGCACGCTCATCAAGGTAGATTTACCGGCGCCGTTTTCGCCCAGCAGGGCATGGATCTCGCCCTTGCGCAGCTGCAGGGTGATATCGTCGTTGGCTTTGATACCGGGGAATTCCTTGGTGATGTGCAGCATTTCGATGACATAATTATCTGCCAATCGTTGCACGCCCCTTTCAATGTGTACGGGCTTGTACACAAATTCTTACTCTATATTATACAGAAAAACTCTGCTGTGCACAAGAGAATCTGCGCAAAAAGTCGTCAGAATTTGTAGAAAACCAACAAAAACCACCCTGCGCGGGATGCGCAGGGTGGTCAAAAGTCATGCCTTTAAAGCATCTGCCGTATCAGATCAGCTCTGGTAGTCCACGGTGATGGTGGTGACAGCGGGCTTGACATCAGCATCGAAGCTGTCGTCGATGGCCAGAGAGCCGTCCACGATAGCAGCGTACATGGTGTCGTACTGCTCCTGGGTGAAGCTGGTGAACTTGCTGGTCGCCATGGGCAGACCAACACAGTTCTCAGCAGCGCCGAGCTTGGTCTCCTTGCCGGAGTAGGTCTCACTGAACTTCCAGCCGTTGTTCAGGGCATCGGTCAGGGCCTCGTTGACAGATTCGGCCAGACCCTTCATGGCGGAGGTGATAACGGTGTCGAACTGACCGGACTGGTCAACGTCAACGCCGATCATCTTGCCGCCGTTGGCCTGAGCAGCAGCGTCGCAGCTCTGGCAGACAGGGCCGCCGCAGGCAAAGACGACCTCGGTACCCTCAGAGTACCAGCCATCCATCTTGTTCTTGACTTCATCGGTAGCAGCGAAGCCGCCGGAGTACCAGTACTTGATGTTGACATCCGTAGCACCGATCTCCTTGGCAGCAGCGTCAGCGCCCTGCACGAAGCCGTAGCCGTAACGGATAACAGCGGGAACGGCCATGCCGCCCAGGAAGCCCAGCTCCTTGTAGCCGTCATAAACAGCGGCGTAGCCGGCCAGGTAACCAGCCTGCTCTTCCTTATAGGTGATCAGAGCGGTGTTGGCCGTGGGGGTCTTGTCGCCCAGGTCGGCGGTGGAAACGTCCAGGGCCAGGAACTGCACATCGGGGTACTTCTCCTGAGCCTCGGCAATGGCGGAACCGAACAGGTAGCCAGCCACGACGATGGACTTAGCGCCGTCGTTGACAGCGTTGTCCATCTGCTCCAGACGGGCAGCGTCAGAGTCCTCAGTGGGACGGTAGTAGTTGGCGCTCAGGTTGTTTGCAGAGCAGAAGTCCTGCACACCCTGCCAGGTGTACTGGTTGAAGGACTGGTCATCGATGTTGCCAACGTCGGTAACGAAGGCGACATCGGTCTTGCTGCCGGAAGTGCTGGCGGCAGAAGCGGCCTCAGAGGTAGCCTCCGTCGTGGTGCTCGTGGCGGTGCTGGCGGAAGAACCGCCGCAGGCAGCCAGAGAGAGCGCCATGCTGGCAGCCATTACAAAAGCAAGAAACTTTTTCATGGTTTTGATCTCCTTAGGTTGTTTTTCAGTTGCGCAGCGGGGCGAGTTCCCCGCCGCAGTACCTTCAGTATACCGCATCTGCGGCGGCAATTCAATGAAAAAAGATGACAAAAAGAATTACAAAAGCATAACAAAGGGTTTACATGGTCCGATTCACCGTCACATTGGGGGTGTCGGGCAGGGTGTCCAGGTCGGCGTAGGCATCCACTTTGCGCACGCTGGTACGCAGATCCTCGTACAGTTTTCGGTAATCGTCCTGGGTGAAGGTGTCAAACCGCCAAGGCGCACCCGCTTCCAGCGCGACCGCGCCGGTGGTGTAGCCGACCTTCTCGGTCTGGCCCGCGCTCTGGGTGTCCCAGCTGCCATTCGTGAAGAAGCTGTACAGCTCCCGCTGGACGGCGGCGTTATAGCACTTGACCGCGCTTGCCAGCACGCGGCCGCTCAGGGCGGTGTTGTCCACATCGGTGGTGACAGCCTTACCGCCGGTCTGGTTGACTGCGGAGACCGCACCCTCGTACAGGTTGCCGCCGCTGACCATAATGAGCGCTGTACCGTTATTGTACCAGTCCACCATACGCTGGGTGATGGCATCGCTGTTCTCGTCGGTGTCAGTGAACCAGGTCTGTAAGGTCACGTCCTCGCCCTGTAATTCTGCGGCGGCCTCTGCCCCCTGCAAAAAGCCGGTGGCGTACCGCACAATGCCGGGCACCTCCCGCGTGCCAATGAAGCCGAGGGCGGTGTACCCTTCGGTCACGACGGCGTAGCCCGCCAGATACCCGGCCTGTTCTTCCTGGAAGAGGACGCAGTGGACGAGTTCGGCAGTCTTGTAGGCGCTGTAATCGGCGTTGTGGGGTTCATCGTCGAACAGCAGGTAGTGTACATCGGGGTAGTTGTCCTGGATGCGGTAGAGTGCTTCGCCCGCAGCCTCGCCCTGGCAGACGACAAGCCTTGCGCCGCTCTCGGCGGCGGCACGCAGGGCAGTCTCGGCATCATCGGCCGTATTCCCCGCGGCGGCATAGGTATCGGCGGTGTAGCCGTACGTGTTGGCGAAGGTCTGCACGCCCTGCCACAGCATGGCGTCTGCCCCGTTCTCTGTGCCGGAGGGGCCTGTCACCAGTGCAATGGTCTGTCCGCCTGCCGGGATCAGCGTCGGGTCATCGGGCTGGTAGACGAACGTTGCGTCGTTGGTGGGGGCGGTCACGGTATTCTGTTCCTGCGCCGGGTCGGCGGCGTCAGCCGTTTTGCAGGCGGTCAGCCCTGCCAGCAGTACCAGCGTCAGGAACAGTGCTAAGAATTTCTTCATGGGTTAAGGGAACTCCTTTGGTTTTCTGAAAAGCCGCCCCTCAAAGGGGAGCCAAAGAATTTTCACTCCAGATTCGCCGGGCCGAAGCCGTAGGGCAGCAGGTCGCCGAGGGTGGTCACGATGTAATCGTTCTCGTCTTTCGCCATAATGACGGTCAGCTTCGGCCCGCCGAACTCATAGAGCGCCTGGCGGCAGACACCGCAGGGGCCAGTGACGAGGGTGTTCTTCTCCCCCACTTTGCTGCCCACAATGGCGATAGCGTCAAACTCGCGCACCCCCTCGCTGACTGCCTTGAACAGGGCCGTGCGCTCGGCGCAGTTCGTGGGGGTGTAACCTGCGTTCTCGATGTTGCAGCCCTTGAACACGCGGCCATCCCTGGCCCGCAGCGCCGCGCCCACATGGAAGCGGGAGTACGGCACATAGGCAAACTTCTGGCCCTCAAAGGCTTCGCGGATCAGGGCCTGGATCTCAGCTTTTTCCATCTTACTTCTCCAAAAAGGCGTCCACGCCCAGCGCGACCTTCATCATGGCGGTAAAGCTGGTTTGGCGCTGTTCGGCGGTGGTGATCTCCGGCGAGACAAAGCTGTCGGAGATGGTCAGCAGGCAGGCCGCGCGCTTGCCCAGCACCTTCGCGTTGTGGAACAGCGCGAAGCTTTCCATCTCAACGGCCAGGCAGCCCTTTTCGTCGCGCAGTTTTTCCCAGTAGGTGGGCTTGGCGTCGCTGGGCTGGCGGTAGAACACGTCGGAAGAATGGATGTTGCCCTCGATGAGAGGGATGTCCGCAGCCTTGGCGCTGGCACGCAGGGCGTCGTTCAGCTCGGCGCTGGGGGTCTGGATATCGTCGGTGTCGCCGCTCTGGGTCACGGCGTAGTTGCTCTCGGAGTAAGCACCGGTAGCCAGCACAACGTCAAACAGCTTGGCCTTGTCGGTGTAGGAGCCTGCGGAACCGATGCGGATGATGTTCTCAACGCCGTACTGGCTGAACAGTTCATAAGAATAAATACCGATGGACGGCATACCCATACCGCTGCCCATCACGCTGATGGGGCGGCCCTGGTAGGTGCCGGTATAGCCGAGCATACCGCGCACATCGGTGACGACGCGCGGGTTCTCGAGGAAAGTCTCGGCAATGAATTTAGCGCGCAGCGGGTCGCCGGGCATCAGCACGGTCTTGGCAAAATCGCCCTTTTCGGCGCGGTTATGAGGGGTAGACATAAGAGCACACTCCTTTATTTTAGGTTATTTGTAGGTATAGTATACCACACTTTCGCAGTTTGTGGTAAAATTAAATGAAAGATTTTTGTGAAAGAGGGATTCTTATGCAGCTGCCGCACCATTGCACCCTTTGCCCCCGGGCTTGCGGGGCCGACCGCGCCGCCGGGCAGCGGGGCCTTTGCGGGGCCGACGATACCCTGCGGGTAGCCCGCGCCGCCCTGCACCACTGGGAAGAGCCGTGTTTAAGCGGCGACCCCAGTGCCGAGACCGGCAGCGGCACGGTATTTTTCAGCGGGTGTACGCTGCGGTGCTGCTACTGCCAGAACTACCCCATCAGCCAGGGTGAGGTTGGCAAAGCGATTTCCGTAGAGCGGCTGGCCGAGATTTTTATGAATCTGCAAAACGGCGGGGCGAAAAATCTGAACCTCGTCACGGCATCGCAATACCTGCCCTGGGTCACGGCGGCGCTGGATCAGGCAAGGACCTGCCTGCCAGTCGTTTACAACACCGGCGGGTATGAAACGGTGGAGGCCGTCAAGGCGCTGGCCGGGTATGTGGACATCTGGCTGGCGGATTACAAATATGCCAGCCCTGCCCTGGCGAAAGAGCTTTCCGCCGCGCAGGATTACCCACAGGTGGCGCACGCCGCCATCCGCCAAATGCTGTTGCAGACCGGTGCCCCAGTATACGATGCCGACGGCTACCTGCAAAAAGGCGTGATTGTGCGCCACCTTGCCCTGCCCGGCCACAGTGATGACAGCCTTGCCGTTTTGCAGCGCCTGGCCGACCTGCGGCAGGAAACCGGCGTGTCGTTTGTGCCCAGCCTGATGAGCCAGTTCACCCCGTTTTACCGCGCCGCGGAGCACGGTTTGGGGCGGCGCATTACCACCTACGAATACCGCAAAGTGGTTGACCGCGCCATCGCCCTTGGCCTGACGGACGGCTACATGCAGGAAAAAAGCAGTGCCCGCGAGGAATACACCCCGCCGTTTGACCTGGAAGGGGTCTGATGCGGTGGCTGCGCAAGGAGGTCTTGTGTGAACATCTTCTCTTTTGTCTATCTGGCGGTGTTCCTGCTGGCAGGTTTTTGCATTGCACGCAGGGCGCTGCCGCAGGCGGGGCTTTCGGTCAGCATTCCGCTGGGGTGCGGGTTCGGGGTCTCACTGCTGGCATTTGTTCCGGCCTGTTTTGCGGTGGTACTGGGTTTCCGGCTGCCTGCCCTTTTGTTGGCCGCAGCTGTTGTGGCCGCGCTGGCCGTTTGGTTGGCGCAGCACAGCACGCCGTTCACCCGTGTACCGGATCCGGACGCCGCCGCTCTGTGGGCCTGTGTGCTCCCCTTGGCTGTTGTTACCCTGTACCTGCTGCACACCCATGTGCTGCATCTGGTAGACGGCAGTTATCACACCGGGCAAAGCTGCTATGGCGATATGGCGATGCACCTGGGATTCATCAAAAACATTGCCGTTACCGGCAAGCTGCCACCGGTGTATCCCCTGCTGGGCGGCGAGCACCGGTTTGGCTACCCGTTTTTGTGCGAGACCGTTTCCAGCGTTTTTCTGGTGCTGGGGGCAGACGCCCGCACCGCTTACCTGCTGCCCATGCTGGCCGCATTCATCAGCGTGTACGGCATGATGTGGCAGCTGGCGCGGCAGGTGTTGGGCAGCGCGGGCAAAGCTTGCCTGGCTTTTTGGCTGTTCTTTATGGGCAGCGGGTTCGGGTTTGTGTATTTTCTTGGCAGCGCCGAGGCGTTTGCCGGCATCTTTACCGGGTTTTACACCACCCCCACCAACTACACTGCCGAAAACATTGTCTGGGTCAACCCCATCGTGGATCTGCTGATTCCACAGCGGGCCACCCTGTTTGGCTGGTGTGTGCTGTTTCCCGCGCTGTATCTGGTCTGGCGGTTCTGTATGGAGGAGGAAACCCGGCTTTGGCGGTATCTCGCTCTGCTGGTTCTGCCCCTGCCACTGATGCACACCCACAGCGCACTGGCGCTGGTGCTGATCTGCCTGGCGTGCGGGGTGTACACCCTGGTTTGCCGCCCCCGCACCAAGGCCGTGCTTGCCCCATGGGGATGGTTTGCCTTGGTGTGCGGCGTGGTCTGGCTGGTAGAAATGTGGAACACCGTGTTTGCCCAATCGCTGGACGGGCAGCACATGCTGCGGCTGCATTTGAACTGGATCAACGGGCAGGATGACGGCACCCTGAAAGACAATTATTTCTGGTTCTACATCAAAAACATCGGCCTTGTCTACCTGCTGCTGATCCCGGCATTTTTCCATGCCAAACCCAAGCAGCGCTGGCTGTACGGCGGCGGGTTGGCCATTCTGGTTCTGGCGGAATTTGTTGTGTTCCAGCCCAATAATTATGACAACAACAAGCTGCTGTATATCTGGCATCTGCTGGGCTGCCTGTTGGTGGCCAGCCTGCTGATGGATTGGTTCAGCAAAGTTCGTGCTATCCCCTGGCGGGCGCTGGGGCTGTGCCTTTGCTGCTTTATCGCCATGTTTGGCAGTGTGCTGACTGTTGGACGCGAAGCGTTAAGCGACTACTGGCAGTGGAGCGCAGACGACATTGCCATGGCGGATTATATTGATGACAATGCGGAAACCGATGCAGTATTCCTGACCAGTGACAGCCACCTTTGCCCGGTGTTCAGCCTGGCCGGGCGGCGCATTTTGTGCGGCTCCGGCAGCTTTGTATACTACCACGGCATGAATTATACCGCTGAATACAACGCCATGCAGCAGCTGTACGAGAATCCCGATGAAGTTTCCCTGGCGCAGTGGGGCATTGATTATGTGCTGTTTGACAGCTATGTGTTCAGCAACATCCAAAATGCGGACGAGAGCTGGTATGTAGCGCGCTATCCCCTTTGGTACGAGAACGGCGGCAGCCGCATTT
>ERZ780167.3951-NODE-3951-length-10100-cov-11.152713_pt1 | contig 10100 bp, 10 predicted proteins | sample MGYA00510982_ERZ780167 | MGnify/ENA primary metagenome ERZ780167 (study PRJEB29588, sample SAMEA2146107) | human gut metagenome | biome: human gut; feature: human-associated habitat; material: faeces | place: Denmark | collected 2008/2010 ... | reverse complement strand
TAGATTTGGTGGTCGAGACCTCAGAAAATATCTACATTTTAGAACTTAAGATGTCAGATAATGGTGGGGTAGTTTCTGCCTCACATCAAATCGCTTCTCATCATTATGCTGATGCCTATGCCGCATCTTCCAAACCTGTTATCTCACTTGCGCTTGAGTTTGATAGAGAGAGTAGGGGGCTGATGGATTGGAAGAAACTGAATATAGCACTAAAACAATACCGCTTGTAGCACTCATATGATACCACGTATTGTAGTTATATGAACGCTGCAAGCTGTATGAACTATGGATTTGATTTTATCTCAATGCATGTTTATATATAAGTTCTCTTACAGAGTAAGGAACAATTCTGACAGCAAATCGGATTATGACATTTTGTAAAAAGCGATGGAAAGTAGTAAAGCCCATTTTATGAATGTTCCATTGCGTAATGGCTTCATCGCAGGCATATTTCCATCCTCCTCTTCTTTTGAATACACCTATATCAAATCTAAACCACAGAAGACTTTCTTGAATGTTATAGATTTTACAACCATTCATTAACATTCTTATCCATAAGAAATAGTCTTCCGGAAAGTATTTCGTTAAGTAACCTCCTGCAGCAAGTACATCTTTTTTGCGATACATAACAACAGGATGATTCACGGGACATCTTTTCTTTGCATATTTATAAATTTCATCAGGTGTCTCAGGAACCTTTCGGATGGATGATACATGGTTTATGTCTGTTATAAATTCGTCAATCCATGCTCCAACCATAGCATATTCAGGGTGAGATTGCATAATTTGTAGTTGAATCTCCATGCGGTTCGGTTTGGATATGTCATCCGTATCCATACGAGCAATTATTTCATTTTTGCATCTGCATAACCCATCGTTTAAAGCAAAGCCTAATCCTCTGTTTTTTGTAAATCTAAGAACATGTAGTTGTTTGTATTTTTTTTCATATTCACATACAACATCTTCTAGTTCTTTACCTAAAGTGCCATCTTCTATCAGTACTACATCATTGGACATTACAGTTTGGGTAAATATAGAATCCAAAGCTTGTCTTAAGTTAAGTGGATCTTCCTTATAATATAAAGACATAAGTACAGAATAATTCTCCATAATGTTATAATTAATTATTTCTAAATTTCTTTCGTTCAACTAAAAATACTAAAACATAGAAAATCCAGCAATATAATGATAGCCAGATAAATCCTTTTAGTTCTATGTTATTGACTGCTACTAAAATCGTGCTCAACAATAGAATGGTAAAGTATTTCACTCTAAATGTATTTACATGCTTTTCATCAAAGACATGAAGGATATATTTTTTAAAGAATTTGTTTTGATATCCAAATTTCCCTTTGACGCTTAATTCTATGAAGATAAGTAGAGGATGTACTACGAGCATCCAACAACTTAGTGCAAGATTTGTAAAATTGCATGAGAAGAACACAGGAACAGCATATCTTAAAAACATAAGTATTACATGTATATGAAGATTCCATTTACATCTTATATGATTGTATATAAGGAATACGGGTATAGTTGTTACTGCAAGTATTATGATGAGTATTTTTATACCTATGGCATAAGATATTGCGATAAGTAAAAGCATGTAAAATAATCTAGACGCATAAATAGAGCCTTTGTGCTTTTCATAAAATACAAGGTCGTCATCTGTTAAACGCATAGTTGGATACTCTTCGTATTTTATAGTTTCTGCATCGTTTTGAATATACCCAAATTCATACATGGTGAACATTAGGAACATTCCAAGTATGAAATAGAAACCATTAAAAAATTGTTCATAGGCTTGTGAGCCCATGAAACATATCATTATATATTTAAATATAAAGGCTATAGTGCCTTTAATTCCTTTATAGCGAGTGTAAATTGAATACACTCCTGGAATATAAAAAAACAATTTATTCATATATCGTAATTAACTTTGTTTCAATGTTTAGTTTGTCAGACAAATGTTTCCAATAGTTCTTCTTGTTGCTGTATTGGATCAAAAATACATGTTGCGATTTCTTTATCAGCGCCATATCCGAATAGTTGTCTGTTATGATTCCCCAATAAGGAGGATTGATTTTATTATCAACTAGTACATTTAGCTTATTAGTTAATAAATCATGCTGTAAGCGTCCAAGACATTTATTATTCTTAAAGGCAAGTTTCGATGAGAAGACGCAAGGTATATTCATATTCTTAGAAACAGCAAAAGCTATGCAATCTAAAGTTGCAGAAACTAGAATAAGTTCCTTATTTTCTCTTTTCATCTTTTCGATAATTTCAGTAGCTTCTATATTTGTACGCTTTGTCAAATATTCTTTGTAAAAAATATCACTCATAGAGCATAGTTGTTCTTTTGTATAACCTTTAAGATGGGTGAGTGCCCAGTATCTTAACAAATCTATTTGGAATAAACGCATAAAGATAGCATTGATTATGATTAGAATCTTAATTTTTCTAATCATAATCAATATTTTATACCAATGTTTTTTTGAAAAATAAAATTTCAAAAAATCAAAAGTTGTGTTCGAATTGAATATCGTTCCACAGATGTCTATTAAGAAATATTCCTTATTCATCATATTGAGGTTTTAAATGCATTTTAAATCCATCTATAAATCCATTGAAAAAGGCTTTGGCGTTTTTTATCTTATTGCCTTCGTAAATCATGACAATGATAGCCATTTTTACAACTTGGATTATTTTTATGAAAAGATTTTCGTCCTTCCATTTCCTGCCTAAATATATCCAATTACGTGATACATAATAATATCTCGTTGCAGAGCGGTTTAATATGAGAAAACTCCATTTCCATAAATGTTTAATTCTAGTTTTTGTTCCTAATTCATGTAAAATGTAGGTACGGTCTGTACGTATAATCTTATATCCTTTATGACGAAGAGCTATACATATATCCCAGTCAACCCAATCAATGAACATTTGATTATCGAATCCATTCACTTCCTTCCAGGCTTTTACATTTGTAAGTGCTGCAGAAGTTATACAATATTTAACTACTCTGTCTGGTTTTATTTCGTCTTGGTCAATTTCCTTAAAATTACGATCTTTAGTTTTGCAACTAATTAGTCCAACTTTATTGATATCTGCTAATGGAATGTATGTATTTATCAAATTATTACTGACAACAGAATCTTGATCAAGAGTTATTACCCAATCAAAATTATGTCCAAATGCATATTCCATAATTTGGTTAAGAGCAAATGCAATGCCTTTATTTGTGTTGTTTCTAATTAAAGTAATATCTATTTTTTTTCTTGTTTCGATATGAATGCCATTTGTAGAGCAATTATCTATTAATACTATTTTATCAACTTGTGGGTATATGGCATCAATGTTCTGTGTTAATCTTTCCTTATTAGGATTGAACAGAACAATACCTGCCATTATTCTATGTTTGCCTTTTATTTCTGTCTTATTATTTTTTGTCATATTCTAATATCTATTTTTTAAAATATCTATTTTTTTTTACAATCTGTATGCTTGCACAACTTTTTATATTGTCTTTTGTAAGATATAAACTCAAAAAAAGTACAATATTTTATTGCATGTATCATTTTTAAAATACCTATATTGTTCCTTACAATTTCTTTTAGGTGAAAAAACTTATAGGTAAACTTGCTTTTTTCTTTTGAGAAAGCTCCTAAAGTGTTGTCACCATGTTGACGATATAATAGCAATGGTTTGTTTATGGGTGAAATATATCCACCATGTTTCAATGTACATAATGTAATATATGCATCATGCATAGTAGCTTTATTTATTTTATCCCATTCTATTTTATATTTCGTGTAGTTATTGATTAGCATAGTGCAACCTGTAACAAAAGGAATTGGAGCACTCTTATACTTATTAAGAAATTCCGGATGGGTGTTGCTTTCTTTCCATAAAGAAGGGTGTATGATATTGAGATTAATATCTGTTACAGCAACATCACTACAGATTAGTATAGGGCTACCTGGATGTTTTTGTTCCATTTTTTTTATTTCAATCAAAGAACTTTCAACTTTATCTTGTAACCATTTATCATCTTGATCCGCAAAAAAATAATATTGAGCTTTTACTCTTTTTAATAAGCTAAAAAAATTATTTGCCGATCCGCCCATACTAGGGTATCTTAAAATGTGGAAATTATCTTTCTCTTTCTCATACTCTTCTAAAATTTGGATAGTGTTATCAGAAGAACCATCATCATGAACATATATGTCCCATTGGGTATAAGTCTGTTCGTACAGAGATTCTATTTGCTCCTTCAAAAAACGCTCACCATTATATGTGGCAAGTAAGATAACAATATTATTATTATTCATATCTTTGAATGTTGTATTTTACAATGTTATATAGGTTTCTAAACTGAAAAGTCGAAGAAATCCCAAATTAGAGTATTGAATATCATCTCTATGACAGCTATTATGCATACAAATAATTTTCCAATTACTCGTGGCTTTATTGCATAAATAATGCATGGGTAAGCTACGATTTCAACAATTCCGAATAGTTCGAAAAAACGTGTACTAACTATCGTGATTGATGATAAAGCGAAATATATCAGCAATGAGCAAACCATTGCTTTTATATAGAGGTAAATATAGGGCTCATATTTTGCTATTGTCTCAGAATAGTATAAGGCAAACAGCAGAACAGCAATTCGGATAATAGGAAAAGGATTCAATATTGAATTCTTCTCAATATTTCCATATTCACTAGCCATTTTATATGCTTCTATTTTTTCTGAAACATATGGTATAGGAACGCTAGTTAGCAAATCGAGGTTGAGCGCATAAAGCACAAAACACAAAGGAACAATTGCAGTTATAGCAATTTTCATTTTTCCCCCAATCGCCTTGTTACCGCATAATAGAAACGGTAATAATACAAAAGCAGAATAATGAAAAGAGCATGCCAATAGCACTAAAATTAAAGCAACGTTTTTTTTCCCTTCTGCTTGGTATGGTAAAGCTAAAAGAAAAAAAGCTGCCGCAATTCCTGCTCTGATTTGTGTCAGCTCATGTAAATAATAGAAGTTGCCAAAGTATATGACCAATGGTAAGAATAATATTGGAGAACTTTTTTTTATTGCGAGAAGTTTAATGGTGACTCCAATTATTGCAAATATAAGCAATACAATTCTTACATCTTGTAATATAATAGCTCCAAAATTACATATCCAAAGAAAAGTTGGCTCTACGCTAATCGCAGATTCTTTTGAATCTGGATGCATAAAGAACGCCTCATAATTGGGCGAATCTCGATCAAAGCCTACAGGTCTAAATCCCGCATATAGTATTAAGGTTAACCCTATAATTATGAAAATTAACCATTTATATTTGCCCAAATAGTCCTCTGTAAAAGAAAAGACAATTAATATTGAAAATATGACAAAAAGACCTGTAAGCATTTATCTTATTATTTTAATTGTTATTTAAAAAAGTAAGCGTAGAGTGAAATTAAAATAAATGCCATAAATGTCATGGCAAATACAAATATCATTCGTTTTGGACCTGCTGGCTTTAATGGCACTTCAGCACCTTTTAGCAATGTGAAAACTGGTGTTTTTTCTAATACTTTAGAGACTGCAGCCTGATATTGCGCATTGTAAGTTGTATATTGGTTATATTTTAATTGCATATCATTCTCCATGTCTTCTATTTTTGATTTCACACTTTCAAGCATAACTTCCATGTTTGCATCGGAGTAAGCTCCGTATTTTTCTCTAACTAACTCGTAAGAATGAAGGGATTTTGACATTAATTGTTTATAATAATCAGCCTCTTTTTGAGCTTTGCTAGTTCTATATGTAGTTATGAATTTTTGTAATTTAGAAGTGACAGAATCTGCTAAAATTTTGCATACCATAGGATCTTGAGCTGTAGCAATTATAGTAATAACTCCCGATTTCTTATCAACAGAAATCTTAATGTCGTCTTGAATCTTCTTTACAATATCGTCTTCGGTTTTAGACAACATATATGGATTTCTGTTTATATATGTTTTGGATGAAAGATGCTTTTCTTTTGAAAATAAAGCTTTGATAAAGCCAACGCATTTTTCTAACCAACTTACTCTTTGATATTTTTTTAAATATGAGTAATAGGTTGTTTTGATAGCTTTGTCTTCAGTTGATATATTTATGTCAAATAACCCGACAACAAATTTATTGTCTTTCATAAGTTCTGGATACAATAAAGGGGTAATAGCATCAGATGATTCTATGTCTGATAAATCAAACCCAAAAGTAGCTGCAATTGATCCTAAACCTCCTTTCATGGAAGAATTTTCAACTTCTGGAGCTAATGCTGTGCTTGTTGAATAATATCTAGGGACAGTTAGAATATAGATGCATGATATAAAAAAGACAATAGGTAACAATACAGCAAAAATTCTTTTGTTGTCCCATATCTTATTTATGATTTTATTAAAATCTAGAACTTCTTCACTTTTGTTTCTAGAATTCTCAACAACGTGCTGAGATTCGTTGTTTATATTATTTCTCATTTATTTTCTTTATTTTTCTGCAAAGTTACTATTTTTTATGGAAATTTCCAAATTTATTAGTTACAAAAGCTTTAATAATTTGTTTAAAGACGACTTCCATGTGAAATTTTTAATATATTCGTTTCCTTGACGGGCTAGCTTTATTCGTAAAGCATCATCCCAAATTAGCCTTTCTATATTTTTTGCAAGTTCTTTAACATTATAAATTTCTGACAATAGTGCAGTTCGGTTATCTTTTGCCATGCAGGAAAAACCACCATTGTTTGTACATGCTATGGCACATCCACAAATCATTGCTTCGCCTATGGTAAGTCCAAAACCTTCAAAATCAGATGCTGCTATATAAATAGCCCCCTGGTTATATATAGCATTTAGCTCGGCTTTTGAAGGATTTTGATAATATGTATACCATGATGGGAAGTCTTTGGCTAGCGGAAATGTTCCAAACATGGTAACATGTAACTTGGGTACATTTTTTTTCACAATTTCTAAGGCTGCCCAAGAATCATTACATCTTTTGTGCTCTAACTCATGGTAGAGCATTACTATGTGGTATCTGTCTCTTGTTTCTATAGCCTTTTTTAAACTAAATTCTGTAAAATTAAATCCGTTCGGTATACATGCAGCTTCGGCTCCTGCTTCTTTTACTTTATCTAAAAGCCATGGAGCAATAACAATGTTGTGCATTCCTAAGCAATATGATTCTTTAAGTTTTTCTTCTTTATCTGCCCATAGTTCATAGTCTTGTATAAAATAATATTTCCTGTTAAGAGGCAATTCTTTAATGTTAAAAAGCTCGTTAGCCGTAACGTATGCCGTAGCAAAAGCAATATCTTTTGCTTGTAAATTTAACCATGGAGTAGAGAACCTATAGTAAAACTTTTTTTCTATGTTTTTATGAAATGAAAAATATGTTCCACCTTTTAATTGCTTGAAAAGCTTTCGGTAATAAAATCCTAAAAAAGAATAGATGTAGCTCCAAAGTGAATTATATTTGCATCTAGCATGAGAGTATGCTAAAACAACTTTGAACCCTTTGTTTGCTAACATGTTTGCATATTCGTATATGACTTTATAGCCTCCTACAGGGACACATCTTCTTTTTGAATTAATATCCATTCCTGGAAGCAAAAAATATATTTTATTAATTTCTTTCATAATCTTATTTATTAAATATTCCTTTAGCTTTGCCACTAAGAAGCAGCTTGCATTGTATAAAATTCTGTATTGTGCATATAAGTGTTACTATTGATTGGGTAACAACTAATCCGATAATTCCCCAATGGATAGTTATGGGATAAGCTATTGCTATGAAAATAATAGCCATAGTAAATACTGTTGCTACAGTTAAGTTCATTTTCCCAATTCCATATATTATATTGCTATAGCACATGCTTGCTAATAGAATAAATGTATAGATTCCAACCCAAATAGATAAGCCAATGTCTACGTGAACCTTGTTGGCTGTCCATATTGTATAGAAATTATTAGAGAAAATTAGCATAATTAGTAGGATGACCAACATAACCAACACTAGCATTTCTATCTTTTTTGTAGTTGAACGTATCCAATTTAGGTCACCTCTGTTGTATGCATCAGTTGTAGCACTCCACATTGGAGTTGAAACCAAGGTAAACACAATGGTTAACATTGTAAAGTAACGGTATGCAATTTGGTAAGATGCCACCTCTGCAGGGGAAATAGCGTTGGATATTACTAAATTTGCAGTACACATTAACAACATGCCTGAAATCTGACCAACAAAGAATTTCATGCCTAGATTTACTAATGACTTGATGATACTTTTCTTGAAATTTCTAATTGAAGGGCTTAATTCCTTGTACTTATATTTGAATGCGTATATTGAAAACGCTATATAAACAAGAAGTGGCAGAGCAGTGAAGAGTACACATACAGAGAGAAAACTTTTGTAATTATTCATCGAAAGACTCCACAGCCCCAAAAGGGTCAATGTGCTTGCTATTGAACCCATCAGGTTGTTGATGGCAGGCTTCTGTAAGGCAAGAAAGAAAGAGCCAATGATTTTTGCAGCAAAACTTAGACTGATATTAATGCCTATAAGTGTGGCTACTAGTCTAAGATTTGGAATGAGGCTTTTATCGACATTCAACATAGGATATATGTCAAAGGTGTTGACAAATGCTGTAAGTCCACATAGCAGTAATAATGCTATAGTTGATAGTACAATTACAGCTGTTGAAATTAGTTCTTTTGCTAATTTCTTGTCATCATGAGCAATTGCTTCTGCTAGCTTATTTCTCAGCCCATTGCTTAGCCCAATATCAAAATTGTCCATCCATGTAATAACAGAACTTAGCGTTAGCCATAAGCCATATTCATATACAGTAAGACAATTTAAAGCTACTGGTACAAGAAGCAATTGCACGACAAGACTCCAGCCTTTTATTATAAAGGATGCTACAATATTCTTTATTAGTAATTGCGATCTTTCCTTGCTATTGCTATATTTTTCTTGTATATAAATAAAACACTTCAGTGTCATTTTTTATATTAGTTTATTTCCTATCCTATTATTACTTTCCAAAATTGCAATGTTGTTGCAAAGGTACAACCAAAGTTAATTCTTAGGAGTTGATTTTGAAACTTTAGAATCTCGGCTTGCCTTTCTTAAAGATTTCTACATTAACTCGATAACCATATTCGGATGGTTCATCAAGTTCATTAGACTCGTATTCGCGCTGGAGAAATTCTATTGCTTGTGCAATAGCTTCTTTTCTTGTATCACCATGCGTACTGCAAGAGCTTGATGGTCTGTCGTTGCCCATCATTTCTAATCTAGCATTTATTAATGTATTTAAGTCCATTTTCTTTATCTTTATGTTATTTCTTGCAAAATTACTACTTTTCTTCAAATCTTTGAAATGAGGACATTTGGCAAGAGTTTTATTGCCATCATGTTTCACTCAATTACTTACTCATATTAGCAATCGTAGCAATCATAGCGGCGATGCTGCTCATGCTGGTTCCCATACTCATCATTTCGGCGGTACTCATCTTGCGCTTCAGCTTGGCTGGGATGATAATCTCACTGCCTGGCTGTACTTTTGCACCATGAGAGAGCTTGGCTACCTTGCCATTCATGTAGATGATGTATGCCTTGCTCTTTAATGCATCTGAGGCAAAACCACCTGCCTGGTCGATGTAGTAGCTTGGCTTCTTGCCCTTTTCGTAGGCTACCGTGTTAGCAAACATTACGGCACCATTGATCTTTACCGTACCATTGTACTGAGGAATGACCAGACGGTCGCCCTCTCGCAGGATGATGTCGGTATCACTGCCTGGGTTCGCTAATGCTTCAGGAAGATCGATACCTACATAATATTCGCTAGGTACATTGAACTTCTCTATGTTGGTGCGCTCTACATCCTTTGAGCTCTGGGTGAGTGCACTGGAATTGTTGCTGCTGGCGGCAAGCTGCAGAAGGTTTTTCTGCATCTCTTCACGCTGCATCTTCAATACTGCCTCCATGCGCTGCATCTCTTGTTCGTTGGCTTTGCGGATGATGCGGGCTCCCTTGAGATATGCCTGGTCGGTAGCTC
>ERZ780167.3947-NODE-3947-length-10113-cov-8.565421_pt1 | contig 10113 bp, 9 predicted proteins | sample MGYA00510982_ERZ780167 | MGnify/ENA primary metagenome ERZ780167 (study PRJEB29588, sample SAMEA2146107) | human gut metagenome | biome: human gut; feature: human-associated habitat; material: faeces | place: Denmark | collected 2008/2010 ... | reverse complement strand
ATCTGGAAGGAAATGTCTTTGAATAGGGTGGTGCCGCCAAATTCTACGGTCAATCCATCTACTGTAATCATATATTTCTTTTTCTTGTTAATTTTTATCGATGATATGGTTGATGACCATTCCTGCGATTGCCATGCCGAATGTGGCGGTGATGTGACAGAGCGAACCATTAATCTGCGCCTTGGTAGGGTTGTATTCACAGTTCTCGCCCATGTTCTGCATTGGCTTTTCTACGCTATAAACGCACTGGAACTTGCGGCTAGGGAACGTCTTGTTCTTCTTGAATTTCTTGCGAAGGGCTCTTGCCAGCGGGTCGCCATCAACCTTCCAGAACTCAGCCTTTCTTACCATGAAGGGGTCGCTTCGAAGGGCTGCTCCCATCGAAGAAATGAAGGTGATTTCCTTCGGAAGGGCTGTGGCACGGAGAATCAGATCCGCCTTGTCTTTCAGCGAGTCGATGGCATCGATGATGAAGTCGTATTCCTCCAAGTGGAACTCATCGGCTGTTTCCGCCTGGTAGATTTTCTGATAAGCCGTGATGTTGGCATCTGGGTTGATTTCCAACAGGCGTTCGCGCAGCGCATCTACTTTCACCTGTCCGATGGTACGGCTTGTAGCCATCAGCTGTCGGTTGCAGTTGGTTATGCATACATGGTCGCAATCTACCATGGTGATGTTGCGAATGCCACTGCGCAGCAGTCCCTCGACACACCATGATCCTACACCTCCGACTCCGAAGATGAGCACTCGTGCTGCCTGTATTTTTTCAAGATTATCTTTTCCCAGGAGCAGTTCCGTGCGGCTCTGCATTCCAGTTTCCTTAATTTCTATGTTATTCTCCATAAAATGATTGCATTATTATTATTATCTTTAAAATAATCATTTTGTTATTATCTTTTTACTTCCGGTTCTGCTGCCATCATCGGCTGGTCCTCTTCTGGCAGAACATACGGCTTGCTGGTGTGGAGTGGAGAAAGGGTTGTTGCTTCTATCTCTCCACGCAACCGTTCTTTTAATTTTGTGTTTCTGTTGCTTACTGTCAGATTCCTTACCGCATAGGCGAGGGCTTTGGGCTGACCGATGATCACGCATACCTTCTTGGCTCTCGTGATTCCGGTGTAGATGAGGTTGCGCTGAAGCATCACGAAATGGGTCATCAGTATCGGAATGATCACGATGGGGTATTCCGAACCTTGACTCTTGTGGATGGTGGTGGCATAAGCCAATGTCAGCTCATCCAGCTCTGTAGCCTCGTATTCTACCAAATGGTCTTCGAAAATAACGGAGATAGTGCGGTCTTCCATGTTCACCTTCTCCACGGTTCCAATGTCGCCATTGAATACGTTCTTGTCGTAATTATTCCTTATCTGCATCACGCGGTCGCCCTGTTTGTAGGTGGTTCCGCCACGGCTGACACCGAGGGTAGATGTGTTGAGCGCCTGCTGCAGCAACATGTTCAGATGGGCTGCACCCACCACGCTGCGCTGCATCGGCGTGAGCACCTGAATATTGCTCAGGGGTTGACCATAAGCCTTGGGCAATCGGTATTTTACAAGATTCACGATTTCCGTAGCCACCTGCTCCGGGTCTTCATTCTTGATAAAGAAAAAGTCGGTCTGCTTTCCGTTGCTCGTGTCAGGATAATATCCCTGGTTGATGGCATGGGCACTCATCACGATTCGGCTCGATTGCGCCTGTCGGAAGATGCGGGTAAGTCGGACTACCGGAATTTTCCCAGAGTCGATGATGTCGCGCAGAACGTTACCGGCTCCCACACTTGGCAGTTGGTCTATATCGCCCACCAGCACCAGGCGCATGTGCTCAGGAATCGCCTTCATCAGATTATACATCAGGATGATGTCTATCATCGAACACTCATCCACGATCAGCGCATCGCCCTCCAGCGGGTTCTCCTCGTTGCGCTTGTATCCGTCCTGCGGATTAAACTCCAGCAGGCGGTGGATGGTCTTGGCTTCCATGCCCGTGGCCTCGCTCATTCGCTTGGAAGCTCTGCCCGTAGGAGCCGCCAACAGAATCCTCATCCCTGCCGTTTTGTAAGCAGAAATTATACCTTGCGTTGTCGTGGTTTTTCCTGTTCCGGGACCCCCCGTAAGCACCATCACCTTAGAGCGTACAGCCTGCTCTATGGCGGCAATTTGCACCTCGTCATACTTGATGCCCGAAGCTTTTTCCATCGCCTGGATGTCGGCCTGCATATTGAAGAGGGTAGGTCCCTGACCGTGCATCAACTCCAGCAGTTTCTTTGCCGTTCCGCGTTCAGAATGATAGAAGGGTGGCAGATAGATGGCTTCGTTCTCACGGATAAGATTCTCGGATATAATCATTTCCGTAACGGCTTGCCTGATAGGCTCTTCATCGGCTTCGAGCAGTTTCTTGGCGGCTTCTATAAGCTGCTCTTCTACAGCATATACATGCCCTTCGTTGGAGAGTTCGTTCAATGTGTAGCTGATTCCGCTCTTGCAGCGTCTCGGGTCGTTTTTTTCATACCCCATCTTGCTGGCTATGCTGTCGGCTGTCTTGAAACCGATGCCCCAGATGTCTTCGGCAAGTCGGTAGGGATTCTCCTTCACATTGTCGATGCTATCCTTGCCATATTGCCGGTAGATTTTGGCGGCATAGGCTGTGCTTACTCCATACTGCTGCAGGAAGATCATCACGTTCTTGATGTCCTTCTGCTTCTCCCAACTGTCGCGGATTTTCTCCACACGTTTCTTTCCGATGCCCGGCAGTTCATAGAGCCTTTCAATGTCGTCTTCAATCACCTCGATGGTTTCCGTTCCGAACCTCTCCACTATCAGGTGAGCGTACTTCGGACCGATGCCTTTCACCAGTCCGCTGCCCAGATATTTTTCTATTCCATACGCCGTGGCGGGCATTACCTCTTCCCAGGTTTCGCAGGCAAATTGCTGTCCGTATCGCTTGTCCATCTTCCATTCGCCATTGCACAACAATACCGCTCCCACTGGAACATCCAGCAGGTTGCCCACCAGTGTAACCAGGTCGGAGTATCCTTTCACCTTGACTTTCATCACGGAATATCCGTTTTCCTGGTTCTGGTAGGTAATCCGTTCTACCACGCAGCGTATCTTGTTCATTTCTGAATATATATTTATTGTCTATATTTTTGCATCATTACATGCTTTTCTTGCAGGGCGATGTTGCTGCAAAGGTAGTAAAAAAAACTGAATTATACAAAACTTTCCCCCTTTTTTAGCAGACGAAACTCTTTCTTTTATAAAATGAAAATCCCCACCAACCATCCGCATCCTTATCGGAATGGGAAAGTTGGTGGGGTTCATCAGATGAAGTTTTCTTTCTATTTTTCTTTTCCTGCAACATCTTCTGCAACATCTTCTTCTGCTACATCTCCTGCAACATCTTCTTCAACAATCTGCGTAATGCGTCTGATGCTTCTGTTGCAATGGTTGATGATGAGCGGAACACGTTCTACCACCACCATGGATGTGTCGAGGCCCAAAGCCTTAGGCTCGTCAATGCCTATCTTGCCGATAAGGGCGTAGATGGTCATCAGCAGGTTCTGTTGACGATTGTCGGAACTCTCCGGGTAATACACGCGGTGGATGATGATGAAGCGGAAATCGCCAGGAATTCCGTTTTTGCGGAGCGAAGGATAGGTGCTTCTCAAATCCACCTTCCTGCTGGTCACCAGGTCTTCCACCACTTGTCGCAGATAGAGGCTCACCCTAGGCTCAATGCGGAAACCTATGCGCATGGTTACACTGTAGAGGGTGTCGGGAACCAGGGTCTCGCAACTGTACTCCAGCGTGTCAGGAGTATCTGCAAATTCCAGATTGATAAGCCAGTAATGGTCAGCACGCTTGGGCTGCTTGTTGATGATGGAATAGAGCAGCTTGTCATCTACGGTGCCTTCCTTGCCGGCATGGTTTACATAAACCAGGTTGGAAGCGTATTTGGGGATGCTCTCGTCGGCCTTGATATCGGAGATAATCTGATAATACTCATTCAGCGGTTTGGTACTGATGTAATGATGGCGGATCTTGATGGCGCGGACCCATACATACATCATCAGGAACAGGATTCCGCCAATAAGCATCGTACACCATCCTCCTGCGAGGAATTTTGACAGGTTGGCGGCAAGGAAAATGCCCTCGATAACGCAATATGCGCCCATAAAGAGCAGGATGAAGATGCGCGCCACACCCTTGGTGCGCAGATAGAAACCGAGCAGCAGGGTGGTCATCAGCATGGTGATGGTGATGGCGAGACCATAGGCTGCCTCCATGTGCGAGGAGTCGCGGAAGAGCAGGATGATGAGAACCACACCGATGTACATGGCGAGGTTGATTACCGGGATATAGAGTTGACCCTTTACATGGGTAGGATGCTTGATTCGCATGCGTGGCCAGAAGTGCAGGTTCATGGCTTCGCTCAATATGGAGAAGGTGCCGCTGATGAGTGCCTGACTGGCAACGATTGCCGCACCCGTGGCCATGATGATGGCAAAAATCAGCATGTTCTGGGGCATGATGGAAAAGAACGGATTCACGGAGGAGGCAGTCTGGATATGGTTCAGCACCCATGCTCCTTGACCCAGATAGTTGAGGATGAGCATGGCCTTTACGAAAAGCCAGCTGATGGTGATGTTCTTTCTGCCGCAGTGACCCAGGTCGGAGTAAAGAGCCTCAGCACCGGTGGTACATAGGAACACGGCACCCAAAATCAGGAACCATTCTGGCGATTTTGCCAGCAGCATGGCAGCATAGTAGGGGTTGAAGGCCTTCAGAATCAATGGGTAAGAGGTGATGCTGAAAGCTCCCGTTACGCCCAGCAGCAGGAACCATATCAGCATGAATACTCCGAACGACTTGCCAATACTCTCTGTGCCAAAGCGTTGCACAAAGAAGATGATGGTGATGATGCCCAGTGTGATGGGGATGACTGGCAGGGGGGGACTGATGCTTTCGAGTCCTTCGATGGCTGTGGTAACCGTGATGGCAGGGGTGATGATTCCATCTGCCAGCAGGGTGCTGGCACCGATGATGGCCAACAGGTAAATCCACTTTCTCTTCATCTTGCGCAACAGAGCGTAGAGGGCGAGAATGCCTCCTTCGCCATTGTTGTCGGCACGCAGCGCCACACATACGTATTTGATGGTGGTCTGCAGGGTGAGTGTCCAGATGATGCACGACAATGCACCCAGGATGGTGCTCTCGTTGATGGCTTCACCCGTGTGCAGGATGGCCTTCATCACGTAGAGTGGGGATGTACCTATATCTCCAAACACAATGCCCAGAGTGATGAGCAATCCCAGGAAGCCTACTCGATGATGGCAGGCTACTGAACTTTCCGAATTTTCTCTCATATAACTTCTCTTATTAAATTAAAATATTATCCTTTTTTAATTAAGGAATTATCCTTTGTATTATCCTTATTAGAACATAAAATATCCCTTTTTGATTATAAATTTGGGTGCAAAAGTATAAACATAAGTGGTAAAAAGCTGATTTGCTTAACAAGAATTATCCGTTTTAACTTCCGTTTAAATTGGCTGTAAATGACTGTTTGGAAGATGTAAAAAAGGTGATATTCTTTCTCAGAGTCAAAAAAGCCCCATCAACTATCCGAATCTTCATTCATACTGAAATCGGAAAGTAGGTGGGGGTCATCAGATGAAGGTCACCACATTTTTTCGGGTGAACCTTTTGAAAACAATCCGTCAATATCGGGTTGTCTCATCAGTCAATATCTATTACCTGGAAATGTTTGTTGAAGGTTAAATCCAACCCATTTGCCAATTCCACTTCGTATTCATTCTTGTTCATTTCAATCTTCTTTACCGCTTGCGCCGGATAATTCTCCTTCAGGTAGTTTCTGATGGCCTGCGGAATCAGCTTGACTGGCACTTTTCCCTGCTTGCAGTCAATCTCTGTGAGATTACCTTTCTTATCAAATTCCAGCTTGGTTCCGTTCTGCAGAACCACATCATAGCTCTTGTTGATAACCCCCGTCTCAATGGTAGCAAGCATCACCTTCTGATTGTTGAAATGGTTGCTGAGTAAGGTTTGAGCCTTTGCCGGGAGTGCATTAACGGCGATAGGCTTGTCATTGCCTGCATTTGCTGCCATATTGCATGATAGCATGCAGCAAATGGCAATCATCAAAATTCTTATCATTCTTTTCATTTCTTTCATTCTTTTCATAAGCTACAAATTAAATTTTTATAATACTTAAATTGTGATGGATGTTTAAACATCATCTTATAATTAGACGCAACTCGTGCCTGAAAGTTTAAAGAGAATGTGTAAATGCGTCATCAGCACAGGCTGCTCACGGTGGATGATGATTCGGATTACGGCTGTGTGATTTTTGCCCTAATCCGGCTCAGGCTTGCCTGCGTTACACCTAAATAGGTGGCGATGCTTCCCAATGGCAACCTTTGTAATAAGTCTGGTTCTTTCTCTAGCAGCTCCTTGTACCTTTCCGAAGCGATGGCGGATAGCATGGAAATCAGTCGTTCCTCGGTGGCAAGCAGCTCCATCTCTGCATAACGCCGCCCCCAATTGGCGATGTGTAAATCATCCAAGAACAACTCTTTCAGCTGTTTTCTTTCCAATTTATATAAGACCGAATCTTCCATCAACTCCATCGTCTCATATCCTGGCTCGTCGTTCACATAGCCTTTCAAGGAGACAATAGTCGCTCCCTCTTTGCCAAACCAAAAGGTAATTTCCTTTCCGTCCACTGAAGTATATGCGCGGACAATGCCTTTCTTGATGAAAAAGATGTTCTTCTCCACCTTACCTCTTTCCAACACCCGGAATCCTTTGGGATATGAAACTTCCGTTAAGCATCGCTGCAATTTGTCCAAAGACGCATCCGGCATGGCGTATCTCTTATTAATGATTTCTTTTATATCCATATTCTTTTTTGCTGTATTTGGTGTGCAAAATTATAAAATTTCACACGAAAACGAAAGTAAATGGTTGTTTTTTTGCAAATGCAAAATCCGTTTTTGTCAAATGCAAAAAGCTTTTAGTTTTTTTTTGCTTACTTTTGCACCCGAATTTAAAATTATAAAATGAATTAATAAATGAAATAAGCAAATTAATTAGTAAATATAACAAACAAATAAATAAGTATGAATTGGATAATTTTATTGTTCGCAGGATTATTTGAGGTGAGCCTCACGTTCTGCTTGGGAAAAGCGAGAGCAGCATCAGGAATTTGGTTTTATCTGTGGGGGAGCGGTTTCCTTGCTTCCACCATTCTGAGCATGACTTTGCTCGCCAAGGCGGTGCAGACTTTGCCTTTGGGCACGGCCTACGCCATCTGGACTGGTATCGGGGCAGTGGGTACGGTTTTGATAGGAATATTCGTTTTCAAGGAACCAGCCACTCCCATCAGGCTTTTCTTCCTCTTCACGCTCATTGCTTCCTTGATTGGATTGAAGATTGTGTCATATTAAAAAAAAGAGGCGAAAAATGAAGTATGTTTTGAGAGAGAACCAAGGTATTCCGGCACCTCTGCTGGCTCTGATGGCAGTAGCTACCGGACTTTCCGTTGCCAACTGCTATTACAACCAGCCCTTGCTGGGCAGTATGGCAAAAGAGTTAGCGGTATCAGACTTTTCTGCCAGCATGGTAGCTACCTTGACCCAGATAGGCTATGTGGTAGGACTTGTATTTGTCATTCCGCTTGGTGATCTGGATTCACGAAAGAAACTGATACAGACCAATTACATCATTTCTTTGTGCGCCTTGCTTGCCATAGCCCTTGCTCCGAACATCTATTGGGTGTGGGGCGCATCCCTGGTTGCTGGCGCATCTTCGGTAATGCCGCAGTTCTTCATCCCGCTGGTGTCTTTTCATTCCACGCCTTCACGCAAGGTGCGCAATGTGGGAATCATACAATCCTGCCTGCTCGTAGGCATTCTAGGTTCACGTGTCTTCAGCGGCCTGCTGGCCGACGAATGGGGATGGCGTTCTGTTTATCTTGTGGCTAGTGTGTTTATGCTCGGATGTTTTCTGCTCATTCACGGGATGCTGCCAGAGTTGTCTGCCCGTTCGCGGGAAAACTATGCAGGGTTGATGAAATCATTGTTGCGCCTGCTCCTCAAATACCCATATTTGCAAATCGCGTCGCTAAGGGCGGCATTGGCGTATGGTTCCTTCTTCGCCTTATGGAGTTGCCGGGCCTTCCGGATGAAGCAGGCGCCTTTCTTTGCTGGCGACGACATGATTGGAGCTCTCGGTTTGTGCGGACTGGCAGGTGCATCTACGGTGGTCTTCATCAGCGGCTACGTCCAAAAGTATGGTGCAAGGTTCTTCTCTGTTGCCGGAGGATGTGTCTTGTTGGCTGCCTGGCTGCTGGCATTTTGGGGGAATGACAGCTACTTGTGGATAATAATAGCCATCTTGCTGATTGATGCCGGTATGCAATGCATCCATTTGTCGAATCAGACCAGCGTAGTAGCCCTTGACGCATCTGCCATCAACCGTATCAATACCGTTTATATGACCATTTATTTCCTGGGTGGTTCTGCCGGAACTTTCGTTTCTGGCCTGTCCTGGCAGCATTATGGATGGACAGGCGTGGTGGGGGTAGGGGTTGCCTTTACCGTGGCTTCCTTGCTCGTAAACTGCATCAAGCCTAATGGCAAGCCCTAAACCTACCACCACAAATGGTAGGAAATTAAATACATAAGACCGCTAACCGTTAAATGTCATTAATGCAATAAATCCTTTTAAGTTTAACAAATCAAAAGAAAAGGTTTTGGTAGAAACCATGATGCTTTCGTGTCGAATTTACTCCAATCAAATGTTTATAAGCGTATAATTAATTTAACACAATAATTTTATAGCGGTATCATTTGCATTGATGTTCGCCATGAACATCAGTGCAGCGAAGAAATCAAAGGTTACGCCTTTGCAGTTTGATCCTGATTGCGGAACGAAAGCGTCATTGACCATGACGGATGGTAGAGTGGTAAACTATACAGCTTATACCAAGCTCTATTTCGTGACCCATGTGGAGGATTCCACCTATCAGTATATGAATGTCTTTGTACCGGGGTTCTGATGTAAACTTCACTTCTTGGAGTGCTGAAAAAGCCGGAACTGTTGTTTCTGAGGAAGTTAAGGAAAATGCCCGTCTGTTGAATCCGATGAATTTCATTGGCGATGGCGTTTCATCTGTTGCTCCCCACTGGTATATTCGTCATGGCGCCCGTGACAGAGATACTGCCTTTTCTGTCTCCATCAATCTGGCTACCAAACTGCAGAATTCGGGCAAGGACGTTAGCTTCAAGCTTCCTTGGAACCGTCCTCACAGCGGCGACTATGCCTTGAACGAACTGTTTGCCTGGTTAGCAGAAATCTTGTAAAAAGGGATTGAGGCCATTTCGATGGTCGTAAAAAATAATTGACTAAGCTCACTTTTTAAAGTGGGCTCAGTCATATAATTGTTATTTTATCTTGTTATATTCCTCATCGCTCACAGCCTCCTGCCACTCGTTGGATGTGTTCTCGCCAGGAATTTCAAAGGCGAGGTGGGCAAACCAGCTGTCTTTTGCGGCACCATGCCAATGCTTCACGTTGGCAGGAATATGGATGACTGTGCCGGGAAGAATTTCCTGCGCAGGCTTTCCTTCTTCCTGATACCAGCCACGTCCGGCTACACCTACCAGCATCTGTCCGCCACCCTTTGTGGCGTGGTGCGTGTGCCAGTTGTTACGGCAACCAGGCTCAAAGGTAACATTGAAGAAAGGTATCTGACTGTCAGATATTTGTGCCAGATAACTGTTGCCTTTGAAGTATTTGGCGTAAGCTATGTTGGGTTCGCCAACAGGGAATATCATCTCGCGCTGGAAAGCAGCCTTGGCGTCTTCTCCTTTCACATCTTCGTTCCATACCTCCTTTGCCAGATTGAAGGCAGCCCAGGCCTTTGACCAACCTGCGTAGAAGGCGATGTGAGTAATAATCTCTGCCGCTTCCGTACGGGTAATTCCGTTATTCTTTGCCGACTGCAAGTGATATTTCAGCGAGCTGTCGGTGATTCCTTGGCTGATGAGCGAAGTGATTGTTACCAAACTGCGGTCGCGCAATGAAAGCA
>ERZ780167.3943-NODE-3943-length-10134-cov-2.485366_pt1 | contig 10134 bp, 6 predicted proteins | sample MGYA00510982_ERZ780167 | MGnify/ENA primary metagenome ERZ780167 (study PRJEB29588, sample SAMEA2146107) | human gut metagenome | biome: human gut; feature: human-associated habitat; material: faeces | place: Denmark | collected 2008/2010 ... | reverse complement strand
GGATATGTATGGACTTTGAAATGGCAAGTATAACTAAGGTAGCTGAAAATGTATCTGATAACGAAGAAGCGGAGGTGATATGAACATAGAAGACCATCGTTTAAAAAGGTCAGATGATCTTCTTGAGTGATGAGGCATTAATAAAGTTCTTTATGTACCAACTCTTCAAACAGTAATGCATATTTTGCGACGACTGCTTCGGCGTATTTCTTACCTTTCTCGGCACTTGCTTTTTTAGGATTGCCTATACCGGTATCTTGCGAAACGTTTTGCCAGTTTCTTGGAATCCATGCCACTTTTTCATTCAACATTTGTGAGGTGAACTTCTTATAATCTCCGTTTCCGGCTTCGTCTAAATTTACCAATTCCGGATGATAATGCATCATAACAGAAGTTTCCAATTCATCTGCATGGTCACCCGGTTCATCAAAGTACTCTTTAGCAGGAACAAAGGCAAACCATTCGCTGCTGGCTATCAGGAAGTCGGGATAGTCCAGTGACAAGTCACGTATCATACTTTTGAATGTATTGCCGCCATGTCCGTTGATAATGACCATTTTGCGGTATCCCTGGGCGTATAGAGAGGCAACTATGTCGCTTAAAATCGCTTTTTGCGTTTCATAGCGATAATGGATGCAGAAATCCAGCTCGCGTTGTCCCGGATTCTGTGAACCGGCAGTGACGTAAGGCATGACCATGCAACGAATACCGTAATGTGTTTTTGCCATTTTAGCAGCATCTAGTGCGATGTCGTGACTCAGAATACAGTCTGTCAGATAAGGCAGGTGCAGATTATGCGGTTCGGTAGCTCCCCAAGGGAGGAGGACCAAATCATATTTCAATGGTTTTACCTTGCCGTAACAGGTTACGGCAAGGTCTAGTTCTTTATCCATTATTTATAAGAATTTTTAAAGATATGCAGGATTTCTTCGTCTGTAATCGGGCGTGGGTCGAGAGTGAACAGTCCTCCCATCGTATCTCTTGCATTTTGCAGAAATTTGGGGAAATCTTCGGATTGGATACCAAATTCGCTCAGTTTGATAGAATGTACTTTACATTCTTTTTGCAGTGTAATCAATGCATCAATGAAATCGGACGGACGGTTGCTCTTTTTCTGGGTCATCATTTCAGCCATTTTCATGTAACGTTTTGTACAGTCATGCCGGAAAGTTTCGAAGTATGCCTCAGACAAGGCAATGAGTCCTGCTCCATGAGGAAGTTGTGGATAATAAGCACTCATGGCATGTTCTAATGAATGTTCGGAAGTGCAGCTTGAAGTGGCTTCCACCATGCCTGCCAAGGTGCTGGCCCAAGCAATTTTGGCACGCGCTTTCAAATTCTTTCCGTCGGCTACGGCTACTGGCAGATATTTGTAGATCAGACGGATGGCTTCTAAGGCGTAAAGATCACTGATGGGTGTTGCACAATTGGCGATAAAACCCTCTGCGGCATGGAAGAATGCATCGAACCCTTGATAGGCGGTGAGGTGCGGAGGAATGGAAACCATCAGTTCCGGGTCTACAATAGATAAGGTAGGGAAGGTCAGCTGGCAACCGAAGCCTATCTTTTCTTGAGCCGTTTCGTGGGTAATCACTGTCCATGGATCCATTTCTGTTCCGGTTCCGGCGGTGGTAGGGATGGCGATAATGGGAAGTGCTTTGGTAACAGGGCGTCCTTTACCACTACCCCCTGATACATAATCCCAGTAGTCACCGTCGTTGCAGGCCATAACAGCTATACTTTTGGCTGAGTCGATGGAACTTCCGCCTCCCAGTCCTACTACAAAGTCGCACTTTTCCTCCCGGCAGATGGCGGCTGCTTCCATGACGTGTTCTTTGATGGGGTTGGGAAGGATTTTATCGTAAACCAGTGTTTCTACATTATTCAGTCTTAATTGGGCAAGTACTCTCTCCAAATATCCATATTTCCGCATGGAAGTTCCGGATGAGATGACGACCAGTGCCTTTTTTCCCGGTAATTTTTCACTGGATAATTTCTTGATTTCTCCGCAGCCAAATACTAATTTGGTAGGGATGTATAAACTAAATACAGGATTTGCTTTCATGTTCTTTCGTATTTAAAGTTTCACTGGTAACAAATGTAGGAAAATAATAGTTTGCTTGTTTAAGTAATTTGTTAAATTTTACATACTGCCGGATTGTATTCGTTTTCTTTAATTCAGTTTGAGATAGATACGTTTTTTCGATTATACTCGAAAAAAGAAATAAACAGTGTTTTTTTTTCGATTATACTCGAAAAAAACTATCTTTGTGGGAAAAGATTCGAGTATGGACGATAAATGGAAAGCTTTAGAAAAGTATAACCTTTGGGGTGGAAATACGTATCAATTGGGACTGGAACGGAAATCTTATACCGACAAGATTGGCAATTTTGTGGGGAATAACTTGGTGAAGGTACTTATAGGACAACGTCGTTCGGGCAAAAGTTATATTCTCAGGCAAATTGCTTCAAGTCTTGTCTCGGAACGAGGAGTAAATCCGGCTAATATCCTATATATAAATAAGGAGTATCTGGAATTTGATTTTATTGATGATTATAAAGCATTGGAAAGTCTGTATCGTTTTTATCGGGAAAAGCTTAAACCGCAAGGAAAAGTATATTTGTTTTTCGATGAAATTCAAAATGTGGATGGCTGGGAAAGGTTTGTAAACTCCCATTCGCAAGACTTTGTCGAAGAGAGTGAATTGTTTATCAGCGGTTCTAACTCTAAAATGCTTTCCAGTGAACTTGCCACTCTTTTGTCGGGACGTTATGTAGAATTTCATATATTCCCCTATAGTTATGCTGAATATTTACAGTTGATGCAGCAACCTGCCGGTCGGGCTTCTTATTTGGCCTATTTACAGAAAGGCGGTTTGCCCGAATTGTACAACCTGCCCACTGTCGAGTCAGAAAAACAGTATGTCGCTTCTGTGAAAGATACGATTTTGTTGCGTGATATAGTGAAGCGTAAACCCGTTCGTGATGTAAGGTTATTGGATGATATTTTTATTTATTTGGTGAATAATGCGTCCAATCTGTTTTCCGTTCAGCATATTGTTAATTTCTTTAAATCCAAGAACCGGAAGGTGAGTTATGATACCTTATCTAATTATCTAGGTTATATAGAAGAAGCTTTTCTTGCTTATAAAACAGAACGTTACAATATAAAAGGAAAGGATGTGGTGGCAGGTAATTGCAAGTATTATCTGAATGACTTGTCCTTTAAGAATTTTCTTTATCCGGGCTTTGCTTATGGAGTCGGGTATTTGTTGGAGAATGCAGTATATTTGGAACTTCGTCGTTTAGGCTATATTGTATATACAGGTTCTTTTCGGGATAAAGAAGTTGATTTTGTTGCTATGAAGGACGATAGAGTGATTTATCTTCAAGCAACTTACATGTTGGAAACGGCACAAACCATGGAACGGGAATATGCTCCTTTGCTGACGATAGGTGATAATTATGAAAAATATGTCGTTTCCATGGATGAGGTACAATTCCCTTCCAATGAAGGGGTCAGGCATATACAGGCTTGGAATTTAAAGGAAATATTGTAGGAAATCAGTTTCTCTTTTTAATATACAGTTTTTGGTAAGAGTTGTCAAAACTCTGATGATATTGTCTGTAGTCTATTATCCAATGTTGCTCACCGCTCCCCCGGATATGTAGAGCAGGAATAGCACCGAAGAGGAGAGTATAGTGGATATTATTTGCTTATGTGCAGTTGGCGCAAACATACGATTGGCATATCAGTCTGTATATCAGTATTCCGCTTATCTTTGCAGTCACTATCGGGCTGAGTCTGCTTTCTTATTATTATTTTGAGAAACCGGCCAACCGCTGGGTAAAACGAATTTTAAATAAACAATAATAACTAGTTCATGGAAAAACAATTATCAGAAAAACTGCCACGCGTTGAGGTGGTGGATGCTTTACGGGGATTTGCAGTCATGGCAATTCTTTTAGTGCATAGTTTGGAGCATTTCATCTTTCCGGTTTATCCGGTAGACCAGCCTGCATGGTTGAATATACTGAATGACGGGGTATTCAATGTTACATTTACTTTATTGGCTGGAAAATCGTATGCCATTTTTGCTTTGCTGTTTGGATTTACATTTTATATTCAGTCGGCTAACCAACAGCGTAAAGGAAAAGATTTTGGTTATCGTTTTCTGTGGCGTTTGCTGTTATTGGTAGCTTTTGCTACGCTGAATGCAGCTTTTTTTCCGGCAGGAGATGTGCTGTTGCTGTTCTCGGTAGTGGGAATCGTATTGTTTGTGGTGCGCAAGTGGAGTGACTGTGCCATACTTGTTACAGCTATTTTGTTTCTATTGCAGCCCGTTGAGTGGTATCATTATATAGTAGGTCTGTTTGATCCTTCTTATACTTTGCCCGATTGGGGAGTGGGCGCGATGTATAAAGAAGTGGCGGAATATACCAAAGAGGGGAGTTTGTGGGTAAGAATATGACCTTTGGTCAGAAAGCCAGTCTATATTGGGCTCTGGGAGCAGGGCGTTTCTGGCAGACTGCCGGCTTGTTCTTGATGGGGTTGTATATCGGACGCAAACAATTATTTGTTACTTCCGAAAAACATACTCGTTTTTGGGTGAAGGCTCTTATCATTTCCGCTATCTCTTTTGCTCCGCTTTTCCAACTGAAAGAGTTGATTATGGCTAGTGACAGTGAACTCATTCGCCAGACTGCCGGAACTGCTTTTGATATGTGGCAAAAGTTCGCTTTTACATTTGTACTGGTTGCTTCTTTTGTATTGCTTTATCAACGGGATAGGTTCAGGAATTTTGTATCAAATCTTCGTTATTATGGTAGGATGAGTCTGACCAATTATATCACCCAATCTATTGCCGGAGCTATTATTTATTTCCCTTTCGGATTTTATCTGGCTCCGTACTGTGGATATACGTTGAGTTTGTTGGTTGGTTTTGTACTCTTTTTGTTGCAAGTACAGTTCTGCAAGTGGTGGTTGAAAGGACATAAGCAGGGACCGTTAGAGAGTCTTTGGCATAAATGGACCTGGATGTATTCCAAAAAATAAGGAACTCTGGGCAGGAGTTGCATATGCTATACGGAAGAGAGGAAAAGGCGAAAAGTAATTTGTCTTTTCCTCTCTTCCGTATAGGGACTGATTCTTGTTTCCCAAGTTTCCCGAATATCATAAAAAGGATATCAGTTCAGGATTATAATCAATTGTTTTTGCCTTCTATCTGAATTTGAATTGCTTGTCCTGTACGTTGCAGACATTCTATAAAAATAGAAAGATGATTGGTCTTTTGCATCAACTCACATATAATTTCCTTTTCTTCTGTGCACCAAGGTTCATAAGCACGTGGGAAAGTTTCACGTTGTTTATGGATATAAGGTGGAAGGACTGTTTTCTGAATGCCTAACTCTTGGACTTTTTGTTTTATACGGCAAATATCTTCTTCTGTACAATCATTAAAAGATTCTTTTGTAAAGAACCCCGGATATTTTTGGTCAATGTCAAGATTGATTGTAGGCTTAGATAGGGATTGAAAGGTTTTTTCTCTGCTTTCTAGTTCCTTTATCAGATTGTTGATGTACTCATCGGCTTGAACAGATGATACAACTATGGAACATTCGTGGCGGGAGTATTCTTTATGGCGGTTGGCGGATAACCAGTTGAAAGAACCCTCTATAAGTGTATGGTTATCAATGGCCAATGATTTATTGTGGATACCTTTTACTTCAATGAGGGTTGCGGCATTTTCTATTAATATGTTCCGTCCCTCTTCGGCACGGCTGAGCAACTGATTGGTTTTCGTATCATAATCTAGAGACGAATCGGTGTAGACTGTGACATCCACTCCTCGGTGTACCGTGTGGCGTATCAGCGGAACCAACTGGTCGTTTTCTATGGCGTGGATAGATATGAATGGAGATACAATCAGCAGGCGGTGTCTTGCTTTTTCAAAAGCTTGGTGCAGAACCTGGATATGCTCTTCTGTGGTGGACAGACGAAGGGTGGGGTGGTAGGTGCACAGCGGAACTTCCTGTTGGTAAATAAAGTTGTTGGAAATCTCGTTGGATGGATCATCGAAAAGCCATTTAGCCATATTTCCTACCGGGGTGTTTTCTTCCGGATGGAAAATATTCATGTTGCCAAAAACAATGAAATGATGCTGAGCGCGCGATATCGCTACATTGAGCATATTGTATTTTCCATCACGCTCCATAAAAAGAGAATGGTCTTCAGGAGAGTTGACTGTTGAAAAAAGAACAATCGGACATTGGGCACCTTGCAAGGAATGTACTGTGCCGATAATCATCTCTTTATATTTCTCATTTCCTGATATTTTTTGTATTTGATGCCGTATTTCGGCTTCTTGGGCTTTAAAAGGAGTTACTACGGCTACAATTTCATGAATAGGCTTTTTATAGGTCTTTTCCAGATTATCTTTTTCCAGTTCCAGCCAACAGACAATGGCTTCCGCTTCAGCCCGGTTGAGGCGACTTCCTGTTTTTCCAGGGCTGCTGTAACTGTTGATGTGTACATATCCTTTGGAAGGGAGGGACTTGTATTTTACTTCGTTACCTTTTTTAGGAAGTAACCTGCCGTGGTAAACATAATCATTGCAATAGGCAATAATGGAATCTACGCATCGTCTGTGTTCGGTCAGAAAAGCTCCTTTTTCACCTTTTACTGTAAAATTACAGCTTTTACGTGCCAGTTTCATTATACTTCCGGAAGAAGAAAGGAAACCATTGTTTTCTAAAAAACGGTATTTTTCCGAGGACTGGTTGGAAACAATGCCCAGATTCTTTAAATTAATGAATGAATATTCATCAGAAATGGACCATACAGGCTCTATTTGTTGAATATCACCTACTAAAATCGCTTGCTTGGCCAAACTGAAGGAGGGAACGGCAAGTTCGGGTGAAACTTGTCCGGATTCATCTACAATCAACAGATCTATTCCATTGTATAAAGGAATATCCCATTTTCCGTTCTCCGCATAGGTCATATACTTGGGTAGAGAATGGAAAGTAGAGATGAAAACAGGCATTACGCAAGCCAAACGTTTTAATCTTTGGGTATAGGCTTCTTGTGTGCGCTGCTTGCCTTCATCGCACTTGCTTAACCGGTGAATAAACTCGGCTTCCCGATAATGTATGGCATACCAGAACATTTGATACCGATAGCTGATATCCAGCCTTACTGCCATGTCTTCTGTATAAGGCAAGTTGCCATACTCAGGGTTGGAACTTATTTTTTCGTAACGTTCTTTGAATTCTTCTGTCAAAGTCCACTGTTCTATTACTTTGTCATAGGAGGGTAATGGCTCATGGAATTTGCGGATAAACTTCTGTAATATATTGTTTTCCTTCCGGTTTCCGTATTCTGTTGTTTCGGCAGCTTGGATACAGAGAATAATCTTTTTTTGGAGGGCTTGCATTTCTTTACGGAGAAATTGCCGGCATTTTGTTTCGTCTTGATAGTTTTTCTTGAAAAAGTTATTGAAGCATTGCAGATAGAATTGTTTGTACTCTTCTTGACGTTCAGGTGTATCGTATGCTGCCGGAAATCCATCCCCTTTGGGGTTGAACATCATTTTGTACTGTTGTTGCAGCTCTTTTTTCCCTGACAGATATAGGCCTAATGTATCCAGTTCGGGTAGCCAGCGGTTGGACAACCGGGGATGTGTTGTGTCATTGGTTGTTTCCGCTTTGAAATCCTTTAGGATATTGGTGATCGCCTGATTATTAGCTGAACTTGCAACTATAATTTCCGGCTCTTCCGGATTGTTTAGAATGTTATGAGCAAGTCTGTTTGCGATGACAGTTTGCAGAAAAGTGGTTTTTCCTGTTCCCGGAGGACCGTTGACGACAAAAATATCAGCACATTCCGGTGTTGTGTACATTGCTAGTGTTTCGCGTTGAGATATGGACAAAGGAAAGTCGCTGCTCATTTGTGCCCAGTGTTCTTGGTTGCAATATACTTTCCGGTTAGTTGGAATAGGAAGAGCGTTAGCAGATTTTGTTTGTATTAATAAATTCAACAGGGGATGTGGAGTGGTATTGTCATCTTTTAAGAGTTTGTCATATAGTGTGATTATGGGCTGTGCCATATTGCGCTCGGAGGCTTTTATGATAATGATTTCTGGATTATCATAGTAATTCATTGTGCTGAAAGTTTTGCCGGTTGCTTTCTTGAAAAGCTGCTCGCATGCTTGCCAATAGGCCTCCCATTTTGTTTCTTCAGTGTTAAAATTGGATAGTAGTTGATCTACTTTTGAAAGAGAAGCTATAGTGCGGTCATTGGCTGCATTAGGCTCCAAAAATTTACGAATAAATATTGGGATTCTGTCTGATTCGTTCTCGCATACGGTTAGTTTGCCGTCAGGCAACATGATGGCAGTAATCAAGAAGGGATATTCCGGTCTTTCTGATTGGGAAGTCCAGCCGTTTTCAAATTCGGGCAAAAGAATGCAAGGAGCAATCATTACTTTTTGTTTTTCATTGCTGTCTTCTGCTTTCCAATCAGGGAAAATAACAGGAATACTTTTGAGAGGAATGAATTTAAGTATCTTGTCACCAATGTTTAGGGTGATTCGTGGTCCTTTGAGAGCAATAGCTTTGCGCTCTGCATCTTGAAGACAAGTTTTCCAGTATTTTAGTAAGGTCTGGTCCATTTGTTTTTACGTTTGTGTGATGGAATAATTTACAAATATAAGAAAATAGGTGAAAAGAATACGGTAATTGGGGTTACATTCCTGAATTTATGATTTTTTTACATTAAGAGGGATTGGAAATGTCGGGATAATCATTATTAGCGGTAAATGAATTGGGATGAACGGAATAATGGTAATATTTAGTGGTGATGAGGCAAGAAACTTGCCTTTATGAAGCAAATGAAGCTAAAATAGACGAGAATTTATCTGTGTGGGGAGTGTGGATATACTAATTTTGCCAATAAATGAAACTTAAATCTATGATGAAAAGATTTGCAAATTTATTGGCTGTTTTTATTCTTTCTGTAAATTGTATTAGTGCCCAAAATCTAACTCGTTGGGTTAATCCGTTTATTGGAACCGGTGCTGTTCAATCCAGTCTTTCTGGGAATAATTATCCAGGAGCTACTGTCCCTTTTGGTATGGTGCAGCTGAGTCCCGATACTCGTGAAGCGCCTGATTGGGCACAAGCTTCGGGATATGATTATAATGATTCTATTATTTATGGTTTCAGTCATACACGTTTAAGCGGAACCGGTGCTTCCGATTTTATAGATATCCTTCTATTTCCTACCATGAGTGATAAAAGGAAATCGTCTTTTACTCATCAAAACGAACAGGCGCGTCCGGGGTATTATCAAGTATTATTAACGGATGAGAAGATTCAAGCGGAGTTGACGGCTTCTGTACACGTAGGAGTGCATCGCTATACCTGTTCTGATGGTGACCAGTTGAAATTATGGTTGGATTTAGATCATTCGGCAAATAAGGAGAGTTGGAACCGCCGGATAATTCAATCACAAATCCGTGTAGTTTCTCCTACAGTAGTAGAAGGATATCGTGTTATTACAGGATGGGCAAAACTGAGGAAAATATATTTCCATCTTGAATTTTCCCAACCAATCTTATCCAGTCAGTTACATGATGGCAATCGGAGGTATGAGAATACTCCTGTCATTAATGGTACGGAACTGCGTGGATTGTTTTGCTTCGATAAGAAGTGGAATAAAGAATTGATATGTAAAGTCGCTTTATCTCCAGTTTCCATTGAAAATGCCCGGTTGAATATGGCAGCTGAGGTTCCCGGATGGAACTTTGAACATATTGCTTCTGCTGCCGAAGCCAGCTGGGAGAAAGAATTGAAGAAAGTCATCATCCAAGGTACCGGTTTGCAGAAAAAGATTTTTTATACAGCTTTATATCACACTATGGTACAACCCAATACGATGAGTGATGTTAATGGTGAATATATGGCATCCGATTACGTCACTCGTTCTGTGGCAAAAGGGGAGGTGCATTATTCTACTTTTTCTTTATGGGATACTTTCAGGGCCGCCCATCCACTTTATACTTTGATACACACGCACCGCATTCCCGATTTTGTTAAGAGCATGATGAGGCAATACGATTATTATGGCTATTT
>ERZ780167.3941-NODE-3941-length-10138-cov-4.767133_pt1 | contig 10138 bp, 6 predicted proteins | sample MGYA00510982_ERZ780167 | MGnify/ENA primary metagenome ERZ780167 (study PRJEB29588, sample SAMEA2146107) | human gut metagenome | biome: human gut; feature: human-associated habitat; material: faeces | place: Denmark | collected 2008/2010 ... | reverse complement strand
CGCCCCACACGGAGTGGAAGGCGCCCAGCCGCTCCACCACATAGGCCTTGGACTGCTGCACCACATAGATGTTCCGGACGATAACGATCAGCACCAGCACCACCAGAATGGCGATGGCCACTGCGCCGGGGATAGAGATGTTGCTTGGCATGTGATTTTCCTCCTGTTTTTAATATAAGTAGTGTTTACGGACTTACACGGGTTCCACGAACAGGCGCACGCCCTCCATGCGGACGATCTTCACCTGCGCGTTGCGGGGGATGGGCTGGCCGCTTTCGCTGCGGGCGGTCCAGGTCATGCCGCCCACATACACCGCCCCGGTGGGCACGGCGTTGTCGATGTTCTCCGTGACCCGGGCGGTCTGGCCCAGCACGCGGTCGGCGTTGGTGGCGGTAACGTCCTTGTGCAGCAGCTTCTTCACCAGGGGCCGGGTGGCCGCCAGGCACACGATGGACACCACGAAGAACAGAGCCAGCTGCAGCCAGATGGGACCGCCGCAGATGGCGGCAATCAGCCCCGCCACGGAGCCGACTACGAACCAGATGGACGTCAGCCCCACGGTGATGGCCTCCACCACGCCGAAGATCACCATGGCGGCGATCCAGATCAGCGTCATCATATCGGTGCTTCCTCCTTTCAGACACAGCCCCAGCACCAGGGCCAGAGCCAGGGTTACGGCCACTGCGCCGATGCCCAGCCACTTCTCCCGGGGGGCCAGATTGGCGAAAAACGCGGACAGCGCCGTTTTCAGGGTTTTCTCCGGCAGCGGGGCCTTGGGCGCGTCCTGCACCGGGGCCTCCCGGGGCACCTCCTGGGAAAACAGCTCATCCAGGGACACCTGATACCGGTTGCAGATATAGAGGATCTTCTCGATCTCCGGATATCCCCGGCAGGACTCCCATTTGCTCACCGCCTGCCGGGACACCTTCAGCTCCGCTGCGAACTGCTCCTGGGTCAGTCCCGCCCGGCGGCGTACCTCCTGTAACCGTTCTCCAAAGGCCATGGCTCCGTCCCTCCGTTTCTCACTGGCCCCATCCTACCGGAAACGGGCCGCTTTGTCTACCAACCTCCGTTTGCACCCGGGAAAAAACTGGAATTTTCTGCGCAACCTCAGGTTGTCATGGCTTTAGTATACTATATTTTTGCCTCCCGCGCCACAACATTTTGAAAAATCCTCCGAGTTTTTACCCGGCGGACAAATCGGCTTGACAAATGTTTCCTGCCCGTGTATACTGAACCCATCTGATAAGAAAGGTGGTGCCCGATATGATGATTTATAACGCTTTTGTCGTGTCGGGGACCCTTGTGCGCCTGTGACGAGCCTGCCGGAAGATAGGGCGGGCCCCTTGCGGCTGTGTCGGCGTCCTCGGAAGGAGGGCGCTTTTTTCGTGCCCGGAATTTGGAAAAGAGAGAAGAATGAGAGAGGAAGTGTTTTTGCCTTCATGGAAACCACCCGAAAATTATCCCGGCGGGAGAAGCTCGCCCTGATCGGGAAATATCTGCGCCCCTGCTGGGGGCACTTTGCGGCGGCGCTGCTGTGCGCGTGCCTGGCCATGGTGTTCAACGCCCTGACGCCCCAGATCATCCGCCTGACCGTGGACTCCATCCTGGGGCCCGAAACGCCCAAATTGCCCGGATTCCTGATATCCTGGCTGAACTGGGCGGCTCTGGAGGCCCAGCCCCTGCGGGCCCTGTGGTGGGCCGCTGCCGCCGTCCTGCTGACGGCCCTGCTGCGGGGCGTGTGCAGCTACGGCCAGCGGCTCCAGCTGGCCCGGGGCTCCGAGGGCTACGTCAAGGGCATCCGGGACGACCTGTACCGCCACATTCAGTATCTGCCCTTCGCCTGGCACAAAAATAACCCCACCGGCGACATCATCCAGCGCTGCACCTCCGACGTGGATGTGATCCGCCAGTTCGTGTGCAACCAGCTGGTGGAGGTGGTGCGCACGGTGTTCCTGATCGTGCTGTACCTGTGCATCATGTTCACCATGAACCTGCGCCTGTCCCTGATCTCGGCGCTGTTTATCCCCATTGTGGGCCTGTCCTCCGGGGTATTCTACAGGAAGATCTCCGGCCGGTTCCAGGCCGCCGACGAGGCGGAGGGCGACCTGACCACCTGCGCCCAGGAGAACCTCACCGCCGTCCGGGTGGTCCGGGCCTTCGGCCGGGAGCGGTATGAGGAGGAGAAGTTCAACGGGAAAAATCAGCGCTTCTCCCAGCTGTGGATCCGGCTGGGAAAGCTCCTGTCCGTATACTGGGCCTCCGGCACCCTGCTGACCTGCCTGCAGGTGATGGTCATCGTGGTGGCCGGCGCCTGCGAATGCGTGGCCGGGCGGATGACCCTGGGCTCCTTTGTGGCCTTCGTCACCTATAACGAGGCCCTGGCCTGGCCCGTTCGTTCCCTGGGCCGGGTGCTGTCCGATATGAGCAAGGCCGGGGTGTCCATGGACCGGGTGGGCTATATCCTCAACGCCCGGGAGGAGCGGGACCTGCCCGACGCCGTGGACGCCGTAAACGGCGACATTGTCTTTGACCACGTCAGCTTTGCCTACGACGGCCAGCCGGTGCTGGAGGACGTGTCCTTCACCATTCACCAAGGGGAGACCTTCGCCATCCTGGGGGGCACCGGCTCCGGCAAGAGCACCCTGGTGCACCTGCTGGACCGGCTGTATGACCTGCCGGAGGGCGGCGGCTCCATCACCATCGGCGGGGTGGACATCCGCCGCATGAAGCGGGAATCCCTGCGCCGCCAGATCGGCCTGGTGCTCCAGGAGCCCTTCCTGTTCTCCCAGACCGTGGGGGAAAACATCTGCGCCGTGCGGCCGGACGCCGGGGACGAGGCCATGCGCCGGGCCGCCGCCGTGGCCTGCGTGGACGAGGCCATCTCCGCCTTCCCCCAGGGGTACGACACCGTGGTGGGCGAGCGGGGCGTCACCCTGTCCGGCGGCCAGAAGCAGCGGGTGGCCATTGCCCGGATGCTGATGCAGCAGGCCCCCATTATGGTGTTTGACGACTCCCTGTCCGCCGTGGACGCCGAAACCGACGCCAAAATCCGCGCCGCCCTGCGGGACACCCTGCACAGCGCCACGGTGCTGCTGATCTCCCACCGGGTCACCACCCTGATGCAGGCCGACCGCATCCTGGTGCTGGACGGCGGCCGGGTGTCCGCCCTGGGCGCCCACCGGGAGCTGATTGACCGCCCCGGCATTTACCGGGATATTTACGACATCCAGATGCGCAGCGATGACCGCGCGCTGGTGGAGGAAGGAGGGAACGCCTGATGGCTGCCTTCGACGAGAAAGATTATACAAAATCCTTTGACTGGAGCATCTGGAAAAGGCTCACGCCCTTTGTGCGGCCCTTCCGCCGGGACTTTGTGGGGATGCTGGTGTTCAACGGCCTGTGCGCCCTGGTGGACGTGGCCATTCCCCTGTTCCAGCGCTACGCCATCCGGAATTTTATCCAGGCGGACTCCCTCCGGGGCATCGTGCCCTTCTCCCTGGTGTATCTGCTGGTAATTCTTTTACAGGCCCTGTCCGTGGTGGCCTTTGCCCGCAACTCCATGACCATCGAGATGAACATGGGCCGGGATATGCGCCGCTCCCTGTTCCACCATCTCCAGACCCTGTCCTTCTCCTTCTATAACGTGACTCCCGTGGGCTATCTGCTGACCCGGGTCATGAGCGATACCAACCGCATTGCCAGCATGATCGCCTGGAACATGACGGATATCCTCTGGGCCCTGTTCTATGTGCTGGGCACCTTTGCGGCCATGCTGGCCCTGAACTGGCGGCTGGCCCTGGTGGTCATCGTCATCGTGCCTGTCATGGCGGTGCTCACCGGATATTTCCAGAACCGCATCCTCCGCTGGAACCGGAAGGTCCGGAAGCTGAACTCCCGCATCACCGGCTCCTTCAACGAGGGCATCACCGGCGCCAAAACCACCAAGACCCTGGGCACCGAGGAGCAGACCGTGGCCGCCTTCCGGGACCTGACCCGCCAGATGCACGACGCCGGCATCGGCGCGGCCCGGCTCAACGCCATCTATATCCCGCTGGTGCTGTTTGCCAGCACCATGGCCGTGGCCATCGTGCTGCTGCGGGGCGGCTATATGGTCTCCGATCACCTGCTGGAGCTGGCCACCCTCTCCACCTTCACCACCTACGCCGTGGGCATTTTCGAGCCCATCCAGATGACCGCCGCCAACATCGCCGAGTTTATCTCCCTGCAGGCCTCCATCGAGCGGGTCATGGACCTGATGGACAAGACCCCCCAGATTCAGGACGCCCCGGAGGTCATCGAAAAGTACGGCGATGCCTTCCACCCCAAGCGGGAGAACTGGGAGCCCATCCGGGGCGAGATCGAGTTCCGGGACGTGACCTTCCGCTATCCCGACGGCGGCGGCAACGTGCTGGAGCACTTCTTCCTGCACATTCCCCAGGGGTCCACCGTGGCCATCGTGGGCGAAACCGGCGCGGGTAAGAGCACCCTGGTGAACCTGGCCTGCCGCTTCTTCGAGCCCACGGAGGGCCAGATTCTCATCGACGGCGTGGACTATCGCCAGCGCAGCCAGCTGTGGCTCCACAGCAGCATCGGCTATGTGCTCCAGGACCCCCACCTGTTCTCCGGCACCGTCCGGGAGAACATCCGCTACGGGAAGCTGGACGCCACCGATGCGCAGGTGGAGGCCGCCGCCCGGGCTGTGTCCGCCGACACGGTGGTGGCCAAGCTGGAAAAGGGCTGGGACAGCGACGTGGGCGAGGGCGGCGGACGGCTCTCCACCGGCGAAAAGCAGCTGATCTCCTTTGCCCGGGCCGTGCTGGCGGACCCCCGCATCTTCGTCCTGGACGAGGCCACCTCATCCATCGACACCCAGACCGAGCAGCTGATCCAGCAGGCCATCGACCACCTGCTCCAGGACCGCACCTCCTTCCTGATCGCCCACCGGCTCTCCACCATCCGCAAGGCGGACATGATCCTGGTGGTCCGGGACGGACGCATCGTGGAACAGGGCACCCACCAGGAGCTGCTGCGCCGCCATGGCTATTACCACGATCTTTACAGCAAGCAGTTCGCCGAGGAATCTGCGGCCCGCATCCTGCAATAATTACCAGAATATGGAAGCCCTGGCAGCGGCGCTGCCGAGGCTTTTTCACCCCATTTTCCGGGAAAGCGCTTCCCATCTGTCCCCCTGTGACGGACAGACTTTCCTTGGCTCCTATCGACTGTTTCCCGCCTGACAGGCGGATACTCCGTGAAATTTCTGACAAGCAGATTCACCCGTTTGCCAGGATTTTCACATATTTGTCCGCCTATAAAATACAGCCGTTTCCTATACCTGACATTGTTAAAACCTTGACCGCTATTTTTTCATTTTGCTTCCAGTTATTTCCAAAAAAGGTTGCCAAGCCGCCGTCTTTTCGATACAATATCCTGCGAGATAGAGAAGAAGGAACCTGCAGCATGTAATGTGGGACCAAAAATCAAGGAGGTCTTTCATGAAAGTATTAGTCATCAATGCCGGCAGCTCATCCCTGAAGTATCAGCTGCTGGACCCGGAAACCGGCCATCTGCTGGCCAAAGGCCTGTGCGAGCGCATCGGCATTGACGGAAAATTCACCTATAAGCCCCAGGTGGAGGGCAAGGCCGCCGTATCGGCGGGGGACGTCCCCATGCCCACCCATTCCGAGGCCATCCAGGCGGTGCTGTCCGCCCTGGTGGACCCGGACAACGGCGTCATCTCCTCCATGAAGGAGATCGACGCGGTGGGTCACCGGGTGGTCCACGGCGGCGAGAGCTTCGCCAGCTCCGTCCTCATCACCGACCAGGTGATGCAGGCGGTGGAGGACTGCACCCCCCTGGCGCCTCTGCATAATCCGGCCAACATCATCGGCATCGAGGCCTGCCGGGCCGTCCTGGGCCACGATGTGCCCCAGGTGGCGGTGTTCGACACCGCCTTCCACCAGACCATGCCCGAGCATGCGTATCTGTACTCCATCCCCTATGAGTACTATGAAAACGACAAGATCCGGCGCTACGGCTTCCACGGCACCTCTCACCGCTATGTGTCCCTGCGGGCGGCGGAGATCCTGGGCCGTGACCCGGCGGAGCTGAAGGTGGTGTCCTGCCACCTGGGCAACGGCTCCTCCCTGGCCGCCATCGACGGCGGCCGCTGCGTGGATACCTCCATGGGCCTGACGATGGGCACCCGGGCCGGTGACATGGACGTGGGCGTGGTGGAGTTCATCGCCAACAAGTACGACATGACCATTTCCGAGGCCGTGAACCTGCTGAACAAGGAATCCGGCATGCTGGGCCTGTCCGGCGTGTCCTCCGACTTCCGGGATCTGGAGCAGGCGGCGGAGAAGGACCATCACCGGGCCACCGTGGCCCTGGAGATTTTCGAGTACCGGGTCCGCAAGATGATCGCCGAGTATGCCGCCGCCATGGGCGGCGTGGACGTGGTGGTGTTTACCGCCGGCGTGGGCGAAAACTCCGCCGAGACCCGTGCCCACATCCTCCACGGTCTGGAGTTCATGGGCATCACCTGCGACCCGGAGAAGAACAACTGCCGGGGCAAGGAGCAGATCATCTCCCGGGACGGCGCCCCCGTCATCGTCATGGTGGTCCCCACCAACGAGGAGCTGATGATCGCCCAGGACACCATGGAGCTGGTCCTGGACCAGGAATAAGCCCTATTTATTGACCATTTCGCAAAAAAACCGGGACGCCCCAGCGTCCCGGTTTTTTAACCTGTCAACAAGTCCAGCCCTGCGCAGCGGGCCGCAAAAGTCTTTACCAGCTCTGGGCCGACAGGATGACCTTCTTATAGCTGCGGCGGAAATAGACGATCTCGGCGGCGCCGGTGATGGCCCAGGAGAAGATATACAGCAGGTACAGAGAGGTGATGGTGCCCAGCCAGGCGAACACGGTGTATACCCAGATGACCCGGAACACGCAGGAGCCCAGAATGACGATCACCGTGGGGCCCACGCTTTTGCCGATGCCCCGGGAGGCGGCGATGCTGGCGTCCATCAGCGGGGACACCACATAGGAAAAGCTCATGATCCGCAGCCGCTGCATGCCCGCGTCGATGACCTCCGTTTCGTTGGCAAACAGGCCCAGGAAGCTCCGGCCGAAAAACAGCAGCAGCAGGCCGCACACGGCCCCCACTCCGGCGGCGTAGCACATACTCACCAGATAGCTTTTGACAATGCGCTCGGTTTTGCCGGCGCCCCAGTTCCGGCTGACGAAGCTGGCGCAGCCGGTATAGAAGGCCGCCATCATGTTAAACAGCAGGGTATCGGCGTTGGCGGCGGCGGAGCTGCCGGACACCGTGACGGCGTCGAAGGAGTTCAGGCCCACCTGGACAAACAGGTTGGCCACGGCGAAAATGGCGTTCTGCAGCCCCGTGGGGATGCCGATGGCCAGGACCCGCCGGGCCTCCTGGGGATGGACCCGGAGGCGGCGCAGCTCCAGGCGGCAGGCGTCCTTCCGCCGCAGCAGGTGCAGCACGATCAGCAGGGCCGACAGGCACTGGGCGATGACGCTGGCGATGGCCACGCCCTCGGCGGCCATGTGGCAGCGGATCACAAAGAACAGGTTCAGAACCACGTTCAGCACACCGGCAACGGACAGATACAGCAGAGGCCGCCGGGTGTCGCCCACGGCGCTCATGATGCCGTTGCCGCAGTTGTACACGGCCATGGCCGGCATACTCAGGGCGTATATCTTCAGATACAGCACGGCCCCGTCCATCAGCTCGTCCTTGGTGTGCAGCAGGGCCAGCATGGGCCGGGCCAGCAGAACGCAGATCAGGCACAGCACCACGCCGATGGCGGCGCACAGCACAAAGGACGTGTGAACGGTTTTTTCCACCCGCTGCCTATCCCCCATGCCCAGGCCCCGGGCCACCGCCACGTTGACGCCGCTGCCCATGCCGATCAGCAGTCCCGTGAACAGCGACACCAGCAGCGTGGTGGAGCCCACGGCTCCCAGCGCCCGGTAGTCCGCGAACTTGCCGGCAATGGCCACGTCGCTGAGGTTGAACAGCACCTCCAGCACCTGGGTCAGCATCAGGGGCAGGCTGAACAGCAGCATGTTTTTCCACAGGGAGCCTTCCGTCATGTTGACGGACAGGGCGCTCTTTTTTTGCGTCGCTTCCATGAAACACACCTCTTATCCAAAATATACTGGCACGCAATTGCACAGTATAACACCACAATTTGCACAAAACAACCCCCTCAGACGCCATATTTTCCCCAGAGGAAATGGCACGTCATTGTGCACAATGTTGTGTTCCGGAGGCAGACCCCTCCACCGGCGGAAAAAACCGGGAAAACGGCGACAGATGGATAAAATTTTCACATTCCGGGAGAAAAGTTGCGAAAAGCCCTTGCATTCCACGGGGAAATGTGGTACAGTCCACTTCGACAATTGAATAGGGGCGGCGGGGCCTGTCCGCACTGCCGCCTGACACCATTATTTCTGGCTTGCCGCCAAGGTCGCGGCAAGGAAAAAGGAGAAAGCTATGAAGAAGAAACTATTGGCTCTTTTCCTGGCGCTGGTAATGGTCGGCGCCGTACTCCCGGGATGCGGAGACGGCAGCAAGGACCCCGGCGGACAAGGAAATAACGGCAAAACGGGCGAACCGGTCAAGGGTGGCGAGATCACCGTTGGCATCGCCCAGGACCTGGACGACAGTCTTGACCCCCACCAGACGGTGGCCGCAGGAACCAGAGAGGTCTTGTTCAACATCTTCGAGGGATTGGTGAAGCCCAATTCCGACGGCGAAATGATCCCCGCTGTGGCGGAGAAATACACGCTGTCCGAGGATGGAACCACCTATACCTTCACGCTTCGTGAGGGAGTGAAGTTCCACAACGGCCAGACAGTGACCGCAGAGGATGTTGTATATTCCATCAATCGCTGCGCCGCTGTGCCGGAGGGTCAGGAGAAGCCTCTGGTAGCGGCGTTTTCTGCTGTCAAGAGTGTCGAGGCCCTGGACGAAAAGACCGTTGCCGTTACCATCGCACAGCGGGACCTGGAGTTCATCAGCTATATGACGGCCGCCATCATCCCCGCGGACTATGAAAATCAGGACACGGCTCCGGTGGGCACCGGCCCCTTCAAGTTCGTGTCCCGGACCCCCCAGCAGGACTTCGTCATGGAGCGGTTCGAGGATTACTGGGGCGCCCCGGCGTGGCTGGACAAGGTCACCTATAAGATCTGCGAAAATGCCGACGCCCTGGTGATGAACCTGAACGGCGGGTCCATCGACCTGTGCGCCCACCTGACCTCCGCCCAGGCCTCCCAGCTGAACCAGAACTTCCAGGTGCTGGAGGGCACCATGAACCTGGTGCAGGCCATCTATCTGAACAACCAGGCCAAGCCCTTTGACAATCAGCTGGTGCGCCAGGCCCTGTGCTATGCCATCGACCGGCAGGGCATCATGGACATGGTGGCCGACGGCCACGGCACCGCCGTAGGCAGCAGCATCTATCCCGCGTTTACCAAGTATTTCCTGCCGGAGCTGGTGGATAAGTATCCCCACGACGTGGAAAAGGCCAAGGAGCTGCTGGCCCAGGCCGGGTATCCCGACGGCTTCGACATGACCATCTCCGTTCCCAACAACTATCAGCCCCATATGGACACCGCCGAGGTGGTGGCCGAGCAGCTGCGGGAGGCGGGGATCAACGTGACCATCCAGCCTGTGGAATGGAGCACCTGGCTGGACACCATCTATAACGGCCGCCAGTTCCAGGCCACGGTGGTGGGCGTGGACGCCGCCAATATGACCGCCCGGGCCATGCTGGAGCGGTTTACCTCCGACTACGGCAAGAACTTCATCAACTATAATAACCCCGCCTATGACGCCCTGTTCCAGCAGGCCATCAACGCCCAGGACGAGGCCACCCAGACGGACCTGTACAAGCAGATGGAGACCATGCTGGCGGACACCGCCGCCAACGTGTATATCCAGGACCTGTGCGACCTGGTGGCCATGCGGCAGGATCTGGGGGGACTGAAGTTCTATCCCATCTATGTGCTGGACCTGTCCACGGTTTATTTTACCCAGCAGTAATACTGATTCTTGATTAAAAAATTTAATCAAGAATCCCGTGCGCTGTGCGCACGC
>ERZ780167.3940-NODE-3940-length-10139-cov-9.054443_pt1 | contig 10139 bp, 8 predicted proteins | sample MGYA00510982_ERZ780167 | MGnify/ENA primary metagenome ERZ780167 (study PRJEB29588, sample SAMEA2146107) | human gut metagenome | biome: human gut; feature: human-associated habitat; material: faeces | place: Denmark | collected 2008/2010 ... | reverse complement strand
GGGGCAGCAAGGTCTCGCCCGCTACCATCAGCGAGCTGAACAAGAAAGCCTACGTCCACATCGAGGATTGGCGGAATCGTCCCTTGCAGGGCGGCAGATACCCGTATGTCTATGTGGACGGCATAACAAAGCTCTTTAAGTACTTCATTATCAGCCCATAGCATCTTTGCAACTCGGTTTTTCTCCCATTGCCGATTCAGCTGCGGTGATAATTTGATTTACTGCCTTATCAACGAAAACCGAAGGGTTTCTGGACTTTTTCTTTTTCTGTTGCAGACCAGGAAATCGTCTGATTTCTAACAGTTTTCTAACACCATCATTCGAACTCAGCACTGGAAAAAAGGCTGCCCATTTAGTCCGCTATGGATTGCTTCCGAGCCACATCCAAATGCCCGTAGATATTGGCGGTCATTTTTATATCTGAATGGCCCAGCCACCTCTGCACGACCTTTAGAGAAAAGCCGTTGGGCAACAGCAGACTAGCACAGCTGTAAAAACAGATGCAGGGGAGGGCAGAATAGTGATGAGCTGCGGTGTGTTATTTAGAGTTTTCCCGGAAAGAGTCCGGCGCGGCGGGGTCTTGCTCCTCCTGCTCGCTGAGGGTCGGGATGAAAGCCCGGGCCAGCTTTCCCTTGCCCCGGTGCTTGATATAGAAATACCCAATAACGCTGAAGGTCACGGCGCCAATAAAGTTGACGAACAGATCCTCCATGGTATCATACAGGCCGATATCCAAGTAGCCGTCAAAGCCCAGGTCGTTGCCATTGACCGCCACAGAGTGGATACCGTCTATCGTGATGGGGGTATTGCTGTTAGTGGGATCCAGCATCACGGAGGTGATGCTCTGAACCACCGTGTCCTTTTGCATATCCAGATGGAAGAGCCGATCCATACCAAACTCGAAAAATTCCCACAGCACACCCACGGTCATGGAAAAGCAGAACGCAGCCAAAGCCACATATATGGGGGAGAGATGAAACTTGATGCGGCTGTTTCGGTTGAGAATATCAATGAGGGCAAAGCCGGTGGCTGCGCAGAGAAAGCCTGTAGTGGTGTGGAGCATGGTGTCCCAGCCGGGGTAGGTGATGAAATAACCCTCCAGCTCGCCCAGTATTTCTGCCGCAAATATGAACAGAAGTATGATGATTTCCAGGGTGGTCGGCAGTTGGATACCGAAGTTTTGCTGGATGAAAAAAGGCAAAATAAACAAAATCAGCACCAGCAGGCAGATGAAGGCGCTCTCGTATTCGCCCCGGAGGATGGACAGAACCAGCTCTGCCACCACAATCAGCCGCAGAACTACATAAACGGCAAAAACAGCCGGCTGCTGGCGGATTGTGGCCTTGAGCCGGCGGGCCGTATCTTTAGGTTTGGGCGGTTTCTTCATGGGAACTCCTTTCATGCGGCTTACTGTGCCGCTGCTACTTTGTTTCTTTTATGGTAGCATACTGAGGAGAAAAACACAACGAAAATCGTTGCCCGGCACAGAAAAGCGGGAAAGCTTTTTGAGATCATAGGGACAGAATCCCAATAACCGTGTAAATACCCTGCGCAGATTCATTTGAAGCAAGGGGACAGCTCAATGTGCAAGTGAAGAGGGGGAGGGGCGGGATTAGAGGAATACTTGAAGAATACGATTCATACGACAGCTCCTTTGCTTGCTATCTGTTTTTATCCGGTGTAAAATAATTCTGAATAATGTGCGGGAGGCACGATATGGATCGTTCAACCGATAAAACCTATCTATTCGAGCAAATGCCCGCGTCCCAGGCGGTGCGGCGGCAGATTTTACCCGCTATCGCCAGTCAGATGGTGTTGTTGGCCTACAATCTGGCGGACACCTATTTTGTAGGACTACTGAATGACCCGCTGCAGACGGCGGCGGTATCGGTGGCATACACCATTACCGTACTGATGACGGCCATTGCCAATCTGTTTGCCGTAGGTGGGGCCAGCTGCATGGCCCGGGCCTTGGGACGGCATGAAGACACGGATGCCCGATGCATTGCGGCCATATCCTTTTGGTGGTGTCTGCTTGCGGCGGTGCTGTTTTCCGTTGTGTTCGCTTGGCTTGCATCTCCATTGCTGCATCTGTGCGGAGCTACATCGGAGACGTATGCGTTGGCGTTCCACTATGCCAAATATGTAGTTATTTGGGGCGGTCCCTGCGCCATCATCAACATTTTGCTTGCAAACCTCTTGCGCGCAGAGGGCAGTGCGGGGATAGCGTCGGCAGGCGTATCTCTGGGCGGCCTTATCAACATTGCCCTGGATCCACTATTCGTGCTGCCGCAGTTTTTGGGATTGGGAGCCCAGGGGGCGGGGCTGGCTACAGCCATCTCCAATGGCATTGGTACGTTGTTTCTGCTCTTCTGCATTTTTAACAGGCGCCGCAGCTCTGTGGTATCGCTGCGGCCCGGCAGCATGCGGTATACCGCTAAGCACATGGGCAGCATAGTGAAAATCGGCTTTCCCTCCTGTGCCCAGTATTTGCTGACCATGGTGGCAGTAGGGGCACTGATGAAGTTCATGTCCGCCTACGACACCGATGCAGTGGCTGCGCTGGGTATCGTAAAGAAGCTGGATATGCTGCCCCTGTATTTTTCCATAGGCGTTTCCGGCGGTATACTGCCGCTGCTGGCCTATAACTACGCTTCCGGCAACCGGGAGCGGCGGCATCAGGTATTTAAGCTGGGCTGCGGCGTATCGGTTGTTTTTTCGCTGGCGTGTGTGCTGACTTATGAACTGCTGGCGCCGGTGCTGGTGGGACTATTTATTGACACACCAGCCACCGTTGCCTACGGAGCGTCCTTTCTGCGAATCATGGTGCTGGCTATGCCGATGATGGCCGTGTGCTACCCCATGATCACCCAGTTTCAGGCTATGGGACGAGTGAAGGAATCCCTGATTTGCTCCGTGCTGCGCAAGGGCGTACTGGATATCCCGCTGCTGTTTCTGCTGAATGGATTACTCCCCATGTACGGCTGTACCATGGTGCAGCCCATTGTGGATTGCGTCTCTATGTTGGCAGCGCTATGGCTTTACAGGAGGATCCTGAGGCAGGAGGGAAGGGTCCGATAAAACGGAATGCGCCAGCAGAAGGGAAAAGATAATTATAGGATGGCGGCCCCCGGGATCTGCTTTACGCGGAAGCCGGGGGCCTGCATATGTCGGCCACTGCGTATAGACTATCTCTTGGTAGGAAAATGCTATAAAATATGCGCGATAGTCCTGATTTTAGGACGGTGCATCCGAATAATAGGACTATGACAAAAAATTGACAAGCTTATAGAGGACATGTACAATGCAATTACAAGCAAAAAGGAGGGCGTTACGCCCATCCTAATTCTGAAAAAGCGCGGCGTTACCGAGCGCAAGGGCAACCAGCTGCTGGAGTACCTCATGGATACCGACGCCAGGTTCATGGACACGGACAGCTATGACGACATTTACACCGAGATGGATCGCGTGGGCCAAGCCAGTGGCAAGAAGTATTATAAAATCCCCTGCGGCGGCTCCAACGCCATCGGCGCCCTGGGCTATGTGAACTGCATGAAGGAAATTGCCGACACAAGTATGCATTTTGATTACATCTGCTGTGCCGAGGGCAGCGGCGGTACCCACGCCGGCGTGGCACTGGGAGCTAAGCTTTTTATGCCGAAGACCCAGGGAGTGGGCCTGATGGTGGACAGCGATCCCTTTGAGATAATCACTACACGTATTATGCAGGAAACAGCCAAGCTGCTGGAGCTGGACTTTGTGCCCACCGAGTCGGATGTGCACCTGGTGAATATGTGTGGCCCAGGCTATGCCATTCCCTCCCCGGAGGGCAACGCCGCCATCCGCATGATGGCGGCCAATGAGGGCCTTTTCCTGGACCCCGTATATACCGGTAAGGCCTTTGCCGGCTTAATCAAACTCGCCCGGGAAGGGAAGTTCAAGTCTGATGATAACGTGTTGTACCTATATTCCGGCGGTGCTGGAGGGCTGTTCGCCATCGACGTGGACCTGGGCTGAAGCATGATTCGGCCTGCGCGACAGGAATAATAAATCCGCCCCTATGCAGCATATCCACACAGGGGCGGGCATAAAAAAAGGATCAGTCTGCCCTTGGGGAAACAAAACTGACTTAAAATTCTAATTCTTATTACAATAATGGAGGTGCACTGGTGTTCGAATCAAGACAAATGCAAAAACATCTCTATTGTCTTGTCTTCACAAAAACCGTCTTAAGCAAGCTGCTTGAGACGGTTTTTATATGCGGAAAGTTAGGAGAATTGAAACCTGATTTGACCACTATTGCGCATTTTGCGATCCAACTAAGCTATTACGCTATGTCATATCTCCAGCATTCCCTGCAAGCTCGCGCTGGCGGCTTTTTTATTCTTGTCGAAGGCGTGGGTGTAGATGTTCAGCGTGGTGGAGGGTTGGCTGTGGCCGAGGATGCCCGCTACCGTTGCTACATCCGCACCGCCTACGATCATGAGACTGGCGGCGGTGTGGCGCAGACTGTGGACATTGAGCTCCTGCGGCAGGCCGTTCTTTTTTAGGATGCACTTAAAGCGCCAGGTGAAGGTGGTAGGCGTCATGGGGAGCTGCGCTCCTTGACGGCGGAACAGGAAGTCATCAGCGGTCAGCTGCCGCTGGTCATAGGTTTCGGTGATATACCGGCATTCTTTTTGGTACTCCCGCAGGAGACTTTCCATCTCGGCTGAGAAGTACACATAGCGGTCACCTGCGCGGGTCTTGGGTTCTTTTACGAAGATCTCCTCGTCCGTCACCTTGACCGCGTTGCGGCAGATGTGGATGGAACGCTGCTCCCAATCAATGTCACACCATTTCAATCCGCAGCACTCGCCCCGCCGCATCCCCGTGGCGATAATGAGCTTGAAGTAGGTTTCGTACTTGATGCTCTCGCCCTCCAGCGCGGCGATGATCCTCTGCGCCGTTTCCTCGTCCGCAATCTTCTTTTCACACTTGCGCCCGGCGTAGCGGTAGGTGCGCCACGCCGGATTATGCGAAAGAAAGCCACCCTCCACGGCATCAGAGAGGATGCTGCACAGCGTCGCGTGCACGCCCTCAATGGTGTACTCGGAGAGTGGCTTTTTCGTGTCGGGACGAATGACTTTTCGCAGCTCTGCGTAGAAACTTCGGAAGTGCTCTGGCCGCAGCTCGGTGAGCTTGTAGTGACCCAGCGCCGGGAGAATACGCTCGATGTCCTGCCGGTCGCGGCGGATGGTGGACTTCGCCAGCTTGCCGGGCGCGATGTCCGCCAGCCACAGGTCGATGTATTTTGCCAGCGTGAGCTGCTGGACAGGCTGCGGCGTGTGGCGGCAGTCACGTTCAAAGAGGACAGCCTGTTCGTTGAGCCACTTTTCGACCTGCTTGGGTGTCAGTTCTTCTGGCGGGTGGACGGTTTTCTGCCGGGGGTTGATGCGCTTGCCGTTGTAGTCATAGCCCATGGAGACCACGATGAGATAGCTGCTGCCGCGCTTGCGTATGCTTGCCATAAAAATGACCTCTCTTTCATTTATTCTCAGTACAGTTGAGGCTTATTTTGCAAGCACAACATACCGCAAGCACGGCGGTAAAGCTATTACAATTTTCTTGAAAAATGAATTTCTACGAAAGCAACAATCATGCGCTGTGTTGCTTCGGAGGACAGGCGGCGGCGAGATTGAAGATCTGCTCGCCGTCCGGACGGAGCATGGTGAGCATGGAGTTGGCCGCTTGCTCCTTCTGCGCCTGCTGGGGGTGGCAGTAGGTACGCTCCAGAAAGCCGGTGTCCGCATGACCCACGAGGTCTGCCACCGTCTGCTTGTCCACGCCGCAGTGCAGAAGGGATGTCACGAAGTAGTGCCGCAGGGTGTGAAGGTGGTACTCCCGCGGAAAGCCGATGGCGTCATAGATCTTCCGCAGCCGCTTGGTGAAGGTGTCCGGGTGGATGAGTTGACCGTGTTCGTCGGTGAAGAGGTAGGGACTGAGCCTGCGGCGCTGCTTGTCCGCCTCCATCTGCTTGCGGCGCTTGTAGGCGAGGAGGATGCCCCGCAGGTCAGAGGAGAGGTAGACTTCACGGCTCTTGCCGTTTTTGGTGCTGCCCTCCACGATGCCCTTGCCGGGAACGCTGCTGCGGGACCGGCTGACGGTGAGGATAAAGCCACCACTAACGCTGCGGAAGTCCGACCAGCGTAGGGCGCACAGCTCACCCCGGCGACAGCCAGTAGCCATGGCCAGCAGATAGAACACACGGAAGTGCCGTGGCTCCATGGATAAAGCTTGGAGCAGACGCTGTACCTCCTGGACGGTGGGAATGTGCTGCTCCATGCGATTGGTTGTGGGCAGGTCGATCATACGGGCGGGGTTGGTTTGAATGATCTCGTTGCGTTTAGCATCGCTGAGGACAGCAGACACGGCGGAGAGATAGTGCTGGACCGTACTCTCCCGGACGGGCTGGCCTCGGCGATTCTTTCGCTTGCGGAGCTGGGAGAGCATATTTTCAATGGCCAAAGGACGCAGCTTGCATAGTGGAATAGCACCGATGAACGGATAGACCACCTCCAGCAGACGGCGGTAGGAGGCCAGTGTGCTGGGTGCGTATTTGCGCTGACGGGACAGCCAGCCCTCTGCGTAGTCTTGGAAAGCAGTGCTGCTATCTTCGATGAAACCGAATTTCAAGCGGCGCTCCAATTCCTCGGCCTTGTGCATCACATATTGCCGAATACTCCGCGAGGGGACAGACAGAGGGACTTGAATGGTTTTGGCCTTGCAGATCTTCTTACCCTTGCGGTAACCGTTGCTGACGGTGATTTTGTATTTGCGGTCGGTGAGCTGCTTGATGCTTGCCATTAATCGTTGCCCTCCTGGATCACATCTTTCAGTGAAATGGCACCCCGTGTGCTGTTGACCTCATGGACGCTGCCGCTGCGCAGCTCGTTGTATTCGTCTCGGGTCATGTCCACATCGGCGGCCAGTAAGTGGTTGGTAATGTTGTGCTCTACGGTTAGGTTGAACAGCAGCTTGCCCATGCGGTTTCCGAATACGCCCAGCGTCCCCTCCAGCACGTCGGCCACCGCGTGGGGCAGAAACGCACCGGCGCTCTGTGCCTTCATATAGCCGTCGTAGAATCGAACGGCTTTCTCTATGAACTCGCTTTGGCTGCCGCAGTTGCTTAGCGGCGCGTTTATTTCTATCATTTTCTTTGTTTCCGGCGTAAGCCAAAAAGCGTACTTTTCCTTGTTATTTGTCATTTGAAGTTTCCTCTCTAAAATGTAGTTGTGACCCCGCAATTTTTCCTGCAACTGCGGGACTTTTTCTGTTTTTGACCCCACCAACCACTGAAAGGGCTGTGCTGTGACCCCGGTGATAGCCCTCGCTCAACTGCCCGCACTGTGGGCAGAAGTGACCGGGGTGGGGGCGGGCACGACCCCACCCCTTTCTCCTGCTTTGCTCTCGGCACGCTGAAAATCTCCCCAACACGCTCCCAAATGGGCCGGGTGGTATCCGTATCCCACTTCCCCCCTTGAAGGCCACAAATCGGCCCACAGGCGGCAACACGGCGGGCAACGGGGGCAAGGTGCGGTGTGGCAGGGAAATTCATTTTCTTCTCTCTGACTTTATGCCTAAATCTTGACATTTTGGGGCAAAATTGCGAAACCTTTTCGGGGACTAAAATCCGAACAAAAACGGTGCAAACTTCACTGGTGCAGAACCGCCGCAGGGTCGATAGGGTCGGTGTTTGCGGTAGTGATATTTGCGTCCCTATCGGCCCTTTTGAGGCAGATGAGCCGCTCACCATTGCTCTTGCGGAAGGATACCATGATGCCATTTTTTCCAAGCGTATCAACATTTTTTCGGATTTGACGGGAGAGCAAATTGGGCGTAAGTCCCTCCGCATTGGTAGGGTCGATGATTTTTAGCAGGGTCGCAGCCGTGGCGCTGATCTGAGATTGCTGACGCAGCAATGCAGAGAGCAGAGAGAGCATCTGCCCGTCGGGCTGCTCCACCGATGGACTGTTAGCTGAGAGCAAATTCCAAAAATGTGTTTCACTGTCGAACTCCAAGTTCAGCTCTCTGTATTCAATATCGCGTCCGGTGCAGTAGAGGGTGGCGGTGCTTTTGCTGCGGCTCGTTTTCATCAAAACGAAATTCGTATCGGTAGCACCGCTGATGCCGTTGGTGCCCGAGATCATGTCCATGGGATCATCGGACTTTAGTTTGCGAATGTGGTGGACCAGCAGTATAGCGATGCGGTGCTTGTCGGCCAGCGCTTTCAGCGCACCGATGTCCCGGTAGTCGTTGGCATAAGGATTACCACTGTCGCCGCTGCCGCGAATGCGCTGAAGCGTGTCAATGACCACGAGGCCGGTGTCGGGGTGCTCCAACAAAAACCGCTCGATCTGCTGCTCCAGACCGCCATGAAGCTGCTCCGCTATGATGGAAAAGTGCAGCGTATCCGGCGCATCCTCCGTGAGGTCCAGGAGTCTGCATCGGATACGCTGGTAGCTATCCTCCAGACACAGGTACAGCACGCTGCATTGCTGTGCGGCGAACGACCACAAGGGCTCACCTTTGGCCACGCACAGGCATAGTGTCAGCGCCAGCCAGGACTTGCCGATCTTCGGCGCACCGGCGAGGATGTGCAGACCCTGGGGCAGCAGACCGTCGATGATGAACCGTATCGGCGGCAGCGGAAAGGAAAGTAATTCTTCAGCGTTGATGGTGGATAACTTTTGGGGCATAGGTCCTCCTTTTCTGTTGACAAATTGTTTTTTGAATGATAGACTAACCGTAATAATTGCTAGACAATCTCTCTGAGCCTATCATAACAGAGTCGGAATAGTCTGTCAATACTGTCGAATAACATTTACAATTAGTCCATAATTGGAGGGCGCTATGTGGTACTGTAAAATGTATTTTCCCGGAATGCACGAGATTATTGAGAGTGACGCTTATGGGGTGCAGGGGGCACCGTCGCAGCGAAAGGTTTTGCCGTTTTTGGAGTCGCTGCTTTCGTTCACAGAGTTGGATGTAGAAAAAATCACGCCTGCGCTGCGGCGCGTTTGCGAAGATTTGGAGAGCCAGGACCGGGCGCGTGTGGCCGATGCGCTGATAGAGTTGGGAGTGCTGGCGAATGAGCACAGTTTCTTTCTCCCGGTGTATACCAAGTGGTTCTATTTTCAGTCCGCAGGCTTCGAGAAGGTTGGGACGCAGGTGGAGCGCGCACAGCATGAGCTTCGGAAATTGCCGGAGGCGCTGCCGCTGTATCAAAAGCAGGTCCAGCGTTTCTTTGACCTAATTTTGGATGTGGACAAGGCCGGGCGCGAACCCAGCCAGCAAATCATGCGGCACTACCATTTCGACCAACCGGATCGTCCCGGTGATGCAGCGCTATTCCCGTTTCGGCTGCTCACCACGCGTTTTGAGCCGGTGGGCGGCGATGCCTGTGCGCCGGTGCTGTACGCAGATACCGTTGCGGACATGATCTCCTTTTCCTTGCAAACCTGCGTGGAGCGCAACATCACCGTGCGGCGCTGCAAGAACTGCAGGCGCTACTTTGCCCAGACAGGCCGCGTCAGCGCGGAGTACTGCGACCGCGCACCGCTCGACGGCCAAACAAGCTGCCGGGCAATAGGTGCGTTCCAACAGTGGACGCTGAAGCAGGCAGACGACCCGGTGTTCAAGGCATACCGCCGGGAGTACAAGCGCCGTTTTGCGTGGATCAAAGCTGGGCGCATCAGCGACGGCGATTTCTACGCCTGGAGCGAGCAAGCCAGAACGCAGAAAAAGCGGTGCGACAAGGGCGGCATCACCCTGGAGGAGTTTAGGCGGTGGCTGAAGGAGTCGTAAGGCAGGTACCCGTTTTCCCCATTGCAATATGTCATATCCTGTGCTATAATGCACTCGAACTACATAACGGGACAGCGTGAGCCGGGTTTATCCCGGCGGCGGAATGGGGTGAGAGGCCCCGCGAGACGGTCACTGTGATGTCGATTTATTCGGCTAAGTCAGGAACGCAATACGCTGCTCCCGGGCCGCTGCCAGTACCGGGGCCGAAGCTGTCGTATAGAATTTGCTTCACCCGGCTGCCTATGGCGGCCGGGTGATTTTTTGTCGAGGCAGTACTGCCTCATGCTTTCCAT
>ERZ780167.3938-NODE-3938-length-10143-cov-3.929718_pt1 | contig 10143 bp, 10 predicted proteins | sample MGYA00510982_ERZ780167 | MGnify/ENA primary metagenome ERZ780167 (study PRJEB29588, sample SAMEA2146107) | human gut metagenome | biome: human gut; feature: human-associated habitat; material: faeces | place: Denmark | collected 2008/2010 ... | reverse complement strand
CCCCCTGCCAGTACGGCTTGGCCGATACCTACGGTCTGTCCGAAAAGATCCACGAGAAGTTCTACATCGGCTACCACGGTGTCACCCTGCCTCACAAGTTCAAGATCTGCGTCGGCGGTTGTCCCAATAACTGCGCTAAGCCCAGCCTGAACGACCTGGGTATCATCGGCCAGAGAGTTCCCATGGTCGACTACACCAAGTGCCGTGGCTGTAAGAAGTGCCAGGTAGTGGAGTCCTGCCCCATCAAGATCGCTCAGGTCGTTGACGGCAAGATCAGCATCGATCCCAATGCATGTAACAACTGCGGCCGTTGTGCCGGCAAGTGCCCCTTCGGTGCATTTGAGGAATATCAGTACGGCTTTAAGGTCTATATTGGCGGCCGCTGGGGCAAGAAGGTTGCCCATGGCCAGCCTCTGACCAAGATTTTCACCAGTGAAGAAGAAGTTATGGATGTTGTCGAAAAGGCAATTCTGCTGTTCCGTGACGAGGGTATCTCCGGCGAGCGCTTTGCCGATACCGTCAACCGTCTGGGCTTCGACTATGTCAACGAGAAGCTGACCACCGGTACCATCGATAAGGAAGCCATCCTGAGCAAGACCGTTAAGGGCGGCGCCACCTGCTAATTTCATAGGAAATCAATCATCCCCCTGATTGGAAACTGCCGGACCGCGTAAGACGGTGAAAGGGCTTTGAAAGTTTCCCCTCAGGAGCCATTGCCTGAGGGGAAATTATGCCTTTTTGCCACAGCGGTCCTTTCTTTTTTCGTCTGTGTCATGATAAATTACTATTAACTTGAATGTTCGCCGTGAGGTTTATATATGAAACGAATGATAGCACTGTTGATGAGCCTGTTTTTGCTGACCGGTTGTGGCGCATCCGGAACGGCAGAAGCCGGAGGCGTGACCTTTACCGATGATCTTGGAAGACAGATCACCGTGGATAATCCTCAGCGTGTAGCAGCGCTGTTGGGTAGCTTTGCGCAGATTTGGCAGCTGGCCGGTGGTGAGGTGATCGCCACCGCAGACGATGCCTGGGATGATCTGCAGCTGGAATTGCCTGCAGATACAGTCAATCTGGGCAACACCAAATCTTTGAGCATGGAACTTCTGCTGTCCGCTGAGCCGGACTTTATTTTAGCCAGTACGAATACCCGACAGAATGTGGAATGGAAGGAAACCTTGGAAGCCACAAAGATTCCCGTTGCCTATTTTGATGTGGGCGATTTTGATGACTATCTGCGGCTGCTGAAGATATGTACCGATATCACCGGAAGAAAGGATTTGTATGAGGTCAACGGTCTGACCGTACAAAAGCAGATCGAGGCTGTTTTGGCGCAAAGTCGTCGGCGCTTGTCGGAAGAGGAAGCGCCTACGGTTCTGTGCATGGTGGCATCTGCTTCCAATATTAGCGCAAAGAACAGTAAAAATAATGTGCTGGGCGAGATGCTGGCATCTCTGGGTTGTGTCAATATTGCGGATTCTGAGAAATCCCTGCTGGAAAATCTGAGTCTGGAATATATCCTGACAGCAGATCCTGACTATATTTTCATTGTTCAGCGGGGAGACGATACTGACGGCATGATGGAGAAAATTGCTCTGGAGCTGGAAAGCAATCCTCTGTGGAGCCAGCTGTCAGCGGTGAAGGACGGCAGGGTCTACATCATGGAAAAAAACCTGTATAATTTAAAACCCAACCACCGTTGGGGAGAAGCCTACGAAAGATTAGAGGCGATTTTAAGCAATGAAAAGTAAGAAAACCGTCATTGGGGGAGCACTGCTGCTTTGCGTGGCTGCAGCGCTGCTGAGTATTTGCCTTGGCTCCGTGAAACTGACCTTGAACCAACTGTACAGCGCACTGCTTGCCGGTCCCCAGGGAACTGCCGGATTTATCTTCTGGTATTCCCGCCTGCCCAGAACGGCTGCCTGCCTGCTGTCCGGCGCGGCTCTTGCGGTGTCCGGTGCGGTGATCCAGATTGTGCTGCATAACCGGTTGGCTTCTCCCAGTATTATCGGTGTCAACGCAGGCGCAGGCTTGGCGGTAACGGTTTGCTGCGCTCTGGGTGCGTTATCCGGCTGGGCCATTGCCGGTGCGGCTTTTGCAGGTGCCATGGGTGCCATGCTTCTGGTTGTTTATGTAGGGCAAAAGACAGGTGCTTCCCGTACGACTGTGATTTTGGCAGGCGTTGCGGTCAATGCGATCTTAAACGCCCTTTCCGAAGCAGTGACCACCTTGATTCCAGAGGTTGCCATGATGAGTGTGGATTTTCGGGCAGGCGGCTTTGCATCCGTCTCCCATACCCGTCTTCTGCCGGCAGGGGTACTGATTCTTGCTGCAATGACTGCCTTGCTGCTTATGCACAATGAACTGGATGTTCTTGCACTGGGAGAGGACACAGCAAAAAGCCTGGGCCTGCCGGTGAAGCGAATGCGCACCGTATTTTTGGTGCTGGCGGCACTGCTGGCGGGAGCGGCGGTGAGTTTTGCGGGACTGCTGGGCTTCGTTGGCCTGATTGTGCCCCATGCGATGCGCAAGCTGACCGGCAGCGACAGCCAATATTTACTTCCTGTGTGCGCCTTGGGTGGCGCGGGATTTGTGACATTGTGTGATACGGTCTCCCGCGTGGTGTTTGCACCTTATGAACTGCCTGTGGGTATTTTGATGTCTGTTATCGGTGGCCCCATGTTCCTAATGTTGCTGCTGAAACGCAAAGGAGGGCACGCTCATGCTTGAAGTGAAAAGCTTAAGTGCCGGTTATTTGGACAAACATGTGTTGGAACATGTAGATTTTCGGATCCCATCCGAAAAAGTAACCGTGATCCTTGGCCCTAATGGCTGCGGAAAATCCACACTGTTGAAAGCCCTGTGCGGAATCATCCCAGCAGACAGCGGGCAAGTGGTACTGGATGGCGAGAATATCCTGACGCTGCCACAGCGACAGCTAGCTCAGAGGGTGGCATACCTTGCCCAAAGCCGCCAGGTTCCGGATATTACGGTGGAGCGTCTGGTTCTCCATGGCAGATTTCCTTATTTGGGCTATCCCCGCCGCTACCGAAAAGAGGACTATGCCATTGCGGATGCTGCTATGAAAACCATGGGTGTTGCGGAGTTGGCAGATGAGTTGGTGCAGAATCTCTCTGGCGGACAGCGGCAGAAAGTTTATATTGCTATGGCGCTGGTCCAGGATACGCCGGTGATCCTTTTGGATGAACCGACCACCTATCTGGATATTTCCCATCAGCTGCAGCTGATGCAGCAGGCGCGGATGCTGGCTGCACAGGGAAAGACCGTTGTTATGATCATTCACGATCTTCCCCATGCCTTTCAAACGGCAGACCACATGATACTGATGCGGGATGGAAAAATCGTAGCGGATGGAACGCCGGAGCAGATTTATGCATCCGGAATGATTTCTTCGGTATTTGGGGTACGGCTCTGTCGTACCGGTACAGAAGGCGGCTGGCGATACTACTGCGAGGAGAGTAAGCTATGAATCATTTTCCCATCAGCGTTAATTTGTCCGGAAAGACGGTTTATCTCATCGGAGACGGACCGCAAATCCGGCAGAAAGCAGAGAAAATGAAGCCTTTCGAGGCTGTATTGACCCATAAGCAGACTTTTACGGAAGCAGATGCCCGAACCGCGCCGGCTATGGTGATTGTGGGGGACACGGATGTTGCGAAAGCAGAAGAAATTGCTTCACTGTGCGGACAATACCGTATCCCGGTCAATGTGGTGGATGTGCCGCGGCTTTGCAGCTTTTACTTTCCCGGACTGATCACCAAGGGGGATCTGACCGTGTCCATATCCACGGGAGGAACTTGTCCTGCGGCTGCTGCGTGTTTACGGGAACGAATTGAGAATGCGATTCCGGATGGCACAGAGGATGTTTTGGAATGGGCGCACCAAAACAGGGAGCGACTGAAAAAACACCGTGTTTTGAAACAGGCAGTTACCAAAGCGTTCTCGTTAAACCGTCCGTTGACAGAAGAAGAAATCGGAGCGATTATTGGGAATCTGTAGGAGAATCTGCGGGTGCTTTTTGCTGCGGTGGAGATGATTTCTAAAAGCGTGATGTCATCACAGAAGAGCCCAAAATAATATTGTATATGGAGGTTATGCGTTTACGGAAATGTAGTCTCTAGTGTTGGCTTGGTTTTGCCCGCTTTATTTCACCATAAATTTCATAGAATTCCATCATCAACAGAAATTCAATTATTATCCACAGCTTTCGACTGGATATGAGTATTTTGAAAATTGCATCGCCAAAGCGGTGCGTGACGCATGAATTTCTATCGTTTTCATGAATGCGGCATATAAAAATCCCCACAGTCTTTTCTCTCTTACCGGAGGATCGACTGTGGGGATTTTTGCGTTTATGGTTCTGTGCATATAAACCCGTTTTTTCAGTTTGTGGGTACAGATGCATAAACGAGCTGGGATTGTAAAGGGACTGCAGGTTCCTTCACTTCTGGGTTTCCAATAGGGGTGAAAGCGCCCTGTTGGCACACGATTTTCCGTTGGAAAGTCTAGTGTGTTATACCTTTTGCGACCGTGGGTGGCTCAAAGGGGTTGACCGATGAAGGAGCAAGCACTTTGAGATGCCCACAGAACAGGCGGATTTTGCGAACCTTGCGGTTCGGAAATCTGAGAATTTGCTATGAGCAAAATTCGGCTGTTCGGGTGTAGGTGGCGCGGCGGAGCGGAGAGAATTTTGTGAGAAATTCTTATAGCGGAGCTGCATCACCGGGGGAGCAAAATGGTATATCACACCCCCGTCTTGCCGCAACAACGCATCCTTAGTTCCTCCCGAATGCCTCCGTCATTTCTTTCGGCAGTTGCGTCTTGTAGCTTTCCAAAATGATCTCTATCGCTTTCTTTGCGTACACATTGCTGATCGTGGTATCCCAATCGGCAAGTCGGACAATTTCCGTTGTCCCTGCTTCAAAGTCAAATTGAATCTCGCCCCATTTGCCGTCGCAGTCTGCCTGATACTCGTAGGTTGCGGTGGTGATTATCTTTTTCTTCCGGGTGACTTCCTTTTGCCGGACGGTCACGATCCGGATAGCATTATCCTCTGCCAGATTCCGGGCCAGCCGGTTCACTGCACGGTGGTAAGCCTTTTCCGCGCCGTTGGCTGTGGTGAACTCAAAGGTATCACCGATCTGATCAAAGGTTTTCCTTTTTCTCAGCGGTTCCACTTTTCCGCAAGTCATGCAGATAGCATTCCGGGCTTCCAGATAGAACTGTTCCTCCGTAGTGAGCCGGTCAAAGGCTTTTCGCACCGCCGATACATGAACCCGCTTCTGTAGAATCTCCGCATAGTTCCAGAAGTGGTCTTCTCCCACTTCGTTGACCACATCGCCGTCCTCATCAGTTAGAAGATATTCTTTCTGATTGCGAATGGTCTTGGCTGCCTGCAGAAATTTCTTCGCTGTTTTGGGCTTGCAGTTGTATTTCTTTATGAATTCTTCGGCTGGATTTTGCAGATTATTCAACATCCATGCAGCAGTACGGACCTTCTTGTAATAAGCGAGCTTTTTGAAGGACCAGCTCTCTTTCCGCATCTGACACTCCCGGATCGCATCGTAGATATCGTGATAGATATAGGTGGTGAACTCCGCATTCTTGGATGGATCATAGGTTTCCAATTTCTCCAGCATCATGTGAACACAGTTCATGGAGTCGGAGGGGTACTTCCTCTTCAAAGCGGATGCACAGACCACTTCCAAGGATTTCTATGCGGTTTACGAGCTGTGGTGCAGCGATAATTCTGAGAAGCCCATGGCAGCCAAAAGCTTCAGCAATTTCCTTGCCCAGCATGAGAAGGAATACAATCTGGAGCATAACAACAAGGTTCGCAACCGGGAAGGCCGCAGAGTCTGGGGATTCTGGGGCATCGAACCCATTGTGAAACTGTTTCCGTAAGGACTCCGAAACATGCGTACCATACATACCTGCGTACCGGGACGTATGGATGTACGTATGGTACACATAATTTTGGATTCTACACCATTTTACAAAATCGCCCCTGTCGAAACGGAGAAAACCACCCCGAAAACACACAGTTACGCCATAGAAAGTGCGGCTGTGTGTCAGTATCCGGGGTGGTTTCTTTGCTGCTCACAGAGGCGAAAACAAGCAAAAATCGCCCCCAACTACAACAGTAAAACGGAAGGAGGGGTACAATGCCCCGCATGTCGCAAAAGAAGAAACGGGAGCTATCCCTGTTTCTGAACGACCAAGGCCGCGTGGAATACAACACCTTATGCCGCCGCTGCGTACATACTTGCAAGCAGGCGCACCGGGTGCTGGTTATCGAATGTGCCAGATATTTATCAAAACGATCTAAGGAGGTTCAAGAACAATTATGAAAGCACAACACGCTATTTTACGATTTGCAAAATACAAAGGTCCCACCATCAGTCGAATTGAGGCCCACAACGAGCGTACCAAGGAGTTTTATGCCAGTAACCCGGACATCAAGACGGAGCTGAGCAAGAACAATTTCCATCTTGTAAAGCCGAATGGGAAGTACCGGGAAGAAGCTAACCGTCTGATCCGGGAGAATGGCTGCAAGGCCAGAAAGGACAGCGTCCGGATGGTGGAAACCCTGATTACTGCCAGCCCGGAGTTCTTTGCCGGAAAGAAACCCAGGGAGGTCAGAGAATTCTTTGAATACGCGCTGACATTTCTGAAAACCAAACAGGCCGAAGAAACCATTGTTTCTGCTGTGGTGCATGTGGACGAGAAGACGCCCCACATGCACCTTTGCTTTGTCCCCATCACCGCTGACGGGCGGCTCAGCGCCAAGGAAATCATCGGTAACAAGAAGAAGCTGACTCAGTGGCAGGATGAATACTGGAAGCACTTGGTGAAGAAATACCTGGACTTTGAGCGGGGCGAATCTGCCAGTGTCACTGGCAGAACCCACATCTCGCCCCGAATTTATAAGCAGGCCACAAAACTGAACCGTTTGGAGCAGAAACTGAGAGAACTGCTGTCCAGCATCAATCCCATGAACGCCAAGCGGGTGAGAGAGGAAATTCTCAAGATTCTGGATGAATACATCCCCGGTGTTGCGGAGTTGATGACCAAGACCAAGGCGCTGAAACGAGTAGAAAAAGAACAGAAGGCGGAAATTGCCCAGCTGAAAAAGGAAGCAGATAGCGGTAAGCCCAGTGTCCAGCGGTTGCTGGAATTGGAAAAGAAGGTGCAGCAGCAGGAAGAATTGCAGCGAACCATTTCTTCCTTGCAGCAGACATTGACCGCCATTCCTCCCGAGATTATTGCAGAATACAACGAACCCAAATCTGAAAGAAAGGAACCTATTGCCGTTGAATAAAGCAAAGAATACTGTTCAGGCTGCGCAGCTGCCTGTGAATAAGCTGCGGCCCTTTGAGGGACATCCCTTCCAGGTAAAGGACGATGCGGAAATGGAGCAGCTGGTGTGGAGCATTCTTACCCAGGGACTGCTGACACCCATCACGGTCAGACCTCTCCCCAATGACGAATATGAAGTGATCTCCGGCCACCGGAGATTATACGCATGCCAAAAGGCAGGAATCGAAACGGTTCCTGCCTTAATTTATGCCCTGGACCGGGATGCGGCGGCTATCGCCCTGGTGGACAGCAATCTCCACCGGGAAAAGATTCTGCCCAGCGAGAAAGCGTTTGCCTACAAGATGAAAATGGATGCCATGAGCCGTCAGGGACAGCGCACAGATTTAACTTCCAACCAAGTTGGTCGGAAGTTGGAATCCGCTGCAATGATTGGTGAACAGAGCGGAGATAGCCAAACTCAGGTGCGCCGATACATCCGCCTGACAGAGTTAATTCCCGAAATGCTTACCATGGTAGACAACAGCAGAATTGCCCTGACTCCCGCCGTGGAATTATCCTACTTAACCCCGCAGGAACAGCGTGACCTTCTGGAAACCATGGAGAGCGAGGACTGTACCCCCTCGCTCTCTCAGGCGATTCAGCTCAAGAAACTGAGCCAAGCCGGAGAACTGAACATAGACAAGATCTTCGACATCCTACGGGAGCCGAAAGCCAATCAGCAGGACAAAATCAGCTTCCGGGTGGAAGATCTGCGGAAATTCTTCCCCAAAAGCTACACCGCCGCCCGGATTCAGGAAACCATTCTGAAACTGCTGTCCGACTATCAGAAAAAGCGGCAGCGGGAAAACGCCCGATGAGCGGCATGTTTGCAGGAGGAGAAGAAAATGGCTAAAATGAACGCAGAATACACCGCTGAACACTATTTTGCCGCATTGAAGCTGATCGAGCAACTGTACAAGGACGGCGAAATCCCGGCATATATGTTTCGCAACATTCTGAAGGACTACGCAGATGTGGTGGATCTTTCAAAGTTTGCAATTTTCGAAGAAAAGGAGGATGCAGCATGATTCCCTATTCCATGGAATATCTCAAGCGGAAAGTGGTGATCTACGCCCGTGTTTCCACGGAGCATGAGGCGCAAATATCCGCATTGGAGAATCAGCTGGACTGGTACAAACCTCTGCTGGATTTTCACCCGGAATGGACTCTGGTGGAGCGGTATGTGGATGAGGGCATCACCGGAACATCCGCAGAGAAGCGGCCCGAATTCATGCGGATGATGGAGGATGCGAAAAAGCACAAGTTTGACCTGATTTTGACCCGTGAGGTGTCCCGGTTTGCTCGAAACACCGTGGACACCTTGCAGTACACCCGGATGCTGAAAGAACATGGAGTAGAGGTCTACTTCATCAACGATGGCATCAAAACCTTTGACGGCGATGGTGAGCTTCGGCTCACCATCATGGCCACACTTGCCCAGGATGAAAGCCGCAAGACCTCCATCCGTGTCAAGAGCGGTCAGCAGACATCTATGGATAACGGTGTCTATTACGGCAACGGCAATATTCTGGGATATGATCGATATGAGGAACTGCTGCCGGACAAGACCAAGCTGGTGGAATTCCACATCAATCCGGAGCAGGCCAAGACCGTCCGGCTGATCTTCGACATGTATCTGGATGGCTGTGGTCTTGTGAAAATCAAGGATGAACTGGAACGGCGGGGATATAAAACCTCTCAGGGGAAGGAGAAATGGTTTCCCACGGTGATCTCTCATGTGCTGAAGAACTCCTTTTACTGCGGCATCATGACCTACCACAAGGAGTACACGCCGGATTATCTGAAGCAAAAGAAAGTAAAAAACTACGGCGAGCTGGAATTTACCCAGGCACAGGGCAAACACGAACCCATCGTCACCGTAGAAGAATTTGAAAGGGTGCAGCGAATTATGGAACTAAAGAGAACAAGTTGCAAGAATCTGAACACAGGTCGGACAAAAGGCAAGAAACCCCGCACCACCGTCTGGGGCAAGCTGCTGATCTGCGAATGCGGACACACCTTCAACATGCGGAAATGGGACCGGTCTGACCGGCAGGTACAGAATTCCTATCAGTGTTACAGTTCCGTCCGCACCGGCTCCTACGAAAGCAGAAAGAAGAAGGGGCTTCCCTTAGACGGAATTTGCCAGACACCCATGATCCCGGAGTGGCGGTTGCAGATGATGGCGAACCTGATCTTCCGGAAGTACCTCTCCCAAAAGGACAAGGTGCTGGCCCTTGCCAATTCCATTCTGGAAGCCCACATTGGAGATACGGAAGAAACCCAGGACAAGGAAGCCATCTTAAAATCCAAGCAGGCAGAGCTGGAAAAGTTATCCAAGAAGATCGACGGTTACATCGAAATGCGGGCCGAGGGGGATCTCAGCCGGGAGGCCTTCCGCATGAAGTGCGCCGAGCTGGAACCCAGGATGCAGCAGCTACAGAAAGAGATCGAAACCCTGTCGGCAGAAGCGGCCCCCAAAGAAGTTGTGGACTACACGGAGAAGCTCACAGTTCTCCAGTACGCTCTGGAGCAGTACACCAACATCGACGAGGGGCAGGATGTGCCCGAATCGGTGATCGAAGCCTTCGTAGTCAAAATCGTAGTGTCCAAGGACGGATTCGACTGGTATCTGCGGTTCGATGGTGATCCGGACAAGCCTTTGCACTGCCAGTTGCAGGGAAAACGCAAATCCAGCACGAAAATTCTGGTTTCTTCCGGCTGTTCCCCCTCCATGGATAGTAGTCCCACAGGCCGCGATCC
>ERZ780167.3936-NODE-3936-length-10152-cov-2.429831_pt1 | contig 10152 bp, 10 predicted proteins | sample MGYA00510982_ERZ780167 | MGnify/ENA primary metagenome ERZ780167 (study PRJEB29588, sample SAMEA2146107) | human gut metagenome | biome: human gut; feature: human-associated habitat; material: faeces | place: Denmark | collected 2008/2010 ... | reverse complement strand
CCATCAACGAAAAGAGCAGCGCGGTCGCCGCCAAGCAGCCGCTCCTGACCCGGATGGGCGAGGAATTCATCGAGGGCATGGAGAATTTCGGCGAGTTCGTTTTCGGCGCGGTGCTCGGCCTGATCTACGCGCTGCCATGGGCGGCGGTCGCGGCGGCTGTGATCGCGCTGGCGAGGCGCTGGGTTCGGAAAAAGAAGAAGCAGTAAAAGAGGATTGCAAAGATGAAACGATTTATCGCGCTGGGCGCGCTTGCGCTCTGCCTGCTCAGCGGAACGGCGATGGCGGATAAGGCGCGCAACATCGCGTCGGATGCGGATTCACAATACCACGCGGCACATCTGGAAAACCATCTGGATACGACGGATGTGTACTGCACTGTCAACAATTTGAGAGTGCGAAATCAAATCAATGGTCAGAAGGTGCTGGGTCATCTTGAACAGGCAGATACTTTCAAAATAATCGAAATTGAGGGTGGATGGGCTAAAATAGAAGTAGAAAAGTCTGCAAAAACAAGTCCGGATTCATGGCCGGGCTTGAATGGATGGGTCAGCGCCGATTATGTGGATTGTTATTGCAGTGCTCTCCAGTACAATGCAAATACAGTGAATGCTTCTAGTAAAAAAGACACGGACATAGCATGCAGAAATTATGATGAAGTAATTGAATTATACGCGCGGTCGATAAAAGAACACTGGGACGGTGACAAAATAGTAGAACTTGGATTTGAGCCGTACTGTTTTATAAGCTCGTTGGAAAAGGATGGGTACATCCTGAAAGATTTGGATCAAGATGGGAGCGACGAGCTGATTATCCTGTCACGAGACAGCCTGGAATCTAGCCGTTACCAAAATTTTGAAGATATGCTTTATGCGGTCTATACGATGAAGAATGGAAATCCGATTCGTGTACTTGATAGTTGGACGCGAAGCCGAAATTATCTTTGTGCGGATGGAGGAATTTATAACGAAGGCTCTGACGGTGCGTCATATTCGACGTGGTGCATTCGTGACATCAAAAATGGAAGGATTGTGGTTCGCGAGGGCGTGCAGACCGCTGACAAGATGGACGCAAACGGCGGATATTTAGAAGGGGGTGTCTATCTCCGCATGACGGAAAGCCATAAACTGTACGACGGCGAGGAAATTTCCGAGGAACAGGCCGACGCCGATTTGGAGCGATATCAAAATATGCTGCTCAATGACGACAGCGGTTTCGTCCCCTTCGCGGAATACAAGAAAAAATAATGCCTCAATGGAAATAAATTCCGGCAATGAATCGTCTGGAGCATGCGGGCAAAAAGAATCAACCGACAGCTGCGTGAAAAAACGAACAGGAGGAAAACGAACATGAAAAAGATTCTTGCGATTGCGCTGGCGCTGATGCTGGCCATCCCGGCGCTGGCCTTTGCCGACGGAAACGACGTGCAGATCGTCGTGCAGGGCGCGGCGGAAGTGACGGCCGCACCGGACATGGTGAAAGTGACGGCGAACGCGGGCGTTTCGGGCAAAACCATCGCCGAGGCGCAGGCGGACATGAACAAGATCATCGACGCGGTCACCCGAAAGCTGCTCGAATTGGGCGTAGCGGACGATGACATCGTGACGACGAGCTACGCATATTACACGACGTATGATTACAGCGGCGAATCCCCGGTTATGAACGGCTATCAGGCGAATCACACGCTGGGTATCACGTGCCGGGATGTGGATATGCTCGACAGTGTGGTCGGCGTGTTGGTGGATGGCGGCATGAGCGAAATCTACGGTATCGAATACGACGTTTCGACCCGCAGCGAGCTGTACCAGCAGGCGCTGAAGCTGGCCATCGAAACCGCAGCGAAGAAGGCCGACGTGATGGCGAAGGCCGCGGGGCAGACGATTGACCATCTGGAATCCATCACAGAAAACGGCAGCTACAACACGATCAACATGTTCGGCAGCGCGGCGCGCGCGCAGGCCGAGGATTCCGGCACGGGGATTCGCTCCGGCAGCATCTCCGTGAAGGCGAGCGTGACGGCGGTGTACGAGACGAAGTAAACAGAAGCGAAAAGCGACTTCTGCCGAAAAGATAAATTTTTTACCGAAAGGGCTTGCATTGTTCGGCGACTTCTGGTATAATACATTTCGTTGCCGATGCTGATGTAGCTCAGTCGGTAGAGCGCATCCTTGGTAAGGATGAGGTCGCCGGTTCGAATCCGGCCATCAGCTCCACGAAATGTCACCTTCCGTTACAGACACGGAGGGTGATTTTTTTTAACGTATAAGAAATTGCGTAAAATCGCCCGCGTGAGCAAGACTATGATGCGTGGCGGACTTCGGCGGAGGTGAAGGCGGGCTCAGCCCGCTTTTTTATAGTTCAGTTGGGTTTGTGAGAAGGGGAGAGAGGCGGACAAGGATCGTATCTTTTGTCCGTATCTCTGCTAATCGGATGCGCCGGCAGCAGGTGCGGCAGAGTCTGCTAATGCGCTTGCTAAATTCCAGGTTCTTGGGATCGACAGGTCGTCCGTCCGTCTGGCAAATCAGCAGTCCGTAATCCCGATACTCTTCACGGAAGAAAGCCTGATTCTCCTCGATCCGCGCCAGTCTCTCGTGCAGTTCATCCAACAGTGGCGTAGTCAGATACTGTTTCCGATGGCTGTCTTCCGTTTTCGGCCCCTTGAGAATCATGCTGCTTTTCGAGGTAAGCACCTGCTTGGGGAAGATGCGCAGTACCTCATGTTTAGGCAACACGCCGATTGCGCTGTCTGATACGCGCTGGATCTGTCGGGTGATCCACAGGCTGCCGTCCCGGAAATCGATTGTATGCAAATCAATTCCCGCGGTTTCGCCGGCTCGTAGAGAACAAACAAATGCCAGGTGGACAGTCAGGTGAAGCAGCTCATCCTCCTTGATGCTGTCGAGCACCTCGAAGACGCGCCGGGAATCCCAGGCTCTCCGCTTGACCGTTTTTTCCGTGGGCGCGGTGACCTTGGGAATTTTGCTGATATAATGCCACTTCTTTGCCGTCTCAAAACCGGAGGTCAGGATCGTAAAGCACTTCTTCACGGTACTGGAGGACAGCGTCGGAATATCCTCCGGGCGCTTTCCGTAGCTCTTGGGTCCACGGCAGGGCTTCCGGCTCAGCGCGTCCAGGAAGTCGTCGATATCCTCTGCCGTAATGCTGCTCATCACCTGATCACCAAAGTACGGCAGAATGTGCCGGTCCAGATTGCTGCGGTAGCTGTCGTAGGAGTTGGGAGAAAAGCGCTCCTTTCTCGCGTGGATGGGCAGCCACTTCTCTGCAAATTCCCGATAGGTTCTCGTAGTATTGTCCTCCGCAGCGTGCGATGGCGCTTCGTCTGGCGCTTTGGTGCGGAACCGTTCGGCTACCTCTCTCTCCACAGAGCGCTTACACTGGTATTCGACAGCTGCCTTTTGAATCTCGTGGCGAAGCCGGTTTTTTTGCAGATAATCGATATAAGTCTTCCTCTGCATCGCTTCCCCAACCGCATCACCTTAAATTGTGTGGTGGTTTCGCAAAGCCCGTAAGCCTTGCGAAGGCTGATGCCAAGGATTTGAGCCACCTGCTCGGCGGTATATGTCCGCTGAATGCATTCCCTTTCAGAAGTCATATGTTCTCCTTTCACTGCGCTGCACATTTATGGATTACTGTACCTCCTTCCGGTTTTTCTGATTAGCAGGTACAGACATTCTATAAATAGCTACAGCTTTTGTCAACGGTGTCGTCATGTAGAAAACGAGGCAAGCACATGGTTACGGCTCGCTTCACCGTGTCATACCCCCGCCTGTGCCGTCGGTAGTTGAATGTCGTACACCGCAGGAACTCCCTCTCCAGTCAATGGAGGGCTGTAGTAGAAGTCTCATTATTTCCGCATGGGATCGTTGCGAACGCGCTGGCTGCAGCGCGGTTGACAGGTTGCGTTAATCGCTCGGGTATCGTGGATACCGTCTTGGCGCCGCCCTGTCCCTCCACACGGATGATTGTCCTGTGCTTGCTATGAGGCCGATACATCAGCCTGTTTATCAAGGTGCAAAGAATCTATGGGGAGAACTGTTCAAGTATTGTTCTGATGATGCATCGGTCTTCAGCAGATACAAGAGACGCTGCTATTTTCAGAACTCTGATCTGTTCGGCGCACAGCGTATGCTGTTGCGGAGAATACCAATCTGCCACTTTATAGCCGCCGCCATAACGCCCGCGAACAGATTCTATTGGGTGAGGGAGCATGAGCTCGTGCAAATCATTTTGCATCGTCCGAACGCTGACGTGAAATTCCACAGCCAGATTAGAGGCCGTGTCAAAGCGCCTGCGCAGCAATGCTTGCCATACTGCGCACTGACGCTCTGTTATTGCTCCTTGGACAGATATCATGGCAAATTCAGGATACGCGTCAGCGTCATTGCCTGATTGCGTTCCTCAAGGGGCATAGCAGCGCAGCTTTTGCAGATGTGAGCCGCATGGCCTTTGCCTGAGAATTTCTCATTGGCCTTGTGCTCGCCGCAGATTTTACAGTAGTGACCGGTCTTCTTCATTGATTTAGCCCTCATGGCCAATGATCGCCTTGAAGCGATATTTCCCATAGTCTGCGCCATTGAGACGCTCAAGCAAGTCTGCTTTGCGCATCTTGGTCAGCAACGCACTGGCAGGAGAGCCGGTCAGTCCTGTAGCCTGCATAACATCGCTACGATTAAAAGCCGTTTCTGTGCCATACCGCTCATACAGTAAGTAAATTTTTTCGAACGTAGGCTGCTTGTAGGGCAGCACCCGAATCCATTGAGGAACGGCACCTTTGTGACTTCCCGTTTTCCTGTTTTCCTGTTTTCCTGTTTTCCCGACTTCAACGCCGTAATTCAGATTGAAAAGCGTCACGATAAAATTCGTGCGATCCGAGTAAAACTGCGGCTCCAACGCCTCGCGGAAATTGACCGCCCGGTGGTAATCTGCCTTGATCTTCTTGAAGCCGCTGCCCCGTCGCTCCATGTAGTTCATCCTGCTGAATACGTCTGCGATCACAGGATTGCGGCGCTTGGAGGGAACAGTGTCGGTATTCAGGTCCTGCACCAGCGAGCCATCCATCATGCCGCCGGGAGAGTAAATCTCCATCCGATCATCAAAGATGTCAATATGCACCTCGCTGCCGGTGATCATGTAATCCCTGTGAATCAGAGCGTTGACCAGGCACTCGAGCACCGCGCGTTCCGGATAGTCGGGCATTTCTGCGCGCCCGGTATCCGTCTTTTTCCAGCGCTTTTTTGTGTTGTTGCGTACAAATTCCTCTCCGCCCTGCAGCAGAGCAATCAAACTGCCGCTGAACTCCTTGTCGTCCAGCGCTTCCATCACGCCGGACGCCTTGTCCAGCCCATTCCAGCGGGTGCAGAACAGCCGGGAGAACCGCATGGGCGATTCGTCGGCCAGCAGCGCACCCGCATGGGTCAGGAAGCCCTTTTCATCCACCAGACCGAACGAAACAAAATCCTGTGCGTCCAATTCAAGTCCAGTGCGCTGGCGGTAAACAGAGCGGAGCTTGGTAAAGGCAAAGTTCTCAAACCGATACAGCGTGGGGAGGCTGTCATAGGTGCTGTTGCTTCCGCGAAGAACAAGCCGTTTCAGGTCGGTGGCTGTAGCCTGTACGCTCTCATTGCCCACACGGATATAGGCGATACGCCCGCCATCTCCAATATAGTAGTATGGCGTTTCAGCCCCTGGAGCGACGTGAAGCAGAATGAAGTCCTTTCCTTCCTCCTGCTTGATCTGCAGCTCAATCGACGGAATGGGATCCATCTTGCTTTTGACAGCCTCGCTGATCTTCTCGCTGGCTGTTTTCACATCAGGAAGCCCTTTCAAAGCGTCATCATCCGCAATGCCGAACAGGAGAACGCCACCGTTGCCATTGGCAAAGGCGCTGACGCTCTTCAGCCAGCTTTTGGGTCTGCGCTCTTCCAGCGTTTCCTTTTTATCGTATTCCGTTGCTTCGCCAATATAGGCTCTGATCTTCACCACATACACCTCATTGCACTGTTTTCATCAGCCATAATGAAAAGCTCATTTCCTTTATATTATAAGCGGGAAAGCCATGAATATCAAGCGCCGTGAAGGCGGTCTATCGCAGCGCGCCATAAGCGGCGCATTGCAGGCTCACGGAAGGGCGCTGTCTGCCGGAGTTGCCGCATGACCCGCGAGATCAGACATCTTTGTCGTCATGATGCGATACAGCCTGGTATTCTTCGGGAACCGATCCTGGAACGGCAGGATGACATTGCCATAGAACAGCAGGCCCTCGCCTTCGCCGCTCTGGGTGACGTAGGACAGCTGATGCGGAGAAATGCCTAGCTTCTTCGCCAGAATCTCACGGTCACCCGCTGCCTGGTTGAGCATATAGATGTAGTCGGAGTTCTCGAAAATGTTCTCGATCTCCTGACTGGCAAGCAGGTCTTTGACGTTCTGCGTGATGCCCGTTGGAATGCCGCCCCACTTGCGGAACCTCTTCCAGATTTCCACGGAGTATGCCGCCGTCTGCTCCTCCTTGAGCAGCAAGTGGAACTCGTCCATGTAGTACCGGGTGGATTTGCCCTCGGCGCGGTTGGCGGTGACGCGGCCCCACACCTGATCCTGCACGATGAGCATCCCCAGCTTCTTGAGCTGCTTGCCCAGCTCCTTGATGTCGTAGCAGACCAGCCGATTGTTCACGTCCACGTTGGTGCGATGGTTGAACACGTTCAGGGAACCCGTCACATAAATTTCCAGCGCTGTCGCCAGCGTCTGCGCTTCCTTTTCTTCCTGCTCTCTCAGGGCGTTGTACAGATCCTCCAGAATAGGGATATTTTCCGGCCTCGGGTCGTTCAGGTAGGGCTGGTAGATGATATGAACCGCGCGGTCGATGATGGTCTTTTCGATAGGCTGCAGGCCATCGCGCCCGCCGACGATCAGCTCGCACAGCGACAAGATAAAGTCGGACTTGAGTGTCAGCGGATTGTCATCATCGCTGTAATTGAGGTTGATGTCCATCGGGTTGATGTAGCTGTTGCTGGTGGGCGAAATGCGGATTACCTGTCCGCGGAACGTGTTGACCAGCGGGAAATACTCGCCCTCGGGATCGCAGATGATGATGTCATCATCGGTCAGCAGAATGACGTTGCAGATCTCACGCTTTGCCGCGAACGATTTGCCGGAGCCCGGTGTGCCCAAAATCAGGCCATTGGGATTTTTCAGTTTCTTGCGATCCACCATGATCAGGTTATGAGAAAGGGCGTTCAATCCGCAATACAGCGCCTCGCCGCCGGACTGAAACAGCTCCTGCGAGGTAAAAGGAATGAAAATCGCGGTAGACGAGGTCGTCAGTCCGCGCTGAATTCTGATTTTGTTGAGGCCCAGCGGTAGGCAGGAAACCATGCCGTTTTCCTGCTGAAAGTCCAGCGGAACCAGCTGGCAGTTGTGCTGCTGTGCAAGGCTCTGCGCCTGCTTGACGTTGAGGGCAAGTTGTTTCTTGTTGTTTGCCGTGTTCATCACCAGAAATGTAATGAGGAACATGCGCTCGTTGCGGCTCTGCAAATCTTCCAGCAGCTTCTTTGCTTCGCCGCCGTAGGTGGCCAGATCGGACGGAATGATGTCCATATCATATCCGGCACGGACGGCCTTCTTCTGTTCCTCGATCTTCATCTTATCGAGGTCGGTGATCTTGCGTTTGACATTCCGGATGGCTGCCACCTGGTCGATAGCCTGAATGTGCAGGGACACGACGAGGCTGGATTCCATAGCGAGGAAATCCGCAAGGCAGCGGTCGTTGAGGTCGGAAGCCAGAATCGAAAAGAAACTGACTGCCGCCTGCTTCTTTCCCATGCCAAAGCTGCGCTTTTCGCGGAAATCAAAGCTGGATGGCGCGATGAAGTCCTTGGTAGAAAGGCCGGATGGCGGGAGCCACTTCCAGTCGAACAGGAAAGGTGCTTGGGTGTCCATGTGAAACATGTCATGCATGAGCTTCAGCCGCTCACGCCCGTCAAGCGGAGAAGCAGAGACACCCAACCGCTTGAAGCTGTTCAGCAGATCAATCTCGATGCGATCTAGTCTCGGCTTAGCGATCCTGATATTCTCCGCTTCGATACCGAAGGTGATGAACTTGGTCTTGGTCAGGCCGTTGTTGCCCTTGGCTTGCTGGTTTTGCAGCATTTCCGCATACTCGCTGCGGATTTCGTTGTTGCCGTCATCCCTGTCGGGAATCAGGATGCTCTGCTCAAACGTTTCCGTGCTGGCAGTCAGGTCGAGGAACGAAAACTGCAGGTGAATGCTGCTGTCAAAATAGTTGAGGAAATCGCACCAGCCCTCGAAGATTGCTGTCTTGTCGTCGTTCTGCGCGAGCTGATAATTGATGTCCTGAAATTGAATGGTCTTGGTGTAATACTGATCCGAGACGCGGCAGATGCCGTCCGGCCACATGCGCTGATAGGGAATAGTGTCCTGTGCGGAATACGATCCCTTCTTTCCCTTCTGCCGATGCCGGGCCATGAGCGACTTGAGCTGCTGCTTTTCTGCGCGCGTCAGCTTGATCTTGTTAGTGCGGTGATTTGCCATGAAGGATTTTCTTCACCTCCCGCCTTGTGCGGATATTCTGGTCGATGGTTGCATAGAAGTTTTCGGTCTGGTACACCCTCGTGCGGGGACGGACGAAACGCGTCTGAATATAGTGCTGCAGAAGCACCTCAAGCGGCTGCCCATGCTGCTCATAGATGGAGAACATGAAAAAAGGCATCATGGCCGCGATCATGATCAGAGCAGCCATGCTGGAGCCCATGGTGTCCTTGGTTACAAAAAACAAAGGCACGCCGACGAGCGCGCCCAGACCGAAGCAAAAAACCTGACGCTTGGTCAGGTTAAACAGGAACTTGGTTTTGACCCTTGTCAGATCCTTGGGAACAGGCACATATGCCATGTGAATTCTCCTTTCCTGCGGCAAAGTTGTTGCTGCTGCCAACTGCGATTGACCCTCTGAAAGGGCATGGGCCGTCTTTGCGGCAGATGCTTGCCGGTCTGACTGCGGCTTCCCTGCCGCTTGGGTTTTCGTTTTCGCAGTACATTGTGCCGCTTCCGGCTTTGGCTGTCCGGTACATGGACAGCAGATGAATGGTTTCTGGTGTTTTTGCTCATGGCGTTCTCCTCATGAGGCTCAATGGGCATTGAAGATCGATTTTGCGACGCTGCTGCTCTTGAACAGCGTGAAGCACAATAGCACCGTATATCCGATGCACGTCCAGAGCGCCGTGCTCACATCGCTGTCCACGCTGATATTCTGCACCAGCACTGCGTAAATGCCGACGCAAACCATGATAAGAAATGCCTGAAAGCCCAGCGCGAATAGGGAACGTAAATAGTTCTGACCCATCTGTCCCCATTCGCGATTGACCATAGTTGCCATCGGGATGGGCGCAACCGAGGTGATCATGTAGATCTCGATCATTCGCCCATAGGTGATGATGAAAATGCAGATGCTCAGCGCCCATGCGATGATGCCAATCAGCGAGGACTGGAACCACAGACCAAACAGCGACCCGATCTCCATATCCATGAGTCGGGCTTCAATATCGTCCATCAGTCCGCTGACGTTCATGGCAGTGTCTCCGATAATCACACCCGCCGCCTGATTGACCACATGCTGCGCTACGTCAAATACGCCCATGACGATGTTCCAGGTGTTCGTCACGATGAGCACCGCAGCAAACGTTTTGAACACCCACTTGAAGAAGATGAACGTATCGAAGTCGTGCATGTTGTTGCGGTCGATCAGCATTTGGATCAGCTCCAGGCACATGACGAAGGTGAGGATGATACCGGCGATGGGAACCATAACATTCTCGGACAGGCTTTTAATCATGCCGAAGATGCTGCCGTTCCACGTCTGCGGCGAAGCGCCCACTGTAACGGCGACATCCGCCACTTGGGAATTGATGTTGTCAAACAGCCCGGAAAGATTGCCGACCACGCCGCTGACCAGCAGCTCCTTGAGCCACTCGGTAATCTTGTCCCAGATAAAATTCAAAGGCGCATCCCTCCTTGATGCCCTCTCCCGGAAACCCGGGAGAGAGCAGAAGATTGGTTGGTGTACATCAGCCGAACAGGCCGGAGAGAAGAGGGACGAGGGTCGTGCCGATCAGGGCCACGCCG
>ERZ780167.3929-NODE-3929-length-10167-cov-2.395965_pt1 | contig 10167 bp, 9 predicted proteins | sample MGYA00510982_ERZ780167 | MGnify/ENA primary metagenome ERZ780167 (study PRJEB29588, sample SAMEA2146107) | human gut metagenome | biome: human gut; feature: human-associated habitat; material: faeces | place: Denmark | collected 2008/2010 ... | reverse complement strand
AAGCAGGCTCATGTCAGAGATGGTTTTATTTGTTATTTTCCAACCATTTTAAACGACGTTGGTCGGGTAGATGCTTTACTTTAAAATATTCAAATTTTGCATCGAAACCGTTTCCGTCTGGACTGGCGGCCATTAATCCGACCATGACAGGAGTATTATCTTGTAAATGAGCGTTTCTCATCATCGTATAAGTTTTATCGTCATACGAATAGAATATTTCTACAGCGTCGAGACGTCTGACGGCTTTTATCCACACAAAATCCGGTGTTTTGTCTAATGTAATCACACTCCAATCACTTGTTTTATGTGTTACTACGGTACTTAAATTGAATTTTCCATCGACAAATTCAACTCCGGCTTTGATGTAGTTTTCATGATCGATGCGGAGCATAAGTCCCATTTGATCGAATCTGCTTTTATAATCACCTGTAATTTTTACTTTTACCTCGAATTCTCCGCCATAAGTTGCATAATAAAAGGGCGCATCATCGACTGTGAAACCGTAATGAGATATTCTCCAATAGTCGCATTGCGGTGTGACGAACATGGTGAGGGCATTATCTTTTATTTCCCATTTTTCAGGTTCGTTGAACCATTGCATTTTTTCTAAACTTTGAGCGTATGTGCTTTGGAATATTCCTAAAGCCAAGATACCTAAAAATAATTTTTTCATCTTTCTATTATTAATTTTGTTTTAGGTGTTTTTATCTTATTATGTTCAGCTCTTCTATCAGGTGAGACGCATTTGCATATTTATCGATGATAAATAATATATATCTTATATCTGTACAAATGGTGCGTTGATAAGTTTTTTGATATTGAATGTCTCCGGTTATACCCTCCCAATTCCGGTCGAATCCGATACCGACAAGCTCTCCTTTTGAGTTCATTACAGGACTTCCCGAGTTACCTCCTGTCGTGTGAGTGTTTGCAATAAAATTTACAGGCATAGAACCGTCTATCCTACTATAATTCCCGAAGTCTTTTTTCTTGTATAATTCTTTTAGACGAGGCGACACCACGAATTCCCAGTTGTCGGGATCTTCCTTTTCCATAACTCCGTCTAAAGTAGTATAATAACGACAAGAAATTCCGTCTGCCGGATTTAACGGAGATACGTTTCCGTAAGTTAACCGGATAGTGAAATTTGCATCCGGATAATTGGGTTTATCCCCGTTCATTTCTAAAATACCTTTGATGTAAGTGCGTTGAGCATTAGCTATTTTTATCTCATCTTGCTTTAGCGCTTTTGAAATATTTTTTGCTTCATCTCGTATTGATCGGGCAAAAGCGATCATGCAGTCCTGTTCTAAAATCTTAACGGATGGATGTTTTTTGAATTTTTCATATTGAGAGGGATTACCATATATCGATTTTTCAAATAATTCATCGACATACCTATCGATATTTCCGTTATATTTTTTGTCTATTGTTTTAAAGAATGTCGGACGCTTTTCCGGAGATATTTTTTCAGCATATAGTTTCAATAATGCTTTTGCGATTTTCTTGTCTACTTCAGGTGCGTAATCTTTATTTCGGAAATTAGAGTACCCTTTATTTATGATCTGCATAGCCGAGTCCGGAAAAATTTTCTTTCCGGATTTTTTCATTTTTTCAATTAAACTTTGATGCGTAGGAACCCGACTGAATTCAATGCCGATAAATAGAGCTTCATTGAGATATTGCATGCGTTTTTTTAGATTGGCCCTGTTGTTGACAATCGTTGCTATATCTTCTGCAGCCTGTTTATATTCCGGTTTGTCGTTTTGTTTGCTCCATTCCAACAACTGTTGTTGCTCTTTCTCCTTAAGAGTTACAAGTTGCTGCTGGTTTATCATTTTGTTCATTCCTTTACTGCTTTTATAACTATTGGTAGAATTGGCATATTTTCCGGAATATTGGATGCGTATTTTCGGATCTTTCAACATTTCTTCCAACATTAATTGTTGACGAAGGTCTCGTACCTCGACTCGAATGCTATTTTCTATGTCTCGTCGTTCGATGACTTCGGCCGGAGTATAGTAATGATTAGTACGTCCCGGAAAGCCCATGAGCATGACAAAATCATTTTCTTGAATACCTTGTGTCGAAAGATTGAAATATTTTTTAGGTCTTAAGGGAATGTTTTTTTCAGAATACGGGGCTGGATTACCCATACTGTCGGCATATACTCTGAATATAGAAAAATCCCCTGTATGACGAGGCCACATCCAATTGTCCGTATCTGCACCAAATTTGCCGATAGAAGAAGGTGGCGCTGCTACCATTCGCACGTCCGAATAAACTTTTTGGGTGAACATGTAGTATTGATTTCCGCCATAGAACGGTTTTATCGTAACTTCGATTCCCGGATGTTTTTTTAAAAAATCTTTGCCAATTCTTTTTTCAGCGAGATTGTTCAAATATGATGCAGACAAATAATTCAGTTCTTGTTTTGACGTATCTTTTTTTATCTCGTTTTGAACATAAGCCGTTACATCTTCTATTTTGTCGATAAATGTGACGGTCAGTCCGGGATTGGGGAGTTCTTCTTCTCTGTTTTTAGCCCAGAACCCGTTGGTTAACAGATCGTTGTCGACAGAACTATGTTGCTGTATGTAACTATATCCGCAATGATGGTTAGTCAAAATCAACCCGTTGGGGGATATGACTTCCCCGGTACAACCTCTTCCGAAAATCACAACGGCATCTTTCAGAGATGTGGAGTCCGGGTGGTAAATGTCTTCGGCACAGATATCTAATCCGAGACCTTTCATTTGTGATATGTTTTGTTGGTTTAAGAGAGGAAGTACCCACATTCCTTCATCTGCCTTTGTGGAAAAGAAGGAGGAAGAAAAAAACAATAGAATAAAAAGAAAAATTTTTTTCATAGAGGAGAAAATCTAATTTGTATATTCGAGGCGAAGATAAAAATAAAATCATCCCGTTCCAAATAGCGGAGCAGGATGATTTTTTGTATGAAAGAATATCAAAATTCCAATATTTCAGATTGCATAGAAAGGACATCTATTGTAAACAGCCGGTTACGTAACGGTTTTCCGCATCCGGTGATCACTTTAATGGTTTCCGAAGCCTCTATACATCCGATAATACCGGGGACTACACCTATGACACCGTTTATTGTGCGGGGCTTAGAGGTCAGTTCTTGTTCGTCGGGGTAAAGATCTCGGTAAGTCATACCACCTTGATAATTGAATACGGACGCTTGACCGAAAAATTCTCCGATTGTTCCGTATATATAAGGCTTTCCTGCTGCAACACAACAGTCGTTTATCAGATAACGTGTAGCGAAGTTATCGCACCCGTCTATAACCAGATCATATTTCTCGACTAAACTCATCGCATTTTTTTCTGAAAAAAACTCTTGATATGTATCGATTTGTATATTTCCTGACAGAGCCTGAAGGCGACGTTTCGCACATTCTACTTTCGGTAATCCTATTTCTTGTTCGGTGTATAGCACTTGTCGTTGTAAATTACTTTCTGAAACAACATCGGCATCGATTAATCCGATACGTCCTATTCCTGCTCCTGTAAGATAAAGAGATATAGGAGAACCCAATCCTCCTACACCCACTAATAGTACCGATGCTTCAGAAAGTTTCTTTTGTCCTTCGTTCCCGATTTCGGGAAGCATAATTTGACGGCTATAGCGTTCCATATTCGTTTAATTTATCTATCGAATATCTCATCCCAATCTTTCCATACAACTTCATATCCTTGCTGTTTGATCGCTTTTTCGACCTCTTCGGGGGATCTTTCGTCACTGACTGCGAATTGTTCCAAAGCTTGAGGATAAGTAAAATATCCACCCGGTTCGGTTTTTGACCCTGCGCTCATCGATGTGACACCAAGAGTCGTAATATTGTTCCTGAAGTTGGGGCTTTCTCGTGTAGAAATCGATATATCGACATCATGATCAAAAATGCGATACGCAAAAATCAGTTGAGCCAGTTGTCTGTCGGTCATTACTACATTCGGCTGGAAATGTCCTTCAGAGGGACGCATACGCGGAAAATTTACACTATATTTCGTTTTCCAGTAGTGTTTTCTCAGATATTGTAAATGTATGGCCATCATAGTCGTGTCGGTACGCCAATCTTCCAGTCCGATCAATACGCCCATTCCGATTTTATGGACTCCTGCTTGCCCCATGCGGTCAAACCCGTTTACTCTCCACTCGAACTTCGATTTCATTCCTTTGGGATGATATACCTTATAACGATCTTTGTTGTAAGTTTCTTGAAAGCATACCACACCATTTAACCCTGATCGGGTCAGTCGATAGTATTCTTCGCTTTTCAGAGGCATTACTTCTATTGTCAAATTCGAAAAATAAGGGCGGGCAAGCCGTAAAGCGTTTTCAAGATAATCGACACCTGCATCACGGGGATTTTCTCCTGTCACTATCAATAAATTTTCAAATGGTCCGATTCTGCGTATGGCCTTGCATTCGTTGACAATTTCTTCATCCTTCAATATGACTCGTTTTATCGGGTTATCATGTTGAAATCCGCAGTACACACAATGATTTGTGCAGGAATTTGTAATGTATAAAGGTATATACATTTGTATCGTTTTACCGAAACGTTGTTGGGTGTACATGCGGCTTAGAAATGCCATTTTTTCAAGATATTTATCTGCTGCCGGAGAAATTAGCGCCATAAAATCGTCTATTTGCAAATGCTTTTTATTTAAAGCTCTTTCTACATCGGCATCTGTTTTGGCATAGATCTGTTGTGTGATCTCATCCCATGAATATTTTTCTAATTCTTCAGAAAATAACATATACTTATTTTTCTTTTTTATGCAATGAATTGATTCTTTTGAGAATGTTTTTTCGGGTACATCGTACACCAACGGAATAATATTCCGGTTCGGCATTCTCCAGATAAACTTTTAGTTCACGTAATAACTCCTGTTCTTGCATACACAATTTATAGGCTAATTTCATGCAAAGAGCCTGTACCGCAATGCTTTCACCGGGAGATAGCATATGATTGATACAATAATCGAAAAGGGTAACAGGGAAATCCCCCGTTACCGGTAATTGATATAATATAGACAGTCGCAACCGCTTTATTCCGTCGTGAGGAGAGTCCGGGAGTTCCTGTATCAATTGTTCGTAATAGGGGACGAACCATTCAGGATACATTTTACATAACTTTTCACATGCCCAAGTTGCTCGCCATGCAATTTTTATTTCGCTGTCTTTAGTTAATTGTATTAACGGAATAAACTCTTGTGGACGGCGCGAAACAGAAATGACAATCTGATCGATAATTTTGCGTGACAAGGACTCTGATAACAATCGGCGAAAATCGGTTACTTTTTCCATTTATATTTATTTTGTACAGTCGTTTAAGTTTTGACTGATGCGCATGGCACAAAAATTCGGACCGCACATCGTGCAATATTCTCCGTCATTTTTTGAGCCTTCTTTATAATACTCTAATGCTCTTTCCGGATCTAAGGAAAGGTTAAATTGGTCTTTCCAGCGGAATTCGAAACGGGCTTTGCTCAGTGCATCGTCCCGTACCTGAGCACCCGGATGACCTTTGCGTGAGCTGCGATCTTATATGCGATAACGCCATTACGTACATCCTCGCGATTGGGGAGACCTAAATGTTCTTTAGGAGTTACATAGCAGATCATTGCTGTACCGTACCATGCGATCATCGCGGCTCCGATAGCAGACGTTATATGATCATATCCCGGAGCGATATCGGTAGTCAACGGTCCTAACGTGTAAAAGGGTGCTTCATGGCATGATGTCAGTTGCTTGTCCATATTTTCTCTGATTTTTTGCATGGGAACATGTCCCGGACCTTCGATAATGACTTGTACATTATGAGCCCATGCTTTTTGGGTTAATTCTCCAAGTACATCTAATTCGAGGAATTGTGACCTGTCGTTGGCATCATGTATCGATCCAGGGCGCATGCCGTCACCTAAGGACAAAGCAACATCATACTGTTTCACGATTTCACAGATTTCGTCGAAATGGGTGTATAGGAAATTTTCCTGATTATGACTTATGCACCATTTTGTCATAATAGAACCTCCACGAGATACGATTCCTGTGAGTCGTTCTCCGACAAGTTCGGCATGAGCTTTTAATACTCCTGCGTGTATAGTGAAATAATCTACACCCTGTTCGCATTGTTCGATTAAAGTGTCCTTATAAATTTCCCATGTGAGGTCTTCGGCTTTTCCGTTTACTTTTTCGAGAGCTTGATAGATAGGAACAGTTCCCATCGGAACAGGACAATTGCGAATGATCCATTCTCGTGTCTCATGAATATTATCTCCGGTAGACAAATCCATTAAAGTATCTCCTCCCCAGCGACAACTCCATAACGCTTTGTCGACTTCTTCTTCAATACCAGAAGAGAGTGCCGAGTTACCGATATTCGTATTTAGTTTTACTAAAAAATTTCTGCCGATAATCATCGGCTCGGCTTCGGGATGGTTGATATTTGCAGGGATAATAGCCCGTCCGGCGGCAACTTCATCTCTGACAAATTCCGGAGTAATATGGCTTTTTATACCAAGCATCTCGTTTTGTAGATTTTCTCGGATAGCCACATATTCCATTTCCGGGGTAATAATCCCTTTTTTGGCATAGTACATCTGAGTAATTTCTTTTCCTTTTTTGGCACGATAGGGCAGTTGTACATTTTTGAAACGAATCGGATCTAAAGATTTATCTGCCATTCGGGAACGTCCGTATTGGGATGTAATTTCAGAAAGACGTTCGACATCATTACGTCCTGTAATCCATGATTCCCGCAAGCGTGGCAATCCTTTTTTCAAATCTATTTCTATTTTCGGATCGGTATAAGCTCCGCTGGTATCGTAAATATATACGGGGTCATTATGCCTTGTGATCCGTTTTCCGTCAATGATTTTTACTGTATCGGTCAAATTTACTTTCCGCATGCCTACCTGGATGTTATATAATTTTCCGGGTACATAGATTTTTTCAGATCCTGGATAACTATTTTTCATGTCGTTTTTAGGTTTCATATCGTGTATTTTATTTATCAGGTGAATTAATCTAGAAAAGAGGTGAGGGGGCTGCTTGCTTCGGCATGACGTCTTTGAGCTCCGAGTCCTGATTCATAAGCTAACCGTCCGGCTTCTACGGCTTGTTTGAAAGCTAAAGCCATTTGCTCAGGATTTCCTGCGATTGCGATTGCTGTATTTACAAGTACGGCATCTGCCCCCATCTCCATAGCTTCTGCAGCATGTGACGGAGCTCCGATACCTGCATCTATAACGACAGGGATATTGCTTTGCTCTATGATAATTTCAATGAGATCCCGGGTAATGATGCCTTTGTTCGTTCCGATAGGAGCACCTAAAGGCATCACAGTAGCAGCACCTGCTTCTTCTAACCGTTTGCATAGTACCGGATCGGCTTGAATGTAAGGCAATACGACAAACCCCATTTTCGCTAACACTTCAGTTGCTTTCAGTGTTTCTATGGGGTCTGGTAATAAATATTTCGAATCGGGATGTATTTCTAATTTTATAAAATTAGTTCCGAATGCTTCTCTTGCTAATTGTGCAGCAAGTACTGCCTCCTCTGCATCACGGACTCCTGATGTATTCGGAAGTAATTGTATATGATCTCGATTGATATGGACTAAGATATCATCTTCCGGATTTTGCATATCAACACGTTTCATGGCAACGGTCACCATCTCTGATCCTGAAGCGATGATCGCTTTTTCCATTAACGGATTAGAACTGAATTTGCCTGTACCTACAAAAAGACGGGAGTTGAATTCCCTGCCTCCGATTACTAATTTATTCATTGTTATACTTGTTTATAAGATTTATAATCAATTGAGTTTCGACTTGAGGATTTTCTGCTCGCAGAATGCTTCCTGATAAAGCAATGCCTGTGATTCCGGTTGACATGATTTCAGGAATGTCATTTTTGGTAATTCCGCCTATCGCAACGATGGGTATTGTATACCCTTTTTCTTTACAAGCCATAAGTATTTTTTTATAACCGTCGATCCCTAAAATAGGGCTCAGATTTTTTTTTGTTTCTGTATAGCGAAAAGGTCCTAACCCGATATAATCGACTCCTTCTTTTATTAGCCGTTCGATATCATCGAGCGTATTGGCTGTTCCACCGATAATATATCCGTTCCCTAATATTTTTCTGGCATCAGATGGGGACATATCGTTTTTCCCTAAATGCACTCCGTCTGCTCCGGTTTTCAATGTCGCTTGTACATGATCATCGAGAATCAATTTTGCATTATATTTTCGACAATATTCTTTTAGTTGTAGAGCTGTTGCTATAACGGTCTGTTCCGGTATATTTTTCATTCGGAGTTGTATCCAGTGGCATCCTCCTTTTAAGGCTTCGATTGCAGATGTCAGATAATCGTATTTTTCGTTGCTATGGGTAATGAATTGTAACATAAACAGATTTGTTAGCAGATTGAATTTTTTAAGATGTTTATTCGATGTTGTAAAGTATGTAGCGTTATGTCTTCCCATAAATAACCGAGTACGGCAACGCCTCCGAAACCGAATTCTTGCAGTAATGGAATATGTTCGGGAGTTATTCCTCCTAATGCATAGACCTTTGAATTGATAATTCCTTTACGTGATGCATCAGCGAGTTCTTCTTTAGAAAAAGCAGATGAGTATCCTTTTTTGGAAATACTGTCGAATATAGGACTGAGGAAGCAGTAGTCTATATCTTCGATATGATCGAGTTCTTCTATTGAATGGCATGATCGGCTTACCGACCCTGTGTGTATTGATGGACATACAGGATTGCGTTTGTTCAAATGAATGCCTTTTAAAGGAAAGGATTCGATTAAATCGAAATGATCGTGAATAACGATTTGTGAATACAGATGAGGTGGTATATCAGACAATAGAGATGCAATATTTTCGGACAAAGAACCCGGTTTACGTATATGTAATAAATCGAGTCCCCCCTCTAACAAAAGTGTTATGGCGTCTGCTTCTCCTTTAAAGAAAGTCGGTCGAGTAATTCCTACTAATTTCATGTAGTGTGCATCTTTTGGAAAGTTCGGTTCTTCTAATGAGAACCGAACTTCAGATTAATCGTATTTTAAGGAACTGAACCGAATCAGCCTCCACACGTAGCCCGAATTACCGTAACTTTATCGCCGTTGGCTAAGAAGGTATCAGGCCAATCTTCTTTACTGATAATTCGGTTATTGACAGCTACTGCTACTCCGTCTGACGTGATGCTCTGACCCGCGAGTAGATCTCGTAGTGTGACCCTGCTTCCTACACAGATTTCTTGGTGATTCAAAAATACTTTCATACACTGTTTTGTTTAATTTCAAGTCTAGGTTGTTACTATTTGTTTTGTTGTTGTGAGTTCAGTGGAATGTGTCTTCTTCCTTTTTTAGGATATGCAAGGGCTGTGGGGCAAAAAAGTGATTTAATGGACCATGTCCCTTGCCGGTTGTAACTTTACTGCCGGTTTTTATGGCTGAAGTAACAAACTGCTTTGCTAATTTTACCGAATCGGATAAGGAATGACCCAATGCCAGATAAGAAGCTATAGCCGAGGATAGGGTACATCCAGTTCCGTGAGTATTGGATGTTGTTATATTCTCAGCTTTAAAGATATATTCTTCTCCATCTGCTGTAATTAACAAATCGGTCATTATCTTACTTTTTAGATGCCCGCCTTTCATTAAAACTGCGTGGCAACCTTTCTCCAATAATTTTTTCCCGGCTTTATACATGTCTTTCTCTTCCGAGATTGGTATATTGCTTAATAGTGAGGCTTCATCAAGATTAGGAGTGATAATTGTCGATCGGGAAAACATTGTTTCTCGAATAGTATCGATGGTATTATCTTCGATCAATTTATGCCCGCTTGTCGATACCATTACCGGATCGAAGACGACATAACGAGGGGTATATTTGTCCAAAATTTCAATGACCGCTTTTATGATATTGACGGAGTGTAACATTCCTATTTTTATAGAATCTGTTCCAATATCGCTCAGAACTGCTTCTAATTGTGCCGTTACAATATCAGAATCGATGGGCTGTATAGCTTTTACGCCACAAGTATTTTGTGCAGTAATAGCTGTAATGACAGACATCCCGTACACTCCAATTGCCGACATGGTTTTTAGATCGGCTTTT